>Ga0302320_10000350_pt1 | contig 107193 bp, 87 predicted proteins | sample Bog_T0_3_FD_202130 | JGI IMG/M metagenome (GOLD analysis project Ga0302320, IMG submission 202130) | Peat permafrost microbial communities from Stordalen Mire near Abisko, Sweden - Bog_T0_3 | ecosystem: Environmental > Terrestrial > Soil > Wetlands > Peat | place: Sweden: Abisko, Stordalen... | reverse complement strand
GCCGTCGCACGGCCCCCGCCCGCGGCGCCAGGCGTCGTAAGTCTGCCTCACAGCCCGCGCGGCGCACGACAGGGGTCACTCGCGTGAACGATGCCGCCAGCAACGGCGTACGATGGCGAGCATGGGCGCCAAGAAATCGGGCGAGGGACCGCGGGGGAAGAGCCGAGGGGACGACGTCGCGGCGCACACGCTGTGCATCGACATCGGCGGTACGGGGCTGAAGGCGCTCGTCCTCGACGCCAAGGGGAAGCCGCTCACGGATCGCGTGCGCGTGGAGACGCCGCATCCGGCGACGCCCAAGGCCGTGATACGCGCGCTCGTCGCCCTGATCGCGCCGCTCGGCGCGTTCGATCGCGTATCAGTCGGCTTCCCTGGAGTCGTCATCGACGGGGTGACGAAGACCGCGCCGAACCTCGGCCCCGGGTGGGCCGGGTTCCCGCTGGCGACCACGCTCGAGAAGGCCACGCGGCGCCCCGTTCGAGCGCTCAACGACGCGGGCGTTCAAGGCTACGGAGTCGTCGAAGGGCGCGGGGTGGAGATGCTCCTCACGCTGGGCACGGGGATGGGGTGCGCGCTCTTCGTCGACGGCCACTACGTACCGAACCTGGAGCTGGCGCACCACCCCCTCCGCAAGGGGGAGACCTACGAGGAGCACATCGGCGCGCGTGCGCTCGAGCGACTCGGCAAGAAGACGTGGAACCGACACGTCGCGCGCGTGCTCGCCACGATCGATCCCATCTTCAACCCGCACCACATCTACCTCGGCGGCGGAAACGCCAAGCACGTGAAGCTCGATCTCCCGGCGCACGTGACCATCACCGAGAACGTCGCCGGCCTCCTGGGCGGCATCGCGCTCTGGCACGACCGCCGGCACTGATCGGCCAGGAAGGGAGTCCCGCTCTTGGTGGGCATCACGCATCCCCAGCTCACGTTTCGCGCCGGCCTCGCGCGCCTCTTTCTGGGGGGGCCGGCGCTCGTGCTCCTGCCGCTGCTCTTCCCGCGGACCCGCCCGCACATCTGGGTCCTCGCCGTCTACCTGGTCGTCGCCGGCATCGAGCAGGTGCTCATCGCCAGGGGCTTCGCGGGACGCAAGCGGTCGTTCGTCGCCGGGCTCGTCGACCTCTTCGTCCTGACGTACCTGATTCACCTGATCGGGAGCACGACGTCGGTCTTCGCGGCGATGTACTTCCTCGTCGGAATCCTCAACGTGCTCGTCGTGGGCCTTCGCGTGGGGGTCGGGCTCGCAGTCCTCAACGCCGTCGCCTACGACTCGACCGTCTGGGCGGAGTGGTCCGGGCGCCTCTCCTTCGCCCCCGACGGTCCCGATCTGACGCGCGGTATTCCTCCGACGTTCGAGGCCGCGCTCGCGGCGACGTCGCTCGTCACCGTGCTGCTCGTGGCCTCGACGACCGTCGTCGGCATGCTGGTCCACGCGGTCCGCAAGCACGAGAGGGAGCTGATGGCCGCGAACACGCGCCTCGACGACCTCAGCCAGCGCGATCCGTTGACGGGCCTCTTCAACCGTCGCCAGCTCTTCGCCCGACTCGAGCACGAGCTGGCGCGCGTGAAGCGCGATCACGCGCTGGCGGTCGTGATGCTCGACCTCGACAGGTTCAAGCACATCAACGACGGCCAGGGGCACCTGCGCGGAGACCTCCTCCTCAAGGAGATCGCCGGCGCGCTGAGCGCCGCCACGCGCACGGTCGACCTGGCGGCCCGCTACGGCGGCGACGAGTTCATGCTGGTCCTGCCGGACACGGGCTCCGCGGACGCTCACGTCGTCGCCGAGCGCATCACGAGCGCCGTGCGCGCCGTGGGGGCGAAGTTCGACGCGCAGCGCCCGGTCACCGCGAGCGTCGGCGTCGCCATCGCGCACACGGACGACAGCATCGCCTCGATCATCCGGCGCGCCGACGAGGCCGCCTACCGCGCGAAGAAGAGCGGCGGCGACCGGGTCGACGAGACCGCGTAGCGCATCCTCACCGTGACGACACCGGCCCGGTGGGCGCCGACGCCGCTGCGCCCGCGTACGGGTTCCCGAGTCCGCCGAAGCCCCCCTGCGGGAACAGGAAGCGCGGCGTCCTCGACCAGTCGCCGAGCATGATCTGCGTCCCCTCCCCGCCGAGCTTCCCCAGCGCGTCGTAGGCGTGCATCGCGACCGCCAGCGGCGTCAGGGTCTGCGTCTCGGCGTTCTTCTCCGCGGCGTGCGCCTTCGCCAGGAGCGTGATCTCCTGCGCGTCGGCCTTGGCGCGCAGCACCTTCGTGAGTGACTCGCTCTCCGCCTGGAGCTTGTCGATCTGCGCCTGCGCTTCGGCCATCTCCTTCTCGTTCTTCTTCGACAGGAGCGCCTGCTCCGCCTCCAGCTTCGCCTGCACCGCCTGATTCTCGAGGGCGAGCTTCTTCTTCAGCGCCTCGTTCTCCATCTGCGCCTTCTGCCGCGCCGCCTCCTGCTCACCGACCAGGCGCGCCCTGACGGCGTTCGCGATCTCGGGCGCGTAGCTGATGTCCTCCAGCGTGATCGAGCTGATCTCGACGTGCTTCCCCTGAATGCGCTTTCGCACCTCGTCCTCGATCTCGTCCTCGATCTTCGCGTTCTTCACCAGCAGCTCGCCGTACGGGTGCCGCGCCAGCACGCCCCGCGCCGCGCTCCGGAACTCGGGGCCGACGACCTCGTCGTAATAGTTCGACCCGATCTCGGTATCGAGCTCGTACAGCTCGCTCTGGATCGGCCGATAGATGACTGCGAGCCGAAGGCTCATCGCCAGCCCCTCGGCCGACGAAGTATTGATCTCCTCCTTGCGCGTCGAGTACGTCACATCGAAGTCGTCGATGCGCCCGCTGTGGAAGATGCTCCCCGTGTGGTGATACCCCGGCTGCAACACGTCGTGCTGCAGGCCTGCCGTCGTATCGAAGAAGAGGCCGCGGTGACCCGGTTCGACCGTGGTCCCCACGCACCCCGACAAGAGCGCGAGCGCGCACACCGCCCCCGCGAAGACACCTGCGTTCTTCATTGGCAACCTCCTCGTTTTTCGAAGCGTTCGGATCGAATCGACTATGGCTCGACGGCCGCAAGCCAAGCTGTGAGGTCGCGCCCGACGCGCGACATGCAGGCGTAGACCACCTGTCCCCCGTCGGCCGCCTCGACGACGCCCGCCTGCCGGCAGTGCGCCTGCGTCTGCGCGATGTACACGTTCCCCGCGCGCGCCCTCAGCGTCGCGCGGACGTCGAGCGTCACGATGAGGCGACCGTGCCTCTCCTCTGCCTCCGCGCGCGTGAGGTCGACGACCAGCTGCCACCCCTCCGGGCGCTTTGCCCTGTGCGCTTCCGCCCACGGGACGCCGGCCGACGAGACCGCGAGGCCGAGCGCCGCCTCGACGTCGCCGTAGGACACCGACGATCCGCGCACCGGCATGGGATCGGGGACCGCGGCACCTCGCGTCACCACCTCCAGCGGAACGCCGCCGGCGGGCGTGGCCGTGACCGGGATGCCGGCGGTCGACAGGAGCGCGACCCGCTGCGTCCCGCACGCGACGAGCGACGCCGCCATCGCCAGGGCGATCGTGAGAGAGGTTGCCTCACGCTTTGCCATGAACGGAGTGATTACAAGCTTCGAGCCACACCGTGAAAACGTGCGAAACGCGCGAGGCGCCCGCGCATTCACGCGGTTCCCGGGCCGCCTGAAATGCAAACGGCCCCACCGGGGAGAACCCGGTGGGGCCGCGAGTCACGGGACGCTTCGCCTTACTGCGTGAGGTCGATCTGCTGGACGCCCCAGTACCCGCTCGAGACGAAGAGCGAGTTGTTCTGTCGCAGGATGGAGTTTGCACCCCACCCGAGCGTGAGCGCGAACTGGTCGAACTGCGGAGCGGCGTTGGCGCTCAGCTTGTAGATGTCGAAGCCGACGTCACCCCACCCCGACGTCACGATGGCGCGATCGCCCTGCACGCCGAGCAGCCACCCCCACCCGTCGTTGCGACTCGTCGTCACCTGATCGACGGGCTTCGCCGGATTCGTGAGGTCGATCTGGTGAAGCTCCATGTACGCCGGGCCGGACTGGGTGACGCCGTTGGCGGTCATCATCCACGTGTATTCCTGCGCCGTCGTGTAGGCGACGTTGCCCTGGACGATGACATTCCCGACCCAGCCGTCGAGCGTGGTCTGGCTCTGGAGATACGCCAGCCCGCCGTCGAGCTTGAGCACGTCGAGGTCGTTCCACGAGTTCCCGAGGTCGTCCCACCGGTAGTCGATCGTGTAGATGATCGTCGGGTCGGTCGAGGAGCCGCCAACGAGCAGGCCCGGGACGTTGATGCGCTTGCCGATCACCGGGTGCGACCGATCGCTGATGTCGATCTGGTCGAGGTAGTAGCGAACGTAGGAGACGCTCCCCGAGGCGCTGTTCGGGTCAGGCTTGGTGACCCAGTCGTAATGTGTCGCGTACAGGGTGTTTCCGATCGCCTGCAGGTTGCCCCACCACGCCGTCGCGTCGGTCGTGACGCTCGTCGAAGCGACGGCGGGCGCGTCGGGGTTGGTGATGTCGACCACGACGAGCGAATCGATCGAGTCGACGTACGTGTAACCCTGCGCCGTGTAGCTCCACTGCGGCTCCCAGCGGTGGAACGCGAGCGCGTTGCCATCGACCTGGACGACGTCCGCGCCGTTGTACCAGTCGTAGTACCAGAAGCCCCCCCAGCCCCAGCCGTCCCAGCCGTCGGGCTGATCGGGGAGGAGCACGCTCCCCCGGAGCTTAGCGCCGCCATTCGACGTATCGACGACCTGCACCTGCTGCGCGTAGTCGTAGCAAGTACCGTTCGGGTTCGTGATCGACCACTGTCCGCCGCACGGGATCGCGTGTGGGACCGTGGTGACGACGTACGCGAGCGTCCCGTTCTGGAAGACCTGCGCGCCGACGCCGGCGATGGTCGCGCTGACCCCCTGCCCGTTGTCGCTGGTCTCGGATGCGTTGGCGATCGGCAGGACGCGCATCTCCGACGTGGTGATGTCGTTGCCCCACCAGTCGCTCGACAGCTCGGCGATCGTCGCCCCCTGCGGCTGCGCATTGACCACGTTGCGGGCGAGCGTGAGCTCGTTGGTCACCTTCGGCGCGGCCGGGTTCGTGTAATCGACGACGGCGAGCGCCTCGTCGCTCATCGAGTAGAGGCGCGTTCCGACGAAGATGCCGCGCTCGACCCACCCCTTGGTGTTCGCCGTGGCGCTGCCGATCATCGACGTCGGCGTGTACTGAATGAGCTGGATGCCGTTCGTGTAGGTCTGCGCGTTGTAGTCCCATCCGCTGAACGGAACGACGGCGAGCCCCTGCGGGTCGTTGAGCGTGAAGGCCTTGAACGTGTCGGCCGCCGGCGTCCACGACCACCCGGAGCCGAACACCGATTGCCCGATGACGGTGGGCGACGCGGCGTTGGTGACGTCGAGGTACTGCACGTCGACCTGGCTCGAATCGGTTCCGTCGGTGTTGCCGATCGAGAAGAGGCGCGTGCCGTCCGGGATGTAGAGCCACACCGAGCCGGCGAGCTGCGTCGAGCCGAGGAGCGCCGGCGCCGTCGGAGTGGAGAGGTCATAGACGGAGAACGGCGTCTGGGTGCCGGTGCCCGTGTAGTCGTTCGACGGGGACAGGTAGAGGCGCGTTCCGCTGAAGCGCGCAGCCGCCGACCAACCGAGATTCGCGATGGCCATCGTCGACTGGAGCACGGGAACGTCGGGGTCGCCGAAGTTCACCGTCTGCAGGAGGTACGCGTCGGTCGAATCGCCGCAGTACGAGGTCGAGCAACCGAGAGCGTGCGCGTGCTGCCCATCGGCGAAGTCGAGGTTCCACCGGCCGTTGTCGGGCCCCCAGCCGGAGACGACGCCGTTCACGGTGATCTTACCGCGCAGCACGATGGCGCCGCCCGGGTCGCTGATGTCGACGTATTGCAGGTCGGTCTGCGTCCCGTTGTAACCGTACGGGTCGGCCGCGGTCGCGTGCTGGAACGCGAGCATGATCGAGTTGTCAGTGACGTTGAACACGCCGCCCGATCCGTCGAACTCCTGGTAGCCGACTTCGCTGACCACGCCGTTCGCGAAGCTCACAGACGCGATCGCGACCTTCGACGAGGAGGGGCCCGCTCCTTCCCCGATGGCCACCCCCGGAGTCGCGACCCCTCCGCCGCCGTAGAAGCCATTCGTGTACCAGCCGTACTCCCAGCCGTAGTCCTGGATGACGGCATAGAGGACGTTGCCGACGATGCGTGTGTCCTGCACGTACCCGCCGAGCTTCGCGTCGCCGACGACCTTGATGTTGGTCGGGTCGGTCGTGTCGTAGCCCCGAACGATCGAGCCGTGGAACGGATGGCCGAGCTCGTCATTGCCGTACCAGTCGCCGACGACGACGACGGCGATGTTGTTCGAGACCGTCATCTCCTGCGGGTCGCCGAAGATCGGCGCGCGGCCGATGAGCGCGGGCGCGTCGGGGTTGGTGATGTCGAAGATCATCAGCCCGCGATACGAGTTCAGGTAGTAGAGGCGGTTCCCATCTACGCTGTAGAGGTCGGTCTCCTGCACGGTGCGCGGCGTCGTGGTCGTCGTGGACGCCGACGTCGAGGCTCCCGCGGTCGGAGCCGCAGCGCCGCCGTTGGAGAAGGCGAGGCTCCCACCGCCGCCCCCCTGTCCAGGCATCGGCGCCGAGACGAAGTCGGTCTGGCCGCTCACGCGTGTCGTCGTGCCGCCGGAGCCGGTCTCGTGACCGCCGCACCCCGCAATCAGGGCAGGCGCCAAGCCCAGGGATGCGAGCGAAGCGAGTCGAGTGATTCGGCTCGAAAGGGATCGAAAAGCGCTCATGGTCTCCACCTCTTGGTGGGCCATTGAGCATCAGCAATGCCAGCGGCTAAATAGCGGGAATAACTACGCCAGTGCCACTGTTACGCATGACCGTGGGCACACTCGGATGTGTCATCACGTGCCACCCAAACGGGTGACGCGGGGCGACGTCGAGCATGACGCTTTGTTGCCGTCACGCTCGACGCCATCCCACCGGGCGCTCACCGCTCCTTTACGGCGTCGTCGTCGTTCAGCGAGCGCTCGCGAAGCGCGTCACACGGCGACTGGCGACCTTCTCGGAGGCCACGACCTGCGCCGAAGGCTGACGCGAGTTGAGCAGTTGCACTTCGCTTTCGGGGCGCGCGATCGAGACCTGCGCGCGGGTCAGGAGCGGCTCGCTCGCAGGCCGCATTCCCGAGGTCGACTCCGCGCATCCGCCGAGCACGGCGGCGAAGATGCCGAGAGCCGCGAGACTGGAAAAGCGCGAGAGGTTGAACTTGGGAAACATGATCGTTGCTCCTGGTGCTGCGCGCAGGGGTGCGCCGCTCGCCTCACCTGCACGGAAGTGTGCAGGAGATTCGAGAAGGCGCGGTCGGGCGCGCGTCGTCGTTGTGGCGGTGCGGTTTCTCCCGCAGCGCCTCGACACCCCTCCAGTCGCTGGGGCCCCCCGCTTTATTTCACGACGGCCGTGCGAAATTGCACCGCCCCTGGAGTCGCCCACCTACACGGATGGGATGAGCCAGGCTCAGGTGGAAGGGATGCCTCGGCCGAACACGGGGGCGATCGCGCGAGGATCATCCGTCATGATCGCGTCCGCCCCCACGTCGAGCAGCCGACGGGCGAGCGGCGCCTCGTTCACCGTCCAGTAGTGCACCTCGAGCCCGTGAGCGTGGCACTTGTCGACGACTCCACGCGTGCCGAGGTCGAGCCCCAGAGCGCGATACGGAATCTGCGCCGCTGCGCCACGAAGCGGGAAGAGCGCGAGCACCGGCCTCGGCAACGCGAGCAGGCGGAGTACCTCCGACTGCGCGAGCCCAGTCTTGCCCCGGTAGCCGCGGGCACGAACGTCACGGAGCGTGCGCGCGTCGAAGCTCGCGACGAGCACACGATCCTCGGCGCCCGCGCGCGCGATGACCTCGAGAAGCCGCGGGACCATCTCCGAGTGGCGACTCTTGGCATCCACGTTGAAGGGGACGCCCGGCAACGCGCGCAGCGCCTCTTCCAGCGTAGGCACGCGATGGGCTTTCCCCGCCTGGCCCCCATGCCCCCCAAAGCGTGCCCCCGCGTCCCACGCGCGCACCTCTTCGAGGGTCGCTGCGGCGATCGCCACGTCCACTCCGCACATGCGGAGCCCGCTCTCGTCGTGCGACAGGACGACGTGCCCATCGCGCGTGAGGTGCGCGTCGGTCTCGATGGCATCGGCGCCCAGCTCGATGGCTCGCTCGAAGGCGGCGACCGTGTTCTCGGGGAGCTCCACGGCGGCACCACGATGGGCGTACAGGCGTGCGGGCATGGCTTCGCGCGTGAGTATGCGCGCGTCTCAACCGAACAGCGTGAGGTTCCCCTTGGGGGGCTCCGCGGGGGCAGGCTCGATGCAACGGGGGTCGTCGTTCGCCGGAGAGTTCACGCGCGAGCTCACGGCGTACGACGTCAGCCCCTCCGCCGTCGGAATCAGGAGCGCGCTCGCCTCGCTCGGCTTGCCCGTGAGCCAGCACGCGAGGCTCTCGCGCGAAAGGATCACCGGCATTCGATCGTGCAGCTCGGCCACGACCCCTGTCGACGCCCCCGTGACGACCGCGCATTCGTCCATGACCTCGCCGTCCTCCGTGACCCGCGATGCCCAAATGCCGGCCAGGACGAATGGCTTGCCATCCTCACGTCGCAGGAGGAACGGCCGGCTCGCCCCCCGCGCGACGTTCGCAACTCGTTGCCATTCGTAGAACCCGTCGACCACGACCAGGCACCGACGCTGCGCGAACGACTCGCGGTATGCGGTCATGACCGACTCCGCCCGCACGTTGATCCGCGTCTCGCGTGGACTCTCCTTCGCGTTTCCCTTTGCGCCTCCCTTCGCGGTCCCCTTGGACAGCCCCCACCGCAGGAGCTCGAGCCGTCCGGGCGCCCTCACCACCGCGATCGGCTGCGTGGGAGCGATGTTGTACCGCGGCGCGAACGCGGGGACCTCCGTGAGGCCGAGCAGCTCGCGGAGGTCGTCGGGCGTGGCGGTGAGGATCGCGCGACCGCACATGCGCCGATTGTAGAGGGCGGCGTGACCGCGGCCACCCGGGAAACCGTCCGTGCCAGGGCGGTCGGCGCTCCGCGCTCGTGATTTGCGCGTGAGCGGCAGGTGGCGAGCGCGTTGCTTCGCTTCGCGGTCATGAATGCCGCCGCGTCTCCCGCAGTGCTCACGTATGATCGCGGGCATCGGCTCGACCTCGTCGAGCTCAGCACCGTCGTGAATCAAGCGCTCCCCCTCCCGCCGCCGTCCGAGTCGCTCGAGGAGACCCTGCGCGCACGGTTCGGCCTGGCGTCCTTTCGCCCCTGGCAGCGCGAAGCGATCGACGGCGTCCTCGGCGCACCGGGAAGAGTGCTCGTCGTCGCACCGACCGGCGGGGGGAAGTCGCTCACCTACCAGTTCCCCGCGACCGTGCTCGGCGGGACGACGATCGTGCTCTCTCCGCTCGTGGCCTTGATGGAAGACCAGGTGCGCAGCCTGGAAGCGCGCGGCATCGCCGCGACGTTCATCGCTTCGACGCTGGACCTCGAAGAGCGACGCGCGCGAGAAACCGGGCTCCTCCAGGGGAAGTACTCGCTCGTGTACCTCGCGCCCGAGCGCCTCGCGTCCGAGCCGTTCGTCGCGCTCCTCTCGCGCTGCCGGATCGATCTCATCGCCATCGACGAAGCGCACTGCATCGCGCAGTGGGGGCACGACTTCCGGCCGGACTACCTGCGCATCGGTGCCCTCGTCGCACGACTGCACCCGCCGCGCGTCCTCGCGTGCACGGCCACGGCCACCCCCGAGGTCCGCGCCGAGATCGCCGCGCAGCTCGGCTTCGAAGCCGGCGCGTACAAGGAGGTGCTCCGCGGGTTTGCGCGCCCGAACCTGCACCTGTCGGCACGTAGCGTGGAGGGGCCGAAGGAGGCCCGGCTCGCGCTCTTCGAGACGTTCGCGACGGCGCTCGGCGAACCGAAGAGCCCGCGCGGCGGTGCGATCGTCTACGCGGCGACGCGCAAGGGGACCGAGCAGTGGTGCGCGCTGCTTCGCGAGCGCGGGTGGCGCGCGCGCGCGTATCACGCAGGGTTCGACGCGGAGACGCGCACCAAGGTCGCCAACGCTTTCGCGGCGCGCGAGCTCGACGTCGTCGTCGCGACGAACGCGTTCGGCATGGGGATCGATCGCGGCGACATCCGCGCGGTCGTTCACGTGCAACCCCCGGCGTCGATCGAATCGTACTACCAGGAGGTCGGTCGCGCCGGCCGCGACGGCGAGGAAGCGCACGGCGTTCTGCTGTGCTCAGGCGCCGACATCGCCCTGCGGCGACGCCTCGCGCAACTCGGGACCGACGGCGGCGCGGCCGATCCCGCGCAGGCCGCTCGTGCGTGGGGGCTCTTTCGGGAGTTGCTCCGCTACGTCGACGCGCGGACGTGCCGTCACGACTTCGTCCTCCGCTACTTCGGCGACGAACAGGAGCTTTTGGGCGGATGCGGCCACTGCGACGTCTGCGCCGCGATCGAAGGGGGCACCGCCGAGAGCGACGACGTACTCGGCGAAAGCGCCACCGTCTTGGTCAGGAAAGCGCTCTCCGGCGTGGCTCGCGCGCAACGCCGGGCAGGCCTTCAGGCCATCGTGGACATGCTGTGCGGGGCCGACGGGGAGCGCACGAGGAAGTTCGGCTTCACCGAGCTTTCCACGTTCGGCCTCCTGAAGACCCAGGAGCGCGAATGGGTCGTCGCGTTGCTGCGTGCGCTCCTCGCCGCCGGGTGGATCGACCTCACCTCGACGGAGCACCCGGTGCCGTACCTCACACGCGCGGGGGGTGACGTCATGCGCGGCGTCACGCCCGCGCGGATCGTCTTGCCCCCGGCTCATGCTCCGCGACGACGCGCGCGCGACACGTCCGACCGCGCCGCACGCGCGGAGCGCCCGGAGAGCTCGCGCAAGCGGGACGCGGCAGCGGAGCTCGATGACCCCAGTCGCTCCATCTTCGAGCGTCTGCGCGCGCATCGCGCCGAGCTCGCGCGTTCACGCAGGGTGCCCGCCTACGTGGTTGCGCTCGATCGAACGCTCGTGGAGCTCGCGACGCTCCGTCCACGCTCGCTCGATGCGCTCGGAGCCATCTACGGCTTCGGACCGAGCCGCATCGAGCAATACGGACAGAGCTTTCTCGATGCTCTCAGTTCGACGGCGGGATAGAGCTGACGCGGCGCTTGGCGTGCGTCGCCATGCCCCCCTTGCGGCCGGCGACTCGCGCCTCGTCGCTCGTGAACTGGTGTGCCGTCCCTGCCTGGTGAGCGGCCTTCCCGCCACGTTTCGCGAGCTCGCTCACGAGCTTAGGGTCCATCGCCGCAAATCCGCGCGGCTTCCGCGGTTTGGCGGACGTCTCCGTCGATTGCGTCGACTGCGTCTGCTGCGTGCTCTCTTGCTCGTTGTTCTCGGTGATCATGGGTTCCTGGCTCCTCTGCTCCCCAAGGGGGGGCGCACGGGTAACGCCGGGGTTTCTCGCCCCGGCGTGCGTCCTCAGTCGCGTGGGTGTCTGAATGTTGCCGGGACCTCCTAAGCAGAAGGTGCGCCAGCGCTCCGCCGGTGATTCCGCAGTGATTTCCAGCCCCCGTCGACAGCGCGTCCGTAGCGTTCCGCTCCGCCTGAGGCGATTCGATACACTGGCGGTCGGGACCGGCCTCAGGGAGCCAGCGCGCGCGGGTGCGTGGCCCCTCAGAACTCGACGTGCAGGGCCGCGAATGAGGCGAAAAGGCGCGTTGCCGGAACGTTTCTATCCTGAGCGGGATAGATCTTCGTTTCCTCTACGTCCCACGCGAACGCGCACCGCGGCGCGAAGCGCACTTCGATTCCGCCCGCGACCTGCGCGGCAGCTTCGAGGTCGCTCTTCAGCCAAGGCACGAGATCGGTGTCGGCGCGCCACTGACCGAACGACATCTCCGCGTACGGAAGGAACGTCCCGCCCGCCATGCTCACGCGTGTGACGGCCATTCGATTCGAGCGAATCAGGCGAACGCGGTCGAAGAGGAGCGCGCGTCCGTCGGTCAGGCTGTAGGCCTCGCTCCAGTCGCGCGCGATGATGGCGATGTGCAGCTCGCTTCCGAGCACCGCGGCCGACGATTCCAGCCAACCAAACCGGGGGGAGCCGGGCTTCTCTTCCTTCTGACCCGGATAGTGGGGGCGAAGCCACCCCCCATCATCGATGAGGCGCGGGATCAGCTCCCCGACCGGCTCCGCGCTCGCAGGAATCGCGCACAGTGTGGCGGCAAGGAAGGCTGCAAGCGTGAGGATGCGGCCACGTCCCTTCATTGCCCGAGCTACTGAGCAATGGCCGTGCCCCGACGTTTCAGACGGATTTCAGGAAGAACTCGGCACGGTTCGCGTACGACGCGCGCGGAAGTGATGCCTAGTGGCCTCACCTGCTCGGCCAACCGGTCAGCGCCGGCACCACCCCGACGAAGTCCTCGATGAGGAGAGCCTCTCAGCCGCCGAGGGCTGCGAGCCTGTCGGCGAGGAGCTTCTCCAGTGCGACGAGCGCCTTGGTGAACCCGGCGATCCCTTCTTCGAGCTTGTCGTGCGCCATGCGGTCGGCCGCGTGCATGGAACGGAACGCCGCCTCGTCGACCGTGATCCGAGCTTCACCGAGGGCTGCGGCTGCCTTCGGCTCGAGCCTCCGCGGCAGGTCGCCCGTCTTCGACGAGAGCTCCGCGAGGAGCGCCGGCGCAATCGTCAACAAGTCGCACCCCGCGAGCTCCGTGATCTCCCCGACGTTGCGGAAGCTCGCGCCCATCACCTCGGTGCCGTGACCGTGCCGCTTGTAATAGCGGTAGATGCGCGTCACCGACAGCACCCCCGGGTCCTCCGCCGGCGTGTAGTCGCGCCCCGTGTCCTTCTTGTACCAATCGAGGATGCGCCCCACGAACGGCGAGATCAGCGTGGCCTTTGCCTCCGCGCACGCGACCGCCTGATGGATCCCGAAAAGGAGCGTCAGGTTGCAGTGGATCCCTTCCTTTTCGAGGACCTCCGCGGCGCGAATCCCTTCCCAGGTCGACGCAATCTTGATGAGGACGCGGGAGCGAGAAGCGCCGACGGCCTCGTACTGCTGGATCAACGTCCGCGCCTTCTCCACGGTGGCCTTGGTGTCGAACGAAAGCCGCGCGTCGACCTCGGTCGAGACGCGGCCCGGCACGATCTTGAGGATGCGAAGGCCGAACTCGACGGCCAGGCGATCGATCGCGCGCTTGAGGACGTCCTCCTTCGTCGCGCCCGCCCCCGCCGCTTTGCGGGACCACAGCAGCGCCTCGTCCACGATGGGCGCGTACTCCGGCATCTGGGCCGCAGCGGTGATGAGCGACGGGTTCGTCGTGGCGTCCCGCGGTCGGAATTTTCCGATCGACTCGATGTCCCCCGTGTCGGCGACAACGACCGTCATCTCGCTGAGCTGTTCGAGCAGCGTCTTGCTCATCCGCGCCTCCTCACTTTGATTGAGGGGGGAGCTTATCAGTGCCGGAGGACGTCAGGAATGCGCGCGAGCGCGCCGTGGAGGGCCCCCTGGAGCGCCGAGAGCTCCACGGTGTTCGTCGCGCCGCCGCTCTTGGCGCGCGCTTTCCCCTCCAGAATCGCGAAGACGGCGCCGCGCTTGGCGTCGCGAAGCGTCGCGCTCACTTCGCAGGTCGCGTCGGTCGTTCGCGGCTCGGCGAACGTGTCCATCCTGACGAGCGCGACCGAGACGATGACCCGCTTGCCGCGCGGTACGTGGCTCACGTCGAGAGCGCGGACCTCCTGCTCGGAGACCGCGCGCAGCAACGCGGCGTAGTCGACGCCGACGCGCGCGACCTGGGAAGAGACCTCGCCGATCACGATCGGTTTGTCGCCCGCCCCGGCGGACGAAGAGAGGAGCGCCACGCCAGCCAACACAGCTGCTCGAAGAGGTCGCATCGATGCCTCCGTTGTCCGTCGATCGAGCGCTACGCGCGCGCGCTGGAGCCGGCCAACTTCCGCACGACAAAGAAGTGTTCGATGATGCGCCAATGAAGGTGACGGTGCTCGGCGCGGGATACATGGGGAGCGCGATGGCCACGGTCGCGAAGATGCGTGGGCACGAGGTGCGCCTCTGGGGTACGTGGCTCGACGACGCGCTGCTCGACCCGTGCGAGCGCGGCGAGGCTCATCCGAGGCTCGGGCTCACGCTGGACGGGATCGCGATCCACCGCAGCGCGCAGCTCGCCGCCGCTCTGTCGGGAGCGGAGCTGGTCGTTCATGCCGTGAGCTCGGAGGGGGCCGTGCCCGTCATGACGAAGGCGGCGCCCCACCTCCCCGACGTCCCGGTGCTCTCGGTGTCGAAAGGGTTCCTGGAATCGAAGAGCGGCCGGATGGATCGAATCGACGTGGTCGTACCCGAGAGGATCGGGCGCCACGTGCGCTTCGTGCATGCGGCAGGGCCGGCCAAAGCCATCGAGATTGCGCGGCGCGTGCTCACGTTGATGCAGTTCGCAGGGCCCGACGCCGAGGCCTGCAAGCGCGCGCTCGGCGGCGAGCATCTTCACGTGGGAACCACGGACGACATCGCAGGCGCCGAGATCTGCTCCGCGCTCAAGAACGCCTATGCGACCGGCCTCGGTCTGTGGGACGGCCTCGTCGGCAAGGACTGTCACAATGCGCGCGCGGCGTGCTTCGCGCAAGCGGTCGTGGAAATGCGGAGCATCGCGCGCGCCGGCGGGGGGCGCGACGAGACCGTTCACGGCGCGGCCGGCGTCGGCGATCTGCACGTGACGGCGGCAGCGGGACGCAACCGCGCATTCGGCGAGCGCGTCGGGCGCGGAAAGCCAGCGCGCGAGGTCGCGGCCGAGATGGCCGCAGAAGGGCAACTCACCGAGGGGTACGCAGCGATCGCGACTGCACGCAGGTTCGCGCGCGAGCGTGGCGTCAGCGACGTGCCTTGGCTCGACGCGCTGAACGCGATCGTCTGGGAGGGGGCCGACGTGAAGAAGACGCTGGGAGCGCTGAAGCTCAGCGTTTGAGGCTCGAGCCTGCGGTGAGGGTGGCGCGCGCCTCGAGCGCGGTGACGAGCGCGTCGAACCCTACGATCGAATCGAGGAGCCAGTAACGGCCGCGCCACGGCGCGCACGGCTCGATCCGTACGAGCACGCGGTCCCTCACCAGGAACCTTCGTACGCGAACGCGCGCGACGTCGCGCCAAGCAAAGTGATGGACGCGGCCGTAGGCGGCGAACGAGACCCCTTCGTCGTCGAGCTCCACGCGCGAGGGAAAGTGGAGGGTCGCGGTCCCCCACGCGAGAACGGCGGGGATGGCGACGAGCAACGACACGCGAAGGCGCGCCAGGTCGACGACGAGCCAGATGACCAGCCACGCTGCGGCGAGCACCACGTCCTGCATGACTGGCCTTCGCAGGCCGCGCGGGTACGCGTACGTCATGCCCCGAGTAGCTTCGCGATCTTCTCGATATCGGCCTCGATGCCCACGCCCGTCAGGAACGAGAGCGTCCGCAGGTAGGGCTTTCCGCGTGCGTCATCGACCTCGGTCGTGGACACGATGAGATCGTACCCCGCGGCCTTGCTCCCGACCTCGGACGCCTTGCATTGATCGATCGACACCGCGAGCCCGCGGGCTCGAAGCTTCTCCTCGAGCTTCTTGGCGACGACCGTGGACGTCGCGATCGCAGTGCCACAGGCGACGAGGATCTTCTTCATGCGCCGAGCCTAGACCAGTTGGTCGCTCGACCTCTACCCGCCGGCGAGGGCCGCCTGCGCGGCCGCACGACAGTCGTCGAGCGTGACCCCATCGAGCGCGGACGCGGAGGCTCCCAGGCGCGGAGGCGCGACGCTCAGCGCGTCGACGCCGAGCCCCACGAGAACGCGCGCCCCTCGCTCGTTCGCGGCGACCTCGCCGCAGATCGTCACCTTCTTGCCGCGCGCGTGGGCGCCGTCCACGACGGAGGCCACGAGCCCGAGAACGCGCGGGTCGAGCGCCAGGCTCGCATCGCTCCGTCCGACGCCCAGAACGAGCGAGGCTAGGTCGTTCGTCCCGATGCACACGAAGTCGGCGGCTTGGGCGATCGCGTCGATGTCGCGCGCCGCTTCCGGCGTCTCGACCATCGCCCCCACCTTTACGCGCGGAATGCGCTGCCGAACCGCGTGAACGTCGGCCGCACTGCGTGTCATCGGGATGAGCGCGCGCACGTTCGCGCGCTCGGCCGCGCGCGCGATGGCTGCGAGCTGCGTATGCAGGATCAGCGGATGCTCGAAGAGCAAGGCCGCGCCGCGCGCATCGGGATCACGCGAGGAGAGCCACACGAGGGGCTTGTCGCCCCCGGCGTCCCACAACCTCGCGGTCACGACGTTCCCGCGCGCCGCGCGAGCCACCGCGAGCAGCGCCGCGCACTGATCGTTCTCGCTCGGAGCGCTCAATCGGTCGGCAAACAGAAGCTCGGTTCGCAAGAGCCCCACACCTGCCACGCCGTCCGGAACCTCGTCGTACAGAGAGCCCACGTTCACGAGCAGCGAAACTCCTAGCGTCTGCGACACCCGATGGATCGCGCGGGCGACGTCGCCGCGATTCGCCTTCGCCTGCAGCTCACGGCGCTCTCGCGCCTCGGTCACGAGCGCTTCGCTCGGAGACACCCATACGCGCGCAGGCATCTGCGTCGTATCGACGACGATCGTCTCTCCGTCTGCGATCGCCCTCGTCACGTGCTCTGGCACGAGCGCCATCGGTAGGGCGCGGCCACGAGCGAGGATCGCCGCGTGGGAGGTGCCCACCCTTCCTCGCGACGCATCCGCCTCTGCGGACGGCTCCTCGTCGATCGCGACGATGCCGCGCACGTGCAGCGGGAGAGCGGCCACGAGCGAAGGCGTCAGCACCTCGGCGACGACCACGATGTCCTCGTGGATCGCCTCGGCACGCGCGACGGCTTCGCGCACGGGATCCGAATCGGAGAGAGCGTCGAGGAGGCGCGCGCGGGCGTCGAGGAGCAGGTCCGTGGCCGCCCCCTCGGTCAGCGCGACGATGGCCTCTTCGCTCGTTTCGCCGGCGCCGGTCCGCTCGCGCGCGCTCGCCACGACCTCGTGCACGATCGCCTTCTCCGGCTCGAACAGCAGCCGCTCGTCCGGCGCGAGGCCGGCCATCAGCGTGTCCAGCTCCGCGATCGCGCGCGCTTCGGCCCTGGCTAGTCGCTCGCGTTCTTCGTCCGGCGAACCCTGCAACCTCGGTGCGCGCTCGGTCGCCATCACCAGGAGCGCGATGCCGATCGCGATCCCCTCCACCGCTGCGCTCCCCGTCTGCGGGACGAGATCGGCGTCAAACTTCTTTCGTACGAGCTCCACGATCGCAGCCACCACCGCCTCGGCATCTCGACCGTGGGCGGTCAGGGCGACCTCGTCCCCCTTCGCCGCGCCGAGCGAGAGGATCTCGATGATCTTGCGTGCATCCGCGCGGCGGTCGCCCTTCCGAACTTCGACGACGGCGTCAAACTGCGCGACGAGGCGGACGAGCAGGTTCGCCGGGCGGGCGTGCAGCGCGTCGGTGAGGACGAGCTTCACGAGTCGGCTCCCGCGTCGCGGACCTTCTCTTCCCCCTTGTTCGCGTCGCTCGCCTTGGCGGCAATCTCCGCCGCGAACTGCGATCGGATCTCGCCGCGAACCCACCACCAGATCCCTCCATACGCTAGCGCCGCTCCGGCTCCGACGAGGAACGTCGCAGGGCGGAAGAGCTGCAGGACGATCCACGGAACGACGTGACTCCCGAGCGCAACCCCCGACCACTCGCGATAATGCCCGGCTGTGCCTGAAAGGCCTTCGGGGGCGAAGTGCGCTGCACGTGCGAGCTCGGTCGTGAGCGGAGCGAGGCTCGTGCCGATCCAGAGAATGCCGCAGAGAATGACGACGGCGTTGATGAGCCCGCGCACCATGTTTCCGCGTGACGCAGCGACGCCCCAGAGAACGTAGAACGGCAGCGCTGCGAGGTCCCCGAACGGGAGCATGCGGTTGCCCGGGAGGACCAGAGCGAGCAGAAGCGCGATGGGGACGCAGAGAAGCGCGACGGCCATGTTCGCGGGGTGACCGATGACGACGGCGGCGTCGAGTCCGATGAGGACGTCGCGCCCGGGAAATCGCTTCTGGAGAAACTCGCGCGCCCCTTCCGAGATCGGGATGAGGCCCTCCATGAGGATGGCGACCATCTTCGGTAGAACGACGAGCACGGCAGCCATGCTCACGCTCAGCGTGAGAACGTCTTTGACGGCTTTGCCCGTCGCACCCGCCCGCAGATCGGGAATCGCTCCGAGGGCCCCGAGAAGGAGCCCCAGTATGGCCCCCATCAGGATCGGCTCGCCAAGAAGGCCCAGGCGCTTGCGAACCGACGCCGGGTCAGCGTGGAGGCGCGACAGTCCGGGGATGTTCCGTTCGATGCGCTCCAGCGCATACATGAGCGGAGCCCAGTTGAGCGTCTCGGTGTGAGGGAGCGAGATGCCCTCGAGGCCGAAATGGTGCTCGACGGCCGGCGCGGTCCAGTCGGCCATCTTGAAGATGACGAACGCGGTGATCAGCGCCCCGAGGACGCCGAGAGCGGTGGAACCGGTCGCTGCGCTGATGAGGGCGCCCGTGTAGATGAAGTGCCAGTAGTTCCAGAGGTCGACGTCGACCGTGCGGGTCACCTTCGCGGCGACCAGGACGACGTTGAGGACGAGCACGGCCGGGATGAGCGCAGCCGCGATGGGCGACGCGAACGAGACGGCGGCCCCCATGGGCCAACCGACGTCGAGGACGTCGAGCTTGAGACCGAGGACGTCTGCGAACGCCATCGCCTTGGGACCGACGACCTGAACGAGGAGACCGACGGCGAGACCGATCGCAACGAACCCGACGCCGACCGTGAGCCCCGCGCGAAAGCTCTTGGCGAACCCCTGCCCGAGCGCGAGGCCGAGCAGCGTCATGATGACCGGCATCATCACGGGCGCGCCGAGATCGAGGACGTAGTGGACTGCGGAGTCGAACCCGTTCATGGCGACGAGGACACCGTCCAGCGCGACGCGAGGAGAGCGCGCATCTCGTCGGCGTCCGCGGCCGACGTGAGCGAAGAGCGGAGCTCCGAATCCTGGAGAAGCTCGATGAGGCGAGAGAGACCGGCGGACGCTTGCTCCTTGTCCGTGAGCGCCGGCATCACGACGAGCGCGACCTCGAGCTGAGTCGCGGGATCACCCATCTGCCGAAACTTCACCGGCGAGGCGAGCGTGGCCATGGCCAGCGCGTGCGATACGACGTGAGTCGGTTCCGCATGCGGCAACGCGACCGCGCCCCCTTCGAAAGGCAGCCCGGTAGGGGAGCGCCGTTCCCGGGCGACCGCCGCCGCCTCGAACGAGGCCTTCACGTGACCCGCACTATGAAGCTCGCGCGCAAGGGCGCGGATCGCCTCTTCGGCCGTCGCCGCCGAGAGGCGCGCGAAGCAATGGATGCCCGCCGTACTCACAGCGGGAGCGTACACGGGCCCGAGCGATCGGCGTACGCTCGATCGCGTGATCGTCGTGGCCCTACTCACCGGGGATGTCACCGGGGCGGCAATCGACGACAGCGACGAGTCCAGGGTCGCGCAGCTGGCGTCTGACGTGGGCGTCGTGCTCTACGAGGCGCGCATGCTCGTCGCCGCAGGGTATCCCGCCATCGTCGCGACGACCGCGGACGCAGCGCGCGCCTACGAGCTCGCCGCGAAGCTGTACGCACACGGCGGCGACGCCGTCGCATGCGACGCGGGTGAGGTCGTGTCGTCGGAGGCGATGGTGGAGCTCGACAAGTTCACGCTCGACGAACGCGGCGTCACCGCGGGAAAGGAGTCGCTGGAGTGGAGCGACGTCCTGTGCCTGCTCCGCGCGACGCATCGCGCGCGGACGGCGACGGAGACGAAGACCACCGAGCGGAAATTCAGCGCCAGTCGGTCACTCCTCAGCGGAGGGCTCTCGAACACGACAACCGTCACGAAGCACCTGAAGGACAGCTCGGAATCGCGCGAGCAGGTTCTCTATGTGTTCCGACGGAGCCAGCAGACGCCGTGGATCCTTCGCGAACAGGGGACGCACTACGAAGGGCTCGGCGCCGGGCTCGCGCGCACGACGGTGGAGAACTTCGCTACGACGACCCGCATCCTGCGCGAACGCGCCTCCGACGCCGTCTACGACGAACGCCTCGTCACGCGCGCCCGGGTCGCCGAGCGCGCCGTTCGCCAGGGGACATCCGCGCAGTCCATCATCACCAGCTCGTCGGCCTCCGGCGTCGACGTCCTCGCGCACCTGCTGGCGCTCTCGATTGCACGCGAAAGGCGTACAAATCCGTTGCGCCGCTGAGCCGTCCAGGCCCCCCAGGGCGGCCCTGCCGACGCCAGGGGCCGCGTGACGTCTTTGGCTAGTTTTCATGGCGTTTGGCGCCTAGGTGGCGCACGAACTGCGTGCTAATACAGCGCGGTCGTGACCGATCAATTGAGCTCCGATCTCGCGTCGCTCCGCATCGATCGCGAGGAAAAAGGCGGCGGCGGGAGCAAACGCTTGCTGCTGGTCGGGCTGCTGATCGCGGCGGCCGGCGGCGTGGCGTGGTTCGAGTATCCGCGCGTTCGCGCCGAGGTCTACAAGACCGAGGTCTCGCTCACGGAGGTGACGATGCTCTCCCCCGTGCAATCGTCGATTCAGGTGTCGGCGACGGGCTACATCGTCCCGCAGATCACGTCGAAGGTCGGGCCGCACGATACGGGCCGCATCGCGCGCGTCTTCGTGAAGGAAGGCGACACGGTGAAGGCCGGGCAGGTGCTGGCCGAGCTGGAGACGCGCGACCAGAGGAGCGCCGTTGCGGCGTCGCAGTCGAAGGTGGCGGTCGCGCAGGCCAAGGTCGAGACGGCCAAGGCGACGCTCGCCGAGACGAACGTGAAGATCGCGCGCGAGACGCCCATCGTGGAGCACGGCGCGGAGAGCAAGAGCGTGCTCGACGATCTGCTCGCGCAGCAGGAGTCGCTCAAACAACAGGTGAAGGCCGCCGAGGCCGAGGTGATGGCCGCCGAGGCGGACCGCGCGACTCTTGGCGTGAACCTCTTCCAGCGCACGGTCGTCGCGCCGATCGACGGCGTCGTCGTCTCCAAGCCGGCGATGCCTGGCTACATGGCGACCCCGGCCGACGTGAACCCGATCGTCGAGCTCGTCGACTTCAAGTCGCTTCTTGCCGAGGTCGACGTGCCGGAAGGGCGCATGTCGCTGGTGAAGATCGGTGGGCCGGTCGAGCTCGTCCTCGATGCGTACCCGGATCACCACTACCGCGGCGAGGTCGCCGAGTTCGGCAAAAGGGTCGATCGCTCCAAGGCGACCATCGTCGTGAAGGTAAAGTTCACCGACGACATGGAAGGCGTGCTCCCCGAGATGAGCGTGCGCGCCAGCTTTCTCAGCGCGCCGATCAGCGACGAAGCGCTGAAGGCGCCGCCGAAGAAGGTCATCGCGTCCGACGCGGTCGTCGATCGCGGGGGGCGCAAGGTGGTCTTGGTCGTCGACAACGGCGTCGTTCACGCAGCGCCCGTCACGCTCGGCGCGCCGATTGGCGCCAGCGTCGAGCTCGTGGACGGTCCGGCGAGTGGCGCGCACGTCGTGTCGGCTCCGCCGCCGGAGCTCGTGGATGGATCGAAAGTGAAAGAGAAAGGTACGTGATGGGCGCGATCGTCGAGATGCGGGGTGTATCGAAGACGTTCTACCGTGGGAAAGAAGCCGTTCACGTCCTCGCGAACCTGGACCTCGAGGTCGCCGAAGGGGCGTTCGAAGCGCTCATGGGCCCGAGCGGCTCGGGCAAGTCGACGCTCCTCAACTTGATCGCGGGGCTCGACAAGCCCACCTCCGGCTCGGCGAAGATCGCGGGCGTCGAGCTATCGACGATGAGCGACGGGGACCTCGCGAAGTTCCGGTCGTCGAAGATTGGCTTCATCTTCCAGGCCTACAACCTGCTGCCCGTGCTCACGGCGATCGAGAACGTCGAGCTCCCACTCCTCTTGACCCACCTCGGCTCGGCCGAGCGGAAGAAGCGCGCGGCCACGGCCCTGCGCGTCGTCGGCCTCGAGGAGCGCATGAACCACTACCCGCGCCAGCTCTCCGGCGGGCAGGAGCAACGCGTCGCGATCGCGCGCGCCATCGTGAACGACCCCACGATCCTGGTTTGCGACGAGCCGACCGGAGACCTCGATCGCAAGGCGGCCGACGAGATCCTCGCGCTGCTGGAGAAGCTCAACAAAGAGTTCAAGAAGACGATTCTGATGGTCACGCACGACCCTGCGGCCGCCGAGCGCGCCAGCGTCATCCGTAACCTCAACAAGGGTCAGCTTCAGTGACGCTCTGGTCGGTCGCCGCGCGCAACACGCTGCGGAACAAGTTCCGCACGTTCATGACGGTGCTCGGCGGGGCCGTTGCGATCATCGCGTTCGTCGTGCTGCGGACGGTGCTCAGCGCGTGGAACGCAGGCATCGAGTACGCGGCGAAAGATCGGCTGGCGACACGGAACAAGGTCTCGTTCGTGATCACGCTGCCGAAGAAATACGTCGAGCAGGTCAGGAACGTCCCCGGCGTCAAATCGGTCACGTTCCAGAACTGGTTCGGCGGGAAGCTCGCGGCCTTTCCCGACGACTTCTTCGCGACGATGGCGACGGCCGACAACACGCTCGACGTCTACTCGGAGATCAAGCTCGACCCGGCGGCCCTTGCCCGCTGGAAGACCGACAAGATCGGCGCGCTCGTTGGCGACTCCCTGGCGAGCAAGTACCACTGGAAGGTCGGCGACAAGGTCGTCCTGCAAGGGACCATCTATCCGGGCGACTGGGAGTTCACGGTCGACGGCATCTACTCGGTGCCGCAAGAGTCGGCGATCCCGCGCACGAACTTCTGGTTCCACTGGGAGTACCTGAACGACGCGGCGAACATCCGGCAGAAGGACAAGATCGGCTGGATGGTGGCCCGCGTCGACGACCCTTCGCAGAGCGCCGCGGTCAGCCACCGGATCGACGCGCTGTTCGACGACAGTGACGTGCAGACCGAGACGATGAGCGAGCAGGCGATGAACAACTCGTTCCTCGGCGGGATCAGCGCGGTGCTCGACGCGCTGAACATCGTGTCGGTCATCATCCTGCTCATCATGATGCTGATCCTCGGCAACACGATCGCCATGGGTGTGCGGGAGCGAACGACCGAGTACGGCGTCCTGCGCGCGCTCGGGTTTCAGCCGAGCCACGTGCGAACGTTCATCGTGGGCGAAGCGCTCACGCTTTCGCTCATCGCGGGCGTCTTCGGTCTGCTGCTCGCGTTCCCGCTCGTGGGCGGGCTCGGAGCGTACCTGGAGGAGAACATGGGGCAGTTCTTCCCTCACTTCAGCATGACTCCGCTCACCGCGATCTCTGCGGTGGCACTCACGCTCGGACTCGGCGCGCTCGCGTCGCTGATCCCGGCCGTGCGCGCAGGGCGCATCCCCGTGACCGACGCACTCCGGAGGATCGCTTGATTCCCCTCGCCTACAACATTCGCAGCCTGAGCGTCCGGCGCACGACGACCCTCGCCGCCGCGCTGGGGCTCGCGCTCGTGGTCTTCATCTTCGCTTCCGTGATGATGATGAGCAACGGCATCCACCAGGTCACGGCGCGCGCCGCCGATCCGGACGTGGCGATCGTCCTCCGCAAGGGCTCGGACGTCGAGATGTCGAGTGGGATCGACGAGACGAACGTTCCGCTCATCGCAGCGACGCCGGGCGTGGCGAAGGCGGCCAACGGGCGACCGCTCGCCGTGGCGGAGCTGCTCGTGGTCGTCTTGCTGAACAAGTCGACGGGGGGAATGTCCAACGTCGTTCTGCGCGGCGTGCCGGACGACGTGATGACCTTCCGGCCGAACGTGAAGATCATCGAAGGGCGCGCGGCGACGCCGGGCACCGACGAGGCCATCGTCGGGAACGCGATCCGCGGGCGCTTCCAGGGGCTCGAGGTGGGCCAGACGTTCGAGATGCGGAAGAACCGCCCGATCAAGATCGTCGGCGTGTTCGAGGACAACGGGTCGGCGTTCGAGTCCGAGGTCTGGGGCGACATGAACGTCATCCGCGCGACCTTCGGCCGCCAGGGGATCGTTTCGAGCGTGCGCGTTCGACTCGAGTCACCCGCCAAGTACGACGCGTTCAAGACCGAGGTGGAGACGAACCGCCAGCTCAACGTGACCACCATGCGCGACAGCGAGTTCTACGAGCGGTCGTCGCACGGCACGGCGCTGTTCCTGTCAGTGCTCGGCTTCATCATCGCGTTCTTCTTCTCCATCGGCGCGATCATCGGCGCAATGATCACGATGCACGCAACGGTGGCTCAGCGTCAGCGCGAGATCGGCACCTTGCGCGCGCTCGGATTCTCGCGGTTCCAGATCCTGACCTCGTTCCTGCTCGAATCGGTCGCGCTGGCCCTGTTCGGAGGCGCGCTCGGTGCAGGAGCGTCGCTCCTCATGGGGCTCAAGCGCATCACATTGATGAACAATGCGACGTGGTCCGAGCTCTCGTTCCGCTTCGAGCCCACGCCCAAGATTCTCATCACCGCGATCGCCATCGCCGGCGTGATGGGCGTTCTGGGAGGATTCTTCCCGGCGATCCGTGCCGCACGCATCAACCCCGTGCAGGCGATGCGCGGGGCGTGATCGGGCTCGTTCCCGTACCAGCGGAGGTGAGGCGTCCCGTCGTTCATGGGGTCGATGCCCCGTCGACCGGGGGAAACGATCACTCCGGCGTGGGGTCCTCGCCCCATCGACCTGGAAAGACGATCACTCCGGCGTGGCGTCGTCGTCCCCTCGACCCGGAGAGGGGAGGATGCCGTCGTGGCTGAGTGTCCACGGATGTAGGGCTCGCGAAGAAGGTCTATCGTCCATTCCGCTGGGGCGAGGGCCTCTGCGCCATCGGTACGCCGCCGACGTTCTCGTCGCGTTCGAGGAGCGTCGCCCGCGTCATCCCGTCGGCGCCGAACTTCGTCTTCACCTTGAGGACGAGCTCTTCCACCTTGCGCCGACGGTCGGCCTCCTCACCCCCGAAGAGCATGCGCGGCGGCGGCCCCTCGACGAGCCCCGACGTACTGACGCCTGTTAGACGAACGCCGTCGCTGCGCTTCGGGAACCCGTCGAGCAGGCGGCATGCGGCCTCGTGGATCGACATCGCATCCATGACCGGCTCCGGCAACGTCGTGCGGCGCGTGCGGCTGGTGAAATCCGCGTACTTCAGCTTCGTGACTACGACGCGCGCCGAAAACCCCTCCTCCACGAGTCGCTGCGCGACACGCTCGGCGTGCTCTAGGAGCGTTCGCTCGATGGCGCCCCGGTCTGTCAGGTCTCTCTCGTAGGTCTGCTCGGCGCCGATCGATTTCGCCAGGCCGTCGGGATCGACCTCGCGATTGTCCTCGCCACGCGCCAGGCGGGCGACGTGGCCCCCCCACACGCCAAGGACACGCTCGAGTTGCGAAGCCGGCGCGCGGGCGAGGTCACCGAGCGTCGCGAAACCGAGCGCGCGGAGACGCGGGGCGGTCTTCGGGCCGATCCCCCACATGCGCTCGATCGGCATCGGCGCCAGGAACGACGCGACGTCCTCGGGGAGAACGACGAGGCCATCGGGCTTCTGTAGATCGCTGGCAACCTTCGCCGCGAACTTGCAAGGCGCGACGCCGGCAGACGCAGTGAGATCGAGCTCGCGCTTCACGTCGTCCTTGATGCGCCGAGCGATCACCGCCCCGTCGCCGAACAGCGACCGGCTCGCGGTCACGTCGAGAAACGCCTCGTCGAGCGAGAGCCCCTGCACGAGCGGCGTGTAGCGACGGAAGATTTCGAAGACGTGCGCGCTGACCTCAGCGTAGCGGTGCATCCGCGGCGCGACCACGGTCACGTGCGGGCAGCGTCGCAGCGCCTCGGCCATGGGCATCGCCGAGAAGACGCCGAACTTCCTGACCTCGTACGACGCCGCCGCGACGACGCCACGGCGCGAGCGCCCCCCGACGACAATGGGCTTCCCGCGGAGCGAAGAATCGTCCCGCTGCTCGACGGAGGCATAGAACGCGTCCATGTCGACGTGGAGAATCTGCCGCACTCGGACAATGTAGCGCGCCGCTGAGGGACTAGGATCAGCGGGCCGCGCGTAGATGGTGCTGGAGACGCGCTGACGGAGCCGAATGGGGAAACTGTCGAGAAGCTCGCGCGTCATCGCGGCAATCGCGGTCGCAGCAGCGATCGGCGCCGCGTGGGGGCCCGTGTCGACGCACGCGCGCGCGGCTTCGCTCCTCCAGCGGTTCCAGGATGCGAACGCGAGCGCGCCGAGCGGTGTGGAGGAGCGGCTCCTCCCGGTCGACGATCCCGGGCACGCTCCTCTGCGTGCGCGCCTCTATTCGCCCGCAATGTCGCGTGGCGCGATGGTTCTCGTTCCGGGCGTGCATCACCTCGGGATCGACGAACCACGCCTCGTGCGCTTTGCGCGAGCGATCGCGGGGAGCGGCATCACGGTCCTCACCGTCGAGATTCGCGAGCTCATCGACTACCGCATCGACGGCGCCTCGGCCGACGAGATCGGACAGGCCGCGCATGCCCTTCGCCAGCAGATCGGCGCTCCGGTGGGCGTCATGGGAATGAGCTTCGCCGGGGGGCTCGCGCTCCTCGCGGCGAGCGACGCGCGTTTCGCCCGCGACGTCGCGTTCGTCGTCGCCGTGGGAGCCCACGACGACCTCGCGCGCGTCTCGCGCTTCTTCGCCACCAACGAGATTCAGCGCCCTGACGGCACGACGCTCCACCTCGCGGCGCACCCCTACGGCCCGCTCGTTCTCGTCTACGATCGCCTCGCCGACTTCTTCCCCCCCGGCGACCTCCCCGCGGCGGGCGACGCTCTCCGCCTCTGGCTCTGGGAAGACAAGGACGCCGCCCGCGCGCGCGCCAAGGAGCTCTCGCCCCCGTCGTCGGCGAAGGTCGAGGCGCTCTTCACCGACGACCTCCGCACCATCGTCCCCGAGCTGCTCGCCGAGATCGACACGCACGCCGACACGATGCGCGCCGCGTCGCCGCACGGTCGCCTGGCGGGGCTTCGCGCGCCAGTGTTCCTCCTCCACGGCGCGGGGGATTCGGTCATTCCCGCGACAGAGACGCTCTGGCTTGCGACAGACGTACCCAAGGGGCTCGTGCGCGACGTCGTCGTGAGCCAGGCCGTCGTGCACGTAGAGCTGGAGGGTGAGCCCTCGATCGGGGAAAAGTGGGCGCTCGTTCACTTCATGGCCGAAGTGCTGGGCGCGGCCGCGGCAGAGGGAAACTGAGGCGTGAGACTCAGTTCGTGATCGTCGCCGTGCCGATCGTGATGACCCCGGCCAGCAGCGGGAAGTTGCCGGTCTGCGATGCGGTGACCAAGGCGACGGCGCAACCGCTCAGCGTTCCTGCGATCTGAACCTTCGTGGCCCCCACGACGCCACTGATGAACGCACGGGTCCCGTCCGTGCTCGCGGTGGTGGAGGCAACCGTCGTATCGGTCGGCCAGGCCGCCGCCATGTAGCTGACGGTTGCTTCGGGGTGACCGGTCACGGTCAGCGTGACGCCCGTCGTGGTGTCGCAAGGCGCGGTCGCCGCCGCGTCGACCGCGAGCACGACCTCGATGACGGCGGCCTCGCCACCGTCGATCACGAAGCCGGGCACGAGCGTCGTCGTGTCGTTGTCGAGGAGCGTGACCGCGGTGGTGACGTTCGTGCTCGCGGGGATCTCGGCGCCGAGGGCGCTGATCGCCGTCGTCGACTCGTAGAGCGGCGTGACGGCGAGGCCCTGCGTGAGCTGCGTCGTCGCTTGCCCGTTCGCGTCGGTCGTGAGCTCGAAGCCGGCGCAGGTGCTGAACCCGATCTGGGCGCCCGGTAGCGGCCCGAGCGTGCCGTTCGCCGAAACCCTGGCAATCGTGGCGCCGTACCCAACGAACGGCCCGCTCGTGCACGCCGTTTCGCGCGTCGCAGCGTCGCCGGAGACCACGCCGCTCGCGTCCGCTGTGCTCGCGGGTCCTCCATCGTGCGGCGGAGCGGTCGCGGCGTCGCTCCCTGCGTCACTGCCGGCGGCCGCAGCCGCCCCCCCACCGCCGCTGTCGTTCGTCGAGCACGCGGCGACGCTCACCGCGACGAGGATCGTTGCCAGGAGAGCCTTCACGGGCACGCAGATTACCAGCGCGCGGTGCTAACGTCGTCCTCCTCATGAGCGAAGAGAGCACGCTCCACGCCTTCCGTGCGGTCCCTCGTACGGGAGTCATCTACGTCACCAGCGAGGCCGTGAAGCAGGGCTTCTCGCCGGGCGACAGCGACTGGTGCAACCTCGGGCAAGGCCAGCCCGAGACCGGCGATCTCCCCGGCGCCCCCCCGCGTATCCAGAGCGTCACCATCCACATGGACGATCAGGAGTACGCCCCGGTCGCCGGCCTCTGGGAGCTGCGCGAGTCGATCGCGTCGCTCTACAACACGCTCTACCGTCGCGGCATGCCCTCGCAATACTCGGCCGAGAACGTGTGCATCTCGGGTGGCGGACGAACATCGCTCACGCGCGCGGCCGCCAGTCTCGGCCACATCAACCTCGGGCACTTTCTTCCCGACTACACGGCGTACGAGGAGCTGCTCGACATCTTCAAGGCATTCACAGCGATCCCCATCCTGCTCGAGCCCGAGCGCGGATACTCCTTCACGGCCGACGATCTCAAGCGCGAGATCCTCGGGCGCGGCCTCTCCGCCCTCTTGCTCTCGAATCCGTGCAATCCAACAGGCAAGCTCGTCGACGGCGAAGACCTCGCGAAGTGGGTCGCGATCGCGCGTCAATACGACGCAGCGCTCCTCCTCGACGAGTTCTACTCGCACTACATCTACCGCCCGCGCCACGGCGTGCTGCCGGTTGAGAGCGCCGCGCGCTACGTCGAGAACGTCGATCGCGATCCGGTCGTGATCTTCGACGGACTCACGAAGAACTGGCGTTACCCGGGCTGGCGGGTGACCTGGTCGATCGGGCCCAAGCGGGTCATCGACGCACTGTCGAGCGCGGGGAGCTTCCTCGACGGCGGCGGTTCGAAGCCTCTGCAGAGGGCCGCGATTCCGCTGCTCGAGGAGAGCTACGTGGTCGCGGAGACGAACGCGATCCACGCCGCCTTCCGTGAGAAGCGCGACTTCCTCTACTCGCGACTCGAGCGCCTCGGCGTTCGTCTCGATCGTACGCCCGACGGCACGTTCTACTGCTGGGGGAGCGTCGCGGAGCTCCCGGCCGACATGAACGACGGCATGAGCTTCTTCCGCGCAGCGCTCCCTCACAAGGTCATCACCGTGCCCGGAGAGTTCTTCGACGTGAACCCGGGGAAGCGCCGCAGCGGTCGAGCGTCGCGCTTCCGCGACTACGTGCGCTTCTCGTTCGGGCCGTCGATGGCGACGCTCGAGAAAGCGATGACCCGCGTCGAGGCGCTCGTCCGCGGCGGAGTGACTACGGAAGTTCGATCGCTTCAGCGTCGCTGAGCGAGATCTCGTCGAGGTCGCTGGAGCTGTCGCGTGTGCCGGTCCCCCACGGGAGCGCCGCGAGGAGGGTGCGCGCGTGAAGGCGTCGGCGTGGGTCGAGCGCGCTCCGCATCGCGAGCCGCATCGCGTTCGCCATGTCGAGCGCGGACTCGAAGCGGTCGGCTGGATCCTTCGCCAACGCGATCGCCAGGACGAGATCGATATCGGGCGGAAGGCCGGCGAGGAGCGACGTCGGTTGGATCGGGTTCCGGTAGACGACCTGGTAGAGCGTTTGCGGGGTATCGGAGCCTGCAAACGGTGGCTCGCCGGTGAGCGCGCGGTACACGACGGCGCCGAAGGAGAACAGGTCGCTACGGTGCGTCGTCGAGGTGCCCCCCGCCTGCTCCGGCGACATGTACCCGGGCGTACCGACGATCACGTCCTTGGTCAGCGTGCCCCCGGAGTCGGCGAGCCGCGAAACGCCGAAGTCGAGGATCTTCCAGATGGGAGAAGCGTTCATCTGCTGCGCGAGGAACAGGTTCTGCGGCTTCAGATCACGGTGCACGACTCCGGCCACGCGCGCCGCCTCGAGCCCTGCGGCGACCTGATCGACGAATGACATGACCTCATCGAGCGAGAGCTGCCCGCGCTTTCGCAGGTGCCAGGCGAGGTCGTGACCACGGAGCAGCTCCATGGCCAGGTACGGAGAGCCGTCGTCCATGTTCCCGACTTCGTAGATCTGCACGACGTTCGGCGCGCGGAGCTTGGAGGCCGCGTCCCCTTCACGCAGGAACCGCTGCATGAGGAGCGGATCGTCGATCGCCGTCGCAAGGATCAGCTTCACGGCCGCGAGCGTGCCGGTCTCGACGTGCTTGGCCGAGTACACCTCGCCCATCGCGCCGCGGCCGATGCGATCGAGGATCAGGTACGGGCCCGCGCGCGAGCCGGTGTGCGCGGCCGCGTCGCTCGCATGGAGCTTGAGCAGGTTGTCGAGATCGCGGTTCGCTTCTTCGAGCTGCACGTCGCGCTGCCGCACTTCGCGGTACCACTCGTTCGAGCGCTCGATTGCATTCAGCGTCCCGCGGCGACTGAGCCGCGCGTGCCAGAGCGTCATCGCGTACATCAGAGGGACGAGCGTGATCATCGCCAGGCGCGCGACGACCGACGCTCCATTCGCTCGGATGACCCCCGGGTCCGAGACCCTGCCCGACGCCACGAGCCAGGCGATCGCGCCATACGCGAGCCCGGCTGCACCCGTGTAACCGTATGCGGCGACGCGGTCCTCTCCGAGACCGTAGAACGCGACGCCGAGGGTCGTGACCATCGGTGCCGGGGAGAAGACGCCCGCTCGATACGAAAGACAGGTCGAGGCGAGCAGCGACGCGCCGGCGAGGGCGCGCGCGACAGGGCGGGTGTAGCGCAACGGGTCGCTCGTCGAGCGGTATGCGTGCGCTGCAGCGACCGCGAGCGTCACGAAGCTCGCCAGCGACAAGACGCTCGCGCTGGGTGACTCGTCGAAGAGTGACTCCTCGGCGAGGACGAGCACGGCGAGCACGAACGCGCAGGCCGAGTACGCTCGCGCGCGCGACGCCTCCTCGCGCCGAAGCTCGTACGCCGCCGAGCGGGTCGGGCCGTGCGTCGCGCGTCCGACGAAGACCGCGCTGTCGTTCTCGCCGTCGGGGGGGAGGGCGCCGCGCGACCGGGGGGCCGAGCGGAGAGCGTTGGGCACCGTCGGCAATTCGACGTCCGAGGCCCGCGGAACCGACGATTCACCCTCCGGATCCACGCGCATTTAGCTACCACACGCGCCCGGAAGCAGCCTCATTCGCGCCTTTTCGGGTTTTCTCGAGTTTTCTCATGGCCTTTCGCCGCCACTCGACGCCAGCGGTCGAAAGCGCGAGCATCGCCAAGGTCGGTGTTCCGCCTCCGGGGTCAACACCTGGCTTCGTGGCGCTGGGCCGCAAGAAGCTTGAAATAAACGGCCCCCCCTCGAACGACTATCGAGCACCAACGATGCTCGCATCGATCTCCCACTTCTCCCTGGCGTTCCCTGCGGTGCTAGAAAAGCGAAAAGAAGACGCTTTTGCCCAAGAAGCGGCCGCGCTGAGGCCGCTCATCCGCGCCGTGGCGGCCAGCATCATGCGGGAGCCGGTGGGGCACCCGGACGTCGAGGACTGCACAAATGAGACCCTCCGCCGGGCCATCGAGGGCTCGGAGCGACTCCGCGAGGGGGAGGCGATTCGTCCATGGGTCGTCGGCATCGCGCGTCACGTCGCGCTCGACGCACTGCGTGGCCGCAAGCGAGCTCGGGCACGCGACGCCGGCAACGACCGGGGTGAGGACGGCGAGATGCTGGCGCCGCTCGTCGAGCGACTGCCGGACCCGTCGGACGATCCGTTCGAACGCGTGGCGAAGGCCCGCCGCGACGCGACCGTCCGTGATGCCATCGACTCGCTCCCGGATGGGCAGCGGCGCGCGCTGACGATGTTCCACCTCGAAGGGCTCGGTTATCAGGAAATCGCCGCGCGCCTCGAAGTGCCGCTCGGTACTGTGGCAACCTGGGTGATGCGCGGACGTAAAGCGATCGCTTCGGCGGTCGAGAACTTGGCGAGGGAATGATGTCGCGCGAGCTTCCGAACGAGCTCCTCTGGGAGAACCAGCACGCGAGCGATCTCGTGATGAGCGCGATGGCCGACGGCGAGGAGGCGCTCCTCTCCAGCGCAATCATCGCCCACGTGCACTCCTGCGATGCGTGCATGATGCGCCTCGGCGAGATGGCGCTCGAGACGCGCGGCGTGACGAACGCCGTGCAGTCCGTGAAGCCGTGGCTGCCGGCCGCGGTGCTCGCCCCGTCGAAGAAGCGCGCCCCCGCACAGCCCGTTCCGTTCGCGGCCATCTTCGCGGCCCTCGGGCTCACAGCCGTCGGCGCGATGCCGACGCTGCTCGCGCTTCCGCACCGTCTGGCCGAGCTCGCGCTCACGGTCCAGCACGCGGTGCCGGCGATGTCTCACGGCGGCGCGCAGGTGTTCGAGCAAGGGATCGGCGTGATGGCGATGGGCGTGTGCGCGGTGCTGCTTCTGGGCGCAGGGGTCGCCGTGACCCGCTTGCTTCCGCGACCGACGGTCTCGTGAGGATTGGAAAGCGTGGGGATTCGAGCCTGGATGCTGGGATTTAGAAGGGCGTGATGAGGACGATGAAGGCGGTCGCGCGAAATAGCTTGATGGCACTGCTCGCCATGATGACGTTCGTGAGGACGGCGCAGGCAAAGGTGAAGCACGAAGGGAGTTGGCCCGACGGAGAGAAGACGATCTCCATCGATGCCGACGGCCTTACGCGCGACCAGGCCATCCGGCGCGTCGCCGATGCGGCGGGGTGGAGCGTCGTCGTAAAGGCGCCGGAGCAGGCGGGGCCGCCTCTCGCGCTTCACGTGAAGGAGCAGTCGGCGTCGAAGATTCTCGACCTGATCCTGAGCGACGGCGACTACGTCGCGAAGCGCGACGGCTCGATCATCTCGATCCTACAAGGCGCCGGCACCGGCACGAACGACGACACCAGCGACAAGGACATCGAGAAGAACGCGAAGTCGCTCGCAGCCTCGGCCATCGCCGCGGCCGCCTCCGCGATCAACTCCGCGCAGAACGCCGCGCCGACGCCTCCCGCCTCCCCAGCTTCTCCCGCCTCCCCCGCTTCACCGACCTCACCCACGGCCATCCCGCCGCTCCCGCCCATCCCCCCGATTCCTCCCATCCCATCGGCGTATCGGCGCCATCACAAGCACCACGGAGACGCGGATCGCGTGGTCACCGGCGGTCACGTGACGATCGAGAAGGGGGAGACCGTCGGGGACGTGACGGTGCTCGGCGGTTCGCTCGACGTGTTCGGCGACGTCGAAGGAGACCTCGCGGTCTTCGGCGGCGAGTCGGAGATCCACGAAGGAGGCGAGGTTCACGGAGACGCGGTCACGCTCGGCGGCTCGCTCACGGTCGACGACGGCGCCGACGTGGACGGCGACGTGAGTGTCATCGGCGGCTCGCTCCACCGGGGCGACAAGGCGAAGATCGGCGGCAGCGCGCGCGACGACAAGGGCGAGCTGAAGGTCTCGATCGACTCCGACGACGACGCGAAGGCAGAGCCGAAGGCGCCCCATCACTTCGTGTCCAGTATGGCGACCTCGATGAGCGAGTCGGCGCTGATGTTCGTCTTCGGTGCGGTGCTCCTCGCGCTGCTCACCAAGCGCGTCGACGCCTTGAAGGTCGAGGTGGCTTCGCGTCCGATGCGCTCGTTCGCCGTCGGGATCGTCGGCTCGATCGTCGGCGTCATCGCACTGCTCGCCTTGTGCGTCACGATCGTCGGCATTCCGCTCGCCTTCGTCGGGTCGCTCGCCGTCGTGGTCGCGGTGTACGGCTCGGTCACCGCCGTGCTCACGACCGTCGGCCAAGCGTTGCTCGGCCACAAGACGTCGAACCCTTACATGCACCTCGCACTCGGTTGTGCCCTGCTCTTCGTCACGGCGTCGATACCGGTGGTGGGTGGCTTCGTCATCGCCGCGGTCGTCTTCACCGCGATCGGCGCGCTCATCGCGACGCGCGCCGCGGGCCTCGTGCCGCCGCGTACGCGCACGACGCCGAGCGACCCGTACCGGACGGCCGCGTCGCCGTAGTCGCCAACGGCGTGAGGACTCAGGCGGCTCACTGCCGGTTGTGACCGGAACCCCACCTATCGCTCTCGTCGCGGTCCTCGTCGCCCCCCCACCCCTCACCAGGCCCGCCACGCCGGTTCGCCGTGTGCTCGCGCTGCGCGGCGAGCTTCGTGCGCTGGTCGGCGGTCAAGATGGGGAGCAGCCGCGTAAGGAACGCCGTGTCCTTCTCCGCCCCCTCATGCGGTGTCTTCCCGGCTGGCACGAGCGGGGTCTTCGTGGCGTCGAACGTGTCCCCCGCGAACGCCGTGAGCGCGGCGTCCATCTGCTTGTTCGCCTCGTCGTGCTTGGCGTGCATCGTCGCGGGACTCATCGGGTCCAGCTTCGACACGATGTCAGTCACAGATTTCTGCTGCGTCGGATCGAGCCCGAGCTGAGCCGTCAGGCGCTCGACCCGACGGTTCACCCGGTCGGCCGCAGTGCCCGCATCGGCGTCGTGCACCGCGTGCTGCGCCTCGCGTGCTGCATCCTTCGCACGTACGGCGTCCACGAGCGCCTTGAGCTGGATCGGATCGAGCGCCGCGTGCAGCGCATTGAGCGCGTCGGCCTCCTTCGCCTGCCGCGTTTGCGCCCCCTTGTCGATCGCTGCGAAGTCGGTCGCAAGCTTCGCCGCGTCGAGCTTGCCGGCGCGAATGCCGTCGAGCACGTCCGACTGAAGGTCCTTGAAATCGGTCCGGGGCGCGTCGTTGGCGTGCAGCTGCGTGTCGATGTCGTCGAGCTTCGCCTTCACCGGGTCGGCGAGCGGAAGATCGCGAGCCGCACGAATCAGCATCGACGCCGGGCCACCTCCACGGTGCTCTGCCATCCGCTTGTCCGCAGGCGGAGCGACGCTCGCCGCGGGCGTGGGGGCTGGGGCCATGGTTGCCGAAGCCGCAGCGGGCGCCGCCTCCTCGGACTTCTTCTCGTCACATCCGAGAGGCAGGACCGCGAGGAGCGAGAGAGTACAGGCGAGGGTTCGAGTGCGCATTGGATTTGGGCGGATGGAAGCACACGTTCCGGAGGAACGGCCGCAGGTCGTCGGCGCGTAACCGCGGCCCGTCGGAAATGGGGACCGAGCGCCTCGGTTCGGCCGGAGCGCGCGCTTCATCTCATGCGGTAGGGCGCTGCGCAATTCGCGCAACGTTTCGAGCAGATACGGCCGCTCTCTTGCTCGACTGCTTGCGCGATTGCGCAATCGATACCCCGTTTGTGCGCCTTTCGCACACGGCACTGGCCGTGCACTGGGGCTCTCGCACGAGCGGCCCCCGATCCGTGGGACACCGCTCTCTTGAAGCTCACTGAAAGAGAAGAGACACCGATGACCACGGCTCACGTTTCCACCGACCCCTCCTGGGTCTCCCGCTTTGAACAGCTCGTCCGCGAGCATGAGAACGCGCTCATCACCTTCGCACTTCGCCTGAGCGGCTCCCGCTCCGACGCTTCCGACCTGGTGCAGGACACGCTCGAACGCGCGCTCCGCTCGTTCGACTCGTTCACCCCCGGAACGAACGGCCGCGCGTGGCTCTTCACCATCCTCCGTCACACGTTCATCGACCGATGCCGCCGTCGACGCCGCGACGACGGCGACTGCATCGACGATCTCCAGGTCCCCGCACCCGAGCCCGAAGGCCCCTCCGCCTGGGACGCCGTCTCGCCCGAACAGCTCGCGCTCGCGATCGACAGCCTCGCTGACGACTTCGCCCGCGTCTACCGGATGCACGCCATCGACGCGCTCTCGTATCAGGAGATCGCCGCACGCCTCGGAATCCCCATGAACACGGTGGGCACGCGCCTTGTGCGCGCGCGCCAGAAGCTGCGCACGATGCTCGAAGCTTCGGCGCACGCTTGCGCACAGGCGTTCTAGACGAGCACGTCGAGCCGCCCGCGCAGGTAGTCGCGCGCGATGACGATGTCGTGCACCTCGTCCGGCCCGTCGGCGATGCGCGCCGAGCGTGCGTGCCGGTACCACTGCGCAAACGGCATGTCGTCGCTATAGCCGAGCGAGCCGTGCATCTGGATCGCGTCGTCGAGCGTCTTCACGAGCAAGCGTGCGACGTGGTTCTTCGCCATCGACGAGTAGGGGCGCGCCTCCTTGGACTTCCCCTGCTCGAGCATCCACGCGCAGTGCATCGTCATCAGGTTGCCGGCGTGGATGCCCGCTGCGGCGTTCGCGACCATCACCTGGATCATCTGGTGCTGCGCCAGCACCTTGCCGAAGCTGCGCCGCGACGTCACGTAGGCGCGGCACAGGTCGAGCGTGCGCGCCGTGAGGCCAAGCCAGCGCATGCAGTGCGTGAGCCGCGCCGGCACCAGGCGAACCTGCGCCAAGCGGAACCCTTGCCCCACCGCACCCAGCACCGCCTCGGGCCCGACCCGGACGCCGTCGAAGCGCATCTCCGCCTCGCGGTGCGCGAGGAGATCGACGCCCATCGTGGGGATGTCGCGCACGTGGGTGACGCCGGGCGCGCGCCGGTCGACCACGAACATCGTCGCAGATTCGTCCGAGCCCGACGCGACCTCGGCTTGCGCGCCCGTCCGAGCCATCACGATGAGGAACGACGCATCGCCGCCGCCGGTCGAGTACCACTTGTGCCCGCTGATCTTCCAGCCGTCCCCATCGGGCTCGGCCACCGTGCGCAGATTGCTCGGGTCAGCCCCTGCGCCAGGCGCCGGCTCGGTCATGCAGAACGCGCTCGAGATCTCGGCGGCACAGAGCGGCTTGAGCCAGCGCTCGCGCACCGGCTCGCTCGCCGACACACGCAGGAGCTCCATGTTCCCCTGATCCGGCGCGTCGCAGTGGAACACCGACGCACCGACGGGCGAGCGCCCCATCTCGCGAAACAGCGCGCACATCCCGAGGATGCCGAGGCCGCGCCCTCCGAGCTCCGCGGGCAAGTGCGGAGTCCACAGGCCCGCCGCCTTGGCCTCGTGCTGAAGCGCACGAAGCGTGTCCTTCCGCTTGGTGCGATCTTCTTGAATGATCGCAGTCTCGTTCGGGATGACCTTGGTATCGACGAAGTCACGCACCTGGTTGCGGAGGTCGCCGAGCACGGTCGGAAGTGCGAAGTCCATGACGTTCTCCTCGTGGCCTCACTCGATGTCGAGCGACGTATCGAAACGCGGGTTATCGATGGCGAGCTTCTCGCGGAGCGACTCGCGAAGCACCGCGGCGATGCGGTCGGCTTCGTCGGTCGCAAGGTCAACCTCGCGGAGACGCACGGCGAGGCGCGTGTTCAGCTCGGCGACGCGCGCGCGCCGCGAGTCGAATGGCGCGTCGGCGCTCTCGGACTCGCCGGGGAAGAGGGAGACGAGGCGCGCGAGGTCACGCGTAACTGCGCCGTCGTCGCTCGCAAGCTCGGACGCAACGACGCTCGCGAGGTTCGCCGCAATGAGCGCACGAAAGGCGAGCCGCGGGTCCGAAAGCGCGGGGCGTGCTTCCTCCATCAGGAAACGCGCGAGCGCAGTCAACAGCACGAGCTTGTTCGGTCGCTCCTGCATCAGCTCGGCCCCCGTTCGATCAAGCGTAGCGCTTCGTACTCCATCTCGATCGCGCGCCGGGCGACTGCGACGAGCTCGATGTCGGCGTCCCCGCCGCTCATGTACCGCTCCCCCTGGTGCAAGCTCGCGGCAGCCCAGCGCACGTTTCCCATCACTTCCCAGAAGTGCACGTCGCGCACAGAGAGCGGCCGGCCGCTCGCGCGCTCATACGCTTCGTAAAGCACCGCTCGTCGCGCGAACCCACCGGCCGCGAGCCGCAGCTGCCCGAAGCGCCAATCGCGAACGCACATCCACGCGATGTCCTCGGCCGGTGCACCCCAGTGCGCGAACTCCCAGTCGAGCACTGCAGAGAGGCCCGCTTCCGTGACGAGGAAGTTCCCGGTGCGAAAATCGCCGTGCACCAAGGTGGTCGTCGCCGGTGTTGTCGGAGTGTTCGCGCGGAGCCAGTGGAGTGCGAGCTCGAGCGCCGGGCGCCGCTCGGGCAGCGTGTCGAGCATCCGGCGCGCGAACGCCAGCGCATCGGCCGCCGGGTTCCCACTGGAGGGTTGCTCGGGCCCCGCTTCGAAGAGCGTCGCGTGCGTGGCGGGCGTGATCGAGTGGATGCGCGCGAGCTGCGTCGCGCACTCCGCCGGAAGCCGCTCGCGCGCGAGCGCGAACTTCGAGGCCGCGACGACGCGACGGCCGATCGCTTCCCCGCCGACCCAGTCGAGGAAGTAGGCGTACGTGCCCGGTCGCAGCAGGTCGCTGGCGAGCCAGCGCGCCTCCGGTGTCCGTACGCCGGCCGCGGCCGCTGCGCGGATGACGGCGTACTCCTTCTGGCGACTGAGGCTGCCGGGCAGCGACGTGTTCGCATCGCTACGCAGCACGAGCTTCCGCACGCCCTCGAATGCACCCGCTGCGAACGTCGCAACGAGAACGTAGTTGTCCTGACACGCACCTCCCGCGAGCTTCTCGATGGACGCGATGCTCACGGCGCCGGTGGTCGCCTTCGAAAGATGCGCCTCGATGCGCTCGCGCAGTTCGCCGAGCTCGGAGCTCGTCATGGGGGCCGGATTGTCGGCGATCATCCGCGCGAACGCACGCGCTTCCGCGCGACCTTCGTTTGCCGCATTGCTTCGCGGGGGATCGTCGGAACGACAGCTTGCGCCCTCGTTCGGCGCGGCTCACCATGTGAGCTGTCACTCGCATTTCGCGAACGGGAGGCCCATGGTTGCGCGCGCCGACACGACACCTCGAAAGGAACCGCGTCAGGAGCGGGCGAAGGCCACGGTTGATGCCATTCTGTCCGCGACCGCGCGCATTCTCGTGAAGGAGGGATACGACCGCGCGAGCACGAACCGCATCGCCGAGGCGGCCGGCGTCAGCGTCGGGTCGCTCTACCAGTACTTTCCTAGCAAGGAGGCGCTGGTGGCGGCCCTCATCGAGAAGCACTCGCAGGAGATGCTATCTTATCTCGAGTCACGCGCCGCCTCGCACGCTCCGACCGCGCCGCTACGCACCCTGGTCCGCGACGTGGTCCATGCGATGGTCGACGCCCACCGAGTCGATCCCAAGCTCCATCGTGTGCTCATGGAACAGGTCCCTCGCGTAGGCGCTCTCAAGCGCCTCAGCGAGCTCGACGACCGCGCGCTCGAGCTGATCCGCACCTACCTCGAGTTCCGCAGCCCTGAGCTCCGTCCGAAGAACCTGAAGCTGGCGGCATTCCTCATGGCGAGCCTCGTCGAGGCGGTCACCCACGGCGCCGTCTTAATGCACCCGGAGTACCTCGTCGACGAGGGACTCATCGACGAGACTACGGAAGTAATCTGCCGCTACCTGCTCGACTGACCGGGCCGGCTACGGCTCGCCGCTCACTTCGGAGCCGGGGCCTCGCCAGCGTGAGCCGGCCCTTCGCCTGCGGGCTTCTCGCCCTCCGCCCCTTCGGGTGCCGCCTTCGTCTCGTCCGCCGCGATCTCGTCCGGGCCAAGGCCGGGCGCATAGAGAGCGCCCGTGCGCTCGTGACTACGCTTCGACGAGATCGTCCCCACCATTCCGCCCGGAGCCTGCACGCCGGTCGACGGGAGCACCATCGAGCCCTGCGCGTCGTCCAGCTCTGCGCGCGTGTCGGTGTCGTTCATCGTGTAGACGAAGAAGACGCCGATGAACATGACCGTGCAGATGAGGATCGCCGCGTTGAACCGGTTGTCGTACTTCAGGTGCATGAAGAACGTGATGACCAGGGTGGCCTTGATCGACGCGATCGCGACCGCCACCGCCAGGTTCAGTGGCCCGAGGTGAATCGAGGCCACTCCTACCGTGAGCAACGTGAAGAACATCAGCGCCGCGAGGATGCCGACGTAGAACTTCACCGAGGACACGTGCGCGTGGACATTGAATCCATCGTCGCCGTGCTCGCCGTCAGCCGCTTTCTCGTGGTCGTGCGCCATGGGACTCGCCTTCAGTCGATCAGGTAGAGGAGCGGGAAGAGGTAGATCCAGATCAGGTCGACGAGGTGCCAGTAGAGCGCCGTGATGTCGACCGCCGTGAAGTACTCTTTCGAGAAGTCGCCACGGATGTTTCGGATCAGAATCCAGATGAGGACGCCGATACCGACGATGATATGCAGCGCGTGCACGCCGGTCATGACGAAGTAGATGGAGTAGAAGACGTGCGCTTCAGGCGCGAGGTGCGTGCCTGGCTTCAAGTGCTGCGCGACGGGGTGGAAGTACTTCCCCGGGAGCAATCCAGCTTCGAACTTGTGGTGGTATTCGAAGTACTTGACGATCAAGAAGATGAACGCGCACGCGATCGTGATGATCAGGTAGGCCGTCGTCTGGTTGCGCTTTCCGACCTGCGCCGAGCGGACGGCGAGCGCGGCCGTCAGCGAGCTCACCAGGAGCACGAGCGTGTTGGCCGTCCCCATCGTGCGATCGAGCTGCGCGGACGCCTGCGCGAAGACTTCGGGGTACCAGCTCCGGTAGACCGCGTAGGCAACGAAGAGCCCACTGAAGAAGAGGAGCTCCTGCGCCAGGAACGCCCACATCCCCAACTTCGCCGCGTCGAACTGCTGAACGGGCGTGTCGAAATGATGCGCGAGAAACTCCGGGTGCTCGTGGTGCTCCCCGCCGTTCGCGACTTCTTCTGATGCGGCGCTCATTCTCAGGCGTCTCCCGTTTGGATGCAGCGAATCAATCTTCCGCCAGCTCTGCCGCGGTGGCGAGGTGGTAGTCGTACGGGCCGTGCGTGATGACCGGATCGTGCACGAAGTTCGTGACGGGCGGCGGCGAGGGGACCTGCCACTCGAGCGCGCAGGAGCCCCACGGATTCCGCGGAGACTTCTTCCCGCTCGCGAGCGATTTGATGAACATCCCCAGCATGACGAGGAAGCCCATCCCCAGGATCCAAGAGCCGACGGTCGAGATCTGGTGGTACAGCGTGAACTGCGGCAGATAGTCGTAGTAGCGACGCGGCATACCGCGCGAGCCCATGATGAACTGCGCCATAAAGGTGACGTTGAAGCCGATGAAGACCAGCGCGAACGCGATCTGCGCGAGCTTCTCGTCGTAGAGCTTGCCGAACATCTTCGGCCACCAGTAGTGGAGGCCGCCGAAGAAGCCGAACACCGTGCCGCCGACCATGACGTAGTGGAAGTGGGCGACGACGAAGTACGTGTCGTGGAGGTGGATGTCGATCGCGAGCATCGCGAGGAAGAGCCCCGTGAGGCCGCCGATCGTGAACTGGAAGATGAACGCCAGCGCATACAGCATGGGCGACGCGAGCGAGATCGACCCCTTGTAGAGGGTCGCCACCCAGTTGAAGACCTTCACACCGCTCGGGATGGCCACGAGGAACGTTAGCCCCGAGAAGACCATCGCCGAGTACTCGCTCATGCCGCTGACGAAGAGGTGGTGCCCCCAGACGAGGAACCCGAGCAGCGCGAGACCGAGCGAGCTGATGGCGACGAACATGTAGCCGACGATCGCCTTGCGCGAGAACGTCGCGATGAGCTCCGAGACGACGCCCATGCCCGGCACGATCATGATGTAGACGGCAGGGTGCGAGTAGAACCAGAAGAAGTGCTGGAAGAGGACGGGGTCGCCGCCCAGCTTCGGATCGAAGATCCCGATGCCGAGGAACCGCTCGATCATGAGGAGGAACAGCGTGATTGCGAGCACGGGCGTCGCGAGCACTTGCATGATTGAGGTCGCGTAGAGCGCCCAGATGAAGAGCGGTAGGCGGCTCCACGTCATCCCCGGCGCGCGCATCTTGTGCACGGTCGCGATGAAGTTCACGCCCGTGAGGATCGACGAGAATCCCATGATGAAGGCGCCCAGCACCATGGGGATGACCCACGAGTTCGTGAGCGTCGAGTACGGCGTATAGAAGGTCCAGCCGGTGTCGACACCACCGTGGATCATGCTCCACAGCGCGAAGCACGCGCCGAAGACGTAGATGTAGAAGCTGGCGAGGTTGAGCTTCGGGAAGGCGACGTCCTTCGCCCCCAGCTGAATCGGGAGGAAGAAGTTCCCCATCGCCGCCGGAACGGAGGGGATGATGAAGAGGAAGACCATGACCACGCCGTGAAGCGTGAAGATGTGGTTGTAAGTGTCCGCGTCCATGATCGTGCGGCCCGGCGTGAGGAGCTCGAGTCGAACGAGGAGCGCGAAGATGCCGCCAAGCGCGAAGGCGACGAGAACCGAAGCGAGATACATGAGCCCGATCCGCTTGTGGTCGAGCGTCGTGAGCCAGGAGGCGATGCCCTTCGTGGCCGTGAGATAGTCGGCGTTCGGATCGGCGTGCCCGTGATGCGGAGCAGCGTGGGTAGTGGCTACGGATGCCATCGGTGATTCTCCTCGTGTCCCCGCGTCCTAGAGCGTCTTCAGGTAGGCGATGAGGGCGTCGATCTGCTTCTCGCTGAGCGAGAACTGCGGCATCTGCACCGACGTGAAGCCCATTACGATCTTCGCCTGCGGCTTCTGAATTGATTCGTGAAGGTAGTTGTCGTCGATCTTGATCGACATCCCGGCAGGCGTTCCCATCATCTCGTCACGACCGTTGAGGTGCAGGAACGTGGGTCCCGGCGACTTCGACCCGTCGCGCGAGTGGCAGGTGTTGCAGTTGTTCTGGAGGAAGAGCTTCTCGCCCCACTGTGCGTCCGTCAGGCCGTCCGGCTTCTGAGGGCCCGCCTTCACGTAGTCGTCGAACGCCTCTTGGGAGACGATGTGGATCGTCGCCAGCATCGCCGAGTGACTCGTGCCGCAGTACTCGGCGCAGAACACCTGGGCGTCGCCCGTCTGGTTCGGCAGGAATGACAGCGACGAGTACATCCCGGGGACGGCGTCCTTCTTGAGACGCAGACCCGGCACGAAGAAGCTGTGAATGACGTCGTCCGACGACAGAATCAGCTTCACCGGCCTATTGACCGGCAGGCGGAGCTCGCCGTTCTCGCGCATCCCGTTGGGGTATTCGAACTCCCACTTCCAGCGCGTGCCGCGGACGCGAATCTCGAGTGCGTTTTCGTAGGGTACGGCCTGGTTCACGTAGCCTTTGAACCCGACGTGGAAGAGCACGACGATGAACAGCACCGGGATCACCGTCCAGGTGATCTCGAGGATGGTCACGTTCCCCGGGGGCTCGAGCTTGTCGCCAACCTTGCGCTTGTACTTGAAGATGAACCACAGCAACGCCCCAGTGATGACCACCGTGAAGACGAGGCTGAACCAGTACATCGCGTAATAGATGTCGTCGACGTCGCTCGCGGCCGCGCTGAACGCCGCAGGAAGCTGGAACGTCGTGGTCGGGGGATCTAGGTTGAGGATTGCGAGCATCGCCGAGTTTCTCTCTAGTTTGCTGCAGGCTGAATCTTGGGCGAATGCACGCCGCTCTTCCGATCGCGACGCGACTTCACCAGCTCTTTGATCCAGAAGGATCCGAGGAACGCGAGGAGAGCCAGGCCGCAGATTCCGGCGGCAATCTGCATCACTCGCGTCGCAACGATGACGTACCGCCCGCCGTTCGGGTCGTAGTGGTAGCAGTAGAGGAGGATCCGATCGACAGTGCTGATGGACCGGCCGTTCGAGGCCTCCAGGAGACCGAGCTTCACGTCCTTGGGCGCGTATTCGAGACCGTACAGGTAGCGAGCTAGCTGACCGTTCGGCTTCAAGATCATGATCACGGTCGGATGGGCGAACTGCTGCTCACGCTCGACGTAGTGGTACTTGAAGCCCACGGCGTCAGTGACGCGGTGGATGTTCGTGTCGTCGCCGGTGAGGAACGTCCATGCGGCATCGGCTCCGGGACGCGCGTATTGAGCCAGGAGTTGCGTTCGCTTCTCATCGGCGCGTGCCGTCTTCTCCCTCGGGTCGAAGCTCAGGGTGATCGCGCGGTAGTCCTTGCCGATCGACCAATCGACCTTCTTCAGCGACTCGACGGTCTGGCTGAGCACCATGCTGCAGACGGTCGGACAGGTGTGGTAGGCGAGCGTCAGCACCACCGGCTGCTTGCCGTCGAACAGGTCGCCGAACTTGACCATCCGGCCGCTTGAGTCCCGGAAGACGGTATCCATTGGGACCTGGCCATCCAGATGCTCATCGACGCCCACGTCCTCCAGTCCGGGGGGGATGACGGGCTTGCCCTCCGGCGGATCATCCACCGCGGCGGCCGGTGCGTTCCCCGCCCACGACGACGCCGGCATCGCAATCGCGCACAGCGCGATCACGACGGCTACGAGTCGTGCAATGGATCGGGGGTACAGCATCGCCTCGTCAGTGCGTCCCGCCGTGGGGGCCAGGCTTCTGTACGGCACCGGCGTCGTGCGGCGCTTTCGCCACGCCGCCGTCCGCAGGCATCGTCCCGGTCGTGGCGGCACCGGCGTCCGCCTCGGAGCCTGCGTCGGGAGGCGCCGCCGCGGCCGCAGCCATCGCTTCGAGCGCCGCCTGGTTCGGAGCCTGAAGCCAACCGACCATCGCGCCGAAATCGTTCGAAGGCTCCGGCTTGATGAGCGCGTTGGCGTCGCCGCGGCCCTGCTGCGCAAACTGTTGCATGGCGCGGCCGATGGGGAGCGGCGACGTCGTGAGGTTCCGTTCTTCGCCCTCGTTCAGCTTGATGAGCTCGACCGGCTTCCACAAGTGATCGTGCTGCACTTCCTCGGTCATCATGAGGAAGTAGGAGCGGAAGACGAAGTTGAGCGCGACGAGGATCACGATCGACGAGAACGCCACCGTCAGGATGACGCGTATCTTCGGGGCGGAGTTGTCAGTGGCCATCAGTGCCTCACGCGTTCTCGAACGTCAGCGAGCGTGACAGACGCGGATCGCCGATCGGAATGAGCGGGTGCTTGGTCATACGGTGGAAGACGACTGCTAGGTAGGCTCCGGCGACCCCGACGAGGCACGCCAGATCGATCCAGGAGACGGTGATCTCGCCGCCGCCGAAGTTCGGCATGACCTGCCAGTACATCTCGACGATGTGCATCGCGATGAGCCACGCGGCACCGAAAGCCAGCGCGCCGAGCCGTCGCTTCACGTTGCGCGAGAGGAGGATGAAGAACGGGACGACGAAGTGGAGGATGACGATGCCGAGCGACACGTACATCCAGGGGCCCACGTCCCAGCGGTTGTGGAAGAACGTGGTCTCCTCGGGAATCGCCGCGTACCAGATGAGCATGAACTGAGCGAAGGACGTGTACGCCCAGAAGACCAGGAAGCCGAACAGGAGCTTCCCCAGGTCGTGGTAGTGCTCGACGTTGATGGCCGACTTGAGGTGGCCGGCTGAACGGAGCGACAGCGTGACGAGGATCAGCGTCGCATACATCATGACGACGCTGCCGGCGAAGATGGTCACGCCGTAGATGGTCGAGTACCAGGTCGGCAGAAGCGACATGAGCCAGTCGAACGCCGCTCCGGTGAGCGTGAAGCCGAACAGCCAGGTTGCCGCAGGAGCAAGGCTCTCTGCCTTTAGCGTGAGCTTCGGATCTTTAGTGCCGTCCTGGCTCGTCGAGAGACGGAAGAACGTCAGCCCAATCCAGCCCCAGACGACGAAGTAGATGAGCGCGCGCGCCATCCAGGCGTTCCGATTCAGCCACGGGCGCTTCTTGGCGAGCACCTCGGCTTCGGCTGCTTCTTCGGGCTCGACTCCCGGCTCTCCGTGCTGCGCGCCCGCGGCGCCCGGCAGCTGGAGTCCGTGCGGTCCGGACGGCCGTGCGTGCTCCGGTGGGCGTCCCATCGGACCGTGTGGCCCGGCGCCGGGCGCTCCGGGAGCCCCCATCATGCCGTGAGGTGGCGGCGGCGCCTGCTGGGCGTGGGCGGCCGATTCGATCCCTTCGCCGTGCGAAAGCCACGGGTAGAGGGTCGGCATGCAGAAGAGCACTGGTAGAAACAGGAGGGCGAAGACCGGCGCCGCCACGGCGAAGAACTCCGCCGTCCGTCGAACCGTGATGCTCCAGCTCGCCTTCGTGAGGCGCTCGACGAGCACGAAGAACATCGAGCCGAGTGGCAACGTCAGGACGAGGAAGAACGCGAAGAGATAGGAGTAGGCGAAGCGCTTGGGGTCGATCGACCATCCTGCGGCGGCGCCGCCAAGGCCGACGACGCCGACGCCGGCGGCGATCTTCCAGGCGCCGCCCCATCCGCTGGTGGCCGAGAGTCGATAGTCATTGGCCCCGGCTGCGGGCTTCTTGTTGTCCGGCGCGCTCACAGGTCCGACTCCTTCGCCAGTTGCGCCTGGCTCAGCTCGAGCGCGCGCACGTAAGCGACGATTGCCCACCGGTCGCTCACCGGTATCGAGATGCCGTAGGCGGGCATGTTGCGAATCCCGTTCGAGATGGTCGCGAAGAGCTGGCCATCGGGCATGTGGCGAATGCGATCCTGGTGGAACGTTGGCGGCGCGAGCATCCCGTGCTTCACGACCATGCCGTGTCCACTGCCCGTCTTGTCGTGGCACGGCGTGCAATAGATGTTGAAGCGCTCTTGGCCGCGCTCGACCAGACCTTCGGGCCCGCCTTCGTTCCGTACGCCCGCGCGCGATCGAATGACGTCCTGCGGAATCGTCAGGACGTAGCCGCTGTCATCCAGTAGCCGCCCCTTGGCGATCTGCGGATCGAGGATCTCCTCGCGGGGGACCGTGTTCTCCACCGGGAGGCGCATCGAACGGTGGTCCGGGAAGAAGTCGACCTTCGACTGAACATCATAGCGCGGCTGATCGTACATGCCGCGAATGCCGACGATCGGGCTCTCCTTCGACGTCTGGCCACGGCAGCCCGTGAGGCTTGCAAAGGCGCCGACGGCGACGGCTGCGGTGAGTAGCAGAGACGCGCGGGTCATGGCGTTCCCTCTTCGAGATCGCGAACTACCTCGACCGCGTGCGCCTTCGCAGACTCGAGGAGCGCCCGTGTCTTGTCAGTGTCGTACTTCGGGTCTTCCACTTCGACCGAGAGGAAGAACTTGTCGTCGGTGCAGCCCTTGAATCGCTCGGAGAAGAACAGCGGGTGGTGGTGTCGAGGGAGCTTGTTGAGACCGAGCATCCCGAAGACCGCCGTGAGCGACGAAAAGAGCACCGTGACTTCGAACATGATCGGAATCATCGACGGCAACGTCCCCGGAGGCTTGCCACCGATCACGATCGGGTAATCGACCCCGTTCATCCAGTACATCATCAGCCAAGCGAGGAACGTACCAGTCACACCGAAGCCGAGGACGATCCATCCCAGCTTGGAGTCCGGCAGCCCCATCGCCTTGTCCATTCCGTGGACCGGAAACGGGGTGTGGGCGTCGAACTTCGTGTAGCCGGCGTCGCGCAGTTTCTCAGCGCCGTGCATGCACGCACCGGGCGAATCGAATTCGGCCAGCATGAGCAGCGGCCGCTGCGACTCGTCGTGTTGCTTTTTGGTCTCCTGGCTCATCGCTCACTCTCCCGGGACCGGCAGCGCGCCGGCCGGCTCGGGGTGGTCGTCTTCGTCGTGCGCGTGGTGGTGTCCAAAGTGCGGATCCGCGGCGGGCAATACCCCCTTCACTTCGGCGACCGCGATCATCGGGATCCACCGGATGAAGAGCAGGAAGCAGGTGAAGAACAGCCCGAGCGTGCCCAGGTACGTGAAGATGTCGACCAGCGTCGGCTTGTAGATGGCCCACATGCTCGGCACGAAGTCCCGGTAGAGCGAGGTCACGATAATGACGAAGCGCTCGAACCACATCCCGACGTTGATCAGGATCGACGCGAGGAACATCACGGGGATGCTGCGCCGCATTTTCCTGAACCAGAACACCTGAGGGACCAGGACGTTGCACGACATCATCAGGGTCCAGGCCCACCAGAACGGGCCGGCCGCGCGTGCGTGGAAGAAGTGGTACGCCTCGTACTCGCTGCCCGAGTACCAGGCGATGAAGAACTCCATGCCGTACGCGTAGCCAACGAGGCTGCCGGTCACGAGCATGATCTTGTTCATCAGCTCGAGGTGCTTGATCGTGATGACGCTCTTCATCCCGTAGATGGCGCGGGTGATCAGTGCGAGCGTCATGACCATCGCGAAGCCGCTGAAGACGGCGCCGGCGACGAAGTACGGCGGGAAGATCGTCGTGTGCCAGCCGGGGATGACCGACGTGGCGAAGTCGAACGAAACGACCGAGTGAACCGAGAGAACCAGTGGCGTCGAGAGCGCAGCGAGGATCAGATACGCACGCTCGTAGTGCTGCCAGTGGCGGTTCGCTCCACGCCAGCCCAGCGCGAAGACGCCGTAGACCAGGCGGGTCGTCTTGGTCTTCGCGCGGTCACGCAGCGAGGCGAAGTCGGGGATGAGCCCCGTGTACCAAAACAGCAGTGACACCGTGAAGTACGTGCTGACGGCGAACAAGTCCCAGAGCAGCGGGCTCTTGAAGTTCGGCCAGACGGTCATCTGGTTGGGGAACGGAAACATGAAGTAGGCGAACCACGGTCGGCCGACGTGGATGCCGGGGAATAGGAGTGCGCAGATCACCGCGAAGATCGTCATCGCTTCGGCGAAGCGGTTGATCGACGTGCGCCACTTCTGGCGGAACAGGAAGAGAACGGCACTGATGAGCGTGCCGGCGTGGCCGATACCGATCCACCAGACGAAGTTCGTGATGTCCCAGGCCCAGTAGACGGGGGCCATGTTTCCCCAGACTCCGACGCCGTCCCAGAACAACCAGCCGACGCAGGAGAAGAGGATGATCGTGAAGGTGACCGCCGTGCCGAAGGCGATCCACCAGCCACGCGGCGCCTTCGTCTCGTTGACGCGGAAGACCTTGTCGCCGATCGAGTGAAAGGTCTCGTTCGGAGCGAGCAGCGAGGTTTCGCCGATCTCCTTTATGGGCTCCCAGTACGCCATCAGCCCTGCTCCATTGCCGGGTTGGGATTGCGAATCTTACCCAGGTAGGTGGTGCGCGGGTGCGTGCCCAGCTCGCTGAGCAGGTGGTACCCGCGGTCGATTTCGGCGTACTTAGCGACGCGCGATGTGGGATCGTTGAGGTCGCCGAAGACGATCGCCTCCGCCGGGCAAGCTTGCTCGCACGCCGTGACGATCTCGTGGTCCTTGATGGGGCGCTCGTCGCGCTTCGACGCGATCTTCCCCTCCTGGATGCGCTGCACGCAGTACGTGCACTTCTCCATGACGCCGCGCATGCGGACCGTGACGTCCGGGTTGAACTGCATCTTGCGCGTCTCGGGAATGTCCCCGTAGAGCGTGTCCGGCGTCGAGCCGGTCGGGCCGCCCTGGAACTCGAGATAGTTGAAGCGACGAACCTTGTACGGGCAGTTGTTGGCGCAGTACCGCGTGCCGATGCAGCGGTTGTAGGCCATGTCGTTCAAGCCCTCGGGGCTGTGGGCCGTCGCATTGACCGGACACACGTTCTCGCAGGGAGCCTCTTCGCACTGGACGCACGCGACGGGCTGAATCGCGACGGGCGGGTTCGACTCGTCTTCGCCGAGGAAGTAACGGTCGATGCGGATCCAGTACATCTCACGGTTCCGGTGGACCTGGTCCTTGCCGACCGTGGCGATGTTGTTCTCCGCCTGGCAGGCGATGACGCAAGCGTCGCAACCGGTGCACGAGGACAGGTCGATGACCATGCCCCACTTGTGCCCCTTATACTCAACCGGCTTCCAAAGCGGCAGAACCTTGGGATCCGGGGTCTTGAACTGAGCGAAGTTGGGGTGTCGCCGGTATTCGTCGAAGGTCGTGTCGATCGCGATGGGGCGACCTTCCATCGACTGGTGCTCCTGCGTCTGCGCAAGCAGCCAGGTCTTCCCCGTCTTCTGCACCTTGGCGCCGTCGGCGAAACCGAGAGCGTCGCTGGTTCGCAGCGGATAGACGTCGAAGCCCACGCCGGTTCCGTAGCGACCCGTGACGGTGCGCCCCCAACCGACGTTGACGGTGACCGTGTTGTCGGCCTGTCCGGGGAGGATCCAGACCGGGATCTCGACGTGCGCCGCGCCCTCGCGCGAGAGGGTCACGACATCGCCGCTCGCAAGGCCGAGCGCCTTCGCCGTCGCCGGGGAAATGCACGCGGCATTGTCCCAGCAAATCTTCGTCATGAAGTCTGGCAGCTCGAGGAGCCACGGGTTGTTCGCGTAGCGGCCATCGAACAGCTTCGGATCGGGAGCGAACTCGATCTCGAGATTGTCCGGTGCGAGCGGCTTGGACGCCTGGGACTTGGAGAACGCGGTGACCACCGCCCCGCCGACGACTTCCATCGGACCGAGCGAGCGGTTCCCCGAGCTCGCGAAGATTCCTCGGTTGAGGCCCGCCTTCCAGGTCTGCTCGAGCACGGCTGCGGGGATGGTCGAGCCCGACTTCACCGTAGCCCTCACCAGGTCGTAGCCGGTGGGGGGATCGCCCGTGACGAGCGCGAGCAACTCGATCTCGCTCCGGCCGCCGAAGAGCGGCGCGATCATCGGCTGCTGGACCGCCAGCGTGCCGTCGAGCGTTCGTTGATCGCCCCACGTCTCGAGCTCGTGGGCGCGTGGCAGGTGCCACGTGCACTTCGAGCCGGTCTCATCGACCGAGTGGGCGAGGTGAATGCTCGTCGGTACCTTCGCGAGCTTCTCGGCGAACTTGAGGTCGGCGGGCGCATCGTAGACGGGGTTGCCGCCGAGGATGACGAGCGTTTCGACCTTGCCGGCGTCGATATCCGCAGTGAGGTCCTTGATGTCGGCCGCCACGTCGCGCTCGGCGGGATCGTTGGCGGGGTAGGTGCCGATCGCGGTTCCCGCGTTCCCGAGGGCCGCGTTCAGGGCGTGGGCGAGCGCGTGGAGGCGGGCCGGCTGTCGCGAGCCAACCACGATGGCTCCGCGCCCGCGCATCGTCACGAGCTCGTCGGCGACGACCTTGATCCACTGCGGCGGCACGCCATCGACCGCGCCGGTGGAGGTGGCCAGGAGCGGCGCGATCTGCGACAGGTCCACCCCTTGTCGCGTCGAAAGCTCCTTGCCGAGCGCGAGGAGATACGGCTCGATCTCACGAGCGGCGAGACGGAGGCGGTGGTCGGCGTTGGCGCCAGTGTTCGTGTAGGAAGGCTCGATGACCCAGAGCCGGCCCATGCCGCTCTCGTGCGAAGAGCGGAGCTTGCGACCGCGCGCAAAGAGGCGCGTCGCGCGGACCATCCCCGGCTCGGTTTGGAGGAAGTCCGAGTCGAGCGCGAGAACGACGCGCGCAAATCGATAATCGACGATCGTGTTGACCGGCTTCCCGAACGCGATGCGAGCGCCTTCGCGCGCATTCGAGTTCGAGAGCGGGGTCCACACGTGGACTTTCGACTGGGGAAGCTTCGCCGCGAGCGCGTCGCGGAGGCGAAGCATCGTCGGGGAGTTGCTCGGCGTCATCAATACGCGGAGCTTCGCGCCGCCGTCGGCCGCGAATGCGACTGACTTCTGCTTGAGAAAGGCTTCGAAGTCTTCCCACTTCGCTTCCTTGCCAGCGGTGCGGGGGCCGTTCGAACGGTCCGGATCGTAGAGCTCGAGAATCGACGCCTGGGTGATCGCGTCGGTGCCGCCGAAGCTCCCAGGATGGTCCGGGTTCCCCTCGATTTTCGTCGGACGACCCTCGTGGTTCTCGACGAGCAGACCGATCGCCTCACCGCGGTGCTCGCGCACGGTCGCGTAGTGAACCGGAATTCCCGGCAGCATGTACTCGGGTGCCTTCGAGTACGGCAGGATGTTCTCCACCGGACGGCGCGCGCACCCTTCGACGGCGAGGAGCGCAGCGCTCATCCCGCCGAATAGGAAGCCACGACGCCCGACGGGTCCGACGAGATCGCTCTTCGCCAGATCCGCGGCGATGGCTGCGCGCGGGAATTCCGCCGTCGCTTCGGCACGGGCGCGAGCGGGATCCGCCTTTTGCTCGAGGCTCTTCCAGAAGATGGGGGCCGCGTCGTTCTTGGCGACGTCGAGCTCGTAGGGTTGACGCTTGCTCATCGATGGCACCCGGAGCAGTTCTGCGGGGGGTTGACCGCCGGAGGCTTGAAGCTCCCGTCGTTCGTCCAGGTCATGTTCGTGATCTCGCTGCGAGGACGCAGATTGGGTGTCGGATCGCGGTGGCACTCGAGGCACCAGCCCATGCTCATCGGCACCTGAACCTTCACGACTTCCTCTTCATCCACGCGCCCGTGGCACGAAATGCAGCCGACGCCTGCGTGGAGGTGGACGCTGTGGTCGAAGAACACGTGGTCGGGAAGCCTGTGCACCTGGACCCACTCGACGGCCTTGCCGGTCTGCCAGCTCGTCCGGATCGGCTCCAGCTTCGCGGAGTCGGTCTTCACGATCGCGTGGCAGCCCATGCAGGTCTGCGTAGGAGGGATCATCGCTTTCGCTGCACGCTCGATATTGGCGTGGCAGTAGCGGCAATCGAGTCCGAGCTGCCCTACGTGGAGGCGGTGGCTGTACGGGACCGGCTGCGTCGGCATGTACCCCATGACGAGGTTCTTCGGCGACAGCCAGTACCAGAACACGAACACCACGCCGACCAACGCCAGGTTGGCGACGACGGCGACGAGGAGTGGGAGCTTGTTGAGCGAGCGGGGGAATATCTGCATGGCATCTGCCGCTTTTGGAAGCGGCGCTCGGCGAGGGGTCGCGCGATGCTTCGGAACTCCGCGGCGCTCGAGGAGGCCGCGGTGATACGCGAGGTTCGAAGACGACCCCGAGCGGGCGTCTTATAGAGGAGCGCGCGCAGATCGTACAAGCCTCGATCCAGGATTTGCGCGAAGGGGACCGCGAAAAAACTGCGCGGAGCTGATTTTTGCGAGGCCTCTGCCCCTACGCGATCGGATCGATCATCAGGACCGTGAACAGCAACACGAGATAGAGAAGCGAGACGGCGAAAAGCGAGCGCGCCCAGCGGTTGCAGTTGGCCGTGCGCAGCCCCCAACAGCCCCAAGCGAAGAAGACCGCGCCGAGAGCCGCCGCCGAGAAGAGGTACACCCGGTGCGCGACGCCGAGGGGAAAGAGGAGCAACGATGCTGCGAGCAGGACGGCCAGATACCGGACGATGACGTGCTTGGTCGCGTCTTCGCCCCGGGTGTTCGGGAGCACCAGGAGCCCTGCACGCGCGTAGTCCTCGCGACGGAAGAGGGCGATCGCGTGGAAGTGCGGGAGCTGCCAGAAGAAAAGGATCGCAAAGAGAACGAGGCCGCCGCCGTCGATGCGGTTCGTAGCGGCCGTCCAGCCGAGGAGGGGCGGGATCGCGCCGGGGATCGCCCCGACCTCGAGGGCGAGGTGCGACCGCTGCTTCAATGGCGTGTAGGCGAGGACGTAGATCACGTTCGCGAGCACGGCGAGAAGCGCCGTGAGCGCGTTGACGCCGAGGGCAAGGATCGGGACGGCGACGACGGAGGCGACGATGCCGAAGATCAGCGCCTGGCGCATCGTGAGCCGCCCTTTGGGGAGCGGGCGGTTGCGCGTGCGCGCCATGTGGCGGTCGACGTCGCGCTCGAGAACCATGTTGAGCGCGTTCGCTCCAGCGACGATGAGCGCGACGCCAATCAGCGCACTGAGCGTCGTTTGGGCCGACGGGCGCACCGGGGCCAAGAAGAGCCCTCCGGCCGTGGTGAGCACCACGATCGTGGTGATGCGGGGTTTCGCGAGCGCAACGAAGTCACGCACGACGGCGCCAATGCGCGGGCGTGCCTGAGCTTGCGCAAAGGTAGCTTCCAAGGCGTCGGTCATCGCGCTCGCCGCGTATAAGGAACGGCGCGAGCGCAGTCAAGACGAAGCATGCGAGCTCCCACGGGCGTAGGATTGCTCCACGCCTTTGGCTGGCTTTCCCGAAGACCCGACTGCGCCGGCGTCCGCGCCCAGTAGCTCGACTCAGACGACCGGGTCGACGCGCATCCCCGGGCACGTACTGCGTCGTCTGACGCGCGCACTGCGGAAGAAGTCTGTTGCTGCCGCCGCGCCGCTCGGGTTCCAGCTCCTCGGTCGCATGTTGCTTCACGCGGCGCTCGTCGGCGCGGCGGCAGGCCTCGCGGGGTCGCTCTTCGTGGCCGGGCTCGAAGTGATGCAGCGGTTCCTCCTCGAGGGTCTGACCGGCTACCTACCTCTCAAGGCAGCCGGCGAGCTCGTGATGGACGGCAAACCGTCACCCTGGCGCCCGTGGCTCCTGTGGGCCGTGCCGGCGATTGGCGCGCTACTCGGGGGGGCCATCTCGACGCTGGCGCCGGAAACGCGCGGAGGGGGCTCGGACGCGATCATCGACGCGTTCCACAACCAGAAGGGGATCGTGCGTCGGCGCGTCCCCATCGTGAAAGTGCTCGCGTCGATCTTCTGCCTCGGTACGGGTGGCAGCGGCGGACGCGAGGGGCCGACGATGCTGATCGGCGGCTCGATCGGCTCGCTCGTCGGTCGATACCTGAACGTCACGGATCGCGAACGGCGCATCTTGCTCGTCGCCGGAACCGCGGCCGGCATGGCTGCAGTCTTCCGTACGCCGCTCGGCGCCGCGCTGCTCGCCGTCGAGGTCCTTCATCGGGACGACTTCGAGTCGGACGCGCTCGTACCGAGCGTCCTCGCCAGCGTGGTCGCGTACTCCGTCTTCATCTCGTTCTTTGGAGAAGCGACCCTCTTCGCGCACGCGCCGCGCTATCCGTTCGTCCCCGCGCACCTCCCGCTCTACGCGCTGCTCGCCATCCTCGTATCGATCTTCGCGAGCGGATTCCTGGGGTCCCTGCGCTTCGTGCAGCGGCTGGCGAAGCGCTATCCGGTTCCCGAGTGGACCAAGCCGGGCATCGGCGGGCTTGCGCTGGGACTCTTTGCGACGCCGATCATCCTCTACGTCGGGCCGCACGTCGGGCAGCCGGGCCAGGGGCTCGGGATTCTCGGCGGCGGCTACGGCGCTGCGCAGGTAGCCATCACGGGTGCGACGTGGTTTCCCGCTGGTTGGAGCGGCGTCGAGCTCCTGCTCGGACTGTGCGTCGTGAAGGTCATCGCGACGGCGCTCACGGTCGGCTCCGGGGGAAGCGCGGGCGACTTCGGCCCCTCGCTCGTCATGGGCGGGATCTTCGGCGGCGCGTTCGGCCGTGCGGCCCAGATGCTGTTTCACGATCCACGCCTCGATCCCGGGGCCTTCGCGCTCGTGGGAATGGGCGTCTTCTATGGAGGGCTCGCACACGTTCCAATCGCGTCGCTCGTCATGGTTTGCGAGCTGGCCGGCAGTTACGACCTCCTCGTGCCGCTGATGCTCGCCGAGGGGATCGCGTTCGTGATGCTCCGCAATCGGACGCTCTACCACGCGCAGGTGCCCACGCGGCGCGAGTCACCGGCGCACCGCGAAGATCTGATCTTCGACGTGCTGAAGGACGTGCGGGTCGGCGACGTGGTCGTGCGCGACCGGCCATACATCTCGTTTCAGCGTCGGACGCCCGCCAGCGAAGTCATCGAAAAGGTCGCGTCGTCGGGGTGGCAGGACGCTTTTCCGGTGATCGGCGACGACGGAAGGCTGGAGGGGATCATAAGCGCCGAGGTGCTTCGCACGATGGCCACGAACCCCGATCTGGCCAGGTTCGCGCTGGCCGACGACATGATGGCGGCGCCTAGCTCCATCGGCGAGGACGTCGACCTCCACTTCGCGCTCGAGACGATGTTGAAGAGCGGAGTTCGCGAGCTGCTCGTGGTGGACGAGCTGGGCCATATCGTCGGCTTCCTCGACGAGTCGGAAATCACGCAGTTCTACCACTCGACCACGGCGAGTCGGCCCGACGCTTGAACGCTTGACGATGTGATCTGGTGTCGCGCGTTAGGCGCACGGCGTTCGCGGTTCGTTCGCGCCGACTCCGTCGCACGACGATACGCGCACGTCGCGCTTTGATACCCTCGGAGGGTCGCCGTCGTCATGCCTCGGATGTGGCTCTGATACGCCCGCTCGCTGGGAGAGCCTATGCAACGCGAACCGCCTCGTCGCGCGGGCTCTGCCGCGAACCTCTCGCCGCCGAGCTTCGATTCGAAACTCGAGAACGAAGAGGAGCTGATCGACTCGCTCGTCGCGCTTCATGCGCGCGGTCACCTGCCCGTCGAGACATGGACGAAGTTGCACGAGGCCGCCGTGCGGGACGAGCGCGTCAGCGAGCTGGCGTTCGCGTACGAGGCCTACACGCAGGGCCGTCGTATCAAGCTGTTCCCCCCGGCCGTCGTCGCGGAGGTTCTCTTCAAGGCCGCGACTTACTTCGCCGACGTGTTCGGCGACGAGCTCGGCGCGCGGAACTACCTCGATCGCGTGCTGTCCACCGCGCCTGGGCACCAGGAAGCGTTCGAGCGGCTCTGCGCCCTCCTCACGAAGGCCGGCGACGTGAAGCGGCTCGCCGAAGCGCACATCGCCATCGCCCAGCACCGACCGCGCGCCGAGCAGATCGAGATGCTGCGCAAGGCCGCGAGCCTCATCGATGGGCCGGACGGCGACGAAGAGAAGGCCATCGACGTTCACCAGCAACTCCTGCGACTCGACCCTTCCGATGCGCGCTCGCGTACCGCACTCGAGGAGCGGTATCTGCGCGCGAATCGGCATCGCGACGTCGCACGGCTCCTCGAGCAGGCGCTCGCCGCCGAGGCCACGCCCGCGGAGAACGACGCCCGGGCCATGCGTTCGAGGCTCGTCGAGCTGTACGCGACGCAGCTGCACGAGCCCGAGCGCACGATGCCGCACGTCGAGGCGCTACTCGCGAGCGATCCGGCGAACGAGACGGCGAGGCGCGCGGCGCTCAAGCTCCTTGCGGTCAAGGGGCTCGCGGCCCGCGCGGGGGCAGCGCTCGCCGACGCATGCGAGAAGGTCGGCACGCCCGCAGAGGTCGCGTCGCATCTCGCAGTTCAGCTCGAGCACACGCGTGGCCCGAAGCGCCTCGGTGTACTCACCCGACTGGGGGCGCTCCGACAAGACCGCCTGAACGATGCAACCGGTGCCTACGAGGCGTTCGAACAGGCGCTCCTTCTCGATCCGTCCGAGGACGACCTTCGTGTTCGCTTCGTGACCCTCTCGCTCAAGCTGGGCAAGGGACTCGACGCCGCGCGGACCCTCTCGCGGGTGGGCACCGTGGCGAAGGACGCTCGTGTCCGCGCGCGCATCTCGGCGGAGACCGGCGAGCTGCTCGCGGCGGGCGGCGACACGAGGAAAGCACGCGCAACTTTCGTGAGCGTGCTCGCGACGCCCGCGGCGGACTCGATCGCGATCCTGAAGGCGGCACGGGCGCTGTCCGAGATCTACGCCACGGAGAAGGACAGCAAGTCGCTCGCAGACGTCCTCGAGAAGATTGCCGAGACCGAGCAGGAGCCGGACCGGAAGCGACGCGCGATCGAGCAGCTCGGCGAGCTCGCCTCGAAGGTGCTGCACGACTCCGGGCGCGCGACGCAGGCCTGGAGGCGACTGGTCGACGGTCCCTCACGCGCGCGGGCACTCGCGGAGCTCGAGCCGCTTTACGAGGCGAGCGGCGCGGCGGCGGACCTCGCGTGGGTGCTCGACGAGCGCGCGAAGGATGCGAGCGGCGCCGAGGCACGGAGGCTATCGGTGCGTGCGGCCGAGGTCCTCACGCGCGCAGGAGATGCGGCGAACTCGAGCGCCGCGTGGAAGAGGGTCGTCGACAAGTATGGCGCCTCGCGCGAAGTACTCGCGCACTGGATCCCGCTGCTCGAAGCGCAGCGCGCGTGGACCGAGCTGGCGCAGGCGCTCGCCGCTGACGCGCAGCTGGCGCCCGAAGGGGAGCGCGCGGGGATCCTGGCGCGCCTGGGTCATGTCCACGCCCAAAAGACGAAACAGCTCGACGACGCGATCGAGGCGTACGCGCGAGCGCTGGCGATAGACGCAACCGAAAAGACGAGCCGCGCGGCGCTCGATCGCCTGGTCGCGAGCGGCGATCATCGTCTCGCCGCGGCGTCCGTCCTCGAGCCGATCTACCGGGCCGTTGGGGGCTCGGGCGCGTCCCTTCTCCGCGTGCTCGACGTGAAGGCGACGCTGAGCACGGACGCGACGTCGCGCATCGCCGCGCTCGCGGAGGCCGTGACGATCGCGTCCCAGATCCCGGAAGAGAAATCGCGCGCGCTCGAGCTCGCGGCCCGCGGGCTGGGAGAGTCGGTCGCCAAGGGCGCGCCGCTGGCGACATGGGTGGCACGCATCGACGCGCTCGCGGCACAAGGCGTCGACGCGAAGAAGCTGGCGTCGCTGCTCGTGGCGGCGATGGGCGAGCGCGCCGTGACGACGGCCGACCTGTCGCTGCTCGCACGTCGCGTCGGCGAAGCGCAAGCGGCGGGCGGTGACGCAGCGGGAGCGATCGCGACCTACCGGCGCGCGCTCGATTTCGAACCCGAGTCGAGCGAGCTCCTGGCGCAGATCGACGCGCTGCTTCGCGACCAAGGGAACCCCGTGGAGCGCGTCGCGCTCTACCGGGCCGCACTCGCGCGGGGAGGCATCGACGCGAAGCGGCGCCGCACGCTGCTCCACGCCATCGCGGCACTGTCGCGCGATGAGCTCGAGGACAACGTAGCTGCGATCGCCTCGTACGAGATGGCGCTCGCCGACGACGACGACGATCACGACGCGCACGCCGCGCTCGTCGATCTTTTCACGGCGACGGAGAACTGGGACGCGCTGGCTGCGCTCCTGGAGAAGCGCATCGCGCGCGCCGCGGGGCGTGAGGCGATCGTCGTACGCGCGCAGCTCGCTGAGCTCGCGGCGACGCACGGGCAGTATGAGCGAGCCAAGAGTCACGCGCGGGCGCTCCTCGAGTTTCCGAAGCTCCCCGTGCCGGCACTCGACGTCGTGGAGCGCGTGGCCGAGGAGACGGACGACGTCGAGCTCGCGCGAGCGGTCATCGAGAGGCGCGCCTCCGAGGCCGAGGAGGCTCGAGAGAAGGCGCTGTGGCTGACGCGGCTCGGAATCCTAGAGAACGAGCGCGCCTCCGACGTGGCCGCCGCGACGAGCGCGTGGCGACGGGCGGCGTCGCTGGCCCAGCTCGCGGGCGACGATGCGATCGCGCGCGATCTCTACGAGCGCGTGCGCGAGGTCTCGCCGAAGGACGTCGAGGCGACCAAGCAGCTCGTGGATCTGCTCGAGCGCACCGGGGTGTGGGCGCCGCTGCCCGCCCTGTACGAGGTGCTCGTGGAGACGGCCGAGAACCCGAGCATCGCCGTGAGCGCGTGGATGATGGCCGCGCGCGTACACGCCGAGATGCTGGAGGACGCGACGAGCGCTTGCCTGGCCGCCGAGTACGCCTTCGCGCTCGCGCCCCGCGATAGCGACGTTCGAGAAGCGTACGAGAAGTACGCGCTGCTCGCCCGCGAGTCCGTGCGCTTCGCGAAGCTCATCGAAGAGGCGCTGATTCCTGTAGCGGCGAGTGATCCACTCCGCGTCGAGCTCGCGCTCGCCCGGGCGCGCGCGCTCTCGAGCGAGGCATCGTCTCACCCTCAGGCGATCCTCGTGTACCGAGAATTGCTCTCGGGGGACGCGCTCGACGAGGCGCACGCTCGCGCCGTGATGACAGCGTTCGAGGCGCTGCTCGACTCGGCGGGCGAGAACGCGCAGCCGGAGGACCGCCGATGGTTGCACGAGCAGCGGGTCGCGCGCGCCAGCGAGGGGGAGCGCGTGGCGGCGATGCTGGCGTGGGCCGCCGCAGAGGAGACGCAGCTCGGCGACCTACCGCGGGCGCTCCGACTGCATCGCAGGGTGCTTTCGATCGACGTCGACTGCGCCGAAGCGATGACCTCCGTCGCTCGCATCGCGCTCGCACTAGGGGACGTCGAGGGCGCGGTCGGCGCGCTCGTCGCGCGGAGAGATCGCAGCGAGGGGGCGGCGCGAAGTGCCATCGATCTCGAGATCGCGACCTTGCTCCTGGATCGCGGCGTGCGTCACGCGGACGCCCTCCGGTCCGTCGGCGCCGTGCTCGAAGGGACGCCCAGCGACGCGCAGGCGCTAGCGCTGTGCACGCGCCTTCTCGCCCGCGAGGAGACCCGCGCTGCGGCGATTTCGATGCTCGAGAGGACGCTGGAGAGCGTCGACGACGCAGAGGCGCGGGCCCAGGTGCTCTCGCGCCTCCTCGACACGCCGTCGGACGCAGCATCGCGCGATCTGCGCCGCGGCTGGTTCGAGCGGCTCATCGACCTGCGCCAGCAGCGCGGAGAGCTCGACGAGGCTCTCGGCACGATCGTCCGTGCGGCAGCGGAGCTTCCGACGGTCCAGGCTCTGTGGGATCGGGCGGAGTCGCTCGCGAGGAGCATCGCGCGACCCGACGAGGTCGCGGCTCTCTACGCGAGCGTGCTCGCGTCGCCGGTCGCTCGCGAAGACGCGCTCGCGATCGGGCAGCGCGCCGTCGCGTTCTACGAAGAGTGGTTCGAGGACTCCGAGCGCGTCGTACGGATCCTGGAGCGCGTCCTCGAGATCGATCCGGGCGAGCCGTGGGCGTTCGATCGCCTGAAGTTGATCTTCGACGCAGCGGAGCGCTGGGACGATCTGTTCGCGCTCTACGATCGCGCCATTGCCGCTGCGAGCGGCGCGCGACGCATCGAGCTCCTCGAGGACGCCGCGCAGGTAGCCAAGGATTTCGCCAGCCAGTCCGAGCGCGCCATCGGTTATCTCGAACAGCTGCTCGCGCTGCGATCGGACGCGCGGCTCTCGGCGTCGCTCGAGAGGCTCTACGAGCGCCATGGGCGGCACCGCGAGCTCGTGTGGCTCCTGTACGCGCGGGTCCCGCAGCTGAGTCCGCGCGAAGCGCAAGCCACCCGGGCGCGGATCGCCGGCATTCTGCTCGGTGACCTGGTCGACGCGGCCTCTGCGCTCACCGTCGTCGAGGAGTTGATCGCGGGCGAGACGGACGAGTCGCTCGACGTCGCGGGCATGCTCGAGAGGATCCTTGCGGTGGCACCGGCGAGCGCGGAGGTTCGCGAGTCGATCGTTCCGGCGACGACGAGCGCATCGGAGCGACCGAACCGAGGTTCGATCGCGCCGGGCTCGACGGGCGTCAAACGTGCGCTCGTACGCCAGCGCGCGGCGGCGCTCCTGAAGGAGCGCTATGCCGCAGCAGGGCGCGACGCGGATCTGGCGCGCGTGCTCGAGATCGAGCTGGAGTCGATCCGGAGCGTCCGCGAGCGGATACGCCGCCATCTTCAGCTGACAGAGCTGTACTCGACGCTCGGCCGGGAAGAACAGGCGCTCGAGCACGCCGTCTCGCTCGTCCTCCTGGAACCCGACTCGGTGGCGCACCGCGAGCACCTCGCGACGCTCGCGGCTCGGGTCAACCGGCGCGATCGACTCGCCGAGGTGCTGGTCGCCGCAGCCGACGATTGCACCGACGACGCGCTGCGGGTCGATCTCTTGATGGAAGCCGGAGTCGTGCACGCCGACTACCTCGGCGACGACGCACGCGCGATCGACCTCTTCTTTCGCGTACTCGACGTGCCGGGTCACGACGTGGCGCACCTCGCGGTGGCCCACAGGCTCGCGCCGCTGCTCGATCGAGCGGGTCGTCCGTTCGAGCGCCTCGAGGTGATGGAGCGGGCAGCGGCGCTCGAGCCACGCGGCGACGCGCGCCGGGCGTTGCTCGGCAAGATCGCGGCGCTGGCGTCGCAGCTTGGCGAGGGGGAGCGCGCCATCGCGGCGTGGAGGGTGCGGCTGCGCGACGAAGCGGGCGACAGCGAGGCGCTCGCCGGTCTCGTGGTGCTCCTGGAGAAAGAACACCGGTGGCGCGCGCTCATCGACGTGCTCATCGAGCGTGCGGCGCTTGCGAGCGGCGACGTTCGTCGCGCCGACCGTGCGCGCGCGGCCGAGATTCTGCAGCGTGAGCTCGGCGCGATCGACGAAGCGATCGTGGCCTGGCGCGCCGTCGAGACCGAGTTCGGAACCGCGAACGACAGCTCTCGTGCGCTCGCCGCGCTGCTTCGTGCCGCGGAGCGCTGGGCCGAGCTCGGCGTCGTCATCGAGCGACTCGTTGACGTCGAGACGGGCGGCGCTCGCGCGGAGCTCCTGCGTGAGCTCGGCGACCTTCGCCGCGAGCATCTCCTGGAGCCGCGCGCGGCCATCGACGCCTACCAAGCTGCGCTCGCGATCGACGAGAAGAATCCAGGCTCGCGCGCCGGTCTTCTGGCGATCGTGCGCTCCTCGAACGAGGCCGCGCCGGCTGTCACCGTGCTGCTTCGCACCTACGAGGCCGACGACGACTGGCAAGCGATCCTGGGGTTGCTCGAGCCGCGCTTGTCGATCGCCGGGGACGAAGGAGCGCGCATCGTCGTGCTCTGCGAGGCCGCCCGGCTTTCCGAGACGCGCGCCAACGACCGCGAGTCGGCGTTCACGCTCGTCCGGCGAGCACTGTCCGTGGATCCGTCGCGAGAGGACATCGCGCTGGAGCTGCAACGGCTCGCGGAGGCGACGAACGCATGGCGATCGCTCGCCGAAGCATACCGAGAGGCGCTCGAGGAGGCCGACCTGCGCGAGACGCCGCCGCCGTGGGCGATACGCCTTCGCCTGTCGCTGGGCGAGATTCAGAGCGAGCGGCTCGACGATCCTCGCGCCGCTCTGGCGACCTATTTGCGCGCGCTCTCCGAGGCCCCTGGTCTCGCCCACGCGGTGCATGCGGCGATTCGCGTGGCCGCGAAGGTGTCCGCCTGGGACGCGGCGGCGAAGATCATCGTCAGCGCCTCGTACGCGCTGGGGGCCGTCGACGGGGCGCTCGTACGCGTCGCGGAGGAGGCGGTCGGCGGCGCGCCGGCCTGGGATGCGCTCACCGCGTCGCTGACGATCGCGATCGCGGAGCGGGCGACGAGGGAGGACGAGGTCGCGCGCGATCTGGAAGCACAACTCGGCGAGTGGCACTCCGATCGCCGAGGAGACCCGGACGCCGCGGAGCAGGCCTACGTCCGCGCGCTCGCCCACGAGCCTGCGGACGCGTCGCTGCTGGCGTCTCTCGCGCAGCTCCAGCGGCGCACCCGAGGTCGCCCGCTGGTCGAGAGCTTGCTGCGACTGTCGAGCGCGACGGGCGACGATCTCGATCTGTTGCGCGAGGCCGCGGACGTCGCGCGGACGTCGGTGGCCGATCGTGCGCTCGCGCGTTCGATCGTCGAGCGGGTGATGCGGTCGGCGGTCGAGGCCTGGCTGGAGGGGACCGCGGACGCGACGACCGTGAGCTCGGGTGAGACCGTTCTCCCCGCGCGCCACGTCGAGTGGGCGATAGCCGAGCTCTCTTCGATTCACGAAGAGGACGGTGAGCCCGCGCGCATCGTCGACCTGCTCCTGGAGTCGGCGCGCCTCCCCTTCCCGCTCGCCCGCTCGCGCGCGATGCGCCACGACGCCGCCGCGCTCGCCGTCGCGAGAATGGGCGACGTCAATCGCGCGATCGGAATCTGGAGGGCTCTGTTCGACGAGGATCCGGCGGACGAGGTCGCGGTGGCGAAGCTCGTGGAGGCGCTCGAGACGAACGGGCGACTCGGCGAGCTCCTCGAGGTCAGGAAGCAACAGCTACTCGCGGCTCCTTCCGTCGGCGTGCGGGTCGCCGTGCGGCTGGCGTCGGCCAGGCTGCAGCTCGTTCTCGGCGACGTCGCGGCGGCCGTCGCGTCGTTGAGCGCCAACCTCGAGGAGGACGAGAGGAACCAGGCGTCGCTCGCCGAGCTCGTCGCGCTGTTCGAGCGGGAGGGCCGCCACGACGAGCTGGCGGAGCTCTTCGCGCTGCAGGCGCAGCGCGAAGAGGATGCCGGCGATGCGCGCGCCGCGGCGGACCTGTGGTCGCGCGCGGCGGACCTGAGCGAAGCGAAGCGGTTGAAGCCGGACGAGGCGATCGCGCGGCACCGCCGAGTGCTCGCGCTGGAGCCGCGCGCACGGTCGCACGACGCCCTCGCGCGGTTGCTGGCAGCGCAGGGGGAGTGGAACGAATCCGCGAAGCACCTCGACGCGCTCGCGCAGATGAGCGCGAGCGCTGATCTCCCGGGTGTTGCTCTGCGACTGGCCGAGGCGCTCGCAGCGGCGGGTGACGCGGGCGGTGCGCGCGCGCGGCTCGAGGAGGCGTTCGCGCGCGATCCGAGCGCCGAGCAGGTCGTCGCGCGGCTCGCGCAGACGTACCGCAGCGCCGGCGACTGGCGCGCGCTCGCCGACTTGCTCGCGAAGTCGGCGGCGCACGCGCGCGACAAGGGGGCGCGGCTCGCGGCGCTCGGCGAGGCCGCGGATCTCTACCGACGGCAGTGCGACGCACCCGACGCCGCCGTCCCGCTGCTCGAGCAGGCGAGCGATCTCGAGCCCGACAATCGCGGGCTGCGTCTGGCGCTCGCCGACGCGCTCGGTGCGGCGCGGCGCTACACGGACGCGCGGACCGTGCTTCGAACGCTGATCGACAGCTTCGGAGGGCGGAGACCGAAGGAGCGGGCGCCGGTTCACTACCAGCTCGCCAGGCTCGACCTCGCCATGGGGGATCGTGCGCAGGCGCTCGTGGAGCTCGACTCCGCGACGCGGATCGATCCGGCGAACCCGGAGATCTTGCGGGCGCTGGCCGAGCTCGCGCGCGACGACGGTCAGCTGGAGCGGGCCGAGCGCTCGTATCGCGCTCTGCTCGCCGTGCTCCGCCGCGTCGAGGAGCCTGCGGACGACGCGCCGATCGTGAGGACCGAGGTGCTCGTGGAGCTTGCGGCGCTGGCAAGAGCGACGAAGGAGGCGGAGCGCGCATCCGAGCTCGTCGAGTCGGCCCTCGAGATCGCGACGAGGAACGCGGTGGAGGCGACGAGGCTCGAGGCGGCGCTCCTTGCCCATGGCGATCACGCGACGCTCGCCCGCGCGCTCCAGGCGCGGGTCGCGCGCGGCGGCAAGCCGGAGGGCGTCGCAGAGGCGCTCGACGCGCTGGCGAGGGTGCTGGACGAGCATCTGCAACGCCCCGAGGAGGCTCTCGACGCGAGGATGCGCGCCATCGCCCTGGCGCCGCACGTCCCGGCGTTCCACGCGGCGACCGTGGAGCTCGCACGCCGCGTGGGGGCATTGCCGGCCTACGCCGCTCGGCTGCTCGAGCTCGGAAAGGACGCGGAGGCGCGCGACGACGACGACACGGCGTCCGAGATCGCGCTGCTCGTCGGATCGCTGTACGAGCACGACCTCGGCGATGACACGGAGGCCGTCCGCCACTACGAGCGCGCGCAGCGCTTTCAGCTTCGCCTGCCCGAGGTTCTCCGCGCGCTCGACCGCGTCTACGAGCGCCTCGGTGACTCGGTCGCGCAGGCCCGGGTGCTCGCGAAGCGGATCGACATCGAGTCGATGTCGAGCGCGACCGAAGCCACGACCGACGCCTACTACCGCCTCGCACGCCTCAAACTGACCCGGACCGAGTCGCTCGAGGAAGGGTGCGATCTCCTGGTCGCCGCGCTTCGGATTGCGCCTGACATCCTGCGCGCCAAGAGCGTCCTCGAAGCGACGGCGCCGCTCCACGCGACGTCGGCGCGTCTCGTCGACCTCTACGAGCAGGTGGGGCGCGCGCCTGGGAACGAGCGCGCGCTCGTGGACGCGCTCAAGCTCCGGGCCGATCTCCCGGACAACGACGCGAGCCCCTTGCGCGAGGCGGTCGACGTCGCGCGCGCGCTCGGCGACACGAGCCTCGCGGAATCGCTGCTGCGCAAGCTGATCGGGCGCGCGAGAGACGACGCAGGCGCGCGCACGTACCTGGCGGGCGCCCTGACGGCTCTCGCCGATCTGCGCGAGGCCGCCGGCGACGTCGCGGACGCGGTCGCTCTGAAACGGCAGGCCGCGGAGCTCGCCGACGGGGACGAGGCGCGCCGGCTCCATTTCGAGGTGGCGCGCCTCGCGAAGGACTCGCTGCGCGACCTTGCGCTCGCCACGAAGGTCTACGAGCAGCTCCACGAGCACGAGCCGGCTGATCGCGAAGCCTGGGAGCCGCTGCTCGAGGTGTATCGACTGGCGGGCGCGCACGCGGCGCGAGTCGCCTTGATCGCCCAGGTGGTGCAGTTCGTCGACGACACGGCGGAGCGCTCGCGCCTGCGGCTCGAGCGGGCGCGCGTGACGATGAACGAGCTCGGGCGCGTCGACGAATCCGCGCCGATGCTCCGCGAGATCGTCGAGGACGACCCGTCACAGGTCGACGCGGCGATCCTGCTGGCCGGAATCCTCGAGAAGAGCGGGGACGACGAGGCGCTGGCCGAGCTGCTCGCGCGTCAGATCGATTCGGCCAAGGACCGGAACGACGCGTCGTCGGTCGCGGAGCTGTCGCTGCGGTTGGGGGCGCTCGTCGAGAAACGCGACAAGGCCGAAGCGCGTGACGTCTATTACGCGGCGCTCGAGTGGGCTCCGCAGAATCGCGAGTGCTTGCGGGCTCTCGTCCGCCTCCACGAGACCGACGAGGATCCGAGCGAGCGCGCCGACGTGATGGAACGGCTGCTGCCGCTCGAGGAGGACGCGCGCATCGAAGAGCTCGCGCGGGGGCTGGCGACGCTCCGCGGGGCGATGGGGGACAAGGAGGGGGCGCGGCGCGCGCTCGAGGCCGGGTACCGCGCGAGGCCGGCGAGCACGACGCTCCGTGAGGAGCTCGAGGCGAGCTACGCCGTGAACATGGAGTGGGCGAACCTCGCGAGTCTCTACGAGACCGACGCCGGCACGAAGGCCGAGCCGGCAGCGCGCGGCGCGAGATTGCGCGAGGCGGCGCGCGTATGGCGCGACATGGCGAAGGACTCGCCGCGCGCGGCCGATGTCCTACGGCGCGCGCGAGCCGAGACGCCGGAAGACACGGGGCTGCTCCGCGAGCTGGTGGACACGCTGGCATCATCGGGCAACAAGGCCGCAGCGACGCTCGAGCTGACGCTGGCGATCGACTGGCTCGGTGACGACGCAGGCGCATCCGCGCCGCTCCTGGCTCAACGCGCGGCGCTGCGCGCCGAGCTGGGCGACGACGACGGCGCGCTGTTCGATTTCGAGCACGCGTTCCGCGCCGGAGGGGCCGAATACGCGGGGGGAATGATCGACCACCTGACGCGGATCGTGGGGGAGGCGGACGAGGAGAGCGACCCGTCGCGCTTGAGGGCGGCGCGGCTGCGACTCGCCGAGATCCTCGCGCTGACAGGCGGGCTCGATCGCGCGCGCGGGATCCTGGGCGAGCTCGTCAAGCTGGATGCGAAGGACCGCGACGCGCTCCGTGCGCTGGCGGTCCTCGAGGAGCGCGCCGGGAGCTGGGACGCGGCGAGCTCCACGTACCGGAGGCTCGTCGCGCTCGAGGATGCGGAGAACGTCGTCGATACCGCGCTCCGGCTGGCGGATGCGTGTGAGCATGCGGGGCGCCTCGGTGACGCGCGCGGGGGGCTCGAGCGCGCGCGGATGGTGGCACCGATGCACGAAGTGCTGAACGCGCGGCTCCTCGCGCTCTACGCGGCGACCGGCGCGTACCGCGAGCTCGCCGCGCTTCACTTGGAAGAGGCGAAGGCGGCGCGCGACGTGGCCGGACGCTTCGCGCACCTGCTCGCCGCCGGGACGCTCATGCTCCAGCACGGCACGGACGCAAACGCGGCGCTCGTGCACCTGCGCGAAGCGAGCGCGCTTCGTCCGGGGGATCTCGAGTGTTGCGCGTGGCTCGCCGAGGGGCTGGCGGCCATCGGCAAGACGCAGGAGGCGCTCGAGCTGCTGACCGCGTCGCTCGCGCCGCACAAGGGGCGCCGCTCACGCGAGCTGGCGCTCGTTCATCAGGCGTTCGCGCACGTGTCTCGCGCGGCGAAGGACACGCAGGGGGAGCTGACATCCCTCACGTCCGCGCTCGACATGGACCCGCAGAACGGCAGCGTGGCGTCGGAGCTCGCGCTCGTCGCTCGCCAGGCAGGGCACCTCGAGCTGGCGCAGCGCGCGCTCCGCGCGGTCACGATGCTGAAGGTGCCCGCCCCGCTGTCGCGCGGCCTCGCGTACCAGTACCTGGGGGAGATCGCGCAGAAGCAGGGGGACGTGAAGCGCGCGGTGATGATGCTGAAGCGCGCGGTGGACGACGACCCCAACCTCGCGAGCGCGCGGGCGCTCCTGACGCAGCTGAAGAGCGACTAACGAGATGCAGGCCATCCCGACCGAAGCCATCGCCATTCCCAAGAGGCACGGTCCCCACGCCATGGCGTTCCCGCCGGGCATGCAAGGGTCGCTGTGGCAAACGCTTCGCTTCATTCGCGACCCCGAGAGGTTCTTCAGCGAGATGTACCAACGCTACGGCGATCCGTGCACGCTCTGGTCGAGCCTCGGGCCGCTCGTCGTCACCGGCGACCCCGAGCTCGTCCGGGCGATCTTCACGGCGGACCCCCATACGTTCGAGCCGTGGCCGGTCAGCTTGCTCGGAGTCTTCTTCGGCGAGCGCTCCGTCATCATGAGCGGCGGCGAGCGGCACCGGCGCGACCGGAAGCTCCTCAGCCCTCCGTTCAACGGGGCGCGCATGCGCGCGTACGGCCGCATCATCGTCGACGCGACGCGCGAGGCGACGCGCGCGTGGAGGGGGGGCTGGGAAGGGACCGTCCACGACACCACGACGGCGATCTCGCTCGACGTGATCGTGCGCGCGGTCTTCGGGATCGAGCAGCCAGGTGCGCGCGAGCACGCGATGGCGGTCGTGAAGACCGACGTCGAATCGATGGTCCCGTCGATCATGTTCGTGCCCGCACTTCGGCGTGCGCTCCTCGGAATGGGCCCGTGGTCGCGGTTCGTGCGCGCGCGGCGCGGTCTCGACGCGCTCCTCTACGGTGAGATCGTCTCGCGCCGCGCGCTCGGTACGGACAACGGTGGTCGAGAGGACATCCTCTCGCTCATCCTCTCCGCGCGGTACGACGACGGCAGCGCGATGAGCGACGGCGAGGTTCGCGACCAGCTCATCACGCTCCTCGCCGCGGGGCACGAGACGACCGCGACCGCGCTCGCCTGGGCGCTGTACTGGACGCACAGAGATCCTGCTCTCGCCGACGAGCTTCGCGCAGAAGTCGCCGCCCTGGGCCCGGGCGCCGAGCCGGATGCCGTCGCCGCGCTCCCCCTGCTGGACGCCGTGTGCACCGAGACCCTCCGGTTGCACCCCATCGTCCCGGACGTCGGACGCCGTCTCCGTGCGCCGTTCACGCTCGGCCGCTACACGTTGCCGGTGAACGCCGGGGTCGGCGTGACCACCGCCACGCTCCACGCCGACCCGCGCCTCTACCCGCAGCCGGGGGAGTTCAAGGCACGGCGCTTCCTCGGGACCAAGCCGCCGATGTTCGGGTACGCGCCGTTCGGCGGAGGGGCACGGCGGTGCCTCGGCGCGGCGTTCGCGATCTACGAGATGAAGCTCGTTCTCGCGACCCTCCTCACGAGCTTCGAGTTCCGACTCCTCGATCGCAACGTCGTCCCGTTCCGGAGGAACATCACGATGGGGCCGAAGGGGGGCGTCCGGATGCGCGTCGTGCGGCGCCTTCCGACGTAGCGCGGCCGTCCGGGCCACTGACCCGAGAACGGTTCTTTTTTCGAACCTTTCGGGCGCACGGGTGTCCTCAACAGAGAAGCCGCGTGGATTTGCCCATGCTCCTGACGCTCCTGACGGACGAGAGACTCTACGCGCAGGCAAAGCAAGGGGACATGCATGCCTTTGACGCCCTCTATGCGCGTTACGAAGCGTGTCTGTTCGGGTTCCTCGTCAGCCAGGTGCGCGACCGCACCGAAGCGGAGGACCTCTTTCACGACACGTTCGTGAACGCGCTCAAAGCGCCCGTCGTTCGCTTCGAAGGGGAAGGAGGGTTTCGAGCCTGGATCTACCGAATCGCACGAAACCTGGTGCTCAACCGGGCGAGGCACCTGAAGCGCGGGGCGCGAGCGCTCGCGGAGGTCGCGTCGTCACCCGGAGTGCCGGCGCCGCGGAGCGACGAGGCGCTCGAGGACGAAGGGATGCGCGTTGCGCTCGAGCTCGCCGTCGCCCGGTTGCCGCCGGCGCTGTCGGAGGTCTTTCACTTGCGGGTCTCGGGTCTCCGTTACGAGGAGATCGCGGACGTTCTCGAGTGCCCGGTGGGCACGATCAAGTCGCGGATGAATCAGATGGTGACGACACTGCGCGAGGAACTGAAGCCATGGACTGTCGGCTGATCCAGGACGAGCTCTTGCCCTACGTGATGGCGACGCTGAGCGACGAGGATCGCGAGCGCACCGACGCGCACCTTCTCGCGTGCGCGGGCTGCCTTCGCATGTACCTGCGTCTGAAGCGCGACGTGCAGCGAGGCGCGTCCCTCGGCGCGCGACCGAGCGACGAGACGCGACGCCGCATTCGCGCCGACGTGGCTTCGCTCGTCCAACCGCGAGGGGCGGCTCGCGTGCGCCAGTGGCTTCGCCGCCCGATTCCGCTCTACCAGGGGCTCGCCGTGGCCGCCGTCACCGCCGGCATCGCGATCGGCTTGCCACAGGCGCTGTCCGCGCTCCCCAGGAGAGCGCCCGATACGACCGCGCGCGTCGACATGTCTCGTTCGGTGCCGCAGGCGCTGGCCGTCTACTGACCGAGGAACCCATGCGAACCCTTCGATCGTTGCTCCCGCCCCTCTCGCCTCTCGTCGCGTTCCTCGGCGCTTTGGCGTGCTCGCAACCCGGCGGCTCCACGACGGCGCCCGCGACCGGCTCGCCTTTGGCCACGACCGCCATGTCGGTCGCCGCCGCGAGCGCAGCCCCCGCGGCCGCGACGTCGATGAGCGAGGAACCGTTCACCGTGCAGACCGAAGCGTTCGGGGACGGTCCGAAGGCGTTCGAAGCCGCGAAGGAAGCGCTGCTGACGAAGTACTACGCGGCCGGGCTCACCGACGGAGACGTCTACCGCGCGGCGGTGCGCGGAATGGTGGAGGACATCGACGCGCGCATGCACCGGTGGAACAAGCTGCTGTCGCCGGCGCAGCTGGCCGAGATGGAGACGGAGCTCAGCGGGGAGATCGTCGGGATCGGCGTGAGCATCCGCTTCGACGATCCGACGGGGCACATCGAGATCCTTTCGACGACGCCGGGGTCGCCCGCCGAGAAGGCCGGACTCCTCGCGCACGACACGATCGTGAGCGTGAACGGCCAGATCTTCCGTGGCAAGACGCTCATGGACGCCATCCACGAGCTTCGCGGAAAGGCGGGCGACGTGGTCGCGCTCTCGGTGCTCCGGGACGACAAGCTCCTGCCGTTCTCGATCGCGCGCGCGCCGGTGCAGCTTCACGAGGTGGAGCACACGATCATCAACGGTGTCGGTGTGCTCTCCATCTCCATGTTCACGGCGAAGACGGTCTCCGCGGTACACGCTTCGCTCGACGAGTTCTCCGCCGCGCACGTTCGCGCCATCGCACTCGACCTCCGCGGGAACCACGGTGGCTCGTTCGACGACGCGATCCACACGGCGGAGCTCTTCCTCCCCAGCGGTGCGTCGATCGTGAAGCTCGAGCGTCGCGAAGGGAGAGAGGAGACGATCACGTCGAAGGGGACTCCTCCTCTCCCGTCGACGCCGGTCGTGATCCTGGCGAACCAGGACACGTCGTCCAGCGGGGAGCTCCTCGCGGGGGCGCTCGCGGAGGATCTGCATGCGCAGGTCGTCGGAATGCGCACGTACGGCAAGTGGAGCGTGCAGAGCGTCGACGAGCTCGGGAACGGCTACGCCATCAAGTACACGACGGCGCTCTTCCACACGCCGAGCGGCAAGTCGTACGACGGGGTCGGGCTCACCCCCGACATCGAGGTGGACGCGGATCGAGCGCAGATCGATCGCGCGCGTGCCATCACGGATCCCGTCGCTCGCCTCGCCGCGGATGCGCAGCTCCGAACGGCGCTCGCGTTGTTGAAGCCATGAGCGGACGGGGTTCTGGGGTCCAATCGACAGGAGGTCTCGAAATGAAAAGCTTGCTCCGGTTGTTCCCGCGAAGGCGAGGTCTGGTCCTCTTCGCGGGGAAGGCGATGGCGCCACTCCTGGCCACGTACCTCTACCTGGGGCCTTGCGGCGCCGGGAAGAGCGGCTTCGTGCTGTCGGTTCACGTCGGCAAGGTCGCGGTGACGGCGGCCTGGTGCGAGGCGCCGACGCCGGCGCCGACCCGAGGGTAGTGAGCTTTGCGAAATTTCCGAGCGTGCTCGGGCGAATGATCGGCATGAGCCCGCGTCTCGACATCGCGGCTCGCGCAATCCTGCGCGGGCAACCCCGTGATCTTCGCGAGCTGCGCTTCACGGCGCTGGCGTTCAAGGTGGCCATCGGCGGACCGTGCCCTTTCGCCGTCGCGTACGCCGTGGACGAGGACGGCGTCGAACAGTGGCTCGGCGTCCGCCGCGTCACGTGCAGCGTGGAGCTCGCGTACCAGGAGCTACTGTCGGACCTCTTGCTGCGCGGGCTTCATTCGAGGCGATCGCCGCTCGTCGACTCGGGCGGCTTCCCGGGGGTTGCACGGCGGCTGGAGCGCGCGCTGGGATCGGTGGTGCACACCGACGCCGCAGGGGGGCAACGACGGGCCGGGGCTCAGAGCGCTTCTACGTAGGCGACGAGCGCCGCTCGATCCGCGTCCGAGAGCTCGAGGCCGTAGAGATGCCCCGCGACGGCGCCGGTGCCGTGGAGCTTTCCTGTGAACGCCGCGGTCGGGCGGACGGGGTCGAGCAGGTCGGCCACGGACGCGACCGTGGCGTCGTGGAGGAGCGGACCGCGACTCCCGACTCCGTGGAGGGACGGCACGCGGTAGGCGCCCGTCCCCCGGTCGGGAGATTCGCCGAGCCACGGATCGGTTCCGACGGTCGCCAGCGGAACCGGGTCGCCGGTGAACCCGGGCATCGCGTGGCACGGCGCGCAGCTCGACGCAAACAGCTGCGCGCCGCGAGGCTGGCTCGCTGCCGCGGCGCTCGCCGACGGAAGGGCCGCAGCGAGCGAAGAGACGTAGGCGGCGAGCGCCAGCGCGATCATCCGCGGCGGTCGGAGGACCTGCCCGCTGGACGTGATGATCAGCGTCTCGATGCGGATCGCCAGCGCCGTTCGGTCCTGCTGCCGCAGCGTCCCCTCCTGATGCAGGTACGTGAGCCAGCTGACGGGGCGCAGGTCGGGGATGCGCACCGGATAGTTCCCCTCGGCGGTCGTCACGTCGAGCCGACCCGGACCCCACGCGGCGATCGCGGCGGAGGTCGCCGGATCGCTCGGCCCCCCGGGTGACTTCAGGATCGCGGCCCCGATGTCGAGCTGCGCGTTCGGCAACCCGTCATCGATCGCACCCGCGTTCGGCGCTGCGTGGCACGACGAGCAGGTGAGCGCGATCTCCGCGGAGCCGTCGGCCATCTTGGCGCGAACCAGCCCGCCGACTCCGCGCCCAGCGTCGGTCCACAAGCCGTACTGCGCCGCGGCGTCGCGCGAGGTGAGCCCGACGCGGAGATACGGAGCGAGCTGCGCCGGGTAGCGCGCGAAGGCTTCCTTTCCGAGCGCGATGAGCGCGGGGTCGTCCTCGGAGGCGACCGACGCGGGGAGCACGAGCGCGCTCGGCGTGGACCGGAATGCAGTCGTGGAGGCTCCCCCGGGGGCGTCGAGCTCGTTCGCAGCGAGGAGCTCCGTCGCGGGATTCCATTCCGGGAGCTGATCCCAGTCGCTCGCGGTCCCGGTGGCGTAGTGGTCGAGGCGGAGCTGCGAGTAGGCGTTCTGCGGGTTGACGATCGAGGCTTCGAGATCCGCGCGCCGGAAGGTCACGTCGTCGAGGTACGGGACCGGGTCGGTCGGCGTGGCGGCGGGCGATGCGGGCGACGTGGGCGATGCGCACGCGGCGACGAGCGCGCACGCGGCAAGTGCCGCGCGCACGGGTCGCATGCGGGCCATCGTCGTCATGATCAGCCCGAGCAGACCGCGCCGGCCTGGCAGGCGAAGTGCCCGAGGGCCGGCTGGTAGACGCACTGCAGGTACAGGTTGCTCCCTGGGCAACAGTCGGCGCTGGTCGCGCACGTGTCGGCGGCCGAGTGGCAGTAGAAGCCCGTCAAGCTCGAGCAGTAACCCGCGTTGGAAGGCGAGCAGGTGAAGCCCGCTCCGCAGTCGCTGTCGATCCGGCACTGGGTCGGGACGCACTCGTTGAAGTGGTACGCATTGCCCCCGAAGGAGTCGGCGCATCCGCACGCTTCGCCCGTCGGGCAGTCGCTGTCCGTGAGGCACTGATCGATGGAGCACTTTCCGCCCAAACACGCCTGGTACGTGTCGATCGGCGCGCCGGCATCCTGACAGTCGGCGAAGCTCGTGCACGCGAGAGGGGGCCCTGCGTCGTAGTAGACCGGGACCGACGTCGCCGTGCACGCCGTCCGCGGCGTCGGCTGCGAAGGAGTGCTCACGCACTGCGCGTCGGGAGCCGCGTCGGGGTTCGTCGAGGCGTCCTTGTTGCCGGGCGGGCCTCCGTCCGGATTGCCTCCGTCGGCGCCGTTCGTCCCCTCCTCCGAGACGGAGGCACCACAGTGAACGAGGGCGGCGAGGCTCAGGCCGACCACCGCGAGGTGGAGAAAGCGCGAGCGGAGAGAGCGGACAGGTGAGGGCGAGGTCGTCATGGTTTTCCTTCCCGCAGCTTTTTGCATCCCGCAGGCCACGCAATTCTCTCGTGAAATCGGCGATCCCGCACGCGATACGGGCGACTCGCGAGGAGGTGCACGGCCCACGTTGGCACATGGGGCGGAGCTGGATTGGACGAGCGGCAAGCGCGGATCGCCTGCGGGATCGTCGCGAGGTTCAGCCGCTACAGACCTGCCCGGTCTGACAGGCGAAGTGCCCGAGCGCTGGCTGGTAGACGCACTGCGGAGCCGGGAATGTCCGCGGACAGCAATCGGCGTCGGCCACGCACGTGTCGGCGGCCGAGTGACAGTAGAAGCCGGCCAGGCTCGAGCAGTACCCGGCGTTCGAGGGCGAGCAGGCGAAGCCCGCGCCGCAGTCGGCGTTCGTTCGGCACTGCGCCGGGACGCACTCGTTGAGATAGTATCCATTGCCGTGGAACGCGGCGGAGCAGCCGCAGGCCTCACCCGTCGGGCAGTCGCTGTCGGTGAGACATTGATCGAGTGAGCACGAGCCTCCCAGACATCCCTGGTTTGCGGCGCCACCGTCCTGACAATCGGCAAGGCTCGCGCAGGCGACGCCCGCGCCTGCGCCCGCGTCGTAACGGGCAGGGCACGACAACGGGCGCGTAACTGGCTGCGAAGGAGTGCTTGCGCACTGCGCGTCAGTCACGGAAGCGTCTTCAATGCCCCCATCCACGCTGCCGTTCGTCCCCTCGGCAACCGAGCTAGTGCAGTGGACGAGCGCGGCGAGACTCAGGCCGGATGCGGCCACGTGAAGCAACCGCGAGCGAAAGGACCGGACGCGAGGGGCCGAGATGGTCATGATTCTTCGTCGCTCCTCAAGCATCGACCAGGCCACGCGATTCTCTCGTGGAATCGCCGCTCCCGCACGCGATACGAGCGACTCCCTGCGACGCGCACGGCCCACGTTGGCACGTGGACCCGAGCGCGCCCAGGATGCCGCCGGCCTCGGCTCGCGCCTACTCCCGCTCCCGCGCCCTCCGCCCCTTCGGCTTCTTCCGCTGCTCGTGCATCGCGCGCCCCTCTTCGTCGTCCCCCGCTTCGCGCAGGAGCAGATGATCGAGCGGCAACATCCCGACGCGCGAGACGTAGTTGGGGGCGCAGCGCTTGGCGATCCCGATGAGCCACGAGAGCGTCGCGCGATCGAGCGCCGCGAGCTTCGCGGGGTGCGCGGCTGCGGCGACGAAGACGTCCTGAACGAGGTCGTCCACGTCGCACGCCTGGACGTAATTCTTCGCGGCCGCGCGGAGCGGCTTGGCGAACTGCATGTACGCGCGCGTGACGGGGTCGTGGGCGCGGCCGGCGACGCGCATGAGGTGCGCGTCGTTGGCCGCGGGTCGCGAGAGGGCTTCGAGCGAAGGCGTGGACGACTTCGTGGACGAAGACGACGACGGATGACGGATGACTGCATTCATGGGGACCTTTGAAATCGATGCGTCGGATCTCCCGGAGCGCCGCGCATCGGAGCGGCGGTTCCGGGCAAGAGCACCTCGCCGCGGAATTGCGGAGACGGCGCCCGTGGGGGATCGGCGGAGGCTTCCACTCCGCTTCGACGGCGCGCGTGCGCCGGGTACGTGTACCCGCCCTCGTGAGGCGCGGGCCGATCCGGTGAGGCCAAGAGAAGAAAGAGCGAACGCGGCCAACGTGACTAGTGCGTGGTCGTGACGGCGAGAGGCGCCGCCACGACCGGCTCCGACGACGACGCCTGCTGAGGAGCGGGTGTCGACGACGGAGCCCCGTTCGCAACCGCCGTCGTCGCCGCGATGGCTGCCGCCGTCGCAGCCGCCGCGGCTGCCTCGTTCGCCTCGGTGGACTTCGCCGTGGCGACCTTGGCCGACTTCGCAACCTTCACGAGTTGCTTGGTCTCCTGCTGCGTGACGCTCGTGTTCCGGTGCTTCTTGCGAGTGGAGAGAACCGCGCCCATTTCCTTCACCTGGGAGCGTGTCTTCTCCTTCACCGGAACGCGCGTGAGGCCCTTCAGCGTCGCGTAGAGGGCGAGCGATTGATCGGCCGCACTGCTGCGGCGATTCATCACGCTCCGGTCGATGCTGGCCGCGAGCTCCCGCGCCGCGGTGGCGACGGGAACCATGACCTGCTCGTACGTGACTGCGGCGCGAGCGTCGGTCGCGTCGAAGTCGGGGAAGCGACCCGGATTCTCTTCCAGGACATTGGCCGCGATGACCAGCGCCTGCAGTGGGATCCGGCTCGCCCCCCGCGCCTGCTTCACGCCCTTGGCCGTGAGCGCGTCGTCGAGCGGGAGCGCGCTCGACAACTTCTGCAGGTCGGCGAGGGCGCTCGCCGCCTGCGTGGAGACATCGGTGACGGGAGAGGTGCTCGCAATCTGCGCGGGCGCGCTCTCCGTCGGCTGGACCGGATGCACCGGCGCAGACGACTCCGTGGACTTCGCGACCTTCGTGGACTTCGCAACCTTCGAAACATGCTTGGACGAATTCATGACGTTCACCGACCCATGCGAGAGGGCGAGCGCCGCGTCCGAGAGCACCTCGGGTTGACGACGCCGCCTATACTTGTCCCCTTGGTCACGCGTAATCCGGAGAGGCGGCGGGCCTCGCGGTCGACCCCAAAAACATGAACAAAAACGGCTCATTCAAGAAAAGCGCAGGGTCGTGCGCTTTTCGAAAAGGGGGGTCGCTCTCGTAATCGGGGGGACGTAAGTGCGCGGATTACGAGAGGGGCCATCGGCTCGTCGAAGCGCACCACGGCCTCGTCGCGCTCCCACCCAGCGCGCCGCGGGCACGATGACCTCCCAGAGCAAGTGCGACCTGCAGATCTGCAAGTGCGACTAGGGTCGAGGGCTCATCGACTTGCAGATCTGCAAGTGCAACTAGGGTCGAGGCCAAGTGCGATCAGCAGATCTGCAAGTGCAACTAGGGTCGAGGCCAAGTGCGATCACCAGATCCGCTAGTACGATCAGCAGATCCGCTAGTGCGATCAGCAGATCCGCTGGTGCGATCAGCGATTCTGGTGATCGCACTAGCGGAAACCGGTAAGGCGCGACCAACTAGGAAGCGCAGCTCACCGTCCGAGCGTTCTCCCGGTGCCCATCATGCCCATCCACGCGCGTCCCCCGCTCCGCCTCCTGCTCGCGTCGCTCCTCGCCGCCACGCTCGCTCTCCTTCTCGACGCGTGCGCGACCACGCCCCCGCCCGCCGCCCCCGCCCCGCCACCGTCGATCGCGGAGAGTTTGGCTGACGCGTCCCCTCCTCCCCCTTCCGCATCCGCAGCCACGCCGTCTCCCCCTCCCGCCCTCCCCACCCGGCCCCCTCCCGCGCCCACGGCGCCAGACGCCGGCCCGGCCCCCGCCCTCGCGCTCCAGCAGCGCGCCACCGCCTGCCTCCTCGACCCGACGTGCCCCGCCTCCGAAGCCGACCGCCTCTTCCGCGCCGCCGACGACGCGCACGAGGACGCCGTGGACTGCTTTCGCTTCGCCGACGGCGACGGTACGCAGAAGGACCTCGCGCGTGCGCGCGCTTGCCTCGCTCGCTCGCTCTCCGCTTCGAAGTGCGACGGCTCCTCCGCCGACCTCGGGCAAGCGGAGCTCGCGATGGACCTCATCGACGGCGTCGGCGGCCCGCAGGACATCACCGGCGCGCGCAAGCTCTTCGACGGCTGCTTCGCCGACGTCACGCAGCAAGAGGTCCTGGAGTACGCCGACGCGAGGGCCGCGAGCGCGACGGCTCCGCACAAGGACTTCTGCAAGGACTACGGCGGCACGACCCTCACTAGCAACGCCTGCGCCGCACGCGGACGCCAGCACCAGGAGACGCAGAGCGCGCTCCTGGCGAAGAAGGCCGTCGCAGGGCTCGACGACGAGGGGAAGCGACTGTTCGCCGCCGCATCCGCGGCCTACGCGAGCTACGTCGGCGCGATGGGGTCGTACGTCTACGAGGTCTGGAAGGACGGCACGATCCGCAACATGGAGGCGCTCGCGGAAGAGAGCGCGCTGCTCGAGCGAAGGACCATGGAGATCGGCCGGTTCGCACACCTCGCCGCGACCGCGACGTCGGCAGACGAGCTCGCGAGGTCGTCACGGAACGTGGACGATGCGCTGAAGAAGCAACGCGCACGCGCGGCGACCGACGACGTCAGAGCGAAGATCGCGGACGCGCAGCGGGCGTGGAGCGGGTACAGGGACGCCGAGGTCGCGCTTTACGTTCACGTCTTCGGCGGCGCGACGCGCTCGGACGAAGTGCGTGACGCGGTGCGCGTTTCGCTAAACAAGGCGCGAACGCTCGATCTCGGGAAATAGGACGAAGCTCCGAGGAGCGGCGAGTGCGGCGAGAGATGCGGTGACAGGTGCGGCGGGAGTAAGCTGGCTTTCGGCGTCATGCCCGAAGTGACCGAGTACCTTCCACTGTCCCTGCCGCGGGATCGGATCCAGCTGGTCGCGCAGGTCCGCAGCACGTTGCTCACGGCGTCCGTGCGCTCGCTGCAGACGCGCGGCGACTTCGAGCGCTACCTGGCGGTGCTCCCGGTCTCGCACCACGGGACGATGACGCAGATGGTGGCCGCCACGTGGGTGCCGCTCGAAGTCGGCGAAACACATTACCGCGCGTGCAACCAGCTCGGCTACGGCCCGAAGGAGTTCCTCGAGATGGGTCGGAACGTGGGCGAGCGCATCCACGGCTCCATCCTCTCCACGGTGGTGAAAGCGGCCGTCGGAGTCGGCGTCACGCCCTGGACGGCGTTCTCGCACTTCGGGCGGCTCTGGGAGCGCATCTTCGTCGGCGGCGGGATCACCGTGCGGAAGATCGCGCCCAAGGAAGCCCACGTCGAAGTCGTCGGCCAGCCCCTCATCGCGATCCCGTATTACTACTCGGCCCAGCGCGCGCTGTTCCTGGGGATACTCGACCTCTTTTGCACCAAGGCGTACGCGTTCGACGTGCCGCGGACGACGAACAAGACCGGGACGACCTATCGCTTCGCGTGGGCCTGACGGGGCGCGCGTCGGCTCCACAGATGAGCGCTCGGAGCCGCGACGAGCGGCTCGCCCCTCAAGTCCCCTCCGCCCCGATTTCCGAGCTGGCGAAGAACTTCGCCTTCCAGCCTTTCACGGCGTGATGCTCGAAGAACGGGTCCTCGTCGAGCCCGAACGCTGCGCACAGCTTCGCGCGCAGGCGCGTCATCGACGTGCTCACGGTGCCCATCGGACCGAACTGGCGCCAGCGAAACTCGCCGTGCCCCTCGCAGACCGCGAGAAGGATCGCCCACAGCTTCGTCGGCTCGCGCGTGTTGCCGGCGTGGAGACCGAGGTCGACGTACGTGCGGCGAACGGCCTTCTTGCCGCAGCCGATGCGCAGCGTGTGACCGTCGACCACCGTGATCCGGATCTCCGTGAACGAGCTCGCCCCCAGCGCTGCGGCGAGCTTCCCCGGCCGCGCGACCGCCGGCGCGGGCTCCTTTGGCGGCTGCTCGGGCGGGACGAGGCGAAGCTTGGTGACCCGCGCGAGCTTCCCGTCGCGCACGGCGACGGCATCTTCGAGCGCTTCGATCTCCACGTGGGCCCCCGGCGCGTACCGCACGGGGAGCTCGACGCCGAGGCGCGCGGCGGTCGGGACGAGGACCAGCGCGCCGCGTGACGCACGCTCGCGGGCGGCGAGGAAGAGCGGGAACGTCGCGTCGCCCGGTCGGAGGACGAGCAGTACGTCGCGAACAGCGTCGCCCGTTCGCTCGGTGCCGAGAAGAAGCGGCTCGGCACACGACGCCGAGAGCGAGCTCGGTACGGGCGGGGCTCCATCAGTGCGGTAGAGCGCGCGCACGACGCGCACGAGATCGTCGATCGCGATCGTCTCCTGCGCGAGCTCCGCGGCCGTCAGCTCGACGGCGGCGCATGGATCCTCTCCGTCGTATGACCCCTCGCACACGGCGGCGTAGGGGGCCGCGTCGCTGGCCCCCGCGACGACCTCGCGCCCGCAGCGCCGCTGCGTGTGATCGCAGTGCCACGTGGTGAGCGCATGACCGGGCCGCGTGAGGCCCGCGGCGCGCAGGACGGGGTGCCCATCGTCGTTCACCTGGCCCGCGAGCTCCGAGCGAAGTACGCGCGAGACGCCGCGCTCGACGAGCGCGAAGTACCCGCGCACGCTCGGGGGCGCGGTCACGCCGTCGCGGCCAGCGCCGCCCTCTTGCTCCCGTGCCAGATCCCGCGCGCGCTCAGCCACTGGAGCAGCACGCTCTCGGCGCCCGGATCGCGCCTGTCGTAGTCGAGCTGGTTGCGCCCCCCTTCGATCTCGACGAGCAGCGGCCTTCCGCGCCCGAGGTCGAGCGCGAGCTTCACGTACGTGACCCGGGCCCCTTCCCGCGCGAGAGCGAAGTCGATGGCCGCTCTCTGCTCGGTGAGGCGGATGTCGGCCTGCTTGTGCGGGCCGTGCGTGGCGGGTGATCCATCGGCCGCGGCGATCACGATCGCGCGAAGCTCGACGCCGAAGACACCGAGCGTCGGATCGGGCGCGAGCGCCGTCGTGAGATCGCGCAGCGGGCTCAGATCGAGAACGTTCGTCGCCTTGGCGAAGTGCGAGACGTCGCCCGCGAACCCGTGCCCGAAGCTCGCACGAATCCCCTCCTTGATGAACTCGAGGGCGTGCACCGCGAGGATGCACGCCTGCTCGCTGTAGACAGCGTACGAGCGCTGCATGTTCACTTGCGTGACGATCCGGGTCGCCAGCGAGTCCTCGATGACGGTGTGCGTGCTCGGCGTCTTGCCGTGCGTGATCTCGAAGTGGCGCTCGAGGCCACGCCGCTTGATGACGATGTCGCAGTACGCGGTGCGGTGCTTGGACTTGAACCACGCCGCGAGGAACGCGGAGGTCGTCGAGGTGGCGTCGTCGTCGAAACGCGGCTCGCGCCCCATCGCCCCCTCGTAGAGCACGAACCCTTTGACCGAGTCGCACGCCGAGCCGACGCGAACGGCGGCGAAGAGCTCGGGAAACTCGAGGTACGCGGTGGCCGCGAGATCCTCGCCGCCGAGCCGCGCCGGGAGCACCTGCTCCGCGTCGAGCTTGATGAGCGCTTCACGGCCGGCGGGCGTGGCGACCTTCGCGACTGACGCGAGACGCTCGACGACGGGAACGAGCGCCGCGTCGTCGGGCGCGTCGAGCAGGTCGTGGAGCGGGCGGACGGCGCGGCGGTCGTTCGGATCGGTGGCGGCGAGCGCCGGCACGGAGACTCCGCGCGCGCCGAGCTCCGCTTCGTAGGGGGAGAGAATGCGCGCGAGGAGCGGGCGGGCGAGGCGCTCGAGGAAGTCGCGGCGGACGTGGGCGACGGGGGGAGGGCGGGAAGAGCGGGACGACGGGGACGAGGGCGCCGAAGACATGGTGTGGACGGGGGGCATACCTGATCCTTCGGATCGGTCGCGGAGAACGTTGCGTGAAAAAGAGACGCTCCCTGATTTTCTTTTTGCGCGCCCGGCGCGGGACCACGCGACCGGGGGCGTGTCTCTAGGTTGAAGCGGACCGCGGTGGTCCTCTCGCCCAACGACGAACACGAACCGGGAGCACTCTCATGAAGATCAAATCGAACGTCAAAGCTGGCGTCGGCCCGAAGCAGGACGACCCGCACAACGGCCGATAGTCGGCCGACCCGGGCGGCAGCGCGTCGAGGTGTGGTCAGCGCGACGTCTTGCGCGCGGGCTCCCCCTCGGCGGCCGCTTTCTCGAGCTTCGCGCCCCGGGCCCGGTCGGTGCGCGCGCGGACTCTTCGATCCTGCGCACGGCTCCGCGTGCATCATGCCGTGGGCGGCGAAGCCCAAGCAACCGTGACGACCGCTCACTTGTCGTCGTCCCACCCCGTGTCGATGCTCTCTTCGTCCGGCGGCTCGCTCGTCGCGTGGCCGCGCTTCGGCTTCGGCGGACGAACTGACGGCTCGCGCGGCGGAGGACTCTTCGAAGCGCGCGTCCCTTTCGACGGCAGTGGCGCGGGCTTCACCGACACGCGCTTCCCCGCCGGGTTGGACGAGCGGCGCGGCGCCGGTGGCGACTTCGGCGTCGGCGCGCCCGTGCTCCCCCGGGGGACCTGAATGCGATTGAGCGGAACGCGCGCCACGACAGCGCGCTTCGGCTCCGACGCCGCCGCGGCCGCGCGCTCTCCGCGAGGTGGGCTCGGCGCCTTCGGCACGACGAGCGGAGCCCCTCGGGGTACGGCAGGCGGCGGGGCACCGGGACGCAGGGTCTTGCCCGATCGCGACGCGATGACCTTCGGCTCCGGCGGAGGAACGGTCCCCGGCTTCGTCGCCGCCATCTGCGGCCTCGACGACTTCCGCCCCGCACCCATCTTCGGCGACGTGCCGCGCACGGCCTGCATCTTGTCGCGCGACGAGGTCCGCTTCTCGGCCGTGTACATCGACTCGTCGGCGATCGGCACGGCGCCCGAGCTCTCCTCGTCCGACGACGCGTCCTCCACCTCTTCGTCGGACGCCGTCAGCACGAGTCGCGTCCCGGACGTCGCCACGATCGACAGCGGAGCTATCATGTGAGGCACCCGCTCCACCGCGCGCGCGAACTCCTCGAGCGGCACGGACATCTTGAACGACGGGAAGACCCGCTCGCGCATCCCCATCCCCAGCTCGCTCAGCACGTCGACGGCGGTCTTGTCCCCGTCGCTCACGAGCTCGAGGTGCAGCGCGCCGTCCATCCACTCCACTCCGCTCGCCGCGATCTTGGCGAACAGGAGGAGCAGCTTCGGCGCCCCGTCGCCCGGCTTCGACACCTTCGCCAGCTGGTCGACCAGCGCCTTGGCGACGCGCTTCTCCGCAACAGCCAACGCGATGTCCCGCTCAGACAGCTCCAGGCACCGCTTGATGTGCGCGTAGATGCTCATCCCGTGATCAAGACCCCTCGAATCACCATTTTCCAACGTATCGCAAACCGCTCAGCTTCGCGCGGCCGCGATGCTCGGGGGCCCCGCCCGGGCGTCAGCCGGGCTCGAGCGCTAGCGCTTCGTAGATGATCTGGATCCGCTCTTCGAGCTCGTGGTTCGTCGGCTCGCACTGGAACGCGCTCGTCAGCTGCACGCGCGCGTCTTCCAGCTTGCCGATCGTGAGGAAGCGGTCGGCTTTGGCCGCGTACTTCTTCCCCTGCGGTGTCTTCGCGATCATCTCCAGCGTCCGCTGCGGGAGCGGCGGCGGCGCGCTGTCCATCTTGTCGATGTCCATGCGAATGCGCCCCTTCCGGAGCTCGCCGTCGTAGCGCTTCCGGAGGTCGGGCTTGCTGAGCACGTTGTAGGCCTCGACGCCGCGCTTGAAGAGCTCGGCGGCGACCGCGACCGTGTCGTCGCCTTCGTCGACCAGCCTATCGGGGTGGAAGCGGAGCGCGAACTGATGGAACGCCGCCTTGATCTCGGCGTCGCTCGCCGTGAGCTGAAGCCGCAAGATCTCGTAGTAGTTCTTGGTCTTCGCGACCTCGATCCAGGAGCGAATCTGATCGACGGAAGCCATCGCGTCTGGGACCAGGATAGCAGACGGCGGACGCCCAGAGCCGGGTCAGACGACGGCGTGACGCGCTTGCCGCTTCATCATGTCGTCGACGTCCTTGGGATCGGTCTGAGCACCGAGAAGTTGCAGACGCGCCTGCGTCTGACGCCCGCTCTTCACGTCCTTGGCTTTCACGTTCAGGATGCCGTCGGCGTCGATCTCGAAGGTGACCGCGATCTGCGTCTCGCCACGCGGCGCCGGCGTGAGCCCGGTCAGCTCGAGCTCACCGAGGAACGTGTTCTCGGCGAACTTGTGGCTCTCGCCCTGCGCGACGCGGACGATGACCGTCGTTTGACCGTCTGCCGCGGTGAGGAACACGCGGGTGCGATCGCACGGCACCGCCGTGTTGGCCGTGATCAAGACGTCGCAGAATCCGCCGACGGTCTCCACGCGGAGGCTGAGCGGCGTGACGTCGATGAGGAGCGGCGCGGCCATGCGCGGAACGGGCGCCGCGACGGGGGGTTCGATCGGCGCGATGGCGAACTGCTGGGCGAGCGTCTTTGGCCGCTCGAGGGGCGGCGGTGCGGGCTTCGACTCCGGCTCGGCCCGAGACAGGGGACGCTCCGGCGCCGGCTTCGCGGGAGAGGCTGCGGTTCCGAACGTGAGCTGGGGCGCGCCACGCGCGAACGAGATTTCATCGGGCTTCGGGAGGTCGAGATCGCCGAAGTCCAGATTTGCCACTGGTGCAGGCGGCGCGGGCACACGTGAAGGCTGCGTGGGGGACGCCGTCGTGGGGGGCACGCGCTCCGAGACGGGGGGCGCATCGAGCGCGACGATGCGCGTCGGGACGACCGGTGCGGGCGACGCCTGCGCCGGAGTCGGAGCGCGAACAGGCATCTCCGGCGGCTTCGCGGACGCGCCGATGCGCGGCATCTCCTCGGACGCCGGGTCGACGACGACGGCGGCGATCTTCGCGCCCGTCCCCCCCTTCTTGCCCCGCCCGCGATCGAGCACGTGCGCCTGAATCGCCGCGCCGAGCGCGACGACTTCGTCCGGGTTCACCTTCAGCGCCGGCGGCTTTTCGAAGAAGTCGCGCGTCTTCTTCTGCACGAGCGGCATCCGCGTGGGCCCGCCGACGAGGATCACGCGGTCGATGTTCCCGATGTTGAGGTTCACCGTCTCGATCGCGAAGCGACACACGTCGAGCGTGCGATCGATCATCCCCGAGGTCTCGCGCTCGAGGTCCTCGCGGGTCATCTTGAAGGTGATCTTGATCGGGTTGCCCCCCTCGCCCACGCCGATGTCGGCGATCTCGATCGTCGCCTCGGTCTGGGTGGAGAGCTGGAGCTTCAGCTTCTCGGCGTAGATGCGGAGCTTCGCGAACTCGACCACGTCGGTGCGCGGATCGAAGCGCTGCGTGCGGACGATCTGGTCGGCCATGATGTCGGCGATGACGAGATCGATGTCGTCGCCGCCGAGGGCCGTGTCGCCGGCGGTGGCGAGGACTTCGAATACGTTGCCCGAGAGGTCGAGCAAGGTGATGTCGAACGTGCCGCCGCCGAGGTCGTAGACGGCGAGGCGCTCGTTCTTGTTCGTGGTCTGCCCGTACGCGAGCGCGGCGGCGGTCGGCTCGTTCAGGATGCGGAGCACCTCGAGCCCGGCCAGCTTGCCGGCCACCTTCGTGGACGCTCGCTGGAGGTCGTTGAAGTTCGCCGGGACGGTGACGACGGCGCGGTCCACCGTTTCGCCGAGCGCCTTCTCCGCGATCGCCTTCGCGCGCCGGAGGACGAACGCGCTCATCTCGGGCAGCGCGTACGTCTCGCCACGGGCGACGACGAGCGTGCTGTTCTTGGCCCCTTCGCGTAGCTCGAACGGGAACCTCCCGCGCGCCTGCTGCACCTCGTCGGAGGCCCAGCTCCGCCCGATGAGCCGTTTGACCGAGTAGATCGTGTTCGTCGGGTCGATGAGGCGTCGCTCGCGAGCGGCCTCGCCGACCAGCACGTTGCCGTTCGGGTGGAACGAAACGATCGACGGGATGAGCCGGCTCCCGTTCTCGTCGGCCAGCGTCACGGCCCGCCCATCGCGCACGGCGGCGACGACGGTGTTGCTCGTTCCTAGATCGATTCCGACGGCAACGCCCATCTCGGCGTGTTCATTCTCTGCGATTCCGGCGAAACGCCCAAGAAAGAACCGTCGTTGGTCGCGCTATTGCGCCGGATAGATCTTGATCGTTCGGACCGCTCCTCCGTTGCTATCGGCGACGAACAGACGCTTTGCCGCGTCGTCGTAGGCGACGCCCGCGAGCGACGTGAAGGTGACTGTCGGTTGAAAAGTGACGACGCCCCCGTCGACGAAGACCTGTCGAACCTGCGGCGCGCCGCCGTCCGAGAGCTTCTCGCCGGCGAAGAGGGAGCCGTTCGGACCGGCGCTCAGCTGGTCGGGCGCGGGGAGCGAGGCGTAGACCGGATACGGGGAGGTCGACGCGTCGACGATGGCGCCAGCCTCCGCGTCGGCGTCGGCGGCCGTGCCGGCATCGAGCAGCGCGAGATCCGTGGGTACTTGGTAGATGACGTTTTGCGCGCGATCGCTGACGAAGATCTCCGTGCCGACGATGAGCAGACCGGCGGGGCGGTCGAGACCCGAAAGGAAAGGCGTCGTCCCGGTGAGGCCGACGATGTCGATCGTCCCGCCGCCACCGTCCCCCGCATCGGCCGCGAAGGAGTCGCTGTACACGGTCCCGGTACCGTCGGCGGCGAGCGCGGTGCGGTAGCGCGTGGCATCGACGCTCCCGATCGTCGTCGCCATGCCCCCTCCGGTCGCGAGGTCGTACGAGTAGAGCGCGCCGAACGCGCCGTTCCCGTAGCGCGCGACGACGAGCGTCGTCCCCGTGACCGTGATGCCCGAGAGCCTGGTCGCGCCGGCGTCATCGGCGGCCGGGTCGTTCGGCACCGTCGCGACCTTCTGGAAGCCGTTCGCATCGGACCAGGACCAGATCTGGTTGTTGCGATCGTCGGCGATGTAGAGGAGCTGGCCCTTGGCATCCCAGTAGAGCGCGTCGGGTGAGCCCACGCCGCACGGGTCGAACGCGAGCGTGGTTGGGCCGACGGCCACGTCGCCATCGGGGCTGGCGGACGTCGTCTCGACGCACGCGTCTCCCCCCGCGTCGGGGCGAGGCGCAACGACGTCGCCCGAGTCGTCGCGCTCCAGGGAGCCATCGGAGGACGCGTCCGCGCCGTCGAAGTGAAGCCCCGGACCCGCGGGGAGCGCTCCGTCCCCGTTGTCCTGACACGCGACGAACGCCGCGGTCGATGCGACGGCGATCGAGAAGAGCCAAGTCAGCCTGGCGTGCATGACGGAATGAAGCCACGCAGACGCGCGCTCCGCCAGCGCGAGCTCATGGAAACGAAGCGCGCTGGATCGCCGGCGACTCGGGTCGCGGATGGCTCACCGCGCTGCGACCGCGTGTGTGCTCGCGTGGGCCGACGCGAGCCACGCTTGAACACCTCGTGCGACGCGCCGCCCGTCGGCGATGGCCCACACGACGAGCGATTGCCCGCGCGAGACGTCCCCCGCGGCGAACACGCCAGGCACGCTCGTCGCGCCGTCGGCGCGACTGACGACGTTGCCGCGCGCGTCGAGCAGAAGCCCGAGTTGCGCCACGAGCCCTTCGCGCACCGGCCCCACGAAACCCATCGCCACGAGGACGAGGTCGCACGGGATCTCGAACGACGAGCCGGCGACCTCCTCGATCTTCCCCCCGCTCATCTGAACGCGAACGGCTTCGAGCGCGACCACCCGTCTCGCGGCGTTCGCGCGGATCCGCTTCGTCATGACGGCCCAGTCGCGCTGAAGGAGCCCCGCTGCCCCCTCTTCGTGCGAGGAAGAGGTGCGCAGCACCAGCGGCCACTCCGGCCACGGATTCGCAGGCGCACGCACGAGCGAGGGCTTCGGCATCAGCTCGAGCTGGATGACGCTGGCCGCATGCTGGCGAATCGACGTGCCGACGCAGTCGGAGCCGGTATCGCCGCCACCGAGGACGACGACGTGCTTGCCCGTCGCGACGATCGCGCCGTCATCGGGCACGAGGTCTCCCGCGACGCGGCGGTTCTGCTGCTCGAGGAACTCCATCGCGAAGTACACGCCGGCGTGTGCGCGCCCCTCGATCGGAAGATCGCGCGGCGCCCTGGCTCCCAGCGCGAGGACCACCGCGTCGTAGCGTCTGCGAAGCTCGTCGCCGCTCGGGCTGCGGCCGACGTCGACGCTCGTATGGAACGTGACCCCCTCGGCGCGCATCTGCTCGACGCGCGCGTCGATGATCCCCTTCTCCATCTTGAAGTCGGGGATGCCGTACCGGAGCAGGCCTCCGATGCGGTCGTCGCGCTCCAGCACGTGCACCTCGTGACCCGCGCGCGCGAGCTGTTGGGCGCTGGCGAGCCCTGCGGGTCCGGAGCCCACGACGGCGACGCGCTTGTTCGTCCGGCGGCTCGGCGGACGCGGGACCAGCGGGGACGCGAAGACGTGGTCGGCGATCGAGCGCTCGATCTCCTTGATGGTGACCGGCGTCTCACGGATGTTGAGCACGCACGACGCTTCGCACGGCGCCGGGCATACGCGACCGGTCATCTCGGGGAAGTTGTTCGTCTCTTCGAGCCGCGCCCGCGCGTCGTCGAGGCGCCCCTGGAACACGAGATCGTTCCACTCGGGGATGAGGTTCCCGAGCGGGCACCCCTGGTGACAGAACGGGATTCCGCAGTCCATGCAGCGAGAGGCCTGGGCGCGGAGCTCCTCCGGCGCCGGGGGCTCGTGGAACTCCGCCCAATGAGCGACGCGCTCCGCCACGGGGCGCTCCTTGGCGTTCGCGCGTGCGACCTTGAGGAAGCCCTTCGGATCGCCCATCAGCCGGCCGCTTTCGTGGCTTCGACCGGCGGCCGCCGTGACGCGAGAACGCGCTTGTACTCGTGCGGAAGCACCTTCACGAACCGCCCGCGCGCCTCGCGCCACGAAGCGATGAGCGTGCGCCCCTTCGCGCTCTGCGTGCGCGCAACGTGCTCCTCGACGAGCGCGAGCACCGCGGCGCCGTCCTCGTCATCGCACGGCGACAGTTCGACCATCCCCGGGTTGCAGCGCTTGGAGAACGCGCCGTCCTCATCGAAGACGTAGGCGATACCGCCGCTCATGCCCGCGGCAAAGTTGCGCCCCGTGGTGCCCAGGATCACGACCACGCCGCCCGTCATGTACTCGCAGCCGTGGTCGCCCACCCCTTCGACCACAGTCGAAGCGCCGCTGTTTCGCACCGCGAACCGCTCGCCTGCGCGCCCGGCAAAGAACGCGCGCCCACTGGTCGCGCCGTAGAGCACGGTGTTGCCGACGATGACGTTCGCGTCCGCGACGAAGCGCGAGGCCGCGGGGGGGCGAATGGCGAGCACGCCGCCGGAGAGCCCCTTGCCCACGTAGTCGTTCGCGTCCCCCTCGAGCGCGATCGACATCCCTCGTACGGCGAACGCGCCGAAGCTCTGCCCCGCGGTGCCTGTCGCCTCGAGGCGAATCGAGTCCTCCGCGAGGCCGGCGGCGCCGAACTGCGTCGCGACCTCGCCGGCGAGCAGCGCGCCGAACGCACGATCCGCGTTGGTGATGACGACGCGCGCTTCGCTCGGGCCGCGCCGCTGGAGGGTCGCCGCGACGCGCGCGATCACGCTCTTGTCGATCGCCTTGGCCAGAAGGTCGGGCTGCTTGCGGGTACACCGCAGCTCGTTCGGCTCGACCGACGCGGGGGCCATGAGGACCGCGGTGAAATCGAGCGAGCTCGCCTTCTCGGCGCCCCACCCCTTCTCACCGGGCGACGCGGGGGGCGCCTGCGCTTCGCGACGAGGGGAGGTCAGGCACCCGACCTGCCCCACCATCTCGGCGAGCGTGCGGAACCCGAGCCGCGCCATGATCGCGCGCAGCTCTTCGGCCACGAAGAAGAAGTAATTCACGACGTGCTCGGGCTCCCCCTGGAACCGAGCGCGCAACACCGGGTCCTGCGTCGCAATGCCGACCGGACACGTGTTGAGGTGGCACTTCCTCATCATGATGCAGCCGCTCGCGACCAGAGGAGCGGTCGCGAAGCCGAACTCTTCGGCGCCGAGCAAGGCGGCGACCGCGACGTCGCGCCCGGTCTTCAGCTGCCCGTCCACCTGAAGGACGACGCGCGAGCGGAGCCCGTTGAGCACGAGCACCTGCTGCGCCTCCGCCAGACCGAGCTCCCACGGAGTGCCGGCGTGCTGGATCGACGACAGGGGCGACGCGCCCGTTCCGCCGTCGTGACCCGCGATGAGAATGGCGTCGGCGTGCGCCTTCGCGACGCCGGCTGCGACCGTCCCGACGCCGCTCTCGCTCACGAGCTTCACGCTCACGCGCGCCCGCCCGCCGGTCACGTTCTTGAGGTCGAAGATGAGCTGGGCGAGATCCTCGATCGAATAGATGTCGTGGTGCGGCGGCGGCGAGATGAGAGTCACGCCCGGCGTCGAGTGACGCACGTGCGCGATCTCCTCGCTCACCTTGTGCCCCGGGAGCTGTCCCCCCTCTCCGGGCTTCGCCCCCTGCGCCATCTTGATCTGCAGCTCGTCGGCGTTCACGAGGTAGTGCGCCGTGACGCCGAACCGCGCGCTCGCCACCTGCTTGATGGCGCTGCGGCGCAGGTCGCCGTTCGCGTCCCGCACGAAGCGCCCTTCGTCCTCGCCCCCCTCACCGGTGTTCGACTTCCCGCCGATGCGATTCATCGCGATGGCGAGGTTCTCGTGCGCCTCGCGGCTGATGCTCCCGAACGACATGGCGCCGGTCGCGAAGCGCTTCACGATCTCCTTGGCCGGTTCGATCTCGTCGATCGGGACGGGCGGCCGATCGGAGCGGAAGTCCCACATGCCGCGGAGCGTGCAGAGCCCCGCGGACTGATCGTTTATCGCGCTCGCGTAGTCTTCGTAGCTCTTCGCGTCGTGAAGGCGCACGGCCTTCTGCAGGCTGGCGACGGAGCGCGGCGTCCAGAGGTGACGCTCGCCCTCGACGCGCCAGGCATAGACGCCCCCGACGTCGAGCTCGTGCGGCTCGCGACGGAACCCCTCGGCGTGACGCGCGATCGCCTCGCGCGCGATCTCGGTGAGCCCGATCCCTCCGAGGCGCGACGCGGTACCCGTGAAGTACGGATCGATGACGCTCTTGGCGAGCCCCACCGCCTCGAAGATCTGCGCGCCGTGGTAACTGGAGATCGTCGAGATCCCCATCTTGGACATGATCTTGAGGAGCCCCTTCTTGAGCGCCTTGACGTAGTTCTTGTCGGCGGTCGACGGGTCCACCTCGGCGACGAGGCCTTCCTTGACCATCGCGTGAATCGACTCGAACGCGAGGTACGGATTCACGGCCCCCGCGCCGTACCCGACGAGCAGCGCGAGGTCCGCGACTTCCCGCGGCTCGGCCGACTCGACGATGAGCCCGCAGCGAACACGCTTCCCCTCGCGGATGAGACGATGGTGGACCGCGGCGGTCGCGAGGAGGCTGGGGATGGGTGCGTGCCACGCGTCGACCGCGCGATCGCTGAGCACCAGGATCGACGCACCATCGTCGATCGCGCGCGACGCGCGGGCGCACGCGGCCTCGATCCCTTCGGCCAACGCCGCGGCCGGATCGTCCGTCTTCACGGCGAACGTGATCGGGATCGTCGCCGCGCGAAAGTCTTTGATGTCGCAGGCGAGGAACTTCGCGAGCCCCGCGTTCGAGAGGATGGGGTGCGGCAGCTCGAGCAGCCGGCACTGCCGGGGCGTCTCCTCCAGCAGGTTCCCTTCCCCGCCGACGCACGACACGAGCGACATCACGAGCTCTTCGCGGATCGGATCGATCGGAGGGTTCGTCACCTGCGCGAACTGCTGCTTGAAGTAGCGGAAGAGCGAGATCGGCCGGTCGCTGAGGACCGCGAGCGCCGCGTCGTTCCCCATGCTGCCGGTGGGCTCTTCGCCGTTCGCCGCCATCGCCGCGAGGAGCGTGCGCAGATCTTCGCGCGAATAGCCGAACGCGCGCTGCAATCGCTCGCGGTCTTCGGCCGGCAGCATGAACAGCGACTCGACGGTGGGGAGCTGCGCGAGCTCGATCTTGTTCTCCGCGATCCACAGCGCGTACGGCTGCCGCGTCGCGATCTCGCGCTTGACCTCGTCGTCGGAGACGATGCGCCCTTTGGCGGTATCGACGAGGAACATCTTGCCAGGCTGCAGGCGCCCCTTGGACACGACGTCCTCGGCGGCGATGTCGAGCACCCCGAGCTCGCTGGCCAGGACGACGAGCCCCTTCTCCGTGACGACGTACTTCGCCGGCCGCAGGCCGTTGCGGTCGAGCGTGGCGCCGATGAGCGTCCCGTCGGTGAACACGAGGGCCGCGGGACCGTCCCACGGCTCGACGAGGCTCGCGTGGTACTCGTAGAACGCGCGCTTCTCGGCCGGCATGTCGTCCTGCGTGGCCCAGGCCTCGGGGACGAGCATCATCATGACGTGCGGCAAGGAGCGGCCGCCGGCGACGAGGAAGTCGACGACGTTGTCGAGGCTGGCCGAATCGCTCCCTTCGGGACGGATGATCGGCTTGAAGTCCGCGATGTGCTCGCCGAACACGCGGCTGGCGAGGAGCGGCTCGCGCGCGCCCATCCAGTTCTGGTTGCCGCGAAGCGTGTTGATCTCGCCGTTGTGCGCGATGTGGCGGTACGGGTGCGCGCGATCCCAGGTGGGGAACGTGTTCGTGCTGAACCGCGAGTGAACGAGCGCGAGCGCGCTCTTCACGTCGTCCTGGCGGAGATCGAGGTAGAAGCCGTCGATCCGCTCGGGGAGCATGAGCCCCTTGTAGACGACGGTCTTCGACGAACAGCTGGCGACGTAGAAGTCACGCTCCGCGCCCGCCAGGCTCCCGTCGTCGATCGACCCCAGCGTCTTGGAGACGAGTCGACCGGCGCGCTTCCGGATCATGAAGAGGACGCGCTCGAACGTGGCCGCCGGCGCCATGCGCGCGATGAAGAGCTGCTTCATCACCGGCCGGCTCTTGCGCGCGATCGGCCCCAGCACCCCCTCGTCGACCGGCACGTCGCGCCAGCCCAGCACCTTCTGGTTGTGGTACCGGACGACCCCCTCGACGATGCCCATCTGGGCGTCCATCCGCCCGACGTCACGCGAGAGGAAGCACTGCATGACGCCGTAGTCGCCCGCCAGCGGCAACTCGACGTCGCGGTGCGAGAGGACGCGCTCGTAGAAGGCGTGCGGGATCTGGAGCAGGATCCCCGCGCCGTCACCGGTGCTCGGGTCGACGCCGGCCGCGCCGCGATGGCTCAAGCGACGGAGGATCTCGAGCCCCTTGCTGACGACGTCGTGCGAGGGACCGCGACGCAGCTCAGCCACGAAGCCGAGCCCGCAGGCGTCGTGCTCGTTCGCCGGATCGTAGAGGCCGTGAGCGCGAGGGAGCGCCATGGGAGGGGACTAGGTTTACAACGCGGTGACGCAATGCGCCAGGGATGAGGCGAGGCGCCTGCGCGAGACACGTCCGGGCGAAGACTGCTTTGCTTCGTGCGTGCGACCGAGCGGACATGGAAGGGCGGTTGCCGTCGCCTTGATCGGCGGAATCGCGAGCCTGGCGCACGTCGCGTGCTCCCGCCCGGTCGCTGGTGCCGCCGGAGACGCGGGGAGAGCGGCGCCGCACGAGGCGCGCGCATCGGTCGCTGGCGAAGCAAGCGTTGCGTCGCACGCGATCGCACGACCAGGGGACGCGGTGGCCGCGTTCGCAGTCCTCACCCCGGCGAGCGAGGCGGAGGTGAAGTCACGCCTGGTCCGCGATGCGCTTGCGCGCGGCGTTGCGTGGGACGTGTGCGGCGACGGGGCGAGCTGCACCGCGGTGCGAGCCGTCGTCCTGGACCCGCACGCCATGACGCTGGAAACGCGGAGGGTCGCGGACTGGGGGATGCCATCGGGCGAAGCGCTGGAGACGATGACCGCGTCGCTGACGGCCGCCGAGAAGCAGACGCTCCCGTCCCTGTCGCGCGTGATCCTCGTGACGGCGCGGTCGCCGGTCACGCGCGATGCGCTCGCGGCACGCGCGGGGTTCGCGGCGACGAGCGTGCTCGCAACCACGCTGCGCGGCCTAGTCTACGACGAGACGCTCCACCGCATCGAAGACCCGCGGACGTTCGCTGGGCACGCGATCACGGTGCCTCTCGGAGCGTCGGCGTGGAGGTTGGATCGCGTCAACGTCGTGCTCTACGAGCAGGACGACGGCACGGCGCGCCTCCTCACTCTGGGGATGCGGCGCTTCGGTGCGCCCGACGTCGAGGTGGAAGGGGCCTCGATGAACGCGAGCCACGCGATGGGCACGCTCGTCGATCGCGTGGCCGAGCAGCTCGCTGCCGGCGCGACGCGGGCGCCGGTCGCGCTCGCCGATGGAGGCGAGGCCCCGATCGGAGACCTCGTCGAGGCTCCTCACCACGAGGGGGACCCCGACAACATCGTGCTGCGCCTCGTGCCCGTGGGTGCGCACGATCCCCGGGCCTACGACGCGCTGGTCGCCCGCGTCTTCGGCCGGATCGACGGGGTCGTCGATGCCCCCGACTCCGCGGAGCTGGTTGCGGTCGCCGAGCGCGCTCGCGCGGCGCTCCCGGGCGTCCTCGACGCCTACGCCCGCGAGCGTTCGAGCGGCGCGACGCTCCTCGTGAAGCTCCCTTTCCGCGCGACGTCCCCCGACGGAGCCACGACCGACGGCGCCGCGCTCGAGTGGATGTGGGTGGCCGTGACCGGCGTCGACGACGCCGGCATCGCAGGCACGCTCGCAAATACCCCCGTCTATGCGGCTGATCTTCGCAGCGGCTCGCCGGTCGAAGGGCGCCTCGCCGACGTCGCCGACTACGTCTTCGAGCGCGCGGACGGTGGGAAACAGGGGGGGGAGAGCATTCGCGTCCTCGGCGGCGGCCGGTGACGCTCAACAGCATGCTTTGAAGGGCTCGGCGCTTCGGATACCGTCGGAGCTGGACGGCGCGTCGGAACCAGCGGGGTCGACGCGGTCCATACGTCCACACCAGAGGGGTCTTTCGCATGACGCGCATCCGCCTCAGCGCCGGGAAGAAAGCGCTCGCCGTTCTCGCCTCGATCGCCTCGGGGGCGAGCCTCGTCTATGGCTGCATCCCGAGCGTCGACACCTCCGGGCTCCCGCCGTACGACGGCAGCGTGGCGCCGGGATTCGACGCGAACGCGCTGAACACGGTCGACGGGGGCGAGGACGCCCCTTTCAACGAGGATGCGCCGACGACCGACGCGCCCCCGAACGACGCGCCGCCCACGACCGGCACGATCACGGGCGTCGTGATCAACTACGCGCAGGGGAACGGCCTCGGGGTCGCCCCGGGCGCCACGGTGAGCGTCGGCGGCACGGCGTTCACGACGACGACCAATGCGTTCGGCGCCTTCACCCTCACGGGAGTTCCGACGGGGCAAGTGCTGCTCAACGTCTCGAAGCCGACTGACCAGGTCGATGGCGTGGCGTACAGCGCGACACAGGCGGTGCTCACGCTGGGCGGCGGACAGAGCGTCAGCGTGTTCCCGGTCATCCACCAGGGTTGCTACGAGAACGTGGCGAGTATCGGGGTCGCCGGCTCCGTGTCCACGACCGACACGGCCGCCAAGTGCGGCGCGCTCCAGAGCGACGCCGATGTCTTCGCCGAGCTTGCGTGGGGTGTCGGGGCCTTCACCGACCCGGCCACGGGGAGCGCCTACAACGCCGCGGCGCGCGTCGAGCTCATCCCGATCGCATTCCCGCAGACGCCCTCGGCCACGACCGACTTCACCTGGGGGCTCGGGCTTCCCGGCGCGAGCTCGCCCATCGAGACGATCGGCGCCGTGGAGATCCGGGTCGTCGCCACGAGCACCGGCGCAGACGGAGGGACGATCGACAGCGATCTGCTGACCGTCACCGCCGCCAACACGAGCGTCACCTCGACGTTGAACACCTGGGAGCTGGCGAACACGACGACGTACCAGCCGTACCTCTTCGACCAGACCCAGGGAAAGTGGCTTCCGGACACGTCGGGCGCGACGCTCGCGAACGCGAAGCTCGTGAGCGGGGTGACCCCGTACGACGAGGTCGCGATCACGAAGCTCGATCGCCTCGGGTGGCTGGGCATCACGAACCCGAGCACGCAGACGACCTGCGTGACCGGCTCTTTGACGGCCGGCGGCGCTCCGGCGACGAACGTGTGGGTCCACGCGACGGGCCTCAACTACTTCGGTACCAGCAGCACCGTCACCGACAGCAACGGAGCCTTCTGCCTCGACGTGAAGGCGGCCGGTGGGGCCGATGCGGGTGCCACGCCGCAGATCGGGATCGCGGCCGGCTTTGCCTCGACGAGCGGCGCGTTCGCGACGTCGCCCTCGCAGGGCGGCTTTCAGGTGTCGTCGCTCGGCGGCGGCACGTGCGCGACGCAGACGGGGTGCACGGCGCTCGGCGCGATCGCGCTGCAGCCCTTCAACAGCACATGCACGAATGGCACGGTCACCAGCACCGGGAACGCCCCTCCCCCCACGCTCAACGTCGAGCTCGAGGGGCTGAACATCAGCGCCGATCAGCAGGCGGACGGTATTCTGCCCGCGGCGTACATCGGCACGACGACCCTCGACGACGCAGGTGCGTTCTGCGCCCAGGCGGGAGCCGGGACCTCGATCGCGCTCGTCAATCCGAGCGCGGCGAACTGCGCCACGTCGCTCATCACAGTGTCGTCGACTACGGCGGCAACCTGCGGGGGGACCAGCTGCAGCTCGGCCGGGTCCGTCGCCTACACGTGCAAGGTGGCGCCCCCCCCGTGACGCCGCGACCGCGCGGCTGCTAGCCGCCCGGCGCCGTAGCGTGCTAGTCGTCGCCGCGGAATGTACTTTCAGGATCTGATCCTCGCGCTTCAGGGGTTCTGGACGAAGCGCGGGTGCCTGCTCGTGCAGCCGTACAACTCCGAGGTCGGCGCGGGGACGTACAACCCTGCGACGTTCCTCCGGGCGCTGGGGCCAGAGCCGTGGAACGTCGCGTTCGTGGAGCCGTCCCGCAGGCCCGCCGACGGCCGCTACGGCGACAACCCGAACCGCTTGCAGCAGTTCCACCAGTTCCAGGTGATCCTCAAGCCGTCGCCGCTCGACATTCAGGATCTCTACGTCGAGTCGCTGCGGGCCATCGGCACCGTCCCTGAGAACCACGACGTCCGCTTCATCGAGGACGACTGGGAGTCGCCGACGCTGGGAGCGTGGGGGCTCGGCTGGCAGGTGTGGCTCGACGGGCTCGAGATCAGCCAGTTCACCTACTTCCAGCAGGTGGGGGGCATCGACTGCCGCCCGGTCAGCGGCGAGCTCACCTACGGGCTCGAGCGGATCGCGATGTACCTGCAGGACGTCGACAGCGTCTACGACGTCCAGTGGTCGAAGAACGTGCGCTACGGGGAGCTCTGCAAGCGCGCCGAGTGGGAGTGGAGCTCGTACAACTTCGAGCAGGCCGACGTGAAGGCCCACTTCGCGACGTTCGACCAGTGCGAGAGCGAGGCCAAGCGCCTCTTGGCCCTCGGGGGCGACGACGTCACGAAGAAGCTGGTGCTGCCGGCGTACGATTTCGTCGTGAAGGCCGCGCACGCCTTCAACGTGCTCGACGCGCGCGGGGCCATCGGCGTGACCGAGCGGGCGCGGTTCATCGGGCGCGTGCGCACGCTGGCCAAGGGGGTCGCGGAGTCGTACCTCGCGCAGCGCGAGGCGTTCGGGTTCCCGCTGCTCCCGAAGGACGCGCCGCGTCCCGAGGAACGCGCGTGACGTCGCGTCATGGGTGGGCATTCGCCGCGCTCGCGCTCGTGGCGTGCGCGAGCGGCGGCGACGCGCGCTTCCCGCGGCGCCCGGTGGGGTGCGACGTGAAGCTGTTTCACGGCACGCCCGACGTGGCGACCGAGAACATCGGCCCGGTGCGCGCCCGCTGCGCCGAGGACATTCCGCGCGAAGACTGCCTCCGCACCCTCATGGACACGGTGTGCGATCTCGGGGGCGACATCGTATGGGGCGTCGACGAAGCCGAGCACTCCGACGGGAAAGTTCGCTACTCGGGGCGCGCCGCGCACACCAAGGGGCCGAAGCTCCCCGTGGCCCCATAGTCGCTCCTCGTCACTCCAGACACTTCTCCAGCGCCTGCGAGGTTTCGGCCTTCATCGCGCAGCCGTAGTCGTCCATCGAGAGCTCGGTCGCGCAGTTCTTGAAGTCGTCGTCGCGCAGCGCTTCGTCGCGCTCGTGCGCCTGCGCCGCCTTGATCTGGTCGGGCGTCGCGTCCTTGAGCTTCTCTTTCACGAGGAGCGCGGCATAGCGGTCGAGCAGCTCGCCGCACTGCGCGTCGTTCACCTTCTTCTTGCACCCGCACGGGAGCGCGAGCGCGGCGACGAGCACGAGAGTCGTGACGGGACGTATCATCGAGGGCGCCCCGCGTACCACGTCGCGCGCCACGCGGACAGGCTGCGCGGCGAATCAGCGCATGCAGGCGTCGATGTCCTCGGCCGACTGCGCGCGCGCGACGCACGCCATCATCGCGTCGGTGATCCGCTTGCCGATGCACCCCGCGAGCTCGGCCTTCAACGACGCCTGGACCTCTTGTTTCCGCTTGTCGATCGCGACCGGGTCGGTGATGTGCATCGACTTCATCTGCACTTCGACGTTGCGGTTCAGGATGAACGCGCAGTCGTTCTCGCTGGCCTTGTGACCGCAACCCAGCAGGCAAATCGGGCCGACCGCGCCAAGAACGGACAGCGCCACGAACCATCGGGTACGCATACGATGGGCCTTTTTGGCCCAGATCAGCGCGGAATGCTACGTTTTTGGCGTGTCACCTCGCGCGTCGGCCGTTACGCCGGAAGACTTCCTCCGCAGGGCGATGGCGGCACGGACGGCGGGAATGCGCGCGCGATGGGCCAAACGGGGCCTCGCGTCCCGTGCGCCGCTCGACAAGACGACCCAGGCGATGCTCCTCCGCCAGCTGTATCTCTCGCGTTTCGAGGCGCGTCGCTTCCACGAGGCGCTCGAGGCGGCCCTGCAAGCGGCGGAGCTCGACGTGATGAGCGACGTGATGCTCCAGGACGCGGCGCGCGCCGCGCTCGGTAGCGGGGACGTCGAGACGTCGCTCAGGCACCTGCGCGCCGCGGCCCGGAAGAGCCCGGCTTCGCGACGCCCTTTTCACCTTTGGACGCTCGGGAGCACGCTCTTTCTCGTGCATCGGTACGGCGAGGCCATCGCCGCGCTCACCCGCGCGACGCGCTGGGGGACACGCGAAAAGCCGCTCTACCGGGCCCATCTGGCGCTCGCGCGGATCGCCGGCGGCGAGCCGGTGAAGGACATGCAATCCACGATCGACGAGCTGGCGCACGCGCCGTGTGGTCAAGGGTACGGGCGGTTCGTGCTCGGACACCTGGCGTACGCCGCTGGGGAGTGGACGGCCGCTCGCCGCTACCTGGAGGCGTTCGTGAAGCGGACGGAGGCGTCGCGGGCGGCGATGAGCGTCGCGCTGGAGCCGGAGATGCGCATGGCGAAGGGGACGCTGGTGAAGATGGCTGCGAACTGAGGGAATGCCCCGCGTCAGGGGGGTCGTTCGATCCAGGGCGTCGCCCCCGAGCTCGCCCGACCGCCGACGGGAAGTGCAAAACTTCCGGGGACTAGGAACGGGGCGCACAAGAGACGACACAGAAGATGCGCGGGTCCGCCGGTTGCTATGATTGGTGCAGCAACATGACCCGACTCCGTTTCCTCTGGGCGTTTCTGACGTTCACCTTCGTTCTGGTCGTTCCGGCGCTGGCGCTCGCGGCCACACCCGAAGGGTCGGACACGAGCCAGTTCGCGTCGGCGCTCTCGCGCGGGCCGCTGGTGGCCGCGGGGGTCGCGTTCGCAGGGGGGCTGCTCACGAGCATGACGCCGTGCGTGTGGCCGATGATCGCCATCACGGTGAGCGTGTTCGGCGCCGCGCAGACCAAGTCGCGCGCGCAGGGGGCGGCGCTGTCGGCGTCGTTCGTGCTCGGGATGGCGCTCCTCTTCACGGCGCTCGGCGTCGGCGCGGCGATGACCGGCGGCATCTTCGGCGCGCTGCTCTCGAACAAGCTGGTCGTCGGGTTCATCGCGGCCGTGCTCCTCGCGCTGGCCGCGTCGATGTTCGGCGCCTTCGAGCTCGCGCTCCCCTCGAGCCTCAACAACAAGCTCGCGACCGTGGGCGGCATCGGCTACGGCGGCGCCTTCGCGCTCGGCCTCGTCACCGCGCTCATCGCGGCGCCGTGCACGGGTCCGGTGCTCGCGGGGATGCTCCTCTACATCGCGACGTCCAAGAGCTTCGTGCTCGGCGCGGCGATGATGTTCACGTTCGCGCTCGGCCTCGGCGTCCCGTTCTTCCTCGTCGGGACGTTCGCCGTGGCGCTGCCGAAGGGTGGCGCGTGGATGCTCGGCATCAAGTGGTTCTTCGGCGTGATGCTCACCGTGCTCGCGCTCTACTTCCTGCGCACCGGGTTCCCCGTCCTGCAGACGCTCGTGCACCGCGACGGCGTGTTCTTCGCGGTGAGCATCGGGCTGCTCGCGGTCGGGCTGGTGCTGGCGGGGGTGCACGTGGCGGCGGAGCGGAAGCGCTCGCCCATCGCGCACCTGTCGAAGCCGATGAAGCTCATCTCGGCGCCGCTCGCGATCGCGGGCGGGTTCATCCTGGTCGCGTGGGTTCTCACGCCGAAGGCGCAGCTGCAGTGGCTCGACTCGGAGACGGTCGGCGTCGAGACGGCGCAGGCGAATCACCGGCCGATGATCGTGGACTTCGGCGCGGCGTGGTGTGGCGCCTGCAACGAGCTGGCGACCCGCACGTTCTCCGATGAGCACGTGCGCGACGAGGCGGGGCGCTTCGTGGCCGTGCGCGTCGACGCGACCGACGAGGACAACGAAGCGGTCAACAAGATCAAGGACAAGTACCACGTGGTCGGCTTGCCCACGGTCGTCGTGCTCGACAGCCGCGGCACGGAGAAGATCCGCTTCAACGAGTTCGTCGAAGCCGACCGCTTCCTCAGCGCCATCAAGGCCGTGAACTAGCGCGCCCCGCGGGGCTCCGCGGCACCCGGAGCAGCGCCCGCTCTCAGGAGTGGCCGTTGCCCGGGTGGTGGCGCAGCACGCGCCGCTCGACCGGCGGGCGCTCGTGGGAGGTAGGCGTCGCCTCCTGAGGCACGAGGAGGCGTTCGTCCGCTTCGATCGCGTCTACGCCCTTCCCTTTGCCGCCGATGGTCTGAACCTCCGGGGCCATCTCCTCCGGCCTACTGACGGAGGAGCAGAGGTCGGGCGTAGCGCAGCGTGAGATCAGGCGCGCCGAGCGCACGGGCGCCTCGTTCGTCGTGGCGCATCCGACCAAGAGCAGCGCAAAAAAAATCGGGATCGTTCGCATGGCCCCCTCCTCGGCGACGGCGGACCCACGCCACCGCGCGCCTCAAGTGTGCCGCAAGAGTCGCTGACGCGCACGAGCGAAGACCAGGCTCATGCCTGCTTCACGCACCTACCTTGGTGCCCCGCTCGGTGCGAACGCAGCAGCCGCGGACTACGGCGTGAACACTTCGCCCGTGTCCGCCGGCTTCGGCGCGGGCGCGGGCGGCGGTGCGGCAGCGGGCTTCGGCGCGGAGGGGGGCGACGACTCGGCGGCGGGAGACGACGCGGGCTTCGGGGCCGAGGACACGGTCGAGTCGCTCCGCCGCTTGTGACGCGCGACCTGCTTGGCGGCGCTCGCTTCGGACGCCGTCTCCAGCGCGCGCTCGAGATCCGCGACGAAATCTTCGCTCTCGCGAGCCTCCCCTTCGGCGCGCGACCGCAGCTTCGTGATCACGTCTGCGCTCGACAGCAGCTCGGTCGCGACCTCGTTCTCTTTCGCGATGCCGTTTTTGTCGAAGTCGGCCTTCACGCGGTCCTCGAGCTCGGTCGCCTGCTTGCTCAGCGCGTCGAGCTTCGGCGTCACGGCGTGGAGGCGCTTGGCGCGTTCGAGCTCCGCGTGCGCGGTGTCCTCGATCGCGCGGAAGAGCGAGCCGCCGTCGCTCGTGCCGCCCGTCACGTGCGCGGCGGTCCCGTCGACCTCGAGCTTGAGCGTGCCTGGCTGCTTGGCCCCCTTCGACGCCGCCTCGTGCGTCGCCTGCACGATCGTCACGTCGGGCGCGTCGGGCGTGAGCTCCAGCGTGGTCACGAGCGAGCGGTGCGCCCCCTTCTTGTCGTCGCCCCAGCTCGCGGCGTCGACCTGCTGCTGGTGCACGTCGTGGAAGAACCCGTCGTACGTGGCGTTGCCCGACGTGTAGAGCTGCCCCTGCGCCGTGCGCGACGGGCCGTTCAGCATGCACGCGGGGACGCAGACGAGCGCGCCCAACGCGCCGAACGCTCCGAGAGCTCGCACGAGATTCATCGTTGTCGGCATCTTTCCTTCGCTTCGTACCGTGGTTGAGGTCACGGGCACACGATCGGAGTCGCGAGCACCTCGTACGCGGCTTTCGGCCCCGTGCCCGAGGAGGCCAGCGAGGCGACGACGCCGTGCCCGTCCGGCAAGATCGCGAGCTGCGCTTGCCCCGCGTTCACGCCGCTGTCGCTGATGGCCATCGCCGTGCCGATGGGGGCGCCCGAGCCGCTGATCGTCTGCGCACGCACCTGATGGTTCGAGACCGGACCTTCGGTCCACACGAGCACGTAACGCCCCTGCCCCGCCGCGGCGATCGCCGGTGACATGGCGTGCTCGCCGAGCCCCCCTTCGCTGGGGACGAACGCCTTCGCGTCCGCCGTCGCGTCCCCCGGAACGAAGCGCACCCAGCGCAACGCCCACGGATCGCTCGGCTGCGCGCGGTCCGCCCAGGCGACGAGCACCGCGCCGTCCTGCGCGGCGACCGTCGGCGACCCCACCTGCGGGCCGAGACCGTCGATCTTCACGAGCGGCCCCTTCGGCGTGAACGTCGCGCCGCCGTTGGCCGCGCCGGCGTAGATGCTCGTGCCGCGACGAAACGCGATCGCCCAGCCGGCGTCCTCGTGCGCCGCGTCGAGCGGTGCGGCGCGGATGGCCTCGACGGGGGTGTCGCCGTCGAGCTTCCAGATGACGTCGGCTTCGTTCGATTTGTAGGGCGCCCAGGCGACGCCGCCGCCGGCCGCGCCGAGGTCGAAGGGGGAGGACGCGGCGAGGGTCCGCCGACCGAGGAGCGCGTCGTTCGCGCGATCCGCGTCGGCGGCCGCGGCGAAGGCGCCGCCCGCGACGATGGGGACGAGTCGGCGGATCGTGTCGGGCGCGTGGAGGTGCGCGCGGACGGTCTTCGTGGCGGCGAGCGAGGTGGGGTCGAGCTGAACGGCGATGCCGTCGCGATCACGTGTGGCGAAGCCCACGCCGAGGCGACCGCCGACGACGTCGACCTCGACGCCGCTCTGCACGACCGCGCGCGGAGCGATCACGTGGGCGACGCCGCCGAGCGCACAGGCGGCGCCGAGCGCGGCGGACGGAGTGCTCGCGCTCGCGGAAGGGGCGGCCGACGCCGCCTTTGCGCTCGCCTGCGGAGACGGGGACGCAGAGGCGTGCGCCGTGGAGACCGGGAGGGCCTCTTCGCTCGGCTTCTTCCGCACGGCACCGATGACGAGCCCGATCATGCCGAGGACGACGAGCCCTCCCAGCACGGCGAGCGCCGGGATGAGGAACTTCGCGCCCGGATTCGGAGAGATCGAGCGGAAGTCGTGGAGCAGCGCGGTCGAGCGATCCGGCGGAGGGAGCGGCTCGCTCGTGGCCGGCGGCGACATCGGCGGCGGCGTCGGGGTGAGCGCGGTGGCCCTCTGGAGCTGTTGCAGCGCGGCGAGCTCCGGCGACGGAGGGACGCCGATCATCGTGGTCATCACCGGCTGCGGGGGCGCGATGGGGCCGGACGGGACCTGGAACGGTTCGACGGACGGCGGCGGGGCCGCGAGCGGGATCCCGATCGCCACGGGCGCGAGGCCGACGACCATCGGTGGCTTCACGATGGTGGCGGCCAGATCGGACGGGTCGTCGGGGGGGATGACCTTCGGGACGGTCCCCGTCTGGTCGGCGATCCCGCCCGTCACCGGAGCCGCCGCAGCTGGGGCCGCGAACGGTGCGGGGCGGGCGAGCGGCGGAGTCGCCAGCTCGGCCGCGAACGGCGCGCGCGACGCTTCTTTCGCCGCGAGGATTCGCCCCGTGCTCTCCACGCTCGGAAGCGCGCCCGTGCTCCCCGCGTCGAGGAGGAACGACGCGCTCAGCTCGTCGCGCCCTCGGGGCTGCGGAGCCTCCGGTGGGACGACGGGCGAGGGGCCGGAGAGGTCGGCCATCAGCATGGAGCCGCTCAGCTCCTTGGTGGCCTTCGCGGCGGGTGCGGGCGCCTGGATGGCCACCTGCGTTCCGGTCACGTCGCTGAGGAGCACCGAGCCGCTCAGCTCTTCGATCGCCTTCTGCTGACCGCTCCCGTCGGTCAGAAGCACGGAGCCGCTGAGCTCTTCGATGACCTCGGGGCTCGCGTGTTTAACCGGAGGCGGCGGCCGGGACATCGGCTTCGGCGGCGGCGGCTTCGACGACTTGCGCAGGAGCGGCGGCGGAACCGACGAACGAACGAGCTTGGAGAGGACGATCGGCGCGGTCGCAACCACGGGAGCCGGCGCCGGTGCGGGAGCCGGAAACTGACCAGGCGCCGCGAGCGAAACCTCGCCCCCCGGGACGGTCTGTCGCTCGTGCGGATCGTCGCCGAAGGAGCGCGCCGGTGGGGCGGCCATGCCCGCGCGGGCGGCGACGCGGCTCGCCAGGTGCGCCTCGAGCGCCGCGAGACCTGCGCTTCCGTCGGGCGACGGCGCGTTCTCCTTCACGCTCACGGGCTTCGGAGTCGACGCCGGCGCGACCGGGACGATGGGCTGCGGGCGAATCGGGTGCGTCGGCGTGTGAAAGATGCCGGGCTGAGGACGCGCGGGCGTCGGCACATACGACGGCGGCGGCGGCGGCTCGGCCTGCTTGGTCGCCGAATCGGTGCCCGTATCCCCTTCGTAGGCGCGCTGCACCGCGACCACCGCGAGCGGCGGCGGCGGAATGTTCGGCACGACGCCGTTCGCGGCGGAGAGCGCGCTCGTCGTCAGCTCGGGAACGTCCTGCGCGGGGAGCCACTCCTTCCATCCAGCTCGCCACACGGGCGTATTGGGCGCGATGACTCCGCTGGCGAGCGCTGCGCGCAGCTCGTCAGTCCGTACCAACCTCTGTTGACCGGAGGGGTCGGCCCATCTCCAGTCCGATTCGGCGCTCACGTCGGGAATCATAGGCCGTTTTTCGCCTTTGTCCGCGCCTCCGCGAGCACCCCGTCCGCTCACGTTCCAACTTTCTGCCCTGGTTCATTCTGCGCACGCGAGGACGAGCGTTCGTACGTCACGCGCGCCGGCCGCTCGTAGCGCCCGGGCGCAGGCGGCGAGCGTCGCGCCGGTCGTGCGCACATCGTCCACGAGCAGAACACGCGCCCCCTCGATGCGCCGGCGGGCGACGAACGCGTCCTCGACGTTGGGAATGCGCGACGCGCGCGGGAGGGTCGCTTGCGCCTGGGTCTCGCGGGTTCGCCTGAGGGCGGACGCGGCGAAGCGGGCGCCGAGCGCGCGGGCGACGGGAGCCGCGAGGAGCGCGGCCTGGTTGAAGCCGCGACGGGCCGCGCGCGCGCGGTGCAGCGGGACCGGGACGACGTGCGACGGGGGGTCGCGGCGAAGGGGCTCGATGGCGCCGAGGAGCAGGTGCGACAGCGGGCGCGCGCGGTCCAAGCGCTCTTCGTACTTGAGCGACGCGATGGCGATGGCGAGCGCGCCGCCGTACACGAAGGGCGCGATGTCGTCGTCGCTCGTGTCGGTGGCGCGCTCGAGCGTGGCCGCGCACGAAGGGCAGAAGATCGTCATGATCGGAGTGCGCTCGTCGCACGCGGCGCAGACGTCGGGCGCGAGGAGCGAGACGAGCGACTCGAACGCGCGACGGACGAGCGGTAGTGGGCGAGGGCGAGCGGGCGAGGAGATCCGGGTGGGCATATCCATCCGATCGGATCGCTCGCCCGAAATGTTGCGCGAAATCGTACGCGCGGCTCAGCCCGTAGCGTTCTTCGCAGCCCACTCGTCGGCCGTGATCGCGAAGAGCACGTGGTCTTCCCACGTCCCCGCGATCGCCAGGTAGCGCTCGGCCACCCCTTCGCGCCGCACACCGACCTTCTCCATGACGCGCAAGCTCGGCGCGTTCCTCGGCATGATCGCCACCTGCACGCGGTGGAGGCGCGCGGCCCCGAACGCGAACGCGAGCGCCCCTCCCACCGCTTCGGTCATGAGCCCGCGGCGCTGCTGCTCGCGATCGATCCAGTAGCCGAGGTACGAGTTCTGGAACGCGCCGCGAAGCACGCCGCCGAGCGTCACGCGGCCGACGATCGGCTCACCCGGGGCGCGGAGGGTGACGAGCAGGGCGTACGAGTGGTCGCGCTTCCAATCGCGCCGGTGCCGCGCGACGCGGTTCGAGACGACCGTGAGCGACGTGGGGTCCTCCCCGGGCGTCGGCGCCGGCTCCCACGGGCGGAGATGGTCGGCGTTCGCGCGGAGAAGGCGGCGGAGCTCGGGGACGTCTGACGGGCGGGGCGGGCGCAGAACGAGGCGCGCGGTGATGACGCGCGTCGTGAGCGAAGGGGGAGTGGGCGCCAGCACGCCCCGACGAAGGTAACAGCGGGGGACGAAGAAGCAGAAAGAACGGGCACTTCCCGCCGCGGAGGCGACGCACGCGCGTCTGTTCAGCGGAGCGCGCCCCAGCTCGACAGGATGGGAGGGTGAAAGGACAGCATGCACGCCGTTTCGACAGCACGTTCGTGCTCGCGGACAGCATGCGGGTCGCTCGGACAGCATGCGTCGTGTTTGGACAGCATGAACGTCGTGCGGACAACATGCGCACCCTCGCGGACAACATGGAGGCCTGGCGGACAGCATGCAGGCCTCCTGGGCAGCATGGTTAGCTCCCGGACAGCATGCGTGCCTGCCGGACAACATGCTTGGCTCCCGGACAGCATGCGTGCCTGCCGGACAACATGCTTGGCTCCCGGACAGCATGCGTGCCTGCCTGACAACATGCTTG
>Ga0302320_10000349_pt1 | contig 107201 bp, 101 predicted proteins | sample Bog_T0_3_FD_202130 | JGI IMG/M metagenome (GOLD analysis project Ga0302320, IMG submission 202130) | Peat permafrost microbial communities from Stordalen Mire near Abisko, Sweden - Bog_T0_3 | ecosystem: Environmental > Terrestrial > Soil > Wetlands > Peat | place: Sweden: Abisko, Stordalen... | reverse complement strand
CCTTTGATTGTGTCCCGGTAAAGGAGCGGAAAAGCAACTGCCTGCGCAGCAACCGATGCCGCATAACCAAGGCTGACGAAATACTCAACCCGTTTAAATCCCAGCGCCGAGAAAGTCAGGCAAAGCGTCAGTCCAACGGCCCAAAACTGCCATGGCAACCCAAGAAACTGATGGGACAAATCGGACGGCGAGAGTGTCATCGTGTTTTCCTTAGCAATGTGGACTGTCTCCAGCGCACCCAGGCCGAAAGCGCATAGGGTTTATCCCCGTTACCTACTGTTAGCTGCGCCAACCTGCACGATCAGCTTGCCGAAGTTCTTTCCCTGGAGCAATCCGATGAAGGCATCGGGTGCCCGTTCGAGACCTTCCACAATATCCTCGCGGTATTTGATCGTTCCGGCGGTGAACCATTCCGACATCTGTTTCTGAAAATCGCCGAAATGGGGGCCGTAATCGTCAAATATGATGAATCCCTGCACGCGTACCCGATCAACGACGCAGTTCCAGTTAGCGACTCTGCGCTCTGGCTCATGGCCTTCACTCGTCTGCTGGCAGTGTTAGAGTTGCCTCGATAGCGGCACGCCTTCATTCAATTCCATCGAGAACGGTGGCGATCTGTTGTCTTGCGGCCTCGCTCAGCCGCCGTCAAGATGACGGTTTGCTGATAAGGCCGCTTTCCTGCGCGAGAGAGACAACCGTGCGAAGCCTGTCAGCCGTCGGCACGGGCGGCCTTCCGCGCGAAAGACCCGGAGACAGGGTCCATCCGCCTTCGTCGAGAATCACCTTGAGCCGCAACAGCACCCGGACCTGCGCCCGCGCGTCTGCGAGCCCCCGCCCGACGGACCAGTAAACATGCTGGGCCAAAACCCAGGATTCGAGTACGTGACGGAGAAATTCCTGAACAGAACGATCCTTCTGGACCTCCGATTCAGCGCGCGCCCGCGAGAGCGGCAAGCGCTCGTGCCGCTCGGTGCGGATTTCTTCGGGTGGCGGCTCCTCTAGGCAGAAAGCAAGGCCCGCCCCTATCGCGGGAACAATATCCCCTGAGGCCGGCGCGCTCATCGCTTCTTCAATTCTCTTCATCAGCTCCGTGGGTCCTGCCCCCGAGGGGAGCATGGCCTTAAGCCAGGCCTCCGCTTTGGGCTGGTTCATTGGCTTGAGTTCCGCAATGAAAGCTTCGACGAGAGCATCCGTCCCCCTCGGCTTGTCGTGGAGGTTTCCCAGCATCCAGTAGAAGAGCGCCTCCAGCGTCAGGCGGAACAATTGGCGCACTTGAAGAGTCCTGAAATCCTTCCAGGTCTTCTGAAGCTTTTGGGACGGAGTGAACTTGGAAGGAACTCCTGCCATCGTCCTCCGGAGACGGTCCGTATCAGCCGTCGAGGAATACTCGACAGCCCTGAGGATCATCTCTCCTGCGAGCTGCCTGCATTTTGGCGCTTCGCGGCCGAACAGCATCCCGGCCATGGTTTTGGCCTCGGATTGCGTGACCGTATCCAATGCCCAGCCCTTTTGCCAACTGAGGGCCTCATCGGCGGTGACGGTCACTGCGCCAAACTCTTTGAACACCGGATGGTCCAGATACTTTTCCATCCGGGCCTCGAAAGCATCGAGCGCCGGTCCTGCCATTTCTGTCGGAATGAGGAAACCCGGATATTTCGGATGCCGCTCCACCCAGCCCAGCATCTTCAGCCCTGGCCCGTAGTTGATCGGCGCCGAGAGGGCGGTAGAGTATCGCCGGTCGTCTCGAAGCTTCTTCCAGCCAGTGCCGTCGAACTTGTATTGCTTCTTCTCTTTGAAGATGCGCCAAAGAGCCTGCCGGCCGGGAAGATCCACTTTCGTGCTTTTCAGAAGCTCCGACCAGGCATAGATGACCTCGATGCGGTCGACAAAATTCGGCAAATGGTCGGGTGGGATCTTCTCCAGCCCGCGCGATTGCGCAAGCTGGATGGCGCGTCGCCATGCCCAGGCAACTATAACGAAGGGACGGATATGCCGCGCCACGTTGTTCAGCCCCGGAAGGACCTCGTCCATGAGATTGAAGTTGAGCTGGCGTAGGCCCAGCGGGTCGACGCCGCCAAACTTCACGGCGTTGGGCGGGGGGAACCCCGGCCCGTCATTGGCCCCGGCTGCGGCTGTCAGTTCCACGAGTGAAAGTTTCTCCATATCAATCTCCCGGCCAGAGAAGGACAGAACCGCAACAGTTCTTCGCCACGCCGATGCCCAGGGAGTGCAGTTTTGCAACCTCGCCAGTCGGCAATCCGATTTGGTGGCGCGGACAATATTCTGTCGGTGTCTTGAGCACAATGACCTTCAAAGCCTTCTTCGTCTTGAGCGCCTGCTGCAGCACCGGCCAGGCTTCTTCGGCCCCCTTTGTCAGCTCCGCGAAATCGCCGTCCGTGCTGCCGTTATTCAATGCTGCGATATAGGCGCGCACCCGCTCCGCGGGCGTGCGAATTTCCTGCAGTTGCGGCCAAAGCTCGTCCAGCGTCTTCGTCTGCGGCAACACGGACTGAAACCCCGGGCCGTCCGTTCCGGCTGGCGGAGCGCCGGAGGGATCAATCTCCAGACGAAGCAGACATCCCCTCGCCCAGCGCAGCTTCGCTGGCGTCGGCGAAGCACTCAAGAGCGCCAGCACGGCTGCCGCGACATCAGAGCGCCGCTCCGTTGGGACGCCTGCTTTCAGCAAGGCGGGTATGAGCTTCTCAAGCCAGCGCGTCGCCTGAGCGGCATCTGGTTGCAGGCGCTCGCAGATGTAATGCCCGAGATCGAAAGCCATGACCACATGCCGTGCCGCCGCGCCGGGTTTGAGCATCAGCTCGAAGAGCTTCGCGAAGGCAACGAGCGAGCGCTCGATAGCCGGGTCATCGACATCCGCTTCCGGCTTTCCGTCGCCTTGATCGTCGTCATGACGATCATCATCATCACCATCGTCTCCGTCGCGCTCTTCATCGTCACGATCATCATCACCCTTGCCGCTGGCGCCGGTCCGCCCAAAGGGTCCGCGCTTCTCCCGGAACGCCGCAAAGATCTGTTCCATAAACCGGGACCAGTTGGCGTTGGCACCCTTTCCGGCCGCCGCCTGCGCCGCCACTGCCATACCCGTCCGCGAGAGGTCGGCGACGACGACCTCCTCGGCTGTCTTTGGAGCAACGCCATCTTTCCCCCCTCCGCCCATCGCCGCCGGACCTGCCGCATCAGCGAGGTGGTTCCGGTCTTCATAGAACCAGCTCATGATGGCCGCGACATCGGCGGGCGTTTCCGTCCCGTTCAGCACGGCCATGAGCCTCCGGGCGACAATGCCCGCGCGTTTGGAAATATCCGCGAAACTCGCGACGGACACGAAGCCTTCCGCCAGCCGTCCGTGCTGGCCCTCGACACGGATCACGAGCCGGCCTGCCTGCCATGATTTCTTTTCCAGCGACGCCGCGCTGATCTGAAACCGGCGGTCCGCCGAGAGCGTGACTTTGCCAAGCGGTTCCGGAGCGAGATTGGAGATGTAGAACACCGATACGACGCCGCTCATCGCAGGCGTGAGAATTTCTCCCTGAATGTCGTCGCCATCCAGCACGGCGCGCAAGACACCGCGTTTCTCACCTTCTTCCTCGTTCTCCTCATCGAGCGCCGCCAAGGGTTCGGGAGGCTCCGATGGCTTAAACTTCCATCCGCTCGCGCTGTCCCTCTGAATGCGGACAACGCAGGCTTCGATATTGCCTCCTTCTTCCAGGGCGGCGGCCGTTCCGTTCGCGCTCCCGGAGACAAGAATGCGTCCCTCCCTGCACATGACCTCGAAAGCCTTGGCATGAAGCTTTCGGTCGGTTTCGCCGTCCATCACCTCCAGCAGAATTGGATAGACCCTGCTGCGAGAGTCGAAGGGCCAGTTGGAGCCTGCTGTTCCCTCCACCGTCCCCTTAGGGTGTGAATGGATATAGAGATGGTCCAGCCCGAGACCCTTGCAGAGCCCGTCGATGGCCGCGCCCTGGTCCCAGAAGGGTGCGGCGGCAATGAGCCGCGTCGCGCCGCCGAGGCCCTCAACCATCTGGAGGAGCTGACTTGAAATCGATTTGTCGAGATTGTGCAACAGGCGAATGTTGCCACTGGCAGGCTTGCCTTGCACAGAACGGCGGAGATCGGCAGCGATCGCGGTGCAATCATCCTCAGCGCCGAACCGCACACGCTCGGTCACCGGGAGCAACTCGAAAAATTCCGCCGTATCTGCAATCGCGTCGGCGGCGAAGCTCGGATGCAGGTGCTCCAGCACTTCGACGTTGCCGCCCCAGCCATTGAAGGTCAGGTTTCCGGAGCCTACTAAAACGTGGCTTTCGTCCTTATCCGAAAATACGGAAATCTTCGGATGGAAAGCCCGGCCGTAAGAAACGGCGACGGGCTCCACGTTGTAATCCTTGCCGACACGCTGCGCGCCCTGTTCGCTTAGGCTCGCGCGGACACCCTGGACATCGGCCAAGATGAGCGCCTGACGCGCGCCACCACGGATGAGGGCATCGAGAACAACGGCCTCAAAGAAGGACAGACTGAGCGCATAGGTCGTGAAGGTCACGCGCTCCCAGCGGTGCGCGGAGACGAGGTCGATGGGGGCGAGATTCATCGCAAATCACTCCCCGACCTCAAGCGCCTTGCGCAGGTTGCCGAGGAGCAACTCGCGTTTTTTCGCGTCAGCCTTCGCGAGGTTCTGGAGCCTCCATTGAACGGCGGGCAGTTTTTCAATGTGCGGGATATCCAGCAGCTTCCACTCCGGTTTTCCTTCCTTGACGGACAGAAGGAACCTGCGGTGTTCATCGGGCATCTTGCGGACGAGCTCTTCGATGAATTCTTCGCGCGTGCGGAGCAGGTCATTAAGCGTAACAGCGGTCTCTGTCATCCCTTCTAACCCGCGCGTGAATTCCTGCGTGATGTCGAGGCGCGCGGGCGCGAGGACCTCGGCCATCGGGCGGTTGTGGCTGAGGATGTAGACCACGAAGGCTTTTCTTAAATCAGGGCCGATCCCCTCATTCGCAAGAAGGTCGCGGACGTCAAAAAGATCGCGCGGATGCTGTCGGTCGAGCGCGGCGACAAGCTTGCCCGCATAAAGGTCGGCGAAGCTCACGACCTGGATCTCGGCAAAACCGAACTGCGCTTCGACGGAGCGCGAGACTGACAAGGGTTTCGGTTCGTAGACGCAGCCGCGCAGGACGGGCGTCACCTCGATCTTGATCTGGACACCGTCCGCCTCGACAAAAATCTTGCTGACGATGTTCTCGGGCCTCAGTGTTGACGATGTCACCCTGGCCCCGCGAAGGCCCTCGCGAATTTTCTTCTCAAGCCGCTGCATCGCGGCGTCAATATTGGCGAGGGAACTTGCCCTGTCCTCAACGGGCAGATAGGTGAGGTCGATGTCGACCGACAGGCGGGGCATGTCGCGTACAAAGAGATTGATGGCCGTGCCGCCCTTGAGAGCGAAACAGGTTTCTGTGGCAACCAGCGGGATGGTCCGGACCAGCAACGCGGCCTGGCGGCGGTATTGTTCAGATGCTGCCATCGAGGTTCTCCGGCACGGTGATGTTGTATTTGGTGTCCAGCTTGCCGCCGCGCACGAGCATGCGCTTGCCTTTACCAAGGTCGATGCCTGAGCGGTCGAGCTTCTGCAGCCAGGCGTGATTGTGGCGTTCGGCGAACCAGAGGAACAGCCGCTTCACTTTTACGTTTCGGCAATCAGCGAGCAGAGCCTGAAGCCGGCGCGGGCTCAGGTTGCGTAGCCCCTCCATGAGCACATCCGCTTGATGGAAGGTCTCGCTCTTTGGAACCTCGTTCAGCAGTTCGAGGATGGCGCGCTCCGGCGTCGATACGGTGAGCGGATATTTCCAGTGTCCCCAGGATTGCGAAGTGAAGCCGCTGTCCTCCGGCGACGGAGGCGCGGGCTCTTTCGTGAAGAACGGTGGGACATCTCGGTTCCGGAACAGCTTTCGCGCGCTGTGAAGGACAAGTTGGGTATTTACCGGTACGCGCGAGACCCATCCCGGCAAATCGTCATTGGAGAAGAGATGTGCTTCGCGCGCGCCGCTCGCGGTGAGATAGTGGCTGAATCCCTGTAGCTCAAGCGCAGTTCTTCCACCGCCTGCTACGGGAAGGTTCTGTAGCGCGTTGAGCGAGATGACGAGTTGCTGCCATGGAAGCGGCGGAGGCTGTTCAGACGGGGAAGGTCGGCAATAGATTCCCCGCGCCAAGAGGAGCAGCCATCCGTTCATAACGTATTTGCGCCGAAGTTGGCGCGACACGTTGTGACGTTCAAGCCAGCCGGAATCAACAACCATCCCTTCCGGGAGGGTGTGCTGAAGCCAGTTTAGCTTTCCCTGAGTTTGACTACCCATGGTTTACAAAATACACTATCTGCAAACCGTCGGCAAGTTTAAATAACGCCGATTTTGTAAACCTAAGGTTTACTTCAATAAAGCTATGACAAACCCGCGCGCGGCTAATGAGATGATCCAGGAAGAGCCATGCTTTCTGTTTTCGGCGACGAAAGTCACGACCCCACCAAAGCGCGGGTCTTCGCGGTGGCGGGATTGCTCGGCGACGAAAACCAATGGGCATCATTTCGGCAAGCGTGGAATAATCGCCTGAACGGATCGATTTTCCATGCCGCAGAGTGCGAGGCAGGGTATGGTGATTTTCGAGGGATGCCGGAGCCTGAGCGGCACAGTCTCCACCGCGAGCTCACAAAGATGGTCGCCGAGAGCGGCCTCATGGGGTACGGACATGTCATGGACTTGGCGGGCTGCCGGGCCGTTGTGCCAGAGGTGCTCAAAGACTTCCCCGACATGCCTTACTATGACTGCTTTCTAAAAACGGTCATAAAGCTGTCGAACTTCGCCGGGCATTTCATTCCGAGAGATAAAGTCCAGTTTACGTTCGACCGGCGCAAGGAAACACAATATAACGCCGGTCTCCTGTATCAGTGGATTACGGCTCACAAGCCAGACAACGCCGGGAAAGTCAGCTTCGCTAGCCGCGTCGAGCCGGGAATCCAGGCCGCCGATCTGTGGGTCCGAGAACTGATGAAGCGATGCGACACGCACCTGTTTGATGACAGGGCGCACGCCAGGCCGCAGTGGAATACCCTGATGTGCACCAAGCGCTTTCAATTTCATTTCACCCTGGGGCGCGAGTTGTCGCAGACGCTGGACGCAACACCATTCCTCGCGGGATTGAACCACGCGGATTATGAACGTTGGAGGGCAGAGAACAAGTTGGTCGATAACCTATCCAACCGGTTTCGATACGCGTCATTGATGGCCGGCGCGGGTGCCAGGTCGTGACGGTGCCGCGTTTCAGAGTGTTCGTCAGCTCGGTGATTGAGGGATTCGCGGAATATCGGCAAGCCGTCCGCGATGGCATCGAACAGGCCAGCGGGGAAGGGATTCTCGTCAATGAGGATTTCCCGTCGCAGGCCAGTTCGTCGCGGAACACCTGCCTCGACGCCATCGACAGCTGTGACATTTTTCTTCTCGTCCTCGGCGCGAGAGGCGGCTGGAAAACGCCGTCAGGTCGGCTCGTGGTGGAGGAAGAATACGACCATGCCCGTGCCCGCAAGCTTCCGGTGCTGGTGTTCCTCGAAGATGTGCCGCGCGACGCTGAGGCTGAGCGCTTTGCGACGGGCCTCTCCGACTATGTCGATGGCAACTTCCGCGTGAAGTTCAGCGGCGCATCGCAACTCCGGGACCAGGTCGAACGCTCGCTGCAGGCCCTGGTGGATACACGAAATAATCGACCCATGGACCATGATCCGATCGCAGCTCATCTTCTCAAGCCGCACCGTTTATCAGACCAGACAAGCCTACGGTTCGCCATCGCGCCGGAACGCGTAGAGGAGGTATTCGATGCGCTTGATTTCGCCTCGCCCGATTTCGCGGAGCGGATGATGGAACTCGGGCATTCCCGCGATGTGCGGCTGTTCGGTTACAGCTATGCCAAGGAGTCGCCCCGATTGGAGGGACACAGTCTCGTCATTGAGCAGAAATTCGGGGACAATTGGAGCGATGGCCGGCAGGGGGTTCGGCTGGCGGTCGGAGAGAATGGCGTGGTCACGATCGACACGAACGCGACCGGCCGCACGAAGCGGACCAGTTCTTTTGACTTGGCGGACATCATGACCGTCGCAATCGAGAGCGTTGAGGCTTTGCTGACGGCGAGCTTTCGATTCGCACAGGCGCTGTATGACGATAAGGACCCCTACAAGCGTCATCAGCGCTTTTACTGGAATGGCGTTCTATCCGGAATGGGAAATCGCAGCCTGGTCCGCAATCCCGTCAGCCAGCAACATAGTTACCGCATGAATATGGGAGACAAAGACGGCGCGATGCCCGCGTTCCCCGCAGCACGATTGATCGCCCGAGCCGACATCGCGCAACCGATGAAGGAAATCGAGCGGGCGATCCTGTACTGGGAGCGCGAGGCCAAGAGCGGCCGCTGAACTCGGATAGCGCCCGGAGGATCGCGGAATCCGTGCTCATTGAGCACCAGGGGCGCGGCGTCGATGAGCCAGATCCTCGTGTACATGTTTTGTACAAACGGCCTGAGATTCCTGCGAACACGGGGAATCCTGCGTTCGCGAATTCAGTAACTTATAGGAAACGCGAGAACCCGGCGAATACGGGTTCGATTCCCGTTAGCGCTACCATGTTTTCATAGAGTTTCGATCCAGGCGCCAAGACGCTGCGGCCCAATTCCGTGAAAACGCTGTCAGAAGCTGCGTCCGCAGGCCCGGCAAAGCCATTTTCGCGTTTCCAACTCGAGTACGGATCGGCGCCCCGGCTTTCGTGTCGTGGCCGCCGTATCCGCCGGTCCCGCAGCCGCAGCTTCTCCTCTCCACAGTGAGGACACGAAACCTTCCCCGTAAAGCGCACCGCGATGCGCACCCCGCCCGCTGTTTCCTCGATCCTGATAATCGGGTAAGCCTATATCGCCTCTGATCTGATCAAAACATTTCCTTACAAGTATGTTTTATCAGCCAGAGGCCCGGCTTGCGCCCATTAACGATCAAGAGCCGATGCGGTGTGACCCGCAACCCACCAGTTCACCGGCTTGGCCACCGGTCGCGCGCACGCGCGCCGTGTCGCGCCGTTGGCGGCAGGCCACGAAAAGCTTATCTCACTCGTGGTCACGGGAGATCTCGTGCATGGTGGTCCAAATCAGGTCCTGGCGCATCGCGCAAGTTGCCGCTGTACAAGGAGCGATGGAAATGACATTACGCGTATGGAAGTGTGTTTCCCCCGCTTTCTGGCGCGGTAAGAATGTCGGTTGTCCGCGGCAGGCTTACCCGTTGACGGTCATCAGCTCGGTGTAACTAACACTTTTGTCTTCGAATACCTTGCTCTCGCCAGTCCGTCGATCGCGGCCGCCAGTTAGCAGCACGAATCGTTAGAATGAATCAGGTTGGGGCTTAACAGGCCACCCCTCTTTCTATTCCGATGCTCTTCTGTGGCGCCCGCGCTGCTCGTCTAAGACGCTGGATCGTCCTCGCCGGCGTCATTGGTACGCTCTGTGTCTTGTCGTCAAATTCGACGGCGATCAAGGACACGGTTTTTCTTTGGCTTTTTCGGCATGGTGTCTACAGCCTGTATGACAGCCGTCGAGTTCACGCTCTGTTGCATCTTCTGGGATTTATGCTGGCTGGAACAATCGTGTTCGCCGGGCGCCAGACCAGGTCGGAGGCAAAAGGCGCTCTGTTGCTTCTTCTGGGTGCCGCTGTGTTATCCGAAGCCCTTGAAACCTGGCGCTACAAGGTGCCTCTCGAGTGGCTCGATATAGTGAATGACTTCGCCGGGGCCTTAATCGCTTTTCTGCTCTGCCGAATAACTCGTTACGGTTGAATGACCCGCGAGTTTCAGTTGCGCAATAGAGCGAATTCTGACTGGAAATCGTGTCGCTTGCGTTGTGGGCCGCATAACGTTGCGTAGCGATGCACCGTGGCGCACGGTACAAAAAATACTACTAAACGTACGAAATCGGAGTCTCACCAACCGACTCGAAAGACCGCGCATTGACATTAATCGGGGGGGACGCCAAAAATGAAACTATTAAGCCGCCCGCGGTGGGCAGTTACATCGCGGAAGGGAGTGGAGAAGTGGCGCTCCTCTAAAAGGGCGGTAGCTTGCCTGCCATCCTGCCCGCGCGGTCCTTTGTCGAACCGTCGGGAACGCTCCCAATACCTCGCCCCGTCATGCGGGTAACCAGCCAATCGAAACAGATTGGTACCTGAGGTGCTTGACCTGACACGACTATGTCTTTTGACAGCTTTCATATAAGTGCACCGAATTACTATGCCCAATGAATGGTTTGCCATCCGCACTAAATCCAATCGGGAATATGTTGTCGCGGAAGCGCTCGCGGGAAAAGGCTATGAGGTGTTGTTTCCCCGCTACTCTGTACGTGCTGCGGCAGGACCATTATTTCCAGGCTACCTGTTCTGCAGGTTCGACGTGTTGTTTCGCCTTCCCATACTCACCGTTCCGGGAGTCCTGAATATTGTAAGTAACGGCAGGATTCCCGTCCCTCTGGCCGATCGCGAAATCGATTCGATCAAAGTACTCATGTCGAGCCATTTGCCCGTGCTGCCGCACCCGTATCTCAAGCAGGGAGATGTAGTGCGGATCGAGGAAGGTCCGCTTGCCGGAGCTGAAGGCACGATTATTCAGACTGACAGTAAGAAATTGGTCGTTTCAATTACCCTGCTGCAGCGCTCGGTCGCGGTAAACGTTTCTCCGGAGTGGATCGGCAGGCCCGCTCACCGCGCGGCCTATGTCGCCTCCTGAACGGGACTCAAGCCGATAATGCGGGTCTTTATACTCATTGTGATCCTTTCGGCCGCTACGTGGGCCGCGCACGCCCTCGCGCAGGATGCCCCACCTTCGGAAAACAACGCGAAGGTGACCCTTCTATCGGCACCTGAAGGATACGTTCTTGGTCCGGGAGATCAGTTTTCGCTCGAAATAGCGGACCTTGAAGAACTCAACGGCAAAGTTCACCGCATCGACGGCGATGGCACTGTTACGCTGCCCTTGGTAGGCCGGGTTAAGGCGGCCGGCCTTACGCTGCCGCAGTTTGAGGCCTTGCTCGACGACAAGCTGAGCAGTCAGTTGAACGAGCCCCACATAACCGTGACAGTGACGGAGACCCTGAGCGCGCCGGTCACGGTTCTTGGTTCGGTCAATACCCCCGGTGTGCATCAAATTAAGGGAAATCAGAGTCTGGCGGAAGTGTTATCGCTCGCTGGCGGGTTGAAGAACGATGCCGGTTATCGCGTTACCATCACGCGCCGCGCTGAATACGGACCTCTTCCGCTCAAAGACGCAGCCATCGACACCGGGAACAAGGTAAGCACGGGATCGGTGGATGTTTCCGATATTATCGATGCCAAAAACCCAGCGGAGAATATCCGCATTATGCCGAACGATGTGATCACCGTGCCGCGCGCCAAGCTGGTCTACGTAATTGGGGAAGTAAAACGCTCCGGGGGGTTTACTTTGGAACAGCATCAGTCCGTTCCGATCCTTCAGGTTCTGGCGCTGGCCGAGGGTCTGACGCGTTCCGCCGCCAAGAACCGTGCGGTGATCATGCGCCAGCAGCCTGGGGCACCCAATCGAACCGAGATCAAGGTCGACCTGGGAAAGATCATGAGTGGCCGCGACAAGGATGTGTCCCTTCTTCCCGACGACATTCTTTTCGTGCCCAACAGCCTGGGCCGGGAGATCAGTCTCATGGCTATTGCAACGGCGGTCTCCCAGGGAACGGGCGTTGCTATCTGGCGCGGGTTCTAAATAATGACGTTCAATAATCAGCTCAACAGCCCTCAAGGGAAGGATGACAGGCGTCCAGCCGAGATAGTCGGCTCACCGTCGCGATACGATCGTCCGGCTGCTTACTCCGGCCCCGTTGTGTACGAAGGCGAGGCCGTTATTCACAACGTATCGTTTGTGGACAGCGTTCTGAAGTATAAATGGGTGATCGTCGGGGCCACGATTCTGGGCGGTCTTCTCGCCTTCGCTTTGACCCTGCCTCAAAAAAGGATCTACCGGGCGCATGTTTCTCTGGAGTTTGCCGGTTTGAACGACAACGTGCTGAACACACGCGACGTCGATCCTGCCGCTACGGGCGACAACTCTTCGCAGGCATACATCAACACGCAGGCCCGCGTGCTCGAAAGCGCTCCTCTCCTCGAGCAGGTCGTGGCGAAAGTTAAGAAGGAAGCTGCCGCCCATAAGGGGAGCAATTCGGCCTCGAGGAATGCCGCCCTCGAAGCTTTGAGCGCCGCCAGTCTGGGATATGCTCTCGACATTCGGCCCATGGAAGGCACCAAGCTGATCGACGTCTTTGTGCAGTCGACCGACCCCGATCTGGCGGCGGAGCTGGCGAACACGCTGGCCAATGAGTTTATAACCCAGTCTGTTGAAGAGCGCTGGACGGCATCGCAGCGCACTTCCGGATGGCTCGCCAAGCAGTTGGAGGAGGTCAAGGCCAAGCTCGAAAGTTCCGAATCGGCACTGCAGGATTATGCGCGTCGGACCAATCTGGTTTTTGAGGGCGGCGAGGATGGCAGTGTTTCCGAAGCCCGACTGCGCCAGGTGCAGGACGAATACTCCCGTGCCCAGGCCGATCGTATGGCCAAACAATCCATCTATGAAGGCCTGCTGGCCGAAAAGCCGGAGGATGAGACCGCGGCTCTGCGCGATCCCGCGCTGCAGGATTATCAGAATAAGCTCAGCGACCTGAACCGCCAGCTTGCCGACCTCTCCACCGTGTACAAGCCCACGTATGAAAAGGTGGAACGGCTGCACTCGCAGATTCAGGAACTGAAGAAGGACTACGCCAGGCAGCACGACCAGGCCGTGGCTCGCGTAAAGAACGACTTTGAGACCGCAAAACGGCGCGAGGATATGCTCGATCACAGTTATCGGGCGCAACAAGGCGTGGTTACCCAGGAAGCTGCCAAGACAGTCGATTACAACATTCTCAAGAGGGAAGCCGATACCAACCGATCGATATACGAAGCGATGCTTCAGCGAGTAAAGAGTTATGGAATCGCTTCCGCCATGCAGCCAAGCAACATCCGGGTCGTCGACCCCGCGCAAAAGCCACTGTTTCCGAGTAAGCCAAACGTGCCGATGACAACTCTGTTCGGCATGCTCGGCTCTCTTTCACTTGCGCTCGTGTGGGTTGCGATCCGCCAGAACGGAGAGGTTATGGTCGAGTATCCCGGACAAACCAGACAGGCTCTGAACATCCCCGAACTGGGCGTCATCCCGGCTGCCAGACTCGATCCGTTGCTGGCCGGGAGTGCGGCAAGTTGGCGAAGGTTGCCCGCGGCCCGCGCTAATATAGACACCGACCTTGCTGACCAGGTCGTGGCGCCGCGCTCCGCTGTGGAGACCGCAAGCTGGCATCATAAATCTTCGCTGCTGGCGGAATCTGTGCGCTCGATCCGCACCTCGATGCTCTATGGAAACGGCGTCGACGCTCCGAAAATCGTGGTTGTCAGCAGCCTCGGCCCGTCCCATGGAAAGACTTCCTTCGTGAGCAACATGGGAATCGCGATGGCGGAACTGGGGCGCCGGACACTGATCGTGGACGCGGATCTCAGAAGACCTACGCTCCACACAGCGTTTGGTCTCGACAATAAGCCAGGTCTCACCGACGTGCTGAACTCGTCCACGGGAAACGACGGACCGGCGCCGATCCAGCGGACCGCTGTGCCGAACTTATCTCTCCTCGCCAGCGGCGCCTGGTCCGAAGGTAGTACTTCGTCTTCGAACCTCTTCCACTCGGACAGAATGATCGAGTTGTTGAATCGGCTTCGGCCCGCGTATGACACCATTCTGATCGATACGCCGCCACTCACTCTGACGGATGCCCGCATTCTCGGCCCCCACTCGGATGGTGTGGTTCTGGTTCTGCGGGCGGGCGAGGTCAGGATGGAAAGCGTCTTCGCGGCCGAGTCGCGTCTGAGCGAAGACGGCAGCCGCGTCATAGGAACGGTTCTCAACCACTGGAATCCAAAATCGAACGGTTACGGCGCGTATCCCGACCGTTATTACACTTCCAGCTATTCGGCAAATCGGAAATAAAGCGTACGGGACCGTTTCCGGCCCGTTGAATGGTTTCCTGGTTCCATGCAATACCAACACTCCGTACTGGCCAATCGGATTACTCGTTGGCACTTATTCCGCAATACTCATTTTGCGATGGATATCGCGGCGCTCGCGGCTGCGTGGTACACAACCATCAGATTAAGAGTCGGGTTGAATCCACTGAGCACGGTCCATATGTCTTCGGCCGCGTACCGGAGCATAATTCCTCATCCGCTTTTGATTGTGGCTTTGTGGATCGCGGCATCGCTGTGGCTGGGGTCGTATCGCAGGAAATCTGCACTCTCCGCCGCACATGCCTTTCGCCAGGCGCTGGAATCGGATGTGATCGCCTGCGCTCTGGCAATTGTTATTACCTTTTTTTCCGGGGCGTCGCCGGAGATATCGCGGTCGTTCATCCTGCTGGTCGGTCCGTTGAGTCTCGTCTATCTGGGGATATCGTTCTATCTTTCCGTGTTACTGGCTATGGTGTTCGAACGGCGTTGGGCGCATCCGAAACGGATTGCCGTAGTGGGCGAGGCGTCCGAGGCTTCTTCGATTCTTGGCCGCCTGCAGAATCTGGCGGCGAGTTCGCTGCAGGTAACCGGCTTGGTCTTGCCTGAGCGAGCCGTCGCCGTAGCCGGGACTAATTGTTCCCTGCCCGTGCTGGGCACCGTTGGGCAGCTGGCCGCGGTCATCAACCGAGAGCGGCTGGACCAGGTTATCTGTGTCAGCAATACCCCCGGCGATTTCGAATTGTGCAGCGCCATCTCGCACAGAATGGGCGTCACCGTCAGCCGTCCTCTCGCGGCAGATCGCCCCAACGTAAGGCTCGCAGTGAACCGCGATTACGGGTTGAGCCTGATCGATGAGGAGCCACTCCAATTTACCCATCGCCAGTATCTGGTGAAGCGGGCTGTCGATGTGATTGCCTCTTCACTGTTGCTCCTGCTGCTGGCACCCTTGCTGATCGTACTGGCCATTCTGATCCGCTTGACCTCGCCCGGGCCGATTTTCTTTAAAAGCCGGCGCGTGGGCAAAGGCGGACGTCACTTCACCTTCTGGAAGTTTCGTTCCATGTACGTGGACGGCCCACCGCGAGAGATCCTCGCGGCGCGAAACGAAAGAAACGGACATCTTTTCAAGATCCGTAACGATCCGCGAGTTACCCGGCTGGGACGTTTTATGCGCCGCTGCAGTCTGGACGAACTGCCGCAGTTGTTCAACGTTCTGATTGGCGAAATGAGCCTGGTCGGCCCGCGACCGTTGCCTGCGGAGGATTTGGATCCCGACGGATTGAGCTCAGCACATCGCCAGTGGGCCGAACATCGCACCCAGGTGCATCCGGGGATTACTGGAATCTGGCAGATCCGCGGACGCAGCGACCTGAGCTTCGAGCAAATGGTGGAACTGGATCTTCACTACATCGGCAATTGGTCTCTGATGCTGGACATTCAGATTCTCCTCGAGACGCCCCTGGCGGTTTTTTCCGGCCGAGGCGCTTATTAGAAGACGCTATGACCCCTGGTTCCTTAACAATACCCGAAAAGTGCGACGTGCTGGGCGTCGGGATCAGCGCCACCAGTTACTCCCAGGTAGCGGAGATCTGTGCCTCATGGGTTCGGCAGAAGCGCAGTTGCACGGTAAGCCCCGCGCGCTACATCTGCGCCACGTCCGTGCATGGCGTCATGGAGGCGAGGAAGAGCGATGAGGTTCGCACCTTTCTGAATCAGGCCGACATCAGCACTCCCGATGGTATGCCGCTGGTGTGGGCGCTGCGCTCGTTCGGGATAGCCGGTCAGCAGCGTGTTTATGGCCCCACGCTGATGCTTCGGGTTTGCGAGGAGGCCGCACGCCTCGGCCACCGGATCTTCCTGTACGGCGGCCGCGAAGAAACGCTCGGTACGCTCCGGGACAATCTGATCCGCCGGTTTCCCGATCTGCAGATTACCGGCATGTATTCGCCGCCATTCCGGCCGCTGAATCCGGAGGAAGAAGAGTTCGTACGCCGGACCATTACCGATGCCGCGGTTGACATTCTTTTCGTGGGCCTGAGCACACCCAAGCAGGAGCGATGGATGGCGGAACACAAGGCATGCTTTCCGGGCGTCGTGATGTTCGGCGTCGGGGCGGCATTCGATTTTCATGCCGGCCGCGTAAAACAGGCGCCGCCGTGGATGCAGACGCGCGGGCTCGAATGGCTGTACCGTCTGGGCAGCGAGCCCGGCCGGCTGTGGAAACGATACCTCCTCGTCACTCCGTGGTTTCTTCCTCTATGGGCCATGCAGAAGATCGGACTCGCGCGTGCAACGCGCTGCATCGAGCAATAAGTATACGGAGAACTGTCGGATTATGTCGCAAAGCAACAGAGTAGTAGTTACCGGCGCGGGCGGGTTTATCGGCCACCACCTTACTAAGTATCTGGTTGAAAAAGGCTACTGGGTCCGGGGCGTGGACATTAAATACCCCGAATACGAAGACTCACCCGCGCATGAGTTCGAACTGCTGGACCTGCGCCGCTTCGATAACGCTCTGATGGCGACGCGCGGCGTGGGCGAGGTCTACGCCCTGGCGGCGGACATGGGCGGAATCGGTTACATCGAAAACAATAAGGGCGTTATCATCCGCAATAACACGCTTATCAGTCTGCACACGCTCGAAGCCGCGCGGGTTCATGGCGTGGAACGGTTGCTCTACACGTCGAGCGCCTGCATCTATCCCGGTTATAAGCAGCGCGAAGAAAACGTAACCCCGCTGAAAGAATCCGACGCTTACCCTGCCGATCCCGAAGACGGATACGGCTGGGAAAAGCTGTATACGGAGCGCGTCTGCCGCCATTATACGGAAGATTTCGGGCTCGATACCCGAGTGGTTCGGTTCCATAACATCTTCGGGCCTCTCGGTACCTACGACGGAGGCCGGGAAAAATCTCCCGCAGCTATGTGCCGGAAAATTGCACTGGCGGAAGACAACGGCACCATCGAAGTTTGGGGCGACGGACGTCAGACGCGTTCGTATTGTTATGTCGACGACTGTGTCGAAGGTATTTATCGCCTGATGCGTTCTTCGTACTCACAGCCGCTCAATCTGGGACAGGACCGCATGATCTCGATCAACGAACTGGTCGACATGGTGGCTACCATCGCCGGAAAAAGGATCCAGAGACTTCACAATCTGAACGCTCCGCAGGGGGTACGCGGGCGAAACAGCGACAACACGCTGCTGCGGCGGGTATTGAAGTGGGAGCCACAGATATCTCTGGAGGACGGTCTTGCCCGTACTTATCGCTGGATTGAAAGTCGGCTCAAGCTTGCCGCCGGGGAACCGGAGCAGGTAAGAGTGATGGGTGCGGGCTACGGTACCGAATAATGAATTCCGCCCTTGAAACCGGTTTGCCGGAGCCCCTCGTCGGAGTCGCTTCCCCAGTTGAGTCCGATGAGAGTCCTGAGGTTCTGATAGAGGCTTCGGAACCACTCCTCGCCCTTCGATTAGGGGACTTGTGGAAATACCACGAGTTACTGTTCTTCCTGGTGTGGCGCGACGTCAAGGTGCGCTACAAGCAGACCGTTCTCGGCGCCGCATGGGCGATTCTTCAACCCATTCTGGCCATGTTGATGTTCACGGTGATCTTCGGACGCATGGCCCACATGCCGTCCGACAATATCCCTTATCCCTTGTTCGTCTACACCGCTCTCCTGCCATGGCAGCTCTTCGCATTTGCGCTCACTGAGTCGAGCAATAGTCTGGTTGCCAATCAGCATCTGATACGCAAAGTCTATTTCCCGCGCCTGATCGTTCCGGTAGCAGCCGTACTCGTAGGGCTGGTGGATTTTTCGGTTTCGCTGCTGGTGCTGGTGGGCATGATGATCTGGTATCACGTTCGAGTCGCGCCCACGGCGGTTCTTTTCTTACCCTTTCTTGTGCTGGCCGTGATAACCGCCCTCAGCGTGGGCCTGTGGCTTTCCGCGCTCAACATCAAGTACCGCGACGTAAAACACATAGTTCCCTTTCTCACACAGGTTTGGATGTTCGCCACACCGGTGGCTTACTCAGCCAGCCTGGTCCCCGCTAAGTGGAAGCTGTTATACGGACTGAACCCGATGACAGGCGTGGTGGAGGGATTCCGCTGGGCGCTGCTCGGCTCCGCAACGGGCAGCGGACCGATGATGCCGGTCTCGATCGCCGCCGTCGTCTTCCTGTTGCTCACTGGGCTGATTTACTTCCGACGCGTGGAGCGGTCATTCGCCGATCTGGTCTAGAGAACTTATGAGCGCCGCCGTCGTCGTGGAGAATGTCGGAAAGCAATACCGCATCGGGGAGGCGGAGAGTTATCAGACCCTGCGCGACTGCGTGGCGCGCGCAGCGGGAAACATTTCTCGACGATTTCGCCACGGACAGCGAGAACGTAAGGCTCAGGCGGAGCGATTCTGGGCTCTGAGAAATGTTTCGCTCGAAATCCGCAAAGGCGACGTCGTCGGAATTCTGGGACGCAATGGCGCCGGAAAATCTACGCTGCTCAAGATCCTGTCGCGGGTGACCGCGCCCACCACCGGCAGTATCCGTCTTCGCGGACGAATTGGTTCCCTGCTCGAGGTCGGTACGGGTTTCCATCCGGAACTTTCCGGTCGCGACAACATCCAGCTCAATGGATCGATCCTCGGTATGTCGAAGGCGGAGATCCGCAAACACTTTGACGAAATCGTCGCGTTCGCCGAGATCGAGAAATTTCTCGATACTCCAGTCAAGAACTACTCGAGCGGGATGTATATGCGTCTGGCCTTCGCGGTGGCGGCTCACCTTGACCCGGAGGTTCTTGTAATCGATGAAGTACTCGCGGTCGGAGATACCGCTTTTCAGAAAAAGTGTCTGCAGAAAATGGACTCCGTAGCGCGCCAGGGCCGAACCATTCTTTTCGTCAGCCACAATATGGCGGCCGTGAGCGCTCTCTGCACGAAGGGTGTGCTGTTGCAGGACGGCCGTGTTGTCGCAACAGGCCCGATTACAGACGTCGTGCAGAAATATTCCAGCGCTTCGGGAGTTTCATCGACCTCCCACTGGACGGGAGATTACGGCGACGAATACGCGCGGCTGAAAGAAAGCTGGGTGCGGACAGTCGACCCCGGCGGAGCGTTCGATACCGCATCCGACCTGGAAGTAGGCATCAGAATTCAGGTTCTGCAGCCGATTGAAGGGTTGGTGCTGGGCTTTCGGCTGTTTTCCCAGTACGAGCACGAACTGGCCTACGTCCTCTACGACGATGCGGAATCTTCCAGCCCTCCCACCGTATTCCCCGGCGAGATCGTGAAGCGGTTTATCATTCCCGGAAACACTCTCGCCGCGGGCGTATACAAGATCGGCGTGTCGGTCGGCATCCATAATTTCCGGGCCGTGGTTCTCTACAGCGATCAGGGGTCGCTGATGTTCGAGCTGGAAAATGTGCGTGGTATCGGCCGGCGTTATCCGACGGCGCCCCTGCGTGGCTACACAAGCCTGTTTCGACCTAACTGGCCGGTAATCTGACAATGCGCGGAATTCCATTCGAGCAGATTTCGTTTGTTGTGCAAGGGCCAGTGGATAAGACTCTCCAGCAATCCACCGGAAAGCCGGTCACGGAAAGTTGCATCGAGAGTCTCAGAACCTGGTTTCCAGGGTCCACGATTATCCTCTCCACCTGGGAAGGCGCAGACGTAAGCGGTCTCGACTACGATGCGCTGGTCCTCTCTGCCGATCCGGGCGCCTGGAACTTTATGCTGCCCGGCGATCCGCGCGTGCTGCGCAGCAACGGCAATCGCCAGATCGTGTCGACACGGGCCGGCCTTAAGCATGTTGGCACGAGGTTTGCCGCCAAGGTCCGCAGCGACGTTGTGCTGAGTGGTAACGCGTGGCTGGATCTGTGGGACAAGTTTCCTCGGCGCGCGCCGGAGTGGCGAATGTTCCGTGAGCGAATCGTTACCGGTAATCTTTACGCACGCAATCCGCTGCGCGAGGTTCCGAAGCCATTTCACCCGTCCGATTGGTTCATGTTCGGACTCACCGAGGATCTGCTGCTGCTGTGGGATATCGACCTCGAGCCCGAGCCCGAAAGTTCGTACTGGTTCCGTAGCCGGCCTCATCCGAAGTGCATGAGCGAGTCGCACGATACACGGCGCTATCAGGCCGAACAGTATCTTTGGAAAAGGTTGCTCGAGAAGTTCGGCCCCATGCAATTCGACAACCTCGCCGATGCGACGCCGGAAAACATTCGTCTTACCCAGCTCACCTTTGCAAACAACCTGATAATCCTCGACGCAGCCCAGCTTCCGCTCATGATTCAGAAGCATGGCACGCCGCGCAGAATGTGGCGCTATTGTTGCTATTCGCATCGTGAGTGGGCGCGCCTTTACCGCCGCTATTGCTGCGGAGAGCGCCTTGAGAGCGCCTTGGAAAGACTGCTCGACGTGCGGCATATCGGCGAGGGATTGTACTGTCTCGTGCCCGACTCGGTGCGGGACGGCGCGTGGAAACTATCAAGCGTCGGAAAACAGATCCGTAACCTGGTTCGAGCGGCATAGCTCTCCGTTTTTCTTATGATTCAGACCAAAGATATCTCGTTCGTTGTGCAGGGGGCCATCGATCGCACCATCAGCCCGCTGACAGGTGAACCGATGACGCGCAGTTGTCTCGCGAGTTTGCGCAAATATCATCCCGGCGCGGAGTTGATTCTTTCGACGTGGCCCGATCAGGACCTGAGCGGCCTCGACTACGATGTCCTCGTGATCAACGAAGATCCCGGCGCGTGGAACGCCTTTCACCCCGATTGCGGAGTGGTGAAGCTCGACAACACGAATCGTCAGATTGTCTCTACTAAGAACGGTCTGAGGAAAGCCGGGCGGCCTTACGCAGCCAAGATACGCAGCGACATGGTTTTCAGCGGAAACGGCTGGATGCGTTATCTCGACCGTTATCCGCGGCGCATCGAGGAGTGGAAAATTTTTCGGGAGCGGGTAATCACCTGTTCCATGTTCGCTCGCGATCCCCGCTGTCCGTATTCCCGGCAGGCCCTGCATCCGCCGGACTGGGTTTACATCGGGTTGACAGAAGACGTTCGGCTGCTTTGGGATATCGATATACAGCCGGAGCCGGAATCCTCGCAGTGGTTCCTGAATCGGCCCATACCCTCCCCTTATAACCTGGACGTGGATCTGCGACGCTATTCGCCCGAACAGTATCTCTGGCGAACTCTGCTGGCGAAATTCGACTCCGTACGCCTGGAGTCCCGCGGGGATCTCTGCGATGAAAACATCGCTGCGACGGAGATCAGCTTCGCCAATAACCTCATCATTCTGGACGTCGACCAGTTTCCGTTTACAGTTCACCGTTATCCAGTCCCACTGAGCGCCTGGTACAGCTTTTATCGCTTTCTCTCCCATCGCGAGTGGGAATGGCTGTACTACCTGCACTGTGGCAGCGCTCCCACGCGCGCGGCGATGGCGCGCATGTGCAGCCCACATTACTATCTGAAACGCGCTTACTTCGCCTGGCACAGGCCGTGGCAGACGGTCAAACGCCTGCGCGGCCTCCCCAATGTCCTGAGCAGCCCCGTGGGACCGCAGAGAGCCTAAGGAAAAGCGCCGCAGAGAGCGTAAGGAGAACTGATGATAAGAGAAGAAAAGTGCATCGTCGTGGACGTGGACGGGACCCTGTGCCCCGTCAAGCGCACCCATGAGAAATACGAAGACCTCGAGCCCTATCCCGATATGCTCGCCAAGCTACGCGAGTATCGCAGCGCCGGCTTCTACATCATCCTCTACACATCCCGTAACATGCGGACCTATGGGGGCAACATCGGACTCATTATGGCCAACACGGCAAAGATGACCATGCAGTGGCTCGACCGGCATAAGGTGCCGTACGATGAGATCCATTTCGGCAAGCCCTGGGCCAGCAAAATCGGTTTCTACGTGGACGACCGGGCGGTCCGGCCGGACGAGTTCCTTTCTATGAGTCCGGCAGAGATCGACAGGTTGCTTTCACCCGCGGAAAGGCTGGTTGCACATGAGTAAGGTCCTGCTGCTTCCCACCGCCAAGTTAGTAAGTCCCGAGCTTCGGACCGAGTTTGGAGCTATCCCTACCGCGATGATTCCGCTGGACAGCCGGCCGGCCATGCAATACATTGCCGAACCCTACCTGGCGCGCGGGTATGAATTGGCACTGGCCGTTAACGAGCGCGCGGATTTGATTCAGGAATACGTGGATCGCCACCCGGGCCTGGGCGCTCACTTGATAGAGGTGCGGGATTCCTCCAGCCTCGGCGAGACGATTCTCAGATCTCTCGAAGATATGCCCGAGACTCCGGACTTGCTTGTGATCAACTTTGCCGACACGTTTGTGGGCGACGAGTTGGAGGGGCGGGATACAGTCTGCTACCGCGAAGCCGATGAAGTCTATCGCTGGACTACCTTCCAGATTGCATTCGGTAACAAGATCACATGTCTCGCGGACAAGGATCGGGACAATCCCTACGGCCAGCTCCAACCCGTATTTGTCGGTGTTTTCTCCATCGGCGACGTGGCGCGGTTCCGGGATGAATTACAGGCTGCGATGACCAGCCAACCGGGCGGGAGCACGGATCCTTTTTATGTTGCCCTTGTGGCTTACTTCAACTCCCTCGAGCCCGACCGGCGCAGGCTGCAGCGCGTATCCGACTGGCGCGACTTCGGCCATCTCGACACTTACTACAAGACCAAACGGGCTTTTTTTCTCAACAAACGTTTCTTCAACTGCGTAAGCATCGACGACTGCCGCGGCATCGTTCGTAAATCGAGTACCAATGCCGAGAAACTGCTGAACGAAATGAAATGGTACATGGAGCTTCCTAAGGCGCTCCGGTATATCGCACCCCGCATCTTCGACTACAGCATCGCCAAAGCGGAGCCGTTCATGGAGATGGAGTACTACAGCTACCCCGCACTCAACGATGTCTATCTCTACGGAAATCTGGATTTGAGCGCGTGGAAGCGCGTGTTTGAGGCTATCGAAACGGTCGTACTTCAGATGCATTCGCATCGGTACCAGCCGGCAAATCCCGGCGAACTGGCCGATTCCATGCGGTCGATGTACGAGCAAAAGACGCGCTCCCGGCTGCAGCCGATACTGGACGATCCCCGCTTCGAGCGGTTTTGCGCGGATACGATCGTGATCAACGGCGAATCCTGCATGGGGATCGGGCGCTGCCTTGAGGTTCTCGCTGAACTCGCGCGGACACTCGATCTCTACTCTCTCGACTATTTCACTGTGATCCACGGCGACTTGTGCCTGAGCAACATCCTCTATGACCGCAGGAACAGCTTTGTTCGCGTAATCGATCCGCGGGGTGAGTTCGGCGCAGTCGGAATATTTGGCGATATGCGCTACGACATTGCCAAGCTCAGCCATAGCCTCGAAGGCGACTACGACTTCATGGTGAATGGTCTTGTCGACATAGGGTGGACCCGTAAAGGCTTTACCTTTGAGCCTCAACTCGATAAGCGGCACCGGGATATCAAAGCTCTCTTCCATAAGTGGATTACCCGGCAATTCGGTGCCTACTACGATCAGGTGAAACTCATCGAGGCGCTGTTGTTCCTCAGTATGGTTCCCCTCCACGCGGATCGATTCGAATCCCAGCAGGCATTCGTCGCCAGAGGCTTGCTGACGTTCAACCACGTGGCGCAACACGCTTTTACCGCCCAGGAGTTGGCTACGGCATGACAACCGGCGTCGTAATCACTATGGCAGGAGCGGGCAGCCGATTCACACAAGCCGGGTACACCGTTCCCAAATATGAAATAGCCGTCCACGACCGCACTCTCTTCGAGTGGTCGATGGAGAGCCTCCGTTCGTTTATCAATTCCGGAAGCCCTTTCATTTTTGTCTGTCTGGCTCGCCCTGGCACCGATGCGTTTATTCGCGGTCAATGCGAAGGGCTTGGTATTACGCACGTCAAAATCGTCCAATTACCGACGATTACCGACGGTCAGGCAACAACGGCCATGTTGGCGCGCTCGGCCTGGGACGATCCCGATCGCCCCGTAGCGATCTATAACATCGATACATTCGTCCATCCCCGCGCGTTGCCCGTCTCAGAGATACGCGGAAGCGGATGGATTCCCTGCTTCCCCGGCGATGGCGATAAATGGAGTTTTGCGGCGGCGGATTTGAGCGGCCGCGTATCGGAGGTGCGGGAAAAGAGGCGCATCTCGCCGCATGCCACGGCGGGACTCTATTGGTTCGATTCATTCAGTCGCTATGCGAGCGCCTATGAGCGGTATTATGCCGACCCGCGCAATCTGGAGGCGAAAGAGCGCTACATCGCGCCTCTCTACAACCAGCTGATTCAGGATGGTGCGGCGGTCTTCATCCACCCGATTAGTGGCGAGGATGTGATCGCGTTAGGTACCCCCGACGACGTAGATGAGTTTGCCAACCGGCCCGCGCCCGAGTTGCTGAGCCTTACAGCGTCATGAAGGAATTGGCAGTAATCATTCCCGCGTGGAACGGCGGCCCGCGGCTGCTGGAGTCGGTCGAGTCCTGCGCGCGCTCGGGAGTTCCTGCAGAACGATACGGACTTTTGGTGATCGATAACTGTTCGACCGACGACAGCATCGAGAAGCTCCCGGCATTGGATGCCAACCACGTGCCCGTGCAAATTTGGCGCAACGAGAGTAACCTCGGTCGAACCGGCAACTGGAATCGGGGCCTTGAGATAGCCGCACGCGAGGGCTATCAGTTCGCGACCTTTCTTTTCGTAGGCGATACGTGGGCCACAGGGGCATCAATCGTGGAACTGCTCGATCTGATGAAGCAAAGCGGCGCCGTGCTGGGCATGGCTCCCCTGCTGATTGCGGCCGAGAGTGGAAGCGGCTGCCGGGAAGGTGCGCGTATCTCATTCCCGCATGACCGAGCGTTGATTGATACGCTCGATCTCCTTGAGATCGTCGTTCGCAACGGCCGTTTGCCTTTCGCACCGCTGCAGGCCAACATATACCGGCTGTTCGGCGAAAACCCTCTGCGCTTCGATACTTCGCCGCAGAGCGCACTGAATACGGACATCGAATCCACTGTCAGCTATTTAATGGAGCACGGTGGAACCATCGCCTTAATCTCAAAACCATTTCTGGTCTGGAAGGAGCAGTCCCAGCGCTTTTTGTCCCGGCAGGACCCCTGGTTCGTCATGCTCGAAACACGAGCTTCGCTAAGTCGAATTTCCGCGGCCACTGGACTGCCTGTCGATTGGGCCAAGGCCAACGCAATCTCACTCCTGACGTCCGCCCACGAACTCTCGCGGCGCCTCTCGCCTGGCCTGAGACTCAGATTAGTGTGGAAAGTGCTTCGCTACCTGCGGCGCGCTCCCGGCGGCGTGAGTATCCGAGAGGTGCTGGGTTTTGCATGTAACAAGGTGCTGCGGAACAGGAGCTATCTGTGGCTCTCTGATAGCTGCACGCTCGATGCTTCCGGTCGATTCGGATCGGCACGGGCCGTTTCGAGGTACACCCTGTGAGGTACACCCAGTGAAAGCCCGCGCGCTTTGCATCGGCTTTCTGGCGGCTGCATGCGCATTCGCCGACGACACTTCTGCATTGCAGGGGCGCATCAATCGCTGTCCCTCGAATGGAACTATCCGCCTCGAACCGCGGGACTATTTCGTCAGGCCGCTGTGGTTGAAGTCGGACTGCACGTATATGGGCGTCCCGGGCAAGACCATTCTCAGGCTGGCCGCGCCGAATCAGTTCATCGTTGAGGTCAGCGAGAAGAAGAACATCCATATATCCGGGATCGCCTTCGATGGCAATAGTATGGGCGGAGCGATTGTAGCGCGCGGCAATGGACCCTCTTCCGGCATCTCGATCGACACCTGCTCTTTTACCGGCGTCCCGGCCAACGTCCCCTTTCCGTTCAATCTGGCGGTTTTTTCATCATGGGCACTGATCGATTCCACGTTCCGCGATAACACGTTCCACGATGTCGCCGGCGGTATCTGGATGACAACCATTGAGAATGTTGCCATCGAAAATAACTCCTTCGCGCACGTCACTCAGGGGAACGCGATTTACATAGCACCCAATCCGGTGCCATTTCCCAGCGGCCGTAATCTCCGCGTGGCCGGCAACAAGGGCAGCGGTCTTGCGCGGATGGGCATTGAAATCTTCCGGCCCGATCCCACTAACGGTTCGAGCCTGTATGCGCCGGTCATCGAAAACAACGAATTCTCGGATTGGACGTCGCCGAAAGACGGCTTCGGCTTGTCCATCACGCACGGGGACGGGGCGATCGTGCGCAACAACTTGATCCGTAATCCCGGGAAAGCGACGCAGTATCTCGGTATCGAAGTGATCGTGGATAACGCCCTCGTTGAGGGCAACACTATCGACGGCGGTTTCGCCTACGGTATCGCCGTGCAGGGCACCGCCGGCTCCAGAATCCTCAACAACAAGATCAGCAATATGGCCGAAACCGGCATTATTCTCGCGTGCGATGGCGGTCGTCATCGTTGCGCCAGCCGCGATTCTTTCATATCGGGCAATACCATCGTCAACGCCCGGCGCGTAGGGATTTCGCTTGACAACGACTGGTCTAACTCAAAGATCGTTCACAACACGATTCTTCGGACCGGCGGATTCTGGCCGGACGACAGCGCGGTATATTTTGCGGGCATTCATCAATCGCCCGCCGCCGGGCCTGGCGTTATTGATTTCAACACGATCGTCCAGAACGCACCCGCGCCCCCGGCGGGATTTAAATTCTGCGGCTTTCGCATAAACTCGCCCATGCCTGGTTCGAGCATAGCGGACAACGTGGTTCGCTCGGAAAGCAGGATGCCACTGGGCGTCGGCATCCTCGACAACACCGGGTCGGCCACCGCCAAGTGGCTGATCGAGCGTGATCGCTTTGTGAATCTGACCAGCGGCAGGACTTGAGCCGGCAATAACCATGAGATTTGCAAGTAACACTCAGCCGCGGTTCGCACCCCCGAACGCTCCGGTGCGTCCGTACCCGCTGCGCGCCGTGCACCGCCGCCCGCCGAGAAGTGACGTATGGCAAAAGGCGGCGATCTTTCTCGTCATCGGTTACCTGCTGCTCAACCGCTCCTTCGCATACCTGGGAATTCCGCAGCTTAAGCTGTTTATCGGCGAGATAGTCTTATTCGCCTTTTTGATCTTCCGCCGGCGCGAAGGGCTCGATACTTTCACCGGCGCGCTCGCGCAGACCGGTCCGGCGCATGACTGCGCATGGGCCATGCTGTTGTTCATTCTGTACGGTCTGTTCGAGACCTGCCGGGGAGTGGCGCTCGGCTACTCCGCCATTACCTGTGTGGAGAATTTCGCGTTCAACTACTACGCTCTTTATCTCTTGTTCGGCTGGTGGCTGGGCCGGCGCAATCCCGCGCTGTTGCGTACTCTGGCAGTGCGGCTTAGCTGGCTGAATGGCCTGTACGGCGTTGCCTATATCGCGTTTCTGAGCCGCATCCCGCTATTCATCCCCGGCCAGCAGGGCGATGCGGCGACTCTGTTCGGTCAGCCGTGGGGCGCCGCACTGTCGCTCCTCGCGCTGCTGTGCTTTGAAAAGAACCTTGAGCGCGCGGCCATTCCCCTGGCGCTCAATACTTTTGTGATGCTCGGCATGCAGGTGCGTGCCGAGTGGACCGGCTTTCTCGTGGGATTAGCCTTCTACGCTTTCATGACCAAGCGGTTCCAGCGTGTGGCGGTGGGTCTGGGTGTGGTTTCGATACTGCTGGCCATTGGCTATATCGCCGATGTGCGTCTCCCCGGCGCCCTGTCTCGCGCGGGCGGCGTGATCTCCACGCGGGAGATTGTGGCGCGCGCCATCGCGCCGCTCGAACCTGAGGTCGCGTCGAATATGACCGGCAACGCCAGGACCTACCAGCAAACGGCGGAATGGCGCACCAACTGGTGGAAGGCGATCTGGGCCTCGGTCCATCTCGATGCGGTCACGGCCGCCATCGGGCACGGCTATGGGTATCCGATTGTGGACCTCGTGCCCTATCTTAAGGGGCGCTATTGGCTGCGCACGCCGCACAGCATTTTTTTCTACGCCTTGGGCTACGGCGGATGGCTTCACGTGCTTTTCCTGGTTCTTCTGGAAAGCGCGATGGTCCGCCTGCTGTGGCGCTCCTTTCAGATCACCGGCCAGCCTTACGGACTGGTGGCATGGGCGGTAGTTACCGCCTGGATATTTTTCGACAGCGCGTTTGAAAGCCCGTTTCGGGCGATTCCTTTCTTTCTTCTGACCGGAATCGCCATGGCGCCAGCGCTCGCCAGGGGGAGATCGTCTCTTGAACGTCCTTTACGTTTACAACTATTACCAGAATCCGGGCGGTGAGGACGAGCCGTTCGCTGCCGAAGCCGCGCTGATCGAGGCCGCGGGGCATCTGGTTAAGCGATATTCGCTGCACAACGACGCGATCGCCGGGATGAACCCCCTGAAGCTGGCCGGAAAGCTCATATGGAACCAGACGGCCTACAAAGACATCCGCCGTTTGGTGCGCGAGAACAGGATCGACGTGGCGCACTTTCATAACACATTTCCGCTGATCTCGCCCGCCGCCTACTACGCGGCCCGGCAGGAAGGCGCGCGAGTGGTGCATACGCTGCACAACTTCCGGCTGATCTGCCCGAACTCGTTCCTCTCTCGCGATGCGCGCGTCTGTGAGGATTGCCTCACGAAGGTGGTCCCGTGGCCCGGCATAGTCCACGCATGTTATCGCGACAGCAAAATGCAGAGCGCGGCGGTGGCCACTATGCTGGCCGGCCATCGCTTCGCGGGCACATGGACGAAACAGATCGATCTGTATATCGCTCTGTCCGAATTCGCCCGCCGCAAGTTTATTCAGGCGGGATTGCCCGCGGACCGCTTCGAAGTAAAGCCGAACTTCGCGCATCCGGACCCGGGAATGGGATCGGGCGCCGGCCGTTTCGCTTTGTTCGTGGGGCGCCTTTCCCCTAACAAGGGCATTGATGTACTGCTCAATGCATGGAAAACGCTTGCCTCGCGCCTTCCGCTCAGGATTGTAGGAGACGGACCATTGGCAGAACAGGTGCAGCGCAATACGGGCAATGGGATCGAATACCTGGGGCGACAACCGCGAGAGAAGGTTTTATCCCTGATGAGAGAGGCGTCATTCCTTGTCTTCCCCTCCGTTTGGTACGAAGGCTTTCCGATGACCATCGTGGAGGCTTACGCTTCCGGGTTGCCCGTAATCGCCAGCAACCTCGGGAGTATGGCGTCGATCGTTGAAGATCACGTCACTGGCCTGCGGTTTGCTCCGGGCGATGCCGGCGACCTGTGCCAAAAAGTCGAATGGATCTGCAACCATCCCGACGTTCTGCGGGATATGCGCGGTAACGCTCGCGCCGAATTTGTAAATCGATATTCCGCGGGACCGAACTATACGCAGCTCATGCGCATTTACGCCCGTGTTCTCGATCGTTCCGGCGCTGTTGGCGCCCAACTGCGGCAGGGAGCGATATGACGCCCGGCGTAAACGTAAAATCGCGCCGCCTCGCGGACGTCACCAACAAAGCGTGGGGATATTGCCTGGAAGCCCTTCGCGAGCCCTCGCGTCTCCCATTCATCGCGTATTCGTGCGCGACAAAGAAGGCGCACCTGGGCGAACTCCTGGAACTGAGTCGGCACCGCGAGTGGATGAAGGGCAGCGGGATTCGAACGGTGCTCGATGTGGGCGCGAATTCGGGCCAGTTCGCGTCGGCAGTACGCTGCGTGCTCCCTCACGCGCGGATCTATTCCTTTGAGCCAATCCCCGACGTCCACGCGCGGCTCGTCGCCCGGCTCGCGCCGCTGGGTAATTTCGAAAGCTTCTGCGTCGCACTGGGAGCCTCCTGTGGTGAAACGACATTCTGGCGGAGTGAGTTTTCCAAATCTTCTTCGCTGCTGCCGATGAGCCGTACGCATCGCGAAGCCTTTCCATGGACATCGCGCAGTACCCCCACCCAGGTTACGGTTGACCGCCTTGATAATTACATTCCCCGTATCGTGCTGGATCCCGGCGTTCTGTTGAAGCTCGACGTGCAGGGCTATGAAGCCGCCGTTCTGGAAGGCGCGAAGGAAATCCTTGCACAGGTGAGTTTCGTACAGGTCGAAACGTCCTTTGCCACTCTCTACGAGGGCCAATCGTCGTTCGGCGAAGTGTACCGGCTCCTGACTGAGGCTGGTTTCGATTACGCGGGCAGTTCCGGACAGACTCGTTCGCCGGTCGACGGCGCCATCCTTCAGGAAGATGCGCTGTTCCGCAGGAGCGCACCATGCTGACCACGCAAAAGCTGGCGGTACTCGCACCTGTTTACAATGGCGGCGAACTTCTCGCTCCGTCTCTCATGTCGTGCGCCCACACTGGTCTGGCGCCGGATCGATACGAAATCCTCGTGGTGGATAACTGTTCAACTGACGGCGCCGTGGACCGTATTCCGTTTCGCGACCCGCAGGGCGCGGTCATCCAGATCCACACCAACAATACGAACATGGGCCGCGTTGGGAATTGGAATCGCGCAGTCGGCATTGCACGGGAGCAGGGCTTCCGCTATATCACTTTCCTGTTTGTAGGCGACTCATGGATACCCGGCGGATCGCTTCCGCAGCTTTTCGATCTGGTCCGAGAATCCGAGGCGTGTGCAGGCTTCAGTTCTTTCGCCATCGCCAACGAAGCCGGCAAAACGATACGCCACCACCAGCGCTTTTACATCTCGGAGGGCGATCGTATGGTCACATCGCGGCATCGGTTTGTCGAAACCCTTACCGCCGGCGGTCTCTTCCCGCTGGGTCCATTGCAGGCTAACATCTATCGTTTGTCTCCGGGGCACACGCTCCGCTTCGACGCAGACATCCCGACCCGAGCCGACGTAGACGCGACTTTTCGTTTTATTCAAAGCTCGGACCGCCCGATCGCCATCGTCTCCAGACCGTTCTTTCAATGGCGCGAGCGCCGCGGCCGTTTTCATATGTCCATGGGCGCCCGGCAGACGATTCGGGACTACATGGATACGTTTCACTTTGCCCGCAGCCAGGCGGAATCCGATCTCGACTTCAGACTCGCGAAATCGCGGCTGATTCTGAATTCGCTCCGGCTTGCTCTCAAGGGCGCCCCGGCCTCCGAATGGCCAACCCTGGCAGAGGATCTGCTGCGCTACGCGTCGAGCACGCCGGATCGGATCGCCGTTACAGACTTACTGAACGCAATGTGGCGGCGCTTCGCATGCGGGCGTCGCCTTTTGGAGTTTCGGTCCGAAGTTCAACATGCGCAGTATGGAGAATCCTGTGTCGCGCGCTGACCATTTTGCGGAGCGGGAACTTCTGCGGCTCTGCGCCAACCTGCCCGTGGGGGTCGCCGATGCCGGACGTATCCGAGCATTGGTCGATGAAACCACGGACTGGGAGTATTTACTGGATTGGGCCACCACCCACAGAGTGCTGCCGGCTCTCTATCTCAACCTTCGGGAGAGTTGTGGCGATAAGGTGCCGTCTGCTGTGCTTGGCGGCCTGCAGCGGATGTATCTGCTGAATGCGAGCCACAACCTGGTCCTTTCGGGAGAGTTGATTCGCCTGATCGATCTGCTGGCGGCGGAGGGGATTGAAGCCGTTCCTTTTAAAGGCCCGCTGCTTGCCGAATGGGTCTATGGCACGGTTTCGTTACGCCAATTTGGCGATCTCGACATACTTGTCGGACCAACCGACGTCAGCCGCGCGCGGCAGTTACTCATCGCCGACGGATATGATCCCGAATTCGCTCTGCCCGGCAAGAGCGAATCCGAATATCTGCGCTCGGAACACGCCTTCCAACTGCGCAAAGAAGCCAGCGGTTTTATCGTCGAACTGCACTGGCGGTTCGGATCTCGCGACCAGGCGTTTCCGGTACATCCCGCAGCAGTGTGGGAAAGGCTCGGCAAACAGACTTTTCAGGGACGCGAATTACCAGCTTTGTCCCCTGAGGATCTGTTCCTGTATTTCTGTGTGCATGGGGCGAAACATGGGTGGGATCGTCTGGAATGGATCGCCTGTCTCCGTGCCATGATTTGCAAAGGGCGAAACAGCATGGATTGGAAGCGTATCGCCCAGCGCGCCGCCGAATCCGGCGCCACCAGAGGCTTGCATCTCGGCATTCTAATGGCCGCGAGCCAGGGTGAGACGGATGTGCCTGCTGGTCTCCGCGATTCCGCCCTCGCGGACCGGCGCGCAGCGATTTTGGCCCGCGAAGCGCAGGACCGGCTGTTTGCCGAAACCGTCGTTTCCCACTCGCGCCGGGAAGTTGAGCGGCATGCATTCTACCTCCGCAGCAGAGAGCGCCTTCTCGATCAGGCCCGTATCGTGCTCTTCTCCTGTTTGCGCATTCCTCACCCGCTGGCCAGGGACTGGCGCCTTTTTCCGATTCCCGCATCTTTGTCGTTCCTCTATTACCTGCTGCGCCCTGTAAGACTCCTTCGGGAGCATGGGTTCCCCAGGCTTTGGGCAATGTTTCGCCAGCGCACTACCTTTCAGGAGGAAAAATATTTATGACGAGCGGCGTCGCTGTTCCGCTTGATTCCGTAGTGAAGATGAACCCCGGGTCCGTAGCCTGCGACCTTGAGGGCGAAATCGTAATTCTCAATTGCGTCTCGGGCGTCTACTTCGGTCTCAACTCCGTGGGCGGGACGGTGTGGAACTATATCCAGTCGGAAAGGTCGGTGGAGGAAATCGTTCTGCACCTGCTCGCGCAATACAAAGTCGACCGCGCGCGGTGCGAGTCCGAGGTGTTTACACTTCTTCAGAAAATGGCCGACCAGGGCCTCGTCAGCTTTCGAACTCCATGAGGGCATTTTCCCGATTCTTCCGCCTGAACCCCGCCGAAAGAGAAGCCTTTGTTCTCTCTCTGTTGGCGATGTCCGCGGTGCGCGTTGCACTGCTCGCCTCTTCGCCACGTCGTTTAGCCGGAGCGCTGGAAGCGATCAATCGCCGATTCCCGCGCGGACCCGAAGCCAAACCCATCGGCCTGCGGCCTCTCGCCAGATGCATACGCCAAGGCAGCCGCTTCTCTCCCGTCGGGACTACGTGCCTCTCGGAAGCCATTGCGGGCCGGGCTCTGCTTGCACGCTATGGACACCAGGGCGAACTGCGCATCGGTGTGGTGAAGAATGACGGCAGGTTGTGGGCCCATGCCTGGCTCGAATGCGCAGACCAGGTCTTTATAGGGAATCCGGCGCCGAGTGGAAAAACCTATGTGCCAATCGTGGGGGCGGAGGGGCTGATCGGATGAGCGGCATCGTTGGATTACTGCGTCGCGACGGCCGCGAGGCCGGGACCGCTGACGCCACGGCCATGCTTGACAAGATCCTCCATCGCGGACCGGACCATGCCTCTGTCTGGGCGAGCGAATCCGCGGCGCTCGGAAACTGCTTACTGCGCACCACCCCCGAGTCTCTGCTTGAGAATTTACCTTGCGAGTCCCGCGTGGGGCCGTTCGTCATTGCCGCCGACGCGCGCATCGACAATCGCGATGAGCTGAACCGTACCCTTCACACCGTGCGCACCGAAACACCCACCGACAGCGAACTGATCCTGCGCGCTTATGCCCAGTGGGGCGAGTCCTGCCCGGAACGTTTGATCGGAGACTTCAGCTTCGTCATCTGGGACAAACGGGAAAAGAAGATGTTCTGCGCGCGCGACAGCGCCGGCGTGCGGTCGCTTTACTACTTTGCTTCACCGCGTCTTTTCGCTACCGGGTCCGAAATCAAGTCGCTGCTTGCACTGACGGAGATACCGGCGTTTCTTAACGAGCAGCGCGTGGGCGATTACCTGATCAATCTTTTCGAAGATCGCGCCATCACGTTTTATAAGGATATTTACCGGCTTCCCGCCGCGCATACCTTAACCGTTTCGCGAGACGCCTTCAAGGTCCGGAATTACTGGAAGCTCGATCCGGCCCGCGAGATCCGCCTGCGCAACGACAACGAATACGCGGAAGCTTTCCGTGAGATCTTCGATGAAGCCGTCAGATGCCGTGTGCGCAGCGTCTTTCCAGTCGGCGCGGCGCTGAGCGGCGGTCTCGATTCTTCCGCCATCGCCTGCACCGCGCGCAATCTGATTCGAGGCGTCGATCCGCAGGCCACGCTCCATAGCTTCTCCGTCGTCTTTCCCGGCGCGCCGGAATCCGACCTTCGCAGCATCGACGAGCGGGAGTACGTCGACTCAGTCCTGAGCAGCGGATCCTTCAATGCGCATTTCATCCACGGCGATCGGCTAAACCCCCTGAGCGACTATTCGCGGATTCATCATCATCTGGACGAGCCCAATTTCGCGCCGAATCTCTATCTGCATTGGGCAATGTACGGTTCGGCGCGGGAAAACGGCGTGCGGGTGTTTCTCGACGGTCTGGATGGCGACACCACGGTTTCCCATGGTTTCGAACTGCTCGACGAACTGGCGCGCGGCTTCAGATGGCGCCGATTGTACAAAGAAGCCTCCGCGTTGTCCGCCAATCTGTTTGAAGGATCGAACCCGCGCCGTATCCTCTGGCGCTACTGCTTCCGCGACATGGCTCCTGACTGGACGCACCGCGTGTGGCGCCTTTTACACGGACGCTTCGGTGAATTGCGCGGCAATAGTACGCTGACGCATCCCGACTTCGCGCGTCGTCTGCGCTTGCGGCAGCGGGCCCATGGATTGTTGAATTCTGCGCCCCCGAGAACGGCACGCGAGTATCACCTCAAGGCGCTTCGCTTTTCGCTTTACGCTCATGCGCTCGAGATGGCGGATAAAGCCAGCGCGGCGTTCGGCGTTGAGGCTCGATACCCTTTCTTCGATCGCCGCCTGATTGAGTTCTGTCTGGCGTTGCCTGCCGGGCAGAAACTCGCCGCCGGCTGGAACCGGGCCGTTTTCCGCCGCGCCATGGAAGGCGTGCTTCCCGCCGAAGTTCAATGGCGCCGGAGCAAGGGAAATCTTTCGTCGAATTTTCATCGGAAACTCCTCGATTGCGGGCGCGAAACTTTGGAGGGGGTGGCCGCAAACCAGACACCTCTCTTTGGCGCTTATGTCGATATGGCCGCGATGAGAAAGTCGCTTGATTGCTGGAAGGACTCGCCGTTGGGCGCGGGCGGCAGGCACTCTATCCATCTCTTCGCCGCCGCAAATCTTGCGTTGTGGATGAAACAGACTGGCCTCCAACCCGTATCTCAGGCCGCGCCGAAAACCGTTCAGGAAAAAGCTCCAGACGCCCCCCAAGCGTCGCTGGAAAACTTGCTGGCCGTCGGGCCAGGGAAAGGAGAAAATGCATGCAATCTGTCGATCAAAAGGATTGGGTAACACCCGAACTGACAGTCTACGGAGACGCCGCGACGCTCACGTTAGTCAAGGACAAACACATGGGCGTAAGCGACGGCTATACTTTCAATGGCACGCCGATAAGCGGTTAGTGCAAGCAAGAGGGGGCTCTCTCCGCAAGGGGAGCGCCCCCGATTTTTGTTCCCCTGAAGGCCGATGCACTTAATCGAATCCCGAAATATAGTAAAGCCTGGCCTTTGGCCGGCTGGGTCGCCTGATCGTATCCGCCCTTTCCACTACAAGGCTTATGGGCTGAGCATCCAGTCCGATCTTCCGCTTCCCGAGTTCCTGCCCGGTGCCGGGCCGAAATGTGTTCCCGACGTTCTCGTGACGCTCGGCCGCGAGGAAGACTGGACAGGCGATGCGCGCGGCGAGCCCAGCTTCCGGTCGATAAATGCCGGCGACGCCCGCTTCTGGTTCCCAGCGGTCGGCGGATTTCACGTACGTTCCGGCAGCGAGATAATTATTACTCCCGAGCCGGACGTCGACGAGGACTTGTTGCGGCTCTACGTGGAAGGCATGATGATGGCAAGCCTTCTTCATCAGCGAGGTTTTTTTGTTCTTCACGCCAGCGTGGTTCAGGTGGGCGATTCCGCCATCGCGTTTCTCGGTCATGTCGGGGCGGGCAAATCCTCGGTCGCGGCGGCCCTTCATGCCCGTGGCTGCCCCGTGGTCGCCGACGACAACGCCGCCATCGATCTGTCGTCTCCCCGCCTGACCGTATTGCCCGCTTTTCCTGCCGTCAAGATATATCCGAAGATTGCCTCGGAGCTCGGTTATCCGGAGGACTCGCTTGCGGTGATGCATCCTTCGCAGCCCAAGCGCGCGCGCTCGGTGGACGTCGCATTTCCGCAATGCCCCGTGCCACTCAAAACCATCTATACCCTTGCTCGTGGCGCGGACAGCGGGTTCGTTCCCCTGGCGCGCGCCGCATACCTGCTGGAGTTAATCCGGAATTCCGTACCCACGCGTTGGGGACATTCGGGCGATGGTGAGCATCTGCGTCGGTGCACCAACCTCGCCGGACGCATCCCCGCCTTCCGCGTCCGGACCTTCGATACGCCTGAGGAACTGCCCTCTCTGGCCCTGCGCATCGAACAACACTCCTCCAGAGGTTCTCTTGGCTGCGATTGACGGGTTCCGCACCCGCATCGCGGCACTGCGCGAACAACTGCGTTATTTCCCGAGAATCCAGCGCTTGATTTGGGAGTCGACCGGTGGATGGAGCATCGCGTGGCTGGCCGTGCTTTGCCTGCTCGGCGCCACACCCCTTGCGACCATCGCGCTGACCAGACGGCTGGTGAACAGCCTCGTCGCCGCTACTCATGCGGGGGGGGCGTGGCCCTCCGTCCGGCCTGCCTTGGTGTTCGGCATTCTTCTGGCTCTGGTCGGGATCCTTTCAGAGCTTCTGCAGGGAGTGCTCGACTGGGTGAGGACCGCGCAATCGGAACTGATTCAGGATCACATCAGCGACCTGGTTCATCGCAAGTCCGTCGAAGTAGATCTGGCTTTCTATGAATCGCCCGAATACTTCGATTCCCTCTACCGCGCCCGCGACGAAGCCGGCTCCCGCCCGGTCACGCTGCTCGATAATCTGGGCAGCCTCATCCAGAACGGCGTAACGCTCATCGGTATGGCCGGTCTGATACTCGCCTACGGTCCGGTCCTCGTGCTCGCGATGTTGTTCAGTACCCTGCCGGCAATGTACATCGTAATCCGCTACAACTGGCTCAACCACGATTGGTGGCATCGGACTACGGCCGAACGCCGCTGGGCCCAGTATTACGACCAGAAGTTCATCAGTCGAGAGAGCGCGGCCGAAATGCGGCTTTTTCAGCTGGCAGGCCCATTTCACTCCGCTTTCAGCGATTTGCGGGAGAAACTGCGCGGGCAGAAGCTCGATCTGGTGCGCAGACAAAACATCGCGCGTATGGTTGCCGCTCTCTTCGGATCCGCCATCGCCGCCGTTTCCATGGGCTGGATGGGATGGCGATCCCTGCGCGGCGCCGGCACGCTGGGCGATCTGGTGCTGTTCTACCAGGTTCTCATGGGTACCCAGAGTATTATGCGCGCGGCCACAGGCAGCTTTGGACAGATCTACGCCAACAGCCTCTTTCTTGCCAGCCTTTTTCAGTTTCTCGACCTGAAGCCCCGTGTGGTCGACCCGCCCCGCCCCGTGAAGGCGCCCGGCGCTCTTCGCGATGCAATCGTTTTCGAAGACGTGACTTTCCGTTATCCCGACAGCGATCGCACAGCTCTCCGCAACTTCAGTTTGAGAATCCCCGCGGGAAAAATCGTGGCCATCGTCGGACCCAATGGCTCCGGGAAAAGCACCTTGCTCAAGCTGCTGGCAAGATTCTACGATCCGGAGCACGGACGAATTACCATCGACGGAACGGACCTGCGCGACTTCGCTCTTGAAGATCTGAGACGCCTCTTCTCGGTTCTTTTCCAGCTCCCCGTTACTTACGATGCCACCGCCGCCGGGAATATCGCTGTAGGCGGTAACGGCACCTCGGCGGATTTGGCCGCCATTCGCCACGCAGCAGTCGGCGCCGGCGCTCACGATGTTATCTCTCGCTTGCCGCGCGGTTATGCGACTCCGCTGGGAAAATCCCTTGCCATGGGCAACGATCTCAGTGCGGGCGAGTGGCAGAGGGTGGCGATGGCCCGGGCCTTTTTTCGCCGCTCTCCCGTCATTCTTCTCGACGAGCCCACCAGTTTCATGGATTCCTGGGCGGAGGCCGAATGGTTCGACAGGCTGCGTTCCCTTTCAGCCGGCCGCACCGCAGTGGTGATCACCCATCGATTCACTATCGCCATGCGGGCCGATCTGATCCATGTGATGGATCGGGGGCGTCTGATCGAATCCGGCACACACAGCAGGCTGCTTTCGACCGACGGCCTGTATGCGCAATCGTGGCTGCAGCAAACCGAGGCGGAACCGGCCCGGGAAACGCTGGCCGTTTAGCGTCGACCATCTACCAGTTCACCGCCATCCAAAGATTCTGGTACGTGTTACCACTGACAATCCAACCTGTAAGAGCGGATCCGGTGTTGTCGATCAGTCCTGATCCGAAGTTATAAGGGGTGTCGGAGCGAACCGTGTTGTTCGTGATCGACGATCCCGGCATAGAGCTGTTCACATCAACTCCGCAAAACCAGAATCCGCCTGGCCACGTGATTCCCTGTTGTATCACCACGTTTGAATCGATCACCCCGGGTCCGGGCGCGGGCGATTGATGAATCCCGGCGAAAATGACCGTATTATCGGCCGGCCAGGAGCCTGCCGTGCGCACAATGGTATTCCGCGAGATCAGGCTGTTACTCCAGTCGTTATCCAGCTTGATTCCGATCAGTTGAGGTTCCACGACGGTGTTCCCGGATATTACGGAATTGGTGCTTGAGCAGCGATCGCGCGCGACATCGCAGGCCAGAATAATTCCCGTATCCCCGGCCCCGCTGACAATATTTCCCGTAACTGTCGGCGACGAAGTGCCCACAATAGAAATGCCCTCCGTGAAGTTCCCGGCAATCACATTATTCGTTACCTGCGCGTGGGCCACGATGATTTCGATGCCCGCGTTCTGCCACGGACCCGTGGCATTGGTGATCTTGTTGCCGCTGACGATCGCCCCGTCTCCGTGGGTGATCGACAGGCCCATGCCCGAGGGACTGGTCCAGTTCGAGAAGGAATTATTTTGCACCACCGGCGCCGTCAGCACCGAGCCATTGGGCGGGTCGGGCCGGAACAGTTCGATACCGATGCGTGCCAGACCACTTCCCGCATTGCCCGTAATGACCAGATTATCGCCGCTGGGAAATGACGCGGGATTCGGCGCGACGTAGATGGCATCGCCTTCGGTCACGTTCTGGAAAGAGTTATTCAGTATCCCCGTGTTTTCCACGGTTGTGAGCCAGATTCCTCCGGCGACGTTGGCGAACGTGTTGTTTTGAATTGTGGAGTTGACGAATCCCCACGTGGACACAAGCGATAGGTTGGCCGGAAATATTGCCGTCGCGGGTACGTTCCTGAACACGCAATGGTCTATCTGAATGTTCTGGGCCGGGGCGTAGCCCTGCGCGATAATCCCTCCCCCCAGTCCGTTCGAATTGAGAGTTAAACCCGTAATGCGGACGTTGGTCAGCTGACTGATGTCGGCGATGAAACTATTAGCCGTCGCCAGTATAATAGCTGCGCCCCCTGATCCCGCCAGCGTGCAGTTGCTCTTCAGAGCGAGTCCCGAAACCAAATAGCTGCCCCCCGTGAAAGTGACAGTTCCATTGGAGCCACAGGCGTTGATCGCGCTTTGTACCGCCGCGGTGTCGTTGACGATTCCGTTTCCGGCCGCTCCGAACGTACTTACGTCGGCCCCTCGAAGTACAAATACCGATAGCAGCATAACTGAAGTAGTGCGCCAGATCATATGTACTTTTTATCCCATATGATCTCTTTTCAAGCAATACTCTGTGAGTTAATTCACAAAATAAACCTAATATTGAAAGTAGCAGCGCTACCGAAGAGCGGTATTTATGCTTTCACATTTTAAAGTTCAGTTTCAGTTAATTATGAATGGTGATCAGGCCCGGCACTGACTTAACGCCCCCAACCGTGACCAGCAACGTCTGATCTCCGTTGGGCACCGATGCCGGGACTGTGATATTGAATTGATAGACCTGTGACAACGGTGGAACGAGGCCCGCAAACGTGACCTGAGCGGGCAGTCCGCCAATGGTCGCTGTAGGTGTCGGACTGAGTGGATAAATCTTGTCTGTTATGATGCCTTGCGCAATGGCAGGGCTTGTAGCTCCAAATCCCGTGCCATACAGAATAATTGTCTCTCCCGGCACCGCCGGAGTGGTAAAGTTGGGAGGACTGTTGGGGTACAAACCGGTTTTACCGACATTCGTGTAACTCGCAGCGTGCTGTGCCACCAGATACTTTCCCGAATCGGGCGTATTGGTGATCCAGGTGAAGAATGCCGGTGAGATTGGCTGGATCGTGACCCACGAGCTTACTGTTGGTCCAGCTGGAGTTGTCACAACTACTGGAATACCCGTGCCTGTCTGGGGAAGGTTTGGCGTTATCAGGTTGATTTGCCCCGGGCTGACATACTCCACATAGGCGGACACTCCATTCACGGTCGCAGACACGCCATCGAGCGAAATTGGCAGATTCGTGCCGTTCTTGAAATCCGAAGCCTGCCAGGTTCTGGTAGTTACGGCGAGGTTAGTTCCATAGACAGATATGTAAGTGTTCCCCGCGAATGACGGCTGATAACTGGCTGAATTGGATAGGCTCGTGATGGAAGGAGAGCCGGACGCGCCGGCGATCGTAAAATCCGGACCGAACGATCCTGCTTCATTGGGCTGGAAGTTGGTCGTTGGCATTGTGAAAGAACTGGTTTGCAGTTCCCGTTCCTGAATATATTGAACCGCGGAACTTCCACTTGAGACAGATGAAGCCGCTTCAATCGAGCTATCTGCGCTTGTGTTCTTTTGTCCTCCTATTACATAAGTCCCCGCGGGCAACGTGTAGGATACAGGGACCACGCGAAAGCCGTTGAGATAAGTCGCGGACGCCCCTGCGGGAACGGTGGCGGAAACGAGAAGGGTTCCGCTGGATGCATTGAAAATACCCACTGTATGGGCCTCATTGAGACCGGCGCCGGTGGTGTCCAGATACGCAAGCCCCGATACCGTCACCGTCGCCGACGTCGAGAATTCCCAGCCAATCATAAATGGGCGCGTATCGGTTCCCGCGGTTCCGCCCACTGGCGTCATAGCGAGGTTGTCTGCGTAACAAACCGCGGCGCAAAAGAGCAGCGCGTAAGTCAAAGCTGTGGCTCTCATATATCTCATAGGATCGACCGGTACCAAGACTCAAGCGTCTCGCGAATCGGCGCGGCCCCGCAAGGATGGGCTCCTGGAGTTTGTAAGCTTAGACCCTCCACGTCTTATGAATTTGGGTGGTGAATCACGTCCGTAGCGTAGTATTCGGCCCCCTGGTCATGTTGGGCACCTTGCCTGACGATTCGGACCTATCCGGATCTTGCGCTGCGCCGAGCGGTAATCGCACACTGAGAGCAACAATCGTTATGTCCCCCGTTATGTCGTCGGACCGCAAAAGCCCCGATCGTTTGTCCGCGCTGACCGGCCTCCGGTTTCTTGCAGCCGTCTGGGTTGTAATGCTTCATAACGTGAACCCGGCCAAAGTGCCCCGGGTAGCCATGAATTTCATAGGACGCGGCTATGTCGCAGTGGACTTGTTCTTCGTTCTGTCGGGATACATCCTGACCCTGAACTACATTAATCCGGCGGGTACGTTTCGCGGCGGCAAAACGAAATTCTGGATGGCCCGATTGGCTCGTATTTATCCGGTTTATGCTCTGGCCCTGCTGCTGTCGATCGGCATGGGCCTCGAGGCTTATCGTTCGGCCCATCTGTTCACGGGACGCCTGCAGTTCTATACATCCTTCATCCTGACGGCAGTCCTGCAGCAGAGTTGGTGGAACAGCACAGCGACTCTGTGGAATTTTCCCGCCTGGTCGGTATCGGTAGAAGCGTTCTTCTACGTGGTTTTCCCCATCGCGGCATTATGGGTCGGCCGCATTTCGGCGCGCCGTCTTTTTGCCGCGCTGGGCGTCTGCTGGCTGATTGCCATGACGGGACCACTGTTGGGATTTATCGAAAATCCCGCCGCGTCTTACGACGCCTGGAGAACGGATTTCGTCCGTTATCTCCTGATGGTTAATCCGTTGTTGCGTTTGCCCGAATTCCTGTTTGGAATGATGCTGGGGAGGATATTCCAGGTCAGTGGAGATCGCTTCCCGCGCCTCTCACTCTGGACGACCGTGAGCCTCGTCGCGGCGGCAGGTGTGCTCTTTACCACCGGCGTTCCGCGGATTTTTGTCGGAAACGGCCTGCTGGCGCCGGTTTGGGCCGTTCTCATCTATGCACTGTCAACCGGAAAACCCTCTTTTCTGCACCGTATCCTTTCCTTGCCGCCCATGGTCGTTCTGGGAGAGGCAAGCTACGGCATCTACATTCTCCAGGCTCCGCTTGCCTGGTTTGTGTTTCATTACTACCGGGGCCCCGGCCGCCTCGCAGTCTATCTTGCCGTATTAATCGCCAGTTCACTCCTGAGCTTCTGGTGGTTCGAGACTCCGGTGCGCAATGCAATCAGAACGAGATTTGGAAAACGCCCCGTAGCTGTCGCGGCCGCTCGGCCGGCGAGCGAGAGCACTCCGGTCATGGGGCCGCTCGAGCCCGAAGCTGGATAGGCGGCCCTGTTCCGGGAAATGTATTCAAATCGGCGAACGTCCATTTCTTAACTCGCGCAAAGCCTCGTCAAAGCCCGCACGTCCGCAACCCGCTCAATCCCGCGAACCATCTCCACAATTGCCCGCGCCTTATCCGCCGGCCACTTAGCGTAGGCGCAGCAATCCATAAACTTCTCCGCCTCTTCCGCAAACGACATCGGATTCGCCGGATTCCCCTTAGCCACATCCGCCCGCCCCGTAACCGTGCGCCCGTCTTTGAGCCTGATCTCAATAATGGTGGTCATCTTGTTGTATCCAGCCGCTTCCGCCACCGGGTCCACTCCAAACTCCACCCGCCGGATCATCGCCTTAACCTCCGGCCGATTCACCACCTCATCTGTAAACTCAGTCAGCCCCGCCTTCCCATACAGCACCAGCGAAGCCATGCAAAACTCCATGCTGAACTTCGCCTGCAGATTATCCGTCGGGTTGTGATGAATCAGAGCGTTCGGAGAATTCTTATTCGTCCCCACGCGCACATGCTCCACCTGATCCGCTTTAATGTTGTGCTCCTTGATCAGAGCTAACATTGCCGACATCCCCGGATGCGTGAGCGATCCCGAGGGAAACGGCTTAATCGAAACTCCCGGCGCCACAAAAGTCCATGGATTACCCAGCTTCCCCATGATCGCCGAAGAATCGAAACCACCACCCTCGGCATGAAAAAATCCGCGCGGAGCTTCGAGGATGTCATCCGCCGCCGTCCAACCCAGCGACGCAAAATCTGCCGCCACAACGCCGCTCTCCGCCGCCCGCCCCGCATGGAAAGGCTTGGTCATGGTGCCGAAATTCTCCCGCAGCCCCGCGCCCTCGCTCGCGCCAATTCCGAGCGCAGTCAAAACATGCGCGCGATCGAAACCATAAATCTTCGCCATGCCCGCCGTAGACCCCAACGCACCGACCGTGCCAGTAGAGTGGAAACCATCCTCGTAATGCCGAGGATTCATCGCCTCCGCGATCCGGCACTCCACTTCCACGCCCACGTTATAGGCCAGCATCAAATCCCTGCCTGATAACCCGCGCGTTTCCGCCGCCGCGAGGACTGCCGGAAGCACCGGAGCCGTAGGATGCGTCAAAAGCCCATAAACCCGATCCCCGGCCACCGCCAACTGAGTATCGTCATAGTCGTCCGCATGAATCCCGATCGCATTGGCAAACGCCGCAAAACGAACCGGAGTTTTCAACGAGGACCCAAACACAGTGGCCGAGCCCGTGGCATTAAGGCTCTTCAGATACGTCCGCACAATCTCACCAGAAGCGGCAACCGACCCGCACAAAGCCAGTCCCAACCCATCGAGCAATGATTTCCGGGAAAGCTCAATCACCTCGGAAGGAATATCCGAATACCGGGTCTTAACAATAAATTCCGCAACGTAACCCGTAACCATATCGCCAGCCTTAGTAGTCTGCGCCCAGAGCGATCCCAAACCAGCTAATGAAGCTAAACCAAAACCCCGCCGGCTAATCATAAATCCTTCCCGATCATAAAAGCTCCTGGCAGGTTGTTAACCTGCGGCCGATTGGTAATCGGCCCGCCGCTCAGCAAGCCAACTCCGCAACCGCATCCTCAAGCGCCTGCAACGAACCCGCAAAAAAATGATCCGAAGCCTCAATAAACTCGAGCGCCTTAGGCGCCGCGAACCTTTCAAACGCGGCCTCCAAAGCTAACCGAGGCCCATGCACATCCTGAATGCTCTGCAGAAAATACTTGGGAACTCTGCACTCTCTCAGGTATTCGAAATGCCCCATCTCAGTAGGAAACCCCACCGCAATCAAACGAGCCGGCCGAGGCTCCCCCAAACTGCATCCCAATCGCAAAATAACCCGAGATCCAAACGAAAACCCGGCCAAAGAGTAAGGCAGGTTCGCATACCGCAAACGCAAGAACTCAAGCGCTGCACGTGCATCCTCCAACTCACCATGCCCGTGATCATGCGACCCTTCGCTCAGGTTCACCCCGCGAAAATTAAATCGCAGCACCACGCTGCCCGACCGCCGCAACCCCCGCGCCATCCGATACACGACCTTGTTATGCATAGTCCCGCCGTACAAAGGATGCGGATGGCAAACCAAACACGCCTCGCGCGCTGTCGAATCCTCCGGCTCCTCGAGCAAAGCCTCCAGCCGTCCCGCCGGCCCGTCGATGAAAAGGGATTCAATACGTCGAGGCAAGTTCGGGGCTCAGTCAGTTAGTGCGGAAATTAATAAACTGCAGATCGATCCCAAAATCAGCGCCCTTCAACAAAGCAATCGCCTGCTGCAGAGTATCGCGGTCTTTACCACTCACCCGCACCACATCGCCCTGAATCGAAGCCTGCACCTTCAGCTTGCTGTCCTTGACCTTCTTGACAATGTCGCGCGCCTTCTCAATCGCAATCCCCGACTGCAAAGAAACATCCTGCTTCACAGTCATCCCGCCGCCCTTCACAATCGTCCCATAAGTCAGATTCTTGAGCGGAACCCCGCGCTTGACCAACTTCTGCTGCAGGATCTCAACCACCGCCTTCAGCTTGAAATCGTCCGCGCTTACGAGGTCGATCTTCTTGTCTTTCTCATTCAACTCGATGGTCGATTTCGAATCCTTCAGGTCATACCTGGTAGTGATCTCTTTTAGAGCCTGCTGGATGGCATTCTTCACCTCCGGCATTTCAATCTGCGACGCAACGTCAAAACTGTTATCTGGCATTCCAGTCCAGTTTATCTTTACCAAGCCGCGACCGCGAGGGAGCGGTTTACAAAATCGCCCGCACCATGCCCCCGTCCACCGGGATCGTCGTCCCCGTAATGTAACCCGCGCCCTCTGAAGCCAGGAACGCCACCAAAGCCGCCAACTCCTCGGGCCGCCCCACCCGCCGAGCCGGAATCGATTGCGCGATATCCGCCAGCCCCGCCGCCTCGTCCATGCCCCGATCCAGCCGCTGCTTCAGCGAAGTCTGCCGCACACGATCCGTCAGAATAATCCCCGAAGCCACATTGTTGACGGTGATGCCAAACTCCGCCACCTCGTCGGAAAGCAGCTTGGCCATGCCGATAATCCCCAGCCGCCCGGCTGTCGAAAGCACCGACCCCGGAAGCACGCTCTTCGTCCCCAGGCTCACAATATTCACGATCCGCCCCCAGCGCGCCGCCTTCATCCCCGGCAGCACCAAACGGCTGAAGCGCACCGTGCTCATGAGATTCAACTCCAGCGCCTTATGCCAGGCCGCATCGTCAAAGCTTTCGAAAGGAGCGAACGGAGGACCACCGGCGTTATTCACCAGCACGTCCACCCGCCCAAACGCCATCACCGCCGCATCGAAGATCGCCTGCAACTGGCCGACATCTGTAACGTCCACGGATTGAAACCGCACGTCAGCGCCGGTCGCCTCGCGGATCTGCGACGCAGTCCGCGACAACTGTGCCAAATCCCGCGACCCGATCATCACTCGACAGCCTTCCCGAGCCAAAGCCATGGCGCAAGCCCGCCCCAGACCCTTACTCGCGGCCAGCACCAACGCCGTTTTACTTGCGAGTCCGAGATCCATACTGCCCTGCCCCAGGCTTACGCCCGTATAACGCCGCTACTACCCGCTCCGTAAGCGTGTCGATCAGAGCCGGCATGGCCGCATCGAGCGCCACCGTAACCGCCGCCCGCACCTGCTCCGGATCGATAATGGCAACCGAACGTGGAGCGGCCGGCGCCGCGGACTTCTTGTCCGCCTCAGCCGCCCGCTTCTTGTTTGAGCCGCCGACGAAGCGCTCCACCGCCTCCAGCAACAAACTCGCCTCGAACGGCTTTTTCAATACCCCGTCGGCGCGCACACGGCCGACTTCCTTCTCATCCACCGGCTCCACCGCGCCCGCCGTCAACAGCACCGGAGCCCCGCCATGCGCCTTCACGTATTCGCACAACTCAAAGCCCGACACCTCGGGCATCGAGATATCCGCAATGATCAGATCCGGCTGCGCATCGTCGAAGCGCAGCACCGCGACTTTGCCATCGCTGACGGTGATAACTTCGTGGCCTTCATCGCGCAGAATCCGCTCGCCCATCCGCTGTGCATGCGGGCTGTCGTCGGCAAGCAGAATGCGGCTCATCGAGGCGCTATCGGTTGAGATCCCAGTACCGGAAGCGTCGAAGGTGCAGGAGCCTGGGCAGGCGGCGCCGGCGTAACCGGACCGCTGGCTGCGGGAATCGTGCCCGGAACCGCCCCCGGAGCACCCGGCGTACCCGGAGCCGGCGGCATGGCCTTGTCGTTGTTCTTCTTCGCTGCCGCCTTGGCTGCCTTCTGCTGTGCCTTGGCCTGAGCCTTCTGGTAATCCTTGATCTGCTTCGCCGTCGGCATGTGATTCGAGGGCGGGGGCGGTTCCGGTTTCGCCGCGGCCTCTGTTGCCGAACTGGTCTCGCCGTTCGAACCCACGCTGGCCTTGTTCTCGCCGGTGCCCGACGCATCGGGAGCCAGGGTGCCGTTCTGCGCGCTCATGCGCACGTCCTTACCTTGATCGATCGCCGTCGTATCGCTCACCACGCCGCCCACCACATCGCTGACGCCCGCCTGTGTTCCCGCCGCCACCGCAGGCACGCTCAACGGAACGGGGGGTTTCAGCGAAGTCATCGTCGGCGTACCGCTCTTCGCCGCCAGACTGGTATCCGGCCGTCCCGAAACCAAGTCCAGCGACTTCGCTACGATCCCCAGCTTATGCCGATTCTCCAGCTCGTACTTCATGTGCGCATAAGCCGCCGGATCGGCCGCGGGCACGGGCTTCTTCAGCGCCGTCAATCGCTCTTTCGCCGCATCAACGTGCGGGCTCAACGGGTAATCCTTCACGATTTTGGTCAGCGCGTCGCCCTCTTTATCTTCGAAGCGATCACCCATCTTGCGATACGAATCCGCCAGTTCCCACAACACCTGATCGGTGCCGCTGTAGAGCGGATACTGCCTCGACACATAATCGAAACGGCTCGCCGCCGCCGGGTAGCTCAGCTTGTGGTGATAGAACTCGCCGGTGTTGTATTCCTTCTGCGCCAGCACTTCCTGCACGTCGCGCACCCGCTGCTCGGCAGCCTTGACGAACTTCGAATTGGGGAATTGCGTAATCACCGTGCGGCATTCGTCCTCGGCCCGCTGCGCCTGCGCCGAATCCCGATCCGCTTTCTCCATCTGCTTGTAGTGAATCTCGCAAACCCGCGACTGTGATTCCGCCGCCTCTTCCATATTCGGATAGAACAGGATGAAATCTTTGTATTCCGCCTCCGCCTGAGCCAGTCCATGCGCCCCGCCCTCGCGGAACCAGCTGTCGGCAATGGCCAGTTTGGCCTTGGCCAGATACTCGCTGGTGTCGTAGGTGTTGATGAGCGTATTCAAGGTCAGCCGCGCAATTTCGTAGTTGCCCTTCTCGATGTTGTGAATGGCACGGTCGAACAGCACCTTGTCGGGCTGCAGCGTGTCTTTCGAAATCGGCGTCTCGTACTTTTTCTTTTTGAACGGATAGGGGAAGCCGAAGCCCGAAAGCAGCATCACCGCCAGCAGGCTTGCCGTAATTACGAGGATAGGATTGCGTCTTTGCATCGGATATTTATTCTCTTGCCGCATGCCGGTGACCATACCGCCCGCCATGCGTTAAATCGTGTCGTTCTCAAGCTAAGTCTCAAACCTTGATCGCCGCCGCGTCTTCCGCCAGCTGTTGCATGTCCTTCACGGTTGCAGCCGGGTCCGCACTATGGAACACATGCGATCCCGCCACCATCCAGTTGCAGCCCGCGCGCACGATCGACTCTACATTCTCGTGGCTCACGCCGCCGTCGATCTCGATGGCGAAATCGAGTTGCCGCTCCCGCCGGATTCGATCCAGCCGCCGAATCTTATTCAGCGAATTCGGAATAAAAGCCTGCCCGCCGAAACCCGGATTGACGCTCATGATCAAAACGAAATCGCACACATCGATCACGTCTTCAAGTACGCTCACCGGAGTCGCCGGATTCAACACGATACCCGCGCGCGCTCCCAGATTTTTGATATTGTGCAAGGTCCGGTCGAGGTGTACGGCGGCCTCGTAATGCACCGAAACCTGATCAGCCCCCGCATCTATAAAGATCGGCGCATAAGTATCCGGATCCGTGATCATCAGATGAACGTCGAGCGTCGACTGCGTAATCTTGCGAATCGATTGAACCAGAGGAGGGCCGAGCGTCAGATTCGGAACAAAATGCCCGTCCATCACGTCGACGTGCAGCATTTTGGCCCCGCCGCGCTCCACCGTGGCGATATCCTCCCCCAGGCGGGCGAAGTCCGCCGAGAGGATGGATGGCACAATCTGAACCATTGTAGTTAATGAAGATCTTACCATAATGCGGCGGTGGGTCAGGTTAGCAGGAGTACTCTCTACTCCGCCTTTTTCTTCTTTTTCTTCTTCACCACCACCGGCTCGACAATAGAGAATTGCAGCTTGCGCTCCAGCGGGTCTACTCTCTCCAGAATTACCCGCACCTTATCGCCGATGGAGAATTCGCGCCGCGTCCGTTGGCCCACGATCTTGCGCACATTTTCCTGATACGTGTAATGGTCGCCGGGCAGCGTATCGATCGGCACCAGCCCTTCCACAAATAATTCCGTCAGCTCCACAAATGCCCCATAGCGCGCCGTGTTGATAATCAGGCCATCGAACTCCTCGCCCACGCGGCCTTCCATGAACTTCGCCTTTTTCCATTCGACCAGCTCACGCTCCGCATCGGCGGCGCGGCGTTCCGTCGCCGAGCAGTCGTGCGCAATCACTTTGAGCTCGGCCTCGCTTGAATAAGTCTTGTGGTCGAGCGACGCCGCCAGCAGCCGGTGCACGATCAGATCGGGATAGCGCCGAATGGGCGACGTGAAGTGCGTATAGTGCGTGGCCGCTAACGCGAAGTGGCCGGTATTTTCTTCGCTGTAGCGCGCCTGCTTCAACGACCGCAGCATCAGGTAACTGAGGATGCGCTCCTCCGGCTTGCCTTCGATCTTCGCCACCAGCTTCTGATACGCCTTCGACGAAATCGGCATCGCGCCCGGCAGCACCACGTCTTTATAAACCTTGCGCCCCTCGGCCTTCTTTTCCTTGTAACGATGCTTCGAAATCGGAATCGCGCCGATGCCCAGCGAATAACCGAACTGCGTGGCCACCTCCTCGAAATCCATCACGCGCTTCGGATCGGGCTGATCGTGCGTGCGATAGATGGCGGGATGGCCGGTCTGCTCCAGATGCGCCGCCACGGCTTCATTGGCGGTGAGCATGAACTCTTCGATGATGCGGTGCGCGATGTTGCGCGAACTGCGCGTCACCCCGATCATCTGGCCGAACTGGTCGAACTCGATCTGCGGTTCGGGCAAATCGAAATCGATCGACCCGCGCCGGTAGCGCTTGCGCATCAGAATTTCGGCGAGTTCGCGCATGGTGGCGAATCGCTCCACCAAAGGCGCGTAGCGCGCACGCAGAGTGGCGTCGCCTTCGAGCAGACCGTGCACGCTCGTGTAAGTCATGCGCTCGGCACTGCGAATGACGCCGCGGCAAAACTCGAACGACACCGGCTCGCCCTGTCGATCGAGCTCAATCAGCGCCGACATCACCAGTCGATCCACATGCGGATTCAGCGAACAGATGTCGGTCGAAAGCTCATACGGCAGCATAGGAACCGCGCGATCCGGAAAATAGACGCTGGTGCCGCGCAGCCGGGCTTCGTTATCCATCGGGCTGCCCGGCTTCACGTAATGGCTCACGTCCGCGATGTGAACCTGCAACCCGAAGTGGCCGCTGGGAAGCTTATCCACCAACACCGCATCGTCGAAATCGCGCGCCGTCTCGCCGTCGATGGTTACGATGGGCAACTCGCGGAAATCGCGCCGTCCTTTCATCTCCTCGGACGTAATCACGGAAGGCGTAGACTGCGCCTGCTCGACAACCTCCGGCGGGAACCGATGCGGCAGATGGTGCTTACGGATGACGATCTCGACGTCGATTCCGAAATCGTCCGGCGCCCCCAGCACCTCAATCACGCGCCCCACCGGATGGCTGCGATCGTCGCCGTATTCGAGCACTTCGGCGTTGACGATCATGCCGTCCAGATCGCTCGGGTCGGATATTTCAATGGCTCTGGCGCCGATACGATTCACTTGTTCGGCGGGCGCCGGAATGGCCAGATCGAGCGGGATCTCGATCCATTCGCGCAGGCGCTCGTCATGTGGCACTACAAACATGCCGCGCTTTGTGATGCGAAATTCCCCCACCACCGCCGGATGCGCGCGCTTCAGAATCTTGCGGATCTCGCCCTCGGTGCGTCCCTGCCCGGTATGAGTTACGCGCACCATGGCCCGGTCGCCGTTCATGGCGCCGCGCAGCGCTTCCTTACTCAGGTATACGTCGCCGGCCACATTCGGAATGGGCTTGTCGGGAATCAGAAAACCAAAGCCATCGCGATGGATGCTGATGCGGCCCACCGCGAATTCGCGATTTCCCGCCGTCGCCATGTAGTGCCCGTTGTGCATCTCGACCAGTTCGCCGCGGGCGGTAAGGCGGTCAAGCGCGGCTTCTATTCGGTCGCGATCTTCGCCATGCACGCGCAGATCGCGGAAGAGATGCTTGAGGCTGGTGCGGCCGCGCCCTTGTTGCAGAATGTGTTCGAGCAGCGCCGCGTCGGTCATTACTTGATTATTATTACCGCCGCCCAACGGCCAGGGCTTCATGCAGCAGCATCTTGATGTAAGTCTGGTACCTCATTCCTCTTGCTTCATCGTTCGGATTTGGCAATATGCCCTTCGGCAAGGCAGCACGAAACCGGCCGGGAATAAGTGGCAAAGTCGTTCTGCCGCAGGGCATCCGCCGAAAGGGATGGCCATGCCAGAAAACCAGCACCGCGAGAGCATATACTCGGAGAACGATGCGAATCTTCGCCGCCGTCATCGCCCTTACTGCCGCGCTGTTCCTCGCGGCTCAAACCGAAGAACCAGGCATCCAAATCAATTTCCAGGAGGTCATGGTCCCCATGCGCGACGGCGTCCGCCTCCAGACCGTCATCCTTTCCCCGAAGATTCCCAAAGGACCGCTCCCTTTTCTCATCGAGCGCACCCCATACGGCGTCGTAGATCGGGAAACGGTCGCCAAAAACGGATCGCCCAATCGGAGTGAGCGCTGGGAAAACTACTACAACGTCTACCAGAACATCCGCGGCCGCTTCAAATCCGAAGGCAAGTTCGTCATGGCACGGCCGCCTCACGATCCTTCCGACCCCAAAGGCACCGACGAAACGACCGACGCCTGGGACACCGTCGACTGGCTCGTCAGGAACATCCCCAATAACAACGGGCGCGCGGGCATTGCCGGCACCTCCTACGGCGGATGGACCACCGTGATGGCCGCTCTCAATCCCCACCCCGCGCTCAAAGCCGCCATCGAACAGGCCTCGCCCGCCGACCAATTCCTGGGCGACGATTTTCACCACAACGGAGCGTTTCGCCTAAGCTACGGCTTCGAATACTCCGCTCTGCTCGAAACCAACTCCACCGCCAACACAGATTTCAAATTTGACCGGGCCGATACCTTTGATTTCTACCTCGCCCTCAGCCCGCTCTCCAACGCCAACGAGCGCTATTTTCACAACAAGCTCCCCACTTGGGAGAACTTCCTCCATCACCCTGATTACGACGCCTTTTGGCGGCGTCTCGGCTTCGCGCCGTACCTCACCGCCGTGAAAATTCCGATCATCCACACCGCCGGATGGTGGGACCAGGAAGATTTCTACGGTCCCCAAAAAATCTACGAACTCCTCGAGAAGCACGATTCCGGGCACCGCAACTACTTCGTAGCCGGTCCCTGGAATCACGGGCAGTGGGGCGGCGACGGACGCCGCCTCGGCGCCGTCGATTTTGGTTCCGACACCTCCGCCCACTACCGCGATCGCATCTTCCAGCCCTGGTTCGACTACTGGCTGCGCGATCGGGGAACGCTCCACCTCGCCGAAGCGACCACCTTTGAAACAGGCACCAACGAATGGAAAGAATATGATTCGTGGCCGCCCGCGCAAGGTGTTGAATTACGCAAACTATACTTCCACGAAGGCAGCCGTCTCTCTTTCGATGCGCCAGCCCGCGCCGGCTACGACGAGTACGTCAGCGATCCCTCCAATCCCGTGCCTTACCGCCCGCGCCCGATTCCTCCCACTTATCCGGGACAGGAATGGAAGCTTTGGCTCGTGCAGGACCAGCGTTTCGTCGACCACCGGCCTGACGTCCTTAGCTGGCAAACCGACCCGCTTCCCAAAGACGTACGCATCGCCGGTGACATCCTGACGGATCTCTACGCTTCCACATCCGGGAGCGACTCTGACTGGGCCGTCAAACTCATTGACGTCTACCCCGACGACACGCCGGATGACAGCGAAACGAAAACGCACCTGGGCGGCTTCGAACTCATCATCGCCGATGAAATCTACCGCGCGCGATTTCGAAATGGCTTTGAGAAGCCGGAAGCCGTGCCTTCACACAAAACTCTTCACTACAGCATTGATCTCCACACGAACGCGCACGCTTTCAAAAAAGGCCACCGTATCATGGTGCAGGTGCAAAGCACCTGGTTCCCCGTTTATGATCGCAATCCACAGAAATTCCTCCCGAGCATCTATGAGGCACGCCCGTCGGATTACATAAAAGCCACACAGCGAATCTACCGAGGCGGCTCGTCGTCGAGTGCGATTCTGTTACCCGTGGTGAAATAGGGCGTTCATTCGACTGCTTTGCAAATCTTCGACTGCTTCGCAAATCCGCCGGGGCGGAAGCGAGTAAGTACTTTATACGGAAAGCGTATGATGAACCCAGCAGGAAGGGGCGCACCCCGATGCTTCATAATAAAAAGTGATGCGCTTCCTTCTCCTGTTAGTTCCCGCCCTGCTGACCGCCCAGACCGCGGCGCCGCACAAGACCTCCTCGGCCGAACATAAGACGGCCGGCGCGCCCCTGCGCAACTTTAAGGAATCCGGCAACCCCAACGCGCCGGTCACCATCGATCTCTACACCGATTACCAGTGCCCCTCCTGCCGGGTCTTCTACCTGGACAAGCTCCCCACGTTGATCGCCGATTTTGTGGCGACGGGCAAGGTTCACCTGATTCACCGCGACTTCCCGCTGCCCATGCATCAGTTCGGCCCACTGGCCACACGCTATGCCAACGCGGCGGGGGAAATCGGCCGTTACGATCTGGTCGCCAAACAGCTTTTCGACACGCAGCCTGAATGGTCGCAAAACGGCAATGTGGACGCGCAGGTCGCCAAGGTGCTGCCGCCCGGCGAGATGCAGCAGGTGCGCGAGATCGTCAAGACCGACCCCTGGCTGGAAGAAACAGTGAAGCAGGATACCGCCCAGGGCAATACCGACGGCTTAACGGAAACCCCCTTCATGGTGATCTCGGGCCCGCACGGGAGCGGCAAGCGCGAACGAATCACCGGCCTCTACAACATGCCCTATTCGGTTCTCAAGACATATCTTCAACAGAAGGCGGGCAGGTGACCAGGACACGCGCTCTGCTGCTGTTGGGACGCCTGATCATCGGGGGCGTGATTTTCTACGCGGCGTATGTCAAGCTGAGCGCGCCGTGGATCACCTTTGCCGCCTCGCTCAACGGCTACGGCATTCTTCCCGACAGCGCTCTCGAGCCGGTGGCAAAGACGCTGCCGTGGTGCGAATTGGTGCTCGGCATAACGCTGCTTTCCGGCTTCTGGCTGCGCTGGTCCGCGCTGCTCGCCAGCCTGATGCTGGGCTTTTTCTTCAGCATGATGGTGCGCTCTTACGCCATGGGGCTGAAGATCGATTGTGGATGTTTCGGACCCGGCGAGGCGCTCGGACCGAAGACCATGCTGCGTGATGGCGTGCTGGTTGCGATTGCCGTGGCCGTGACCGTTGGCGCTTTCCGGGCGCAGCGCAGGCATGTTCCCGCCCCCGCGCAATCCGCGCCCGGCGATGCGGAGCTCACGCATTCGTGAAATAATGAAACCCATGCGCAGATTCATCGTATCCCTGCTGGCAGGTTTATTGCTCGCGACCGCGGCCTTCACGGCAGCGCCGCAAGTGCCGCGCAAGGCGGCCGAATTCGTCATCCAGATGCCGGACAACAAGCAACTGCTGCTGAGCTCCTACCGCGGCAAGACGGTCGTGCTGGCCTTTATGTTCACCACCTGCCCGCATTGCCAGAAGATGGCCGGGGTCCTCGCGCAGGTGCAGAAAGAATACGCCGACAAGGGCGTTCAGATTCTGGGCGTCACCTTCGATCAGAACGCGGCGTCTCAGGTGCAGAGATTCGTGCAGATATTCGGGGTGAATTTCCCCTGCGGCTATTCCAACCTGAAATCCGTGATGGATTTCGAGCAGATTACCAACCCGCCTTTCGTACCTGATCTGATTTTCATCGATAAAGCCGGCATGGTTCGGTCTCAGTATGTCCCGGACGGAACCGACCCCGCCCCCGAGAAATTTCTTTCCAATGCGGACGTAAATATCAGGGCGGAACTGGATAAAATGCTTAAAGCCCGCCCGGCGGCGCCACGCCAGGCGACGCATAAAACGCCGGAAGTGGATTAAGCTTGAAAAAGGCTTAAACGGTTACGAATTGGAAGTGTGGCTCGCGCCTCGACGGACGTTGTCTCTTTACCGTGATAATAAGCCAGAATTTCGGCTTCATCGAAATCGATGGCGCGTGCGTATTGCCGGATGTAGTTGGTGTTGTAAATGCCGCCCGGAAGTTTGCGAAAATCGCCCGACTCGATGGCGTCGAGATGCCGCACGCTCAATTTGGTAGACGCGGCAATCGCATCGAGGCTGATGCCTTTCCGTTGACGCCACGCCCTGAGACCGAGAATACCCGCGTCCATATATGAATTCTTCCGTACAATTCAAATCGATGAATCCGGTCCGAAATTCAGAGTGTATCACTAGTACTGGGATAAGTACTAGTCTCTGCTAAACTCCTGACGGTAATGAGTTTCTCCCGGCGCCAGTTTTGTGCGAGGATACTTTCCAGTGCTGCCGTACTTAACCTCGACCTTTTGCGCGCGGCGGAGCGCCCCAAATTGCTGGTCTGGATTATTGCGGACCAATTCCGGCCCGACTATCTCGACGACCTCTGGCCTTCCCTCGCGCCCGGAGGATTTCGCCGGCTGATCGAAGGTGGCGCCTACTTTCCCGATTGCCAGTTCGATGCCGCCGCGTTCACCGATTCCGGGCTGGCGACTTTGCTGACAGGAGCCTGGCCCTCCCTGCATGGCATCGTGGCGGGCCGTTGGCTCGAGCCTTCGTCTACCGAGCCAAGGGCGGCAAGCGCGTCGGCGCTCCAGGCTGGAACCTTATTCGATTGCGCGCTCGAAAGTGAAAGCAACCGCGTCTTTACTATCGCGTCCGGCGCGGGCGCAGCCTTTCTCGGCGGCTGCAACTGCACCCGCGCTTGCCTCGCAACGGTTTCCGGCTGGTCGACAAAACCAGACGCAGTCCCCGACTGGTTCCGCAGTTTCGAGGCCTCGAACGATCCCTCGAAATGGCGTGGCTCCCCGTGGCTCCCCGTGGACGGATCGAAACCCCTGCGTATACTCGACGGCCAGGATTTTCCGGCACTGTACAGCGCTTCGCCCTTCGCTCTGGCCAATCAGTTCGCCCTCGCCCGGGAAGCGATCCTGCAGGAACATCTGGGTGTCGAACATCTGGGCACACCGGGCGGCCTCGATATCGTCACGCTGCTGGCCGGCTCGTTCGGGGCGCTCGGGCTCGAAACCGGCGCCGATTCCCCCTTGATGCGGGACATGGTGCTGCACGGCGACCAGCAGATCGCGTCCCTCCTCGACCTGCTCGATAACCGAGTCGGCAAAGAGGATTATGCCGTCGCTTTCACCGGCGCGCATGGGCTGGACAACAAATCCCCCACACGGCAAGCAGTTCCAGGCACCGCAATCGCCGAGGCCGTGCAGGCGCGTATGGCATCCATTCTCGACACTGCTTCCACGCAGCGGAATTATGTCGATGCGTACCTTTATCCGTTCCTTTACCTGAATCCGAAAAGCCTGCGCGCGGCCAATCTCGACATATACGAAGCGCGCCGCATAGCCGCCCAGGCCGCTATGGGTACACGAAAGATTGCCGGCTATTACACCGCCGAGGGGGAATCTTCCTTCACCGGCCCCTGGCGCGAACGTTTCGCCAACAGCTTTTTCGCCGGCCGCTCCGGCGACGTCATACTTTCCTACCCGGCTCATCACGATGAGACCGTCGACGTGGTGGCCGCCGGCTCGGTCTACAATTACGACACCCGCGTGCCGCTGATTTTCTACGGGCCCATGTTCCGTGCGCGAACCATCGAAGACACGGTCGCAGCCATCGACGTGGCGCCCACTCTGGCGCGATCCTTCGGGTTGAGTCTGCCACCCTCCGCCACCGGACGCGTGCTGGGCGAGGCCATTGGTGGTTGGCATGAAGGTGCCCCACCCGTGAAGGCCCCGCGATGACCGTCTGCGGCATCGAATTCCGCAATCCCGTGCTGACCGCCTCTGGCACCTTCGGCTACGGCGTCGAATTCGAAAAGCTGGTCGATCTGAACGGGCTCGGCGGCATCGTCGTCAAGGGCCTGTCCAGAGAGCCCATTCGCGGCAATCCCGCCCCTCGCCTGTGGGAAGCGCGCGCCGGGATGATCAACTCTGTTGGCCTCCAAAACGTGGGTGTGCGCGCCTTCGTTGCGGAGAAACTGCCGGCCCTGCGGCGTTGCCGGACGCCCGTGATCGCCAACGTCTTCGGCTACGCCGTAGAGGATTACGTGGAAGTGGCCCGCATACTCAACGACGCTGAAGGCGTGGCGGCCTACGAGCTTAACGTCTCCTGCCCCAACACCAAACACGGCGGCCTGGCCTTCGGAGTGGACGAAGCGGCGCTGGCAGATCTGACCGCCCAGGTCCGCACGGTAGCGAAGCGGCCGTTGATCGTTAAACTATCGCCCAACGTGGCGGCCATTGAACCCTTCGCGCGTGTTGCGGAACAGAGCGGAGCGGACGCCATCTCGCTGGTAAACACGTTCGTTGCTCTGGCCATCGATTCGAAGACCAGAAAACCGCGGATAGGTGCCGGTTACGGCGGGCTGTCTGGTCCGGCCATCAAGCCGATTGCCCTGCGCATGGTGCATCAAGCCGCCCAGGCAGTGAAAATCCCGGTGATTGGTATGGGGGGAATCGCCTCAGGCGAGGATGCCGCGGAGTTCCTAATCGCCGGAGCGTCGCTGGTTCAGGTAGGTACGGCGACGTTCTGGGACCCGCAAGCGCCCCTGAAAATCGCCCGACAACTCGATCGGTTGTTGCCAAAACTGGGAGTCAAGCGCCCTGAAGACCTGACCGGAACCCTGCATTAACGTGGGGCAGATTTCCGATCTGCCCGCAGCTCTTCTTATCCCTACTGCACCTGCATCCGGGCGTCATCGTTCGAAACCAGGCCTTCGAAAATCGCCAGGACTCGCTTCCGGTACTGGTAAACGCGATCCAAATCGTGGCGAAAAGTACCCTGAAAGTCCTTTCCTTTGATCCATTTATCGATTACCCGCCGGGGCACGTCGATATCCTGGCGAAGGGCGTCGAGCGAGTGACCGCGCAGAAACAGACCGTAGAAAAAAGCCGCCTCGCGCTGCGGGGCCTGCGGGTCGAAATCGTCCATCGGGGTCATGGTTTCGTACGCTGGACCTCCGTAATTATCCGCATCCAGCAAAAACGTCATTTTAGGCATGATTGGGGCAAGGGATCAAGTATCCCTTTTGGGGAGGGCGGGTCGCGCGGCCCTAACCCCTCGGGGGATAATCAAAATCGTTAGATGCATGAATCACCCTCCGGAGTTTCGATGAGTCCAGCTTCGATGAGTCCAATCCTGATCCGCAAACCGGCCCGCGTCGCCGCGGCGGGAACCAAACCCAAGCTGATCGACGAATATATCGGGCGCGTCAATTCCGAAACCAGCGGCCTGAGCGTGGCCCACATGCGCAGCCCCGGCGGCTGGGTGGAACCCGGGCAGACGCCGGATTTCGACGAGTTCACCGTGGTGCTGGCGGGGATGCTGCGGGTCGAGCACCGCGAGGGCGCGCTCGATGTCCATGCCGGCCAGGCCGTGATCACGCACAAAGGCGAGTGGGTACGCTACAGCACGCCGGAGCCGGATGGCGCCGAGTACATCGCGGTCTGCAGCCCGGCCTTCACCCTCGACGCAGCCCATCGCGACGCGGATCAAGTTTGAATGTCCGACCTGACCGCCGCCATCGCAATTAAAAAAGAACAACTTGACAGCTTGAGGCCCTTGTCGCCAGAAGCGCTGGCCAATCTGGAGCATCATTACGATATCGAACTCACCTGGGCGTCGAATGCCATCGAGGGCAACACGCTCAGCCCCGTCGAAACGACGCTGGTGATCGAGCAGGGCGTGACCATCGGCGGCAAGCCCCTCAAGGACCACCTGGAAGCGCTCGATCACTATGACGCCATTCGCTACGTTCGCGAACTTGCCCGGCAGGCGACCCGCCTGACGGAAAGCGACGTGCGCAATTTACACCGACTGGTTACGCAGCGTTCCCGTCCCGATATCGCCGGGCGCTACGCCGATCTTCCCCGCTACGTCCGCACCGAAACCGGCCGGCACACGTTTCCATCGCCGGCCGAAATCCCGCCCCTCATGGGCGACTTTGCAGGCTGGCTGGGAACCGCGCCCGATACGCTCGAAACCGCTTTCACCGCCCATCGCCGCCTGGTGGACATCCACCCATTCAACGATGGCAACGGACGCACCGCGCGCTTATTGATGAATCTGATCCTGATTCGCAGCGGATATCCCCCGGTATCGGTTCGCCCCGCAGATCGGCTGGAGTACATCCGCAGTCTGCAGGCGGCCCAGGCTGGGCAGGGATCCGAGAGCTTCAATGCGCTCCTGTACCAGCGTATGGATGCGACGCTCGCGGATTATTTGACCGCGTTAGGGTCTGGCGGGGGCGCCGGGAGTGCTCTGAAATCCCCCGAATAGCTTGCGCCCGTCCGGCAACGTGACGATGCGGGCGTTAGCCATATTGCTGCCGTTCCTCGCCGCATATCCGTCCACCGTTGCCGGATCGCCCTTTTTCAAATCCGTCCGCGTCCATCCCCGATGAACAAGGCCGTTGGGGCTACCCATTTCGAAACTCCAACTGGCCACCTTGCCGTTTTCATCCTTCCCGTCGACATACAGCCAGGCATGTGGATTGGTCCATTGAAAACCCGTAACGACGCCGGAGACCGTGACGAGCTTTTTTTCGTCGTACTCAGCCGAAAATGAGTGATGCGCCGAAACGCGCGTCGTTGTCAATAAAACCAACGCCGCAGCAGCGCACAAGGTTCTGGTCACACCGGGAATCCAGGATCGTTGTCGGCGCTTATTCCCGGCCAGAGCCCCTGCCAACGGCAGTCCAGCTTGCAACATTCGTCCATAGTAGCCCAGAGGTAGAGAGCCATCGCGGTTACCCAGCGGGCCCGGTAAAAATGCGAAGCGACTTTGCCCGCCTCAATGTCCCTCTGGGCACGCGCGATGGACTCCACATCCCCGCTGGTCACCGGCTCATCGTCCGGGAGCGCCGACAGCGTGGCACGTAACGCCGCGCTGGCGGCGAGATTCTCCAGGAAGCGCCGTGCCGCGGCGATCTCACCCTCGGGGATACGGCCAATGGCGAGGGTTCGCCCAACCCGCCAAGGCCATTCACATTTATTTTGAAGTTTCTCTGCCAACAAAACCAGAGACTTACCGACACGCGGAACAATCCCCGCCAACCTCTTTTGCTAAACCAATGATTGAGAGTAAGGGAAAACGCAAAAATGACAACCGGCAAACAAACCACAGCGCATCGAGCCCACACCACCAACGACACCAGTTTCCAGCAAGCCCGCCTTGCGCAACACCCCCGAACTGCCGGGAGCGGAGTAGCCGTTTTTCACCAACGAAGCCAATTTGAATCCACTGCGGTGGAAACCGATCCCGCACTGCAACTCGAATCGTTTCATAGCATTCCAGGAGCCCTCCCGAGGCCCAACAAGCCGCCGTCGAGCCCAGGCTTCTTGGCTTCGAATCCGTGTCCATCCGTGGCCATTCCTCTTCACTGCTAAACTGAAATCTCCCCTTAAAACCATAAAACTATGCTCTGGAGCAAGCTCTTCATCCCCACGTTGCGAGAAGACCCCGTCGATGCGGAGGTCGCCAGCCATCGCCTCCTCCTGCGCGCGGGCTACGTCCGCCAGCTCGCCGCCGGCATCTACAGTTATCTCTATCTCGCGCAGCGTTCCCTGCTCAAAATTCAGCAGATCGTGCGCGAGGAAATGGACGCCATCGGCGCCCAGGAGATGCTGCTCCCGGCCCTCAATCCCGCTGAAATCTGGCAGGAATCCGGCCGTTGGGACGTGATGGGCGACAACATGTTCCGCCTCAAGGACCGCTTCGGCCGCGACCTCTGCCTCGGCATGACGCACGAAGAAGTCATGACCTCCATCGCCCGCGGCGAACTGCGCAGCTACAAACAATTGCCCCAGATCTGGTACCAGATCCAGACCAAATTCCGCGATGAGCCGCGCCCTAAATCAGGCCTCCTGCGCGTCCGCCAGTTCATCATGAAGGACTCCTACTCGTTCGATATCGACGCCGAAGGCCTCGACATTTCCTTCCGCAAACACCACGACGCCTATGTGAAAATCTTCGCGCGCTGCGGCCTCACCGCCATCCCTGTCGAGGCGCATTCGGGCGCCATGGGCGGCAGCCAATCGCGCGAGTTCATGGTCCCGTCGGAAGCCGGCGAGGACTTCATCGTAGTCTGCCCCGCATGCCAGTATGCGGCCAATCTCGAGAAGGCAGTAGCGCATCCCGCCCCGCTCACCGTCGACGATCCCGATCACGACAATCCGCCCGAGGAATTTCACACGCCCGGTCGCAAGACCATTGCCGAGGTCGCGGAGTTCACCGCGCTGCCGCACGCATCGCAGATGAAGAGCCTGGTGATGGTGGCCGATGGCAAGCCCGTTCTGGCTTTGCTCCGTGGCGACCATCAGATGAGCGAGACCAAGTTTGCCTCGGTCATGAAAGCCACGGAAATTCGCGCCGCGCATCCGGCCGAGATTATCGATTGGTTCGGCGCCGACCCCGGTTCGCTCGGGCCCATCGGTGTCACCAACATGACCATCCTCGCCGACCACGCGCTCGAAGACCGCCGCAACATGATCGCCGGAGCCAATAAGAACGATTACCACTTGCGCAACGTAACTCCGGGCCGGGATTTCAAACTGCAGTTTGCCGATCTCCGGCAGGTGAGCGATGGCGATCCCTGCGCGGTCTGCGGAGCCCCGCTGAAGCTCTATAAGACCATCGAAGCCGGCCACATCTTCAAGCTTGGCTATAAATATTCGGAGTCGATGGGGCTGCGCGTGCTCGCGGCCAATGGTTCCGAGATCACGCCCATCATGGGCTCGTACGGGATCGGTATCGAGCGCATCCTGTGCTCGGCCATCGAACAGAGCAACGATGCGAATGGCATGTGCCTGCCGGCATCCATCGCGCCGTTTACCGTGATCGTGACACCCGTTAATAACGGCGATACGGCCCTCCGCGAAGCCGCGCAGAAAATCGTCGCCGAATGCGAAGCTCAGGGCCTCGACGCCCTCTACGACGATCGCGATGAACGCCCCGGCGTGAAGTTCAAAGATGCCGACCTGATCGGCATACCGTACCGCATTACCATCGGTAAGAAGCTCGCCCAGGGATTAGTCGAGCTCTACAACCGGAAAACCCGCGAATCGCGCGACGTGCCCGCGGCCGAGGTAGTGGCGGAACTCAAGCTCGATGCAGTACTCAAGAAGGCCTTGTGAACTGGGCCGAGATCCGCACCGAGTTCCCCGCGCTCGAACGGTGGACCTTTCTCAACACCGCCACCTTCGGGCAAGTGCCGTTGCGCTCCCAGGCCGCCGTCGCCCGCCACTTCGCGCGTCGCGACGAACTCGCCTGTCAGGACTTCCTCCAGTGGTTCGATGATGCTCAGGAGATTCGCGGACTGCTCGCGCAGCTCATCAACTGCCAGGCCGACGACATTGCGTTCGTCTCCACGGCGGGCGCGGCGCTGTCGCTGTTTCTCGGCGGCATCGACTGGCATCCCGGCGATCGGATCGTCACCCGCGCGGACGAATTTCCCAACCAGTATTACTACGCCAACTGGCTCGGCAACCGTGGCGTCGAGGTGGTCGAGCTCGATCACATCGCGGCACTCCCGGAGCACACCCGCGCCGTTCTGCTCAGTACCGTAAGTTACACCAGCGGCTATCGTCCCGATCTGCGGCGTATTTCCCTGCTGGCCCATGAAGCCGGCGCGCTGCTCTATGTCGATGGGACGCAAAGCCTGGGTGCGCTCTGTTTCGATGTACACGCGGTGAAACCCGATCTCTTCGCCGTCGACGGTTACAAGTGGCTGCTGTGCCCCAACGGCGCCACGTTCTTCTACATCTCGCCCGCGCTGCGCAAGACCCTGCCGCCGGCCGTCATCGGATGGCGCAGCGATCGGGGATGGCGCTCCGTCGACGATCTGCACCACGGCGCGCCTCAATTGCCGGAAGCCGCCGAGCGCTATGAAGGCGGCATGCTCAACTTCCCTTCCCTCTACGCCATGCGCGAATCCGTACGTATGATTCTCGAGATCGGTCCGGCAGCGATTGAAAAGCGTGTGCTGGCGTTGGCGGGCCAGACTGCCGAAGTCCTGCGTGCCGCCGGAGCCACTATTCAACATGAAGGTTCGAACATAGTGGCCGCGCACTGGGCGGATCGCGATGCTTCCGAACTGGCCAGGAGGCTGGCCGAAAAGAGGATTATCGTCGCCGCCCGGCACGGCAACCTGCGTGTGTCCCCGCACTTCTACAACGATGAATCCGATATCGAGGCCCTCGCCTCTGCTCTTAAAGAGCCGCGCGCGTGAGCAAGCGGGTTCTATCGCCGCCTGGTAAACTGGTATTTGACTCCATGCGAAGCCTTCGTTGGCTATTGCTGGTGGCCTTCTTCGCCATAGCAGCCGCTGTTTTCTGGACCTACCGCATCAAGCGGAAGGAACAGCGCGCTCACCAGCGCCCCGCCCCCACCGTCGTTCCGCTCGATACCAAGGCGGACGCGTGGAATTGGGAGTGGGGGCAAAGCGCCAACGGCCAGCCGTCCTACAAGATGGTGGCGAAAAAATACCGCCTGTCGAGCGACAATAATAAAGCCGATCTCGAAGATCTCGAAATGCAGATCTTTACGAAAGACGGTGAGCATTACGAACGCGTCCGCAGTCCTTCCGCCCAGTTCTTCATCGACACCCACAAGCTCTACGCGCCCGGCGATGCCTCCATTACTCTCGATGTTCCGGTGAAAGGCGATCCCCCGCACCCGCTGACCTCCATCGCGGCGGCCGGCATCAACTTCGACAGCCAGACCGGCCAGGCCGTTACCGACAGGCCGGTGACCTTCACCTTCGACGGCGGCAACGGAACCTGCGTCGGAGCCTCTTACGATCCGCAGACGCACGCCCTGCACCTGGAACATAACGTCACCGTCAACCTGCTCGGCAAGACGCCCGAAGCCATGCCCATGAAAGTCGAGACGGACGAACTGACTTACACCGAAACCGAAGGCGTCATCCATCTGGGCCCATGGTCTCGTCTGACGCGCAATCAGACCATCATTAACGCGGGGCCGAGCATCGTCAAACTGCGTAACAAGAAGCTCGACACCATCGATGCCGGCGACGCTAAGGGCACGGATAAACGGCCGGGCCGGGAACTCGAGTATCAGGCCGCCTCACTGCACGTTCAGTACAACGAAGACGGCTTAATGGAGAAGCTGAACGGCGCGGGCAATGCCAAACTGGTGTCGCATGGCAAGGGCTCCGACACCACCATGTCGGGCAACACCGTCGACCTTTACTTCGACACCTCGAATGACGAGAGCGACCTTTCAACCGCCGTCGCCAAAGGAAACGGGGTCATCGAATCCAAACCGACTCCCGACCCCAAGGGCGCTACCGGCGATACCAAGATACTGAAATCGGATTGGCTCGATCTGCACATGCGTCCCGGCGGTAAGGATCTGGATCGCGTCAACACGCATGCGCCGGGCACGCTTGAGTTTCTCCCCAATCAGATCGCCCGCCATCCCCGCGTCCTTAAGGCCAGTCAAATGGATATTGCCTACGGCGCGAAGAATGAGATTCAGTCCTTCCACGCCCTCAACGCTTCCACCGAGACGCAGCCCTCGGAAGAAGAGCGCAAGCGGAAGAAGCCTGTCACCACAGTCGCGTATACCAACAGCAAGGTGATCGACGCCACCTTCGATGAGAAGGGCGATCTGAAGTTCATGAAGCAGACCGGCGACTTCCACTACACCGAAGGCGTCCGCAAAGCCCAGGCCGACCTGGCCACGCTCGAAAACGATCGCAACATAATGGACCTCGACAACCACGCGCGGATTTCCGACGACACCGGCTCCACGGCGGGCGACCATATCGAACTGCAGCAGTCGACGGGCGATTTCGATGCGAAGGGGCACGTAGCAACTACGCGCCTGCCGGAAGAGAAGAAAGACGCCAAGGCCACGGGCTCGGATGTGCTCGACGACTCGGAGCCGACCCAGGGTTTGGCCGACCACGTCACCTCCGCCAACCGCAACCACGTGATTCATTATGTGGGGCACGCGGTTTTGTGGCAATCGTCAAATCGCATTCAGGCCGACCGCATCGACATCGATCGGGACAAAAAAAACCTCGTCGCCGACGGCCAGGTTGTCTCGGAATTCAAAGACAACGATAAAGAGGACGACGATGCCGAGGACACCCCCGCTGTTAAAAAAGCTAAGCCGGTCCCGGCCCAGCCCATTTTTACCATCGTGAAGGCGGAGCACATGGTCTATACCGATCAGGACCGGCAGGCGGTCTACACCGGCGGCGCGAATTTCTGGCGCCCCAATCTGACGGTGAAAAGCACCACGCTCAGAGCTTTCCTGAACGACAACAAATCCGACCAGGATTCGCGCCTCAACCATGCTTTCGCGGATGGCAAAGTGGATGTGCTGGATATCAATCCCGTGCGCCGCCGCGTCGGCAACAGCGAGCACGCCGAATATTATGCGGACGAGGGCAAGATCATTCTCACGGGCGGCCCGCCGCAACTGCATGACTCGGCGCGCGGCGATTCCACGGGTGATAAATTGACTTACTTCACCGACGACAACCGGCTGTTGATCGACGGCGCGCCGAAGCAACCAGTCAAGACCCACCTCAAAAAGAAAAAGACCTGAATGCTGCAGAAGCTGGAGACGCTCGAGATATCGAAGTCCTATGGAGGGCGGCGCGTCGTCGACGACGTGTCCGTCCATGTCGTGCGGGGTGAAATTGTCGGGCTGCTCGGACCCAACGGCGCGGGCAAGACGACTTCGTTTTACATGGTAGTAGGGCTGATCAGCCCGGACTCCGGCAAGGTTCTGCTCGATGGGGTGGACCTGACCACCATGCCGATGTTCCAGCGCGCCCGGCACGGCATCAGTTATCTGCCGCAGGAAGCGTCGGTATTCCGCAAGCTGACCGTCGAAGAGAACCTGATGGCGATTCTGCAGACCCGCCGCATGACGAGCCGCGAGCGCCGCGACAAGATGAACCATCTGATCGAACAGATGGGCCTCGATACGGTGCGGCGCAGCCGGGGTTATGTGCTCTCGGGCGGCGAGCGCCGGCGCGTGGAAATTGCCCGTTCACTGGCCATCGATCCGAGTTTCCTGCTGCTCGACGAACCCTTTTCGGGTATCGATCCCATTCAGGTGATCGAACTGCAGCGCATTATTCTGGATTTAAAAAACGCCGGGCTCGGCATTCTGGTCACCGACCACAACGTTCGCGAAACCCTGACCGTTACCGACCGCGCCTACATCATCAATGAAGGTAAGATCTTCCGCAGCGGCAGCCCGGCGCAGCTAGCAAAGGATCCCGAGGTCAAGCGCGTCTACCTGGGAGAGACGTTCCACTTTCATATTCCTCCGCCCCCGGAAGATCCTATTGCGCCGGTTGATTGACGGTAAACGAAAACAGTGTGTCTCCGGCTGCAACCAGTAGATACTGTTTGCCATCGAGCAGATAAGTGATCGGCCCCGCCGTAGACGGACCGGTCAAACCCGCATGCCAGAGTATCTTGCCATTAGTGGGATCGAACCCAATCAGATTCGTCCCATTGGCAGTAAACAGCAGCTTACCGGCCGTGGTAAGCATGTGCGAAGGTCCACCGCCATTGGGCCAGTCGTGCCGCCAGGCGATCTTGCCGGTCTTGTAATCGAGCGCCAGCAGAGCCGCCCCTTCGGTGCCAGCCGTGGTATCGAGCCCGCCCCAGCCCTCCGGATGATCGTCGGTGTCGGTCAGATAGAACATGCTGTAACTCCGGTTAGTCCCGACATAGAGCAGGCCGGTTTCCGGATCGAAGCTGGGAGGCGGCCAGTTAGTCGCTCCGCCCGAGGCTGGCGATACCAGCACGCCATCCGGAGTAGGATACTTGGCGGGATCGGGGATGGGCTGGCCTTTGGCGTTCAATCCTTTCGACCAGTTGAGCGTATCGATAAACGGAGTAGTAACCAGGTGCTCGCCGGTGACGCGGTCGAGCAGGAAGTAATAACCATTGCGGCTAGCCTGTGCGAGTAACTTGCGCGGCTTGCCATCAATAACTCCGTCGATGAGTACAGGCGTTTCCGACGCATCCCAGTCATGCACATCGTGAGGAGAAACCTGGTAATACCAAGCCATCTTTCCGGTGTCCGGATTGAGCGCGATGATAGAACAGGTATACAGGTTATCGCCCTTACGGCTCTGTTCCGCCAACACCGGATTCGGATTGCCGGTGCCCACGTAGTAGAGATTCAGCTGGGGATCGTAAGTGCCGGGGATCCACGTCTGTCCAGTCCCATGCGCCGACGCGTATTCGTCCGGCCAGGTCTCCATCCCAGGTTCGCCCTTACGCGGCGTCGTATAGTGCTTCCATTGCAGGGCGCCGGTCTCCGGATCACGGGATTCGATGAAGCCGGGGTTATCCAGATGGTCCCCGCCAATGCCCAGTAAAACGTGATTTCCGATGACGATGGGCGCCACCGTCGATGTGTAATCGAGCTTCGGGTCCGCGATCTCCACCTTCCAGCGTTCCTTGCCCGTCTTCGCATCGAGGCTTACCAGATGGCTGTCGGGCGCTTCGAAGAAGATCCAGTTGCCGTACATACCGACGCCGCGGTTACCGATAGTGCTGCCGGTATTAGGCGGATATTGATAATGCCAGAGCTCGCGTCCCGTGTGCGCATCGGCGGCCCATACGTTGTTGGGCGACGTGAAGTACAGGATGCCGTTCACCATCAGCGGCGTTGACTTGATCGTTACATTGCCCGTGGATGTGTATCGCGTTGCCCACGCCAGCGACAACGTATGGACATTAGTCGAATTGATCTGCCTGAGTTCGCTGAAACGGCGCCCCGAGTAGTCGCCCTGGTAAGTGGGCCACGCGTCGCTAGGGCTTTGTAAGAGCTTGGCCGGGTCGAGCATCTGTCCGGACAACGCCGATGCGACTAACAGTGCGAATCGCAGGATCTTCATTTGAGTGTCACCAGATAAGCGGTGACATTGTGGATATCGGCGTCCGTATACTTCCGCAACAAATCCGTATGCACTTTGAGCGGATTGTGAATCTCGACCCTGGGAACTTCCCCGTCGCGATTGAACGAATGATAATCGCCGTTCGAATCACGCAGCGAGACATTGAAATCGTCGATGCGATCGAGAGTTCCGCTATAAATCTGTCCCGAAGGTAAGGTCACGGTTACGGTCACCGCAGCCGATCCACGCCCCACAGAGCGCGGCTGCAACCAGCGCCCTTGCAGCTCGTGCGGATCGTACTTACCGGCAATCCCTTTCAGATCTCCCGTCACCGAGTGGCATCCCGCGCAGCCGCCCGCTCCGTTGAAGTATGCCTCGCCCTTCTTCGGATCGCCGGTCACGACATCGAGGAAGACGAACGTGTTGCGATGGTCCGCGGCATAGGTCTGAACATGCAGCCAGGCGACTAAATCCGCTATCTGATCCTCGGTCAGGTTCAGCTTCGGCATGCCTTTCTCGGGTCTTCCATTGCGAATCACCGGAGAAACCAGAATGCCCTTTTCGTCGTCCAGCAAAAGTACGGAACGAACCAGGTCGGGGCCGCGGCTGGTGCCCTTGGCGGTCGCGCCGTGACAGGAGGCGCACTTCGCGACGAAAACCTGGCCGCCGCGAGCGACAGCTTCGGGATTCTGTTTCGACCCGGCAATGGCAGCCGCGCTCCCCGCGACGGTTGCCTTGTCACCGACCTGCGCGACTCCCATGACGGCTGTCAACACTGCCACAGGCAACATATGGTGAATCATTCGCATACTGGCGTATGACGCCGATCATATCAACACACATGACAAAATAGATCTCACATGTGGAGTTTGGAAGGGATTTGGCAGGATCTCCGTTATGCGATGCGCATGATGCGCCGGAGTCCGGGCGTCAGCGCGGTCATAATCCTTTCGCTGGCGATCGGGATTGGCGCGAATACGGCTATTTTCAGCGTAATTAACGCCCTTTTGCTGCGTCCCCTGAATTACTATCAGCCCGACCGTCTGGTTAATCTGTGGTTGAGTTCGCCCGGCACCGGAATAGCCCAGGACTGGATTGCGCCCGGCGAATACATGGATATCAAGGCACAGAGCCACGTATTTGAAGACCTCGCCATCGCTATCGGCGATACGTATGTTCTGACCGGCCAACGGCAACCCGAACGCGTGGAAGGTCTTCGTACCTCATCAAGCCTCTTCCAGCTATTGGGGGCCAGGCCGCTGCTGGGCAGAACGTTGGTTGCGGACGAGGATTTGCCAGGCAGACCGCTCGCCGCCGTGATTACATATGGACTCTGGAAGCGCCTCTTCGCGGGCGATCCGCGCATTTTAGGCCAGAGCATAGTCATCAACGGACGAAGCTTTTCGGTCGTCGGCGTCCTCACTCCCTCCTTCATGCTCAACAGCGAAGTAATGCCGACAGCCGGGGCTATCAGCACGCCGGAAATCTTCCTTTCATTGCCCCTCGGCCCCGATGCCTCGAATCAAAGGGGAGGCGACAGCGAATATTTCAACGTAATGGCAAGGATTAAGCCCGGTGTCACGATGGAGGAGGTACGGGCGGATCTCGACAGAATAGCGGCAGTCATGCGACAAAAAGACCGGCGCGACCCCACTTTCTCGATTGGCGCCGTGCCTTTGCTGGAGCAGGTTGTGGGCGACGTACGCCGCGTGGTGCTGGTGCTCTTTGCTTCGGTGGCGATGGTTCTTCTGATTGCCTGCGCCAATGTGGCCAACCTGCTGCTTTCGCGTGCCGCAACTCGTCAGAAAGAAGTCGCTGTCCGGGTGGCCGTCGGGTCGGGACGGGCGTGGCTGGTCCGCCAGCTACTGACGGAGAGCGTGCTGCTGAGTACCATCGGCGGAGTGGCCGGTTTGGCGGTCGCATACGGGCTCATAGCCGCGGTCCGGATCATGGAGCCTGGGAACATTCCGCGCGTCACGGAAATCGGCATCGACGGAACCGTGCTGGCGTTCACTTTCGTGGTTGCGTTCGTCAGCGGCATTATGTTTGGAGTCGGGCCCGCCATCAGAATATCGAAGGTCGATCTGAACCTCGCGCTGAAGGCCGGGGGACGGGCTTTGCACTCGAGCGCCGGTTCGGATACTTTGCGCAGCGTTCTGGTGGTAGCCGAACTTTCATTTTCAGTGATGCTTCTTATAGCGGCCGGCTTGCTGATCCGAAGTTTCATCCGCTTGCAAAATGTGTCCCCGGGTTTCAATCCGGATCATGTGATCACCATGCGCGTATCGATGCGCGGCGTCAAATATTCCATGCGCGACGATCTGATCCGCTTTCTAGCGGCGGTTCACGATAAGATCGTCCGGCTTCCCGGAGTCACCGACGAGGCCGCTGTCTCTTCGCTGCCTATGTCGGGCGCGTTGTCCTGGGGTGGACTCGAAGTGGAAGGGTTTACACCAACGCCTGGCCAGTCCCCCGTCGAGGCCGATCGGCGGGGCGCCAGCCCCGATTATTTTCGCACCATGCAAATCCCCTTGCTGCAGGGCAGGCCATTTGCAGATCGCGATACGCCCGATGCACCGGGGGTGGCTGTTGTGGACGAGAAGCTGGCCCGCTACCTCTGGCCCGGCCAAAGCCCTCTCGGCAAGCGCATCCGTTTCAGCGGGAAGACTTCGTGGATGGAAGTGGTTGGCGTCGCCGGCGCGGTAAAACAATACGGCCTCGATGCCGAACCGCGTATGACGGTCTACGTTCCTTACGCACAACTCACCGTAGTGAGTGTTTACCTTGCCGTGCGGACTGTGAGCGATGCGGTGCCCGCTATTGTAGACGCCATCCATTCCGTGGACCCGGACACTCCGGTCTACGGAATCATGACCATGCGCGAGCGGTTGTCACGCTCGCTGGCGCGCCCGCGCTTCGCCATGACGATGCTCGCGACCTTCGCGGGTTTCGCACTGATCCTCGCCGGAGTAGGAGTCTACGGAGTGATTTCTTATATGGTGACGCAGTCGGTACACGACATCGGAGTTCGCATGGCGCTGGGTGCACGGCCCGGCAACATACTCGGCATGATGTTGGGGCGCGGCATGAAGCTCACCATGGCGGGGCTTGCCATCGGCCTTGCCGGTGCGGTTTCGCTGACGCGGCTGATGGCAAGTCTGCTCTTCGGCGTGAGCGCGACCGATGTTGTGACTTTCGTTCTGGTCACGTTGTTCCTGGGGATGGTTGCGTTTGCCGCCAGCTATTTTCCGGCATTGAGAGCCGCGCGTTTGGATCCGATGGCTGCGCTGCGCGAAGACTAACCGTGTTACTTTGTGCGGTGGAATGAGGTGAAGCCGTCCTCAATGTGCAGGCGAATGCTCGGTACGAGAACCGGCCCCCGGGCCTGATTGAAGCCCGGGTTGGTAATGCGCTGAACGTCTCCTGCGATGGAGATGCCGCGCCAGAGATGCGCCGTGTAGTAACTTTCGAAAATCTGTTCCCGGCCGTAGGTGAGACCACCGTCGCCCAGAATAAATCCCAATCCCCCGAGCGCCAGGTAGCGAGCATGCTGGGGAGAAAGTCCGCTGTCGATGAACGCGGCGCCCACCTTGTCCTGCGGCCGGCGCCAGAACTTCCCCCGCAGGTCCGAGCCGACTTCCATCGTGTTATCGATCTCGGTGTAGGCGAAGGATTCATTCTGGCCATCGTTCCAGCCGAGGCGCAAGAACGCGCGCCATGCATCCGTCAACTCCTGCTCCGCGTTCAGGCCGAATCCGTATTTGACGCGGCCCTGCTCGCGTGACAGCGTGATATCGGGCACGCCGCGGCCGGCATTCGGAAAGCCGGTGATGGCGTCGTTATAGCTACCCATGTTGGCCCTGTTCAGGAATGCCAGCCCACGCACCACGGTCTGCCGGTCTTTCAGGAGGGACGGATGGTATTCCAGTTCGAGATTCTGTCCGCCGGCGCGAGCGATGTTCCAATCGAGCGTGATGCCGTTGGCTACCGTCGGCATGAGCATTTCTCCATAGCGCGCGGCCCAGGCCTTGTAGTAATACTCGATCACCAGGCCATAGGTGTAGCCGCGCGTATCGGCCGCGTAATCATAGGCGCCGTTATTGACGGCGGCCCAGTTCATGAACTGCAGATGACTGTCGCTGCCCACCGAGTTCAGATCGAAAAAATCCACCGTGCTCATCTTGCCGAGGCGGAACTCGAGCCGGCGCTCCGGAACCTTCGACGCCAGCGACAGTGGATTGCGCGTCTGATCGGTTAAATTCTTACTGAGCGGAAGCGTGTAGTGCAGCATGATGCGGGAGACGTACGGGTCTTCGCCCAATGTCGGATTGCGCACCACATCGACGTTGGTGAATCCGGCGACCCCCAGCGCGTTGCTCAGGGCGAAGCCTCCGGCGCTCTCGATGTCGAAAAGAAACTCCAGGTTCTGCGTAATACGGACGCCCGAGTAAAGCGTTTCGACGCGCGATGTGGCATGCTCGCGGTCGGGCTGCAGGCTGTTGACACCGCTGTATTTCGCCAGGAACGAAGGCTGTTCCTGACGAATGAAGTTCGCCTGGAAGGTGAGCCAGAAGCGATCGTTTTTCCAATCGGTGTCGGTGGAGGTGGCCGGATCCTGCGCCAGAAGCCATGCCGGAGACAGCAGCGCAAAGACCAGAAGACGAAGTCGCAATATCTATGGTCCGAAGCTGGCGGATCAAACGTCAACGCGGCCGTACATCTTAAACCGAATTTTGTTCAATCCGTCATGGAATCGTGACGCGCAGGAAGTACTACACTGTAATTGAAGGTATTCAGATGGCTACCGTCAGGTTGCTTGGCTCATTGGTTTGTTGTGCTCTATCTCTTGCCGCACAGACCGCATCGAATCTGAAGGACGTACAAAAGATCTACCTCAATTCCTTCGGAAGCAAGCCTGGCGCTTCGGAACTGCGCGATCAGGTGGCGGCGGAACTGGGCAAGTCGCACAAATTCCAAATTGTTTCCGACCGCGCCGCGGCCGATGCTGTTCTAGGTGGCGAAGGGGAAGTCTGGGTCAAGGGGCACTACAGCCTGAACCCCAGAAATCGATCCATCAATGGCAGCGACACGCAGACGGTCTATGCGGGGTATCTGTCGGTAGAACTGCAGGGCAACAAGAACGACACGCTTTGGTCCTATCTCGCCACGCCGCATTCCGCGTCGCACGACGTGAACCGCGATCTGGCTAAAGTAGTGGTGAGGAAGTTGACGGGCGCCATTCAGGCAGAGGCTGGGAACTGAGCTTGACCCGGTTTCGCCGCGCAGTCCTCGCGCTTCTCGTGTGCGCCGTTGTCAGCGTTCAGGCGGCTGGTCCCGTGACCACGTTGACGGGCGCAGGAGCCACCTTTCCCTACCCGGTTTACGCGAAATGGTTCGAAGAGTTTCACAGCCGGCACCCCGAGATCGATGTCCACTACGACGCCGTCGGTTCCGAGGCGGGAATCAGCCGGCTGGCGCAGAATCAAGTGGACTTCGCCGCATCCGATGTGCGAATCACTTCCGAAGAATACTTTGCGGGCGGAAAGGCGAAGTATCTGCGATTCCCCGCCGTACTGGGCGGCGTGGTGCCTATCTATAACCTCCCTGAAGTGCCGCACGATCTGCGTTTCACGCCCCAGATTCTGGCTGGAATTTACATGGGCAGGATACGAAAATGGAACGATCCCCTGATTCGGGCGATCAACCGAAGCGCTCCTCTGCCCGATCGCGAAATCGCCGTGGTGCACCGCTCTGACGGCAGCGGTTCCACCTACGTGTGGACTGACTATCTTTCGAAAGTCAGCGAGGAGTGGAAATCCGGCGTGGGCGTAAATAGTTCGCCGAAATGGCCTGTGGGCACCGGCGCACAGGGCAATGACGGGATGGCGAAGGCCGTACGCGCTACGCCGAACTCTATCGGGTACGCGGAGTACATTTACGCCATCGAGCAACATCTGAGTTACGGCCTGGTTCGCAATGTTGCGGGCAAGTTTGTATCGCCGGATCTGGAGAGTATCGCGGCCGCGGCGGACGGCTCCGCTAACCGGATTGCGGAGGATTTCCAGACATCGATTACCAATGCCGCGGGACCCGACGCGTGGCCCATCGCTTCTTTTTCATGGTTCATCGTGCCCGCGAAAATCGATGATCCCGATAAGAAGAAGTCGATTCAGGAATTGCTGCGCTGGGTGCTGGGACCGGGACAGAAACAAGCTGCCGCTTTGGGATATGTTTCCATTCCACAAGCGCTTCTGGCTCGAGAACTGCGTGCGCTCGATAACTTCTGACACTTACCCCGCCACGCTGTTCCAGATCATTACAACGGTCAGCCCGACCATGATTACGCTGGTGGCGACCGCGATGGCATTGCCCCAGAAGCCGTTGCGGTATTCGCCCATCAGCCGCTCGCGATTTACCAGTTTCAGCATGAATACGAGCACGAAGGGCAGGAGCACGCCGTTGGCCACCTGCGAAATCAGAATCACCTTCAACAACGGCAATCCCGGAATGAGCACAAATCCCGCGCCCCCCACAATCAGCCCCGTGTATAAGCCGTAAAAGATCTTCGCTTCACCGAAACGGCGATCGATGCCCGATTCAAATCCAAGACCCTCGCAGATGTTGTAGGACGTGGCGAGAGGCAGTATCGCCGCCGACATGAGAGACGCGTTGATCAACCCCACGGCGAAAAGCAGCATGGCGAACTTACCCGCGAACGGCACCAGGGCACGGGCTGCTTCCGAAACATCGTTGATCTCGCGATGCTGGGTGTGGAAAATCGTCGCCGCGCACGCCACCACGATGAAGAACGCAATAATATCCGTCACCACGCACCCGAAAATCACGTCGAGCCGGCTCAATCCGTAATCTCGTTTGGAAACGCCTTTCTCCACAATGGACGCCTGCAGGTAGAACTGCATCCACGGTGTGATGGTGGTTCCAATCAGCCCGACAATCATGACCAGGTAACCTGGATCCGAGTTGAACTGCGGAACGATCGTGTCGTACATGGCGAGCTTCCAATCCGGTTTGGCGAGGAAGGCCGATACCGGATAAGCGAAGTAAATCAGCGAAAAAAGCAACAGGACGCGCTCCACTGGTTTGTAGGATCCGCGTACGATCACGGTCCAGACCAGCGCCGCGCCCAGCGGCACGGAAATATACGGGCTCACTCCGAAGAGCTTGAATCCCGATGCCAGACCGGCGAACTCCGCCGCGATGTTTCCGAAGTCCGCCAGGCCGAGCACGATCATGGTGAAGAACGTCATGCGCAGCCCGAACTCTTCGCGAATCAGATCCGACAGGCCTTTGCCCGTGATGGCGCCCATACGCGCGGCCATCTCCTGCACTACGATCAATGCGACGGTGGTGGGGATCAGGGTCCAGAGCAGCGCGTAGCCATACTTCGCACCGGCCTGCGAATACGTGAGGATTCCGCCGGGATCGTTATCGACGTTGGCCGTAATGAAGCCGGGGCCGATGATGGCGAACAACGCGAGAAGGCGGAAGCGCATCATCTTCCACGTGCTCAGCGCCGGATGCCGGGGGCGTGTCGGACCGTGATGCTGGCGGGAAACTTCCGTCGTCTTCACTGAACGACCTGCGTGCGTGAGTGTGCGCCTGTAATGGACCTGAAATAAAGTATTGCCGGCCGGGAAAATTGCACTTTTCAGAGTATCGCGGCGCGTCCCGATAAAACAATCGCAATCGTCGTCAACGTAATCAGTGCGCCGATCCACGCGTGCCATGGCCGATACACCAGTTCGATATGGTGCTCGCCACCCGGCACTGGCACGGCATCGAGAAATCCGTAAGCTTCGAGCAGTGGAGCGCGGCGGCCATCCACATAAGCCGTCCATCCCGGATACCATGTCTGGCTCACAATCACCAGCCCGGCGCAAGGCAGCGAGGCGCGTATTCGCTCTCTCGATTCAATGTTACGCCGCGCTTCGAGGAACACGGTTCCGGGATTTGCGCACTGCTCCACATGGGGAACGTCGCCGCGCACGAAGGCACGCTTCATTAGCTGATCGGGCGGCTGCGCCAGGCGGGCCCTCACGGCGGCATCTCCTTCCACGCGATCCACCTCATGCACCACCCAGGCACGCGGCGCCGCTTCCGGGTTCTCGATCGACCTGGGGCCTTTGACGATGCTGTACTTCACTCCCGCCAGCGCACGCGCCGAAGGCAGATCGGCGACGCGAACGATATTCTGGGTGCCTCCAGTCAAGCCGTCGAATTGCTCTACGCCTTCCCATTCGCCGAAATCGAATGGCGCTTCTTCACGGGACATCAGAACGCGTCCCTGCGCATTGCGATTGTGCAGATCCTGCACCAGATCGGACAATTGGGCGAGGCGGTCCAGATTCGGCCAGCCGAACTCAATATTCACCCAGCGCATTCCGGCGACGTGCCCGAGTTCCCACATGGCGAGCAGGATGATGCATACGCCGCCCGCGCGCACGGTGATGGCCTCGCGCGCCTGAGCTTCAAGCAAGGCAGCCAGCAGCAGCGCCGCCACTGCGCATAAGGCCAGGGGAGTGAATTTTTTCAGATCGTCTCCCTGCGTGAGCTCCAGCGCAAACAACAAGGCAAGAGAGAATGCACCGATGGCAGCCAGCACGCGGGCGACACGCGCCGCAGGCATAGACGACAGCGAATCGAGACCGGCGGCGCTCAATACCGCAAGACCAATGCCGAACAGCACCAGTCCCTCGCGGGGATCCTTATCCAGCACATGCAGCCCACGCAGAATGCCGCCGAGCATAACGTAATGTCCAAACGAGAGCAGGAGCCCAGCCCCCGCGATGCACCCGCATACACGAGCCGCGATGTTCTGCTGTTCTCGCCACAGTCCGATAGCCGCGAGCACCAGCAGGGTCCAGCCGGCGAAGAGTACAGGGTCCCCGTATCCCGGCATGACGATGCCCGCAAATGAGAGCGGCGGAAGCGCCTTGTCTATCCACACAGTCGCCGGGATGTTCGACCAGACGCTGGGACGACGCGAAAGATATTCGAGAGCCGGCAGCGCCTGAAATGCGCTGACGCCAAGGGCGGTCGCCGTGGCTGCCCACAAGAGTCTCCAGCGCCCCCGATGCACCGCGAGCCAGATCCACAGCATAGCCAGGGTAACCGTCAGCAACAGCGGAATCTGGTCGTCCCCGCTGAGCCATGACGCACCTGACGCCGCCCCGCAAGCCAGGGCCGACGCCGTGGGTTTCCGATCCCGCGCGGCACGCAGAAAATACATCAGTTGAAGCGGCGCCCACACCGCCGCATTCAGCGCCACCGGCCATTCCGTGGTTCCCAGCCACGGACCCAGCCCGAACGCCAGACCGCCCAATAACGACGCCTGCATGGATCGTCCCAGATCGCGGCACAGCCAGTACGCGAAAAGCGCCGCCTGAAAATGGATCAGCACAAAGTACCAGTTGAGATACACATGGCGCAGCCACGTGTGGTGGAGCGGCATGGCCCACAGCAGCCAGTTGACGGGATACGCGGTGCCCGCCTGCCCCTGGGCGATCAGCGGCTGCCCGCACCATTGATACGGATCCCAGAACACCAGCGACCAGCGGTGCAGTTCCGCCGCCTGCAGTTGAAACCAGGGTAGTACCAGATTGGCTGCATCGGGCGAATTCAGCCACGTGTACTGGCGCGTCAGCACCAGCTTCCAGAACATTCCGATGACAATGGCGAATAGAATCGCCGGCCCCGTCAAGCCGGAAATCCGCCGCATTCGTGAGAGCAAAAGGTAGTATAGCTTTTCAGGTGTCTACGTTGTGCTGTTGGGGATCAGCTTCGAGACGGTAAGATCGGTGGCAATAACCTGGAAGATCTGGCTCAAATTGGTGACCGGTTGGGAGGCGGAGATGCAGGTGCTGTCGCCGCCGGTCGCGGTGTAGTCGGAGAAGAAGTAGCCTGGAGAAGAGGCGATCTGCTGCATGGTCTGGCATGGCGTGATGGTGGGAGCGGTGTCGGTAGGGCATCCTGACGCCTCCGCGCCGTAGGCAACCGCATATACGCGGGTTCCCGCCGTCGCAGCAGCCGCGGCAGCCGTGACTGCCTGGTGGCACTCCTGGACAGAGGACATGTAGGTGCCTGAAGTGGTTGACGCGCCCGGCATGTCACCCGAGCTGGCTGTTGCGTCGCCGTCGCTGAGCAGGATCATGACGTTCTTCGACGTCGGAAATGAGGCTTGCTCGGCGACCAGATACGCTTGTGCGGCGGTGATCACCTGCGCATAGTAGGTTCCAAAGCCGCCTACTACCTGGATGCAGGGATTCACGGTTCCCGAGCTGTTCCCCTGCACCGCCGCCACGATGTTAGAACTGGCATTCAACTTGGTAGCCGTATCGGAAGTGCGGTAATCGCTGGAGAAGCCTACGATCTGGTAAGTAGAGGTGCTGGGGAACGGGGTCTGATACGCCTCCGTCGTGATGGAATTTCCGCTGCAGTTGTAGTCGTTCGCGACCGAAGCCGTCGACACCGGCGGAAACGCCAGCAGGCTCACCCTGTCGACCGAGTTGTTCACGTTGCCGTTGGTCACGGTGCCGCAGGTTCCGAGGCTCCACTGGCATGGCGAAAGATTCTGCAGCAGCACCGCGACGCCGGCCAGCGCGCAGGAGATTCTGGTGCTCTTGCAATTACTGTCCGTATCGTCATCGGTCATGGAGCGCGTGGTGTCCACGATGATGACCACGTTGAACGGGGTCGCCGCCGCGCCCTTCATCGAAGCCGTCGCCTCGGCCGTAATCGTAACCGAACTGCTGCCAAAGATGCGGAGGAAATACAGCGGAATCGTTACCCTCTGGGCCACTCTTATGGCGTTGGCGGTGCCCGGCCCGTAACACTGGATTCCATACATGCTCGTCACGGTGCTGAGGCACGCGAATTTCGGATAACCCGACATCAGCGAAGCTCCTGAGAGCATCGGGTTATAGTTCAGGTTGCCGGATGCGCTGCTGTACTGTGTAATGACGGCCGTGGTGCTCGTGGTAGTCGCCCCGGGTTGGGTCATAGCTTCGCCCCCCGCCAGTGCCGCCGCCTGGGTAGAGGCATTGAGCACACTCTGGGTGTAGTTAATCATGCTGTAATCGAAGACCAACCCCGTGATCCCGAAGAGAACAGTGGTGGCCAGGCCCATGAAGATCAGGGTTTGCCCGCGCCGGCGCCGATTCGAGCGATTCTCCGGACGAATGGTCATTGGATCAGCTCGGCGGTGCGCGCTCCGATGGTGCATGAGGGAACCACCATCCCGTAAACTGCGAGCGTGCAGGGATAAGTGACTGTCAACTGGGCCGTGGCGCCCTGCACCATGTTCGCCGCTCCCGCGCTGCATGAAGTCGACGAGTAAGTAGTCCCGTTGATCACGAACGTGAACGAGAGGTTGGCCGGAACCAGATCGGGCGCCGCGCTCTGCATCGACGTATACGCCGAAGCGCATGGGTCGGTGATTTGCCCTCGGCTCATGGAAACCATCTGTACCGCGGTGTTCACGCCATTGGTGAGCACCAGAAAATTGTGCATGGTGATGCCAAAAGCCAGCATGCCTGTCACGGTTATCAGTAACATCGGCATCACCAGACTAAATTCGATTAAAGATTGGCCGCTTCTGTTGCCGGCACGCCGCCTGTTACTCACCGATGCGATTCTTACTGCTGTTTCCGAAGTTGTCATTGGATAAGTTCCGCTCGTTAAAGTTCGATATGAGAAACACGTCTTATGAAGTTATTCTGGGCGAACCGCCTTCCCGAAACAACGTTACCGAAGGATATTCGAGTACAGGACTTTGCCACTCTGTAACCGGACTCCCCTGCCGCCTGACAGGTACCAGGCTTTCAACCAAAGATAATCTATACGTCGAAAGGTACTGCCTGTACGGTCCAGTGGAACAATTCACCGCTTTCGCTCGCCCCGACTATCCTCAACGGAATTGCCATTACCCTCGGGTCCTCCGGCAGCTTTTCCGATGTAATCATCGAAACGGCAACCCACATGTCGGGATTCGGCGGCCGATCTCAGCTTCACCGCCAATCAGATTGACGTGAACTGGGCAACCCTGAGCTTCGGCTTCTGGCGTGTCGCTGGCCTGCCGCGCAAAGAAAGCTACTGAATCATAGCCACGGCTGCCGTGCTTATGGGCATGCCGGTTTGTGAGTTCGAAGTGGCCTCATTAAAAGCCGCGCCGCATGAGAGGGTTTGAGTTATGGCATCCGAGATTATAGGGTTTTTCTGACGGTGACGACTCTGAGCACCGGCGTTGCCTGACAAGCGTCAGGGCGCGGTGCATTTCTGTGCACTCTTCCGCTTACTCTAACGTGCACTGATGAGCAACTTAGTTACGAGCACCGCAACCTGTCGCCTTATTCAGGTGAACAGTACATGCAGTACCTCGAACTTATAGATTGTCTTTCAGTGAATACACTACTCTGTTAAGAGCCGTCTCTAATGAGTATCCGAAATTGCCAACTCGCTGTTGCCCTCCTGGTTTTTGGTATGGGAGTCATATCCAGGCCGGCGGAGGCCGGGGGGCTGATTGGCTCCACGCTTGAGTGGCAGTATTACGCGGGAGGCGGCGCGTATGCCAACAACGCCGACAGCAACACCAGTGGCTCTTTCGTCGATACCGGGAGCGGCGTAGGCGGTACTTTCATCGAGCCGTTCACGGGTTCACCCGACCTTACAATTTTCAACATCGACGCCACCGATTCGACCATTACTTTCGACTATTCGGTTGGCCCGGCCTCGGACTCGTGGAGCAACTCCCGGCTTTCGCTCGCCCCGACTATCTACAACGGCATAGCGGTTAACCTCTACTCGGCGGGCACTTTTCTTAGCGTGTCAATCGACCCGGCTACCAATATGCCGGGATTCGGCCCTGGCGATCTGAGTTTCACCGGCAATCAGATTCAGGTGAATTGGGCTAACCTCGACTTCACGAACTCTACCGTGGTGACTCTCGACGTGACTCTCGGCCCACCCGGGGTGCCGGAGCCTGGAACGATTTTACTGTGCCTGGCTTCCGGAGTTTTTCTGTTCTGGAAGGTCACGCGGTCGCACCAGCGGCGGCCTGAAAATCACTGAATCATAGCCACGGCCGCGGTGCTTACCGGCATCCCGGTTTGCGATTGCGAAGTGGCCTCGTTAAGGGTGTTTGAGCCGCCTTCAAAATTTACGGTGTTGGCTACGATGACGGAGGTAGCAGCGTTAACACCGTTGTCGAAGGTCAGATCTGATTTGGGCATATAAAGAGTCCCGTTAAATGTCATGTTGGCGCCGCCCGCGAAGTCGCTCGAGCTTTCGGTGCTGCTGCGATCCTGATAAAAAAGAATCCCTTCGTAGGTCCCCGAGGATTGGGCAGTCATGTTCACGGTGGCGCCATTGGCGATGCTTACGGTCGCGCCGCCGGTCAGATACACCATGACGCCGCTGGTGGCAGTGAGCGTGGATCCGCCCTGAATGCTGAATTGGCCGCCGTTAATAATGTAGATTCCTGGTCCCATGGTCGCGTTCATGCCGTTTCCGAGGTTGAATCCGCAATAGGTTCCGGCCGTGGGAGTGTACGCACTTGCCTGCCAGTTGGTGAAGTTACCCGAATTGCACGTGCCCGCGGCGGTCTGCGAGGGAAGGCTGGCGAACGGGTCGGCCACGGCACTCACCCCCGTATGGGGCGTAGAACTGATGCTGCCGCCGTTGCCCGTCACGTAATTTCCGACCACGCTGACCGAAGCGCTGGTGACGGTCGCGCCGCCCTGAACACTCATAGCGATGCCAGTGTCGGGTGAAGCGGTGCCGTTGGAGTTTATGTAGATGCCGCAGGAAGACGTGGTTACATGCGCCCCGTTGGCAATCTGGAATGCATTGACAGCCGTGGTCGACAGCACGTATATGCAGCCATTGCCGCTGGAAGCGCCCGAAGAGGTAATGGCGGCCGTGGATGTCGCCGTACTGTTCAACAGGCCGCCGCCGATCGGCGAACCGAAAAATGAGCTGGCATTCTCGACGATCTTGACGGTCGCCCAGTAAGTGACCGCCGTTCCCGGCACGGTCGGCGCGGGACTGGTCGTATTAGCCGTAATGGTCACCGTTTGATTGCCGCTCGTGACAAAACCGTTGGCCGACGCCAGTATGCAGCCGTTGTCAAAACTCGTAGATGCGGTACCCGGCGCGGTCGCGGGGCAGTTGGTGGCCGTCCCCGCCGGCGAACCGCACCACACTTTGTTCGAGCCGCAGGTCTGCGAACTTGCGGATGACGCCATGGCGGCCTGTACCACTGCGGACGCCGCCGCATCGGCTGCCGTCTGGGCTGCATCGCGGCGGAAGTATCCCCAGCCCAGATCGACCGCCAGACTCAACATGCCGATCATCATAAAAATGGAAACGGTGGCCATCAGAATGGCCTGTCCGCTGCGGCTTTGATTTCGTGTCATGCGATTGCGTTTCATATCAATGCCTAATTGGCCACCGCTTGCGTTGCATTGGCGGCCAGCGTTACCGGGTTGAAAGTCACTCCGCCGTGGTCGGTGCTCCACATGCCGATCGCCGAACTGAACTGGTAGGTGGCTTTGATGGAAATGTCGGTGGTGCCGGCGACGTTGCCCGAGAGCGACGGCCACGCCGCGGAGTTCGAACTGCACGAAGACAGCGGATTGCAGGTGACGGTCGACGCCGAAGAGGTAAAGGTGACGTTCATCGAGGAAGCGGGGATGCCGATGGCTTTTGCCGCCAGCAGTGCCTCCATATTCGCCACTGTGGTCGCGCAGGATTGCCCGGCGCAGCCCGCGCCATGGACTGCGGCCACTCGCGCCGTCATGTTCACGGCTTCCGCAAGCGTATGGTACTGCCACATTCCCAGCGCCATATATCCCAGAGAAATGATGACGAAGAGCAGGGGAACCGCCGTCATCGAGAATTCGAGCATCGCTGAGCCACGGCGCAAAGATGAGGTTCGTCGCATCGTTTACCTCACGGGTAGTTCCACGGATCGCGTGATGGCAAGACTGCTGGGCATCATAGCGGGTATTGCGAGCAGCGTCACCGTGTAGGTTACGCTGACTGTGACGGTAGGCATGGCAGCCGCGCCCGACGCCGAATAAGTTGCCGTGACGCTGACCGGGCTGGCTCCGCCGCATGTGCTGACGCCGTTCATCCCCGGTGCGTATTCCAGCTCATCCAGCGCGTAGGTACAGGCCTTGGTGGTAAAGGTACCGCCGCTTTGCGCATTGGTAGAACTGGCAGCGCCCCACATGGCCCCCACCCTGGCGGCGTTCTGGGTCGCGATCATGGAGTATGAAGTGAAACCGAAGTCCAGCACGGCGATGAACGAGAACACCATCCACGGCAGCATCAGACCCACTTCCACCGCGGCCATTCCCCGGCGCGAGGTGCGCGGGAACCCGGAAATACGGCGGATCAACATGGCTCTACTGGATTTATTATCGGGTTTCGCGCGGACCCTTGCCAGACTGGCAATGGTTAGTCGAAAGGCTATTACTTTTGACAGGACTGGATTGCGCAGGCTCTAAAAGGAACAAGCCGCAGCTTGCGCCGCGGCTTGTTTTGAGGAGAAATTGGAGTTAAACGACCAGAGTGCGGTTAGTTCTTGCTGGATTGAAATTTCCTGCGTCCGGCAAGGCCGAGCCCAAAAAGCGCCAATCCGATCATCCCGAAGCTGGCCGGCTCGGGAGTTGCGATATTACCATAAATTGACCCGGGGCCCAACAAAACGTTCCCCGCGGTAGCAGCCAGACTGATGTAATCGTTCCCGGTAGGCGACAAAGCGAATGTATAGGACAAAGTGCTGATGCCGTTGGTCGCGTTAGACGTTCCGTTACCTGAATCGCCAGCCACTGCCGTCCCTTCCTGACCCGCCGTCTTGCCGGAATAGAACTGAAAGGCATCCGTGCCAGTAAGGCTGCTCACCTGAAGCGTTACCGATGTAGCACCGTACAGTGCGAGGCTGGTTAGGTTCAGCTGAATGAAATTACCCGGCGTAATCTCGTCCTCGCCTGAACCATCGTTGGTCAGGCCGAGGCCTACCTCGGCCCCACCGTCATTCTTCGCGAACACGTTAACCGGCGCACCCCCCGTGGTATAGCCGTAGGCGGAGAAGATCGCGTTTGGAGTACTGTTGATGGTATACGTGGCGGCGTTTCCGGCAATTTTCGTCGGCGTTCCGAAGTCGATACTGTATGTCGTTGAGGCATACGCGGGGGAGGCCACCATCGTGGCGAACCCGCAGATGACAGGCAGGACCTTCAGCATTTTCGTTGTAAATTTCGTGTTCATGATCTTAAGATTCTTCTCCTCATTGGCCTTTTGAATCCATGGGCTTTAAACCGCCGCTCTCCGAGCCCATGTTCGTTACCGATAGTCAAAATACTAACGAAGGTTAAGTGTACTCGATCATGCGCGAAAATAAAACATTTGAAGGAGCTTGTTGGTTCTAGTACTTTTTGGAGCCGGATCCGATGAGGTGCGCTACTTCTTGCCGTACTGGAACTTCCGGCGTCCCGCAAGACCAAGTCCGAGGAGCGCCAGACCGATCATCCCGAAGCTGGCCGGCTCAGGCGTAGCGATGTTGGCGTTGATATCCTGAATCTTAAAGTAGTCGGATCCCTGCCCGGTGGTCGAGGCTCCGATCAGCAGGTAAGTAACATTGGATCCCGTCAGGGTCTCGACGCCGTTACCATTAACCGCGCAATTGTCGTTGTAGCTGCCGTTGTTATTGCCGCCGGCGCCTAATGCGGTAACTCCTGTCGAGCACGTGGCGGCGGCTCCGGCCGTGAAAGTGGAATCGCCGCCGACACCGGCTGCCTCGAGACCGCTCTCAATCGAGGCCAGACTTGCCGTCGACGTCGTCGTGTAATAGCTTATGCCGAAGGGATCGGTGGTAGTTCCGTTGGTCCCGTAATTTCCAAGCTGGATCTGGCCGAGATTCACAGGGGTGAGATTGGTCCCGTTGGTGAACGCAATCAAAACAAATTCATAGTCGTTGACAGTGCCGCCGTTGACGCCGTTGTCGATCTGGTGATTGGGTTGGTTGCAATCACTGCCGCTCAGATCCTGGCAAACACCCATACCGGCGCCGTTGTACTCTCCAACCAGTCCAGTCATAAGGTGCGAGCTTGGCGCGGTTGACGTCCCGGTAGCGTAGAAGGCATATGCCGTTGCCGTCAAGCCGCCAACAGTCACCGAGTAGGAACTCAGGTCGTTGTTATCGGTGCCACTGCCCTGAGGGCTGCCCGATGTGAAATTCAAAGTGGTGGTTGCGCTCGCCCCTCCGCAGGCGAGGCATGCGCCTAATGCTATTTTCAAGATCCCATTGATGTTTTTCATTCTCGTAATTCCCTTCCCCCGAATCCAATCACCCCGCAAGCGAAGCTTCTGAACCTTCATCGCCTTTTCTTACTTTCGATAGCGGGCGAAAGCTAAGTCTAAACCGACCAGGCCCGAAAATCCAAGATTTTAAAGAAGTTATTGGTTCTAGTACTTTTTGGGATGGCTGCCGGGAAGTGTGGCAGAACATTTCAGCGCCAAGCCATCAAGGCGCGACGCAGCTACCCAAGGGCCTTGCCGATCTCCTCAATCTCCCCCGCCGACAGCCGGAAATCCGCCGCCCCTATGACCCCATCCACCTGCGCCGGCGAACGCACTCCCACGATGGCAGCCGTCACTTCGGGACGCCGCAACGTCCACGCAATGGCCACTTCACCAGGCGTGCGTCCGTGCCGCTTGCCGATCCCCCTCAGCACTTCCACCAGGTTCAGGTTGCGCGTGAGCAGCGGCTCCTGGAAGTTGGGCGTGCGCTTGCGGAAATCGTCGGGCGGCATGTTCGCGATGCGCTCTCGTGTCATGGCGCCGGTCAGCATACCGGATTTCATCGGCGAATACACGATCGTGCCCACATTGTTCTTCGCGCAGAAGGGCAGAATGTCGGTCTCGATGTCCGCCTGAATCATGGAGTAGGGCGGCTGCAGGGAAGTAATGGGCGCAATGGCCTGGGCGCGCGCCATTTGGGAGGCGCTGAAATTGGAAACGCCGATCCAGCGCACTTTGCCCTCCCGCTGCAACTCGGCCATGGCCGTCCAGCCCTCTTCGATATCTTCATCGGGTTCCGGCCAGTGGATCTGGTAAAGGTCGATTACATCGACGCGCAGCCTCTCCAGACTGTTTTCGCATTCCTTAAAGATCGATTCGCGCTTCAGACTCTTGCCGATCTGGCGATCCGGCCCCCAGACGCGTTCGCATTTGGTGAAAACGTAAGGGCGATTGGAGCGATGAAGCAGGGCGCGCGCCACCACTTCTTCGGAGTGGCCGAGTCCATAGACGGCGGCGGTGTCGATCCAGTTGATGCCGCGGTCCAGGGCGGCCTGGATGGCGCCGATCGATTCCTGATCGTCCTGCGGCCCCCAGGCGAAGGCCCAGCCGCCGCCGCCCATGGCCCAGGCGCCGATGCCGAGAGGCGTGATCTGTAAATCGCTGTTGCCCAGTTGTCGCGTCTGCATAAAAATCTCCTGTTCGCAGTGGGGCAGGTTGTCAACCTGCGGCCGATTGGTAGTCGGCCTCCCCGGGTGCTAATACTTTGGGACTGTAGGGTCAACCTTATCGCTCCACGCGAGAATGCCGCCCTTCATGTTTCTTACCTTGGCGAAGCCAGCTTGCTTCAACAAATCCACCGCCTTAGCGCTGCGCATGCCGCTCTTGCAATGCATCACGAACTCATCCAGCTTATTCAGCTCGCCAAGTCGCTTAGGCAATTCACCGAGCGGAATCAGCCGAGCGCCGGGAATGCGGGCAATCTGATATTCATGGGGCTCGCGCACATCGATCAGAACAAAATTATCGCCGCGATCCTGCTTCTGCTTCACTTCACTCGGCTCGATATCGCCCGTCACAGGCGCAGCTTCGACAGGCTGGTGCGGGATGCCGCAAAACTCCTGGTAATCGATCAGTTGGGTAATCGTGCGATGATCCCCGCAAATGGGGCAATCCGGATTCTTGCGCAGCTTCAGTTCGCGGAACTTCATGCCGAGCGCATCGTAAAGCAGCAGACGCCCCACCAGCGGCTGGCCGATGCCCAGAATCAACTTCACGGTTTCAGTGGCCTGAATCAGGCCAATCACCCCCGGCAATATGCCAAGCACACCGCCCTCCGCACAACTGGGGACCAGGCCCGGCGGCGGCGGCTCGGGATAAAGGCAGCGATAGCACGGCCCGCCCTCATACGCGAAAACCGTGGCCTGTCCTTCGAAACGGAAGATCGACCCGTAAACGTTCGGCTTATTAAGCAGCACGCAGGCATCGTTCACCAGATACCGTGTGGGGAAGTTGTCGGTGCCGTCGACCACGTAATCGTAATCCTTGAAAATCTGAAATGCGTTCTCGCTCGAGAGCGCCGTCTCATGCCGATCCAGCTGCACGAAAGGATTGATATCGCGCATGGTCTCGAAAGCCGAGTCGATCTTCTTACGCCCCACATCCTTTGTCCCATGGATCACCTGGCGCTGCAGGTTGGTGAAATCGACCACGTCGAAATCCACCAGGCCGATGCGCCCAATGCCGGCCGCCGCCAGATACAGCCCCAGCGGAGCGCCCAGACCGCCCGCGCCCACCAGCAGCACGCTCGCCTGCTTGAGCTTCAACTGCCCGTCCATGCCGACCTCCGGCATGATCAGATGCCGGCTATATCGCAGGATTTCGTCTTTTGAAAGCGACGCGTCTTCAGCCACGATGCGCTCCGCCGGCGATGCTGGGAACGATGGAAAGCGTATCTGCTTCTTTCACCGGGCTGGCTTCCTTACCGATGTAGCGGATATCCTCGTCGTTCAGATAAACGTTGACGAAGCTGCGCAGCTTGCCTTCGTCGTTGTACAGATGCTTTTTCAGATCGGGAAATCGCGACGTCAGTGCCCCCAGCACTTCGCCGACGGTTGTGCCGGTCAATTCCACGCTGTCGTTTTTCTCGGCAAATTGGCGCAGCGGGGTGGGGATCAGGATTCGGGCCATATTAATTCCTCTTTCTCGGCTTGGGTCTGTTCTGCGTTGGGCAGCCAGCTGTTGGCGTGGTCGAAGCGTCCGTTTTGTATGGATAGAACCACGAACGAATACCACGGGCAGGAGTTCTTCAGATCGGTCTCGGAAAAATACGCGCCGCAGTCGGGGTGCGAATGATAGATACCGATCAAATCCAGTTTGCGTTCACGCGCTACTTTGTCGGCGCGCAGCAGGTCTTCGGGGCGCAATTCGTAGCGGGCCCGCTGCGAACCGGCGGAAACGTTGTCGAGCGCCAGGGCATAAGAAACGGTCTTATTGTCGCCGTCGATGGTGCCGATCATGGCGCCGCAGCACTCGTTAGGATATGCGGCCTGGGCGTGATTCACCATCTCGCGCCAAGGGCCGCGGTCTATATGGACCATTCCGGTTCGTCCCAGAAATGTTCGCTCAGGTATTTGTCGGCGCCGTCGCAGAGAATGGTGACGACGACGCCTTCCCTCCCCTGCGCGTGCAACTCCTTCGCAATCGTCAGCGCGGCTTGTACATTGCCGCCGGACGAAATACCCACCAGCAAGCCTTCTTCGCGCGCCAGGCGCACCACCATCCTATAAGCGTCCTCCGTATCAATCCAGATGTTGCGCGAGGCGAGCGATTCCTCATAGATGCGGGGCACGATGGCGGTGGGCATGTGCTTGGTCCCCTCAATACCGTGAAACCCGGTGGAGGGTTGGGCGGAGATGCATTCGACATGCGGCAGATCGCGATGGAAGCGGCGGGCGTTGCCCACGAAAGTTCCGCTGGTACCTAATAAGGTGACGAAGTGGGTGATGCGGCCCTCGGTCTGTTCGATAATTTCGGGACCCGTAGTCTCGTAGTGCGCCTGCCAGTTGGCGTCGTTACTGTACTGGTCGGGATAGAAGTAGCGATCCGGCTCGGCCTCGTAGATCTCGCGGACGCGGCGAATCGCCCCGTCGGAACCTTCGTCGGCGGGCGTCAGAACCAGCTCCGCGCCGTAAGCTCTGAGGATTCGTTTGCGCTCGGGCGAGGCGTTCATGGGCAGGCAAAGCTTCACTTTGTAGCCGCGCGAGGCGCCCAGCATGGCATAGGCTATGCCGGTGTTGCCGGAGGTGGAATCGATCAGGATCTTGCCGGGAACGAGTTTCCCGGAACGCTCGCCATCGAGGATCATGTTGAGCGCCGGCCGGTCCTTCACCGATCCGCCCGGATTGAAATATTCGGCTTTGGCGTAGATTTCAACGCCGGGTAGCTGCGCGGTAAGCTTCGCCAGCCGCAGCAAAGGCGTGTTGCCGACGTTCCCGCTGATATCATGCGCCATCCGGGGCGCGGTAGCCACCATACTCATTCGAATCTATACTATCTCCATCCTACAATTAGAGATTCGCTGGAGCGCATTTTGATTCGCCGTCTCTTAATACGGCCGGGAGCCATCGGCGACTTCATTGTAAGCCTGCCGGCGCTCGAGTCCTTGCGCGCGGATTATACGGAGGTTTGGTGCGCCGGACCCAACGTGGGTCTGGCGCGCTTTGCCGATAGTGCGCGGTCGATTATGGCAGCCGGGCTGGATCGTTTGGGCCTGTTGAATGATCAAGATGTGGTCGAGAGGCTGCGCGGCTTCGATTCGATTATTTCCTGGTATGGGACCAATCGGCCCGAATTCCAGGCGTTGACGCGGGAGTTGGGTTTGGATTTTCATTTCCTGCCTGCGCTGCCCGATGGCCGGGTGCACGCCATCGATTTTTACAACGATCAGGCGCGCAGCGTAGGTGGCGTAGCGCCGTCCCGGTTCCCGGTTTTGAAGTGTCCCGCGGCATCGCGCAGCTTCGCGGTGATTCACCCATTCGCCAGCGCGGTGGCGAAGCGGGCGCCGATGGAGTGGTTTCAAAGTGTGGCAGACCGGCTTTCGCGGGAGATGCCGGTTCATTGGTTATGCGGTCCGGAAGAGACGCTGGCGGGCGCGGTGAAAATCGACGATCTTTATGATCTCGGGTGCTGGTTAGCCAAGGCCCGCATCTTTGTCGGCAACGATTCGGGAATTTCGCATCTCGCGGCGGCTGTGGGAACGCCCGTGATGGCGTGGTTCGGTTCAACGGATCCAAGAGTCTGGGCGCCGCGAGGGGCCGCCATCCATATCTCAGTTTGACTGCTCATGCCTAGTGGGGCAGATTTCCGATCTGCCCGCGCGTCCTCCGCGAAAGAGCCGAGGACAGATCGGAAATCTGTCCCACCAGACATTGTGGCTATACGCCGCGTAGTTCCGGAATCGTCAGCGCATCTTCAATATTGAGCAAAATCTTAACGTTCCCCTTGCACTTGGCAATGCCCAGGACAAACGAAGGCCCCGCGCCCGCACCAAAGTCCGGCGAATCTTCAATATCGTTTTCGGGCAGATTCAGCACCTCCGCGACGCAATCGACAATCACCCCGATCATGGCCGTCTCACCTTCCTGCATCACCTGCACCACGATGATGCACGTGGCCGGAGTGAAAGGGTGGCTGGCAAGTCCAAATTTCAGCCTCAAATCCACCACCGGGATGATCTTTCCGCGCAGGTTGATGACACCTTTCAAGTGCGTCGGCATGCCGGGGACGACAGTAATATCCTGAACGCCCATGATTTCCCGGACGCTCAGCACCTGGATACCGAATTCTTCTTTGCCCAATTTGAAGGTGAGATACTTACCGGCTCTGCTCATGCACTGGTATATCGGCTGAGCGCGTGGAAGTCTTTATGGTCCCCACAAGTTCCGCGTTTTCGTAGTGCGGCGCGGGAGCGTAGAAGCGCGCTTTCGATCGATACCGAGACGCGGGCACTTCGGGCCAGGCCAGCGGGGCGTCCGAGGTAACGACAAGGGCATGGGCGCGATCCAGAAAACGGCGGCTGGTGAATTTGAAATCGGCCACCGCTCCATCGACTACCATCAGGCAGAGATCCGGCTTCATGAACTGCAGCAGACTGTTCGATTCGACGATGGCATTTTCGGCCTGGCTAAGGATGCGTCGCAATCGCGGCATCGCTTCACCGAGGCCACCGGAGGGCGTTCTTACCCAATAGGACTGGCGGGCGCCAGCGGCGAGGAAACGCCCGGAATCGGTGCCAGACGCGGCGCGTTCTTCGGAAATCGCCACGGGATGGATAGGGTCGGCGCATTCGCAAGGTTCGCCTTCATGCGAGCAAACGCCATGACCATATTGCGTAATCTTGATGGCAGTCCAGTTCAGGTCCGGCAGGCCCCGGATAATGCCGCAGACCACCGAAGTCTTGCCGATGTTCCGCGAATGGCCCCCGACTACAACCACCATTTCACTTATTACCGCGCTGTTTCGATTGCCGGGCGAGCGTCGCCAGTTGGGCCAGATATTGACGGAGCGGCCGGGCGGGCGTGCCCCACACCGGCTCCCCGGCGCGCACGATCTTCGAAGTGAGAATGCCCGCGCCCGATCCGACAATGGCCTTCGCTTCAATGCGCGCCTTATCCCCCACACCGACCTGGCCGCCCATGATGGCATAGTCGCCGATGGTCACACCGCCCGCGAGCCCGGTTTGAGCCGCGATCACCACGTGACGCCCGATGCGGCAGTTGTGGGCGATGTGGACCATATTGTCGAGCTTGGTGCCCGTGCCGATCACCGTAGCGCCCAGCGTTGCTCGGTCTATGCAGGTATTGGCGCCGATCTCGACATCATCGCCGATTTCGACCGTGCCGACTTGCGGAACCTTGCGATACTGCCCCCCCAACAATTCAAAGCCGAATCCGTCCGCCCCGATCACGGCGCCTGAGTGGATGATGGCGCGCGCGCCGATCGAGATGCGGTCGTAAATGGAAACGCGGGGGTGGAAGATGCAGTCGTCCCCAATCACGACGCCCGCGCCAATGGCTGAGCCACTGCCGATGCGAGTGCGCGCGCCGATCTTCGAGCCCCGCCCGACCGTTACAAACGGACCGATTTCCGCCGTGGCGTGTATGGCAGCGCCGTCGCCGACGATGGCGGATGGATGGATGCCAGGTCGCACCGGCGCGGCGGGATTGAGGAGCGCGAGCGCCTTGGCAAAATGGGCGCGCGGCTGAGGCGATTCGAGGATGGTCTGACCGGGTGCTCCGGCGTAGTCGGGTAATGCGATGAGGCAGCCAGCTTGCGATCGAAGTGCCGCGTCGAAGAGCTTCGCTGCGCCGACGAAGGCGAGTTGATGCGGGCCTGCGTCCTCCAGCACCGCCGCTCCGTCGATCTTGGTGGAGGCATTGCCACGGATCGGTAATTCCAGAAACGCGGCCAGTTCGCCCGCCGTCAGTTCAGACATCTCAATGCCGACCCTAACACACTGGATCGCGCTCTGTAGCCTGGCTTGTTCGTGCCACGCGGCGACGTCCGCCAGTCTGGTGGCTCGTTATGGCCTGCCGGTCACGCAGCAATTCGACGCCGCTCCTGGGATCAGGATCACGGTGGAATATGGGCCGGATCGCATGCCGGTCGGTGTTCAATTAGCCCCGCCCTATTACGATCCGCACATTTCCGCCGCTTCGACAACGATGGAAGCCGATGCTCTTGCCGAAGTTGCCTCCTTCTTCGTTCCCGCCTCGCGCCGCTCAGGGATGTCGAGCTTTGTCTTCTGCTCTGCCTACTGCAGCAGTTCAGAAACGGACTTTGAGTTCACGATTACGACCCGGTTTTCAACGCGGAAAACAGACAGTGGCGCTGCCGCCGTGACGATTACCTCGAAGCGCGAACTGGCTCTCACCTCCGGCGCGATCCAGGCTCGTTTTGGATTACCCATCGTAGAGCAATTCGTCGCCGACGGCGACATCGAGTTGACGGCCAAATACGACGCGACGGGGAAGGCAGCAAAGATCAAGGTTGCAGCATTGCAACCGATGCAAAACCTCACGGCCCTGGCCGTAGATAACGTCCTCAATGAGCTGGTCCCGCTGTTTGAGCGAACCGGCACGGGTGTCCATGGCATCTCGTCTGAGATGTACGACAACGTCACCATCTCGCGTTCAACTGACGGTGATATGGTGCAGAACGCAACCGTCCGCTGGGTTGTTCCATCACGGTAGACCACTCCCTTACGGTCGCGGTTCAGTACAATGGCGGCTTATGAATGCCCTCCTTCTTACCGAATACATGAAGCTCGAAATGGTCGAGATGCCGGAACCGGATATCGGTCCCGACGACGTTCTGGTGCGCGTCCGCGCCTGCGGCATCTGCGGCAGCGACGTCCACGGATTCGACGGCTCGTCCGGCCGCCGCAATCCGCCGCTGGTCATGGGGCATGAGGCCTCGGGCGAAGTGGCCAAGTTCGGCGCCAACGTGCGCGACCTGAAGCCCGGCGACCGCGTCACCTTCGATTCCACTGTCTACTGCGGCAAATGCTTCTTCTGCCAGCGCGGCGACGTGAATCTTTGCGAGAACCGCCAGGTCATCGGCGTCGCTCCCAAGGAGTATCGCCGGCATGGCGCGTTTGCGGAGTACGTCAATGTGCCCCGCCGCATCATGTATAAGCTCCCCGATAGTTTTCCCTTCGAGCAGGCGGCACTGATCGAGGCCGTTTCGATCGGTGTCCACGCGGTTTCGATCACGCCGGTTAAGCTGGGCGATACCGCGGTCATTATGGGCGCCGGCATGATCGGTCTCGTAACCCTGCAGGCCGCCAGAGCAGCCGGTTGCACGCGCATCATCGCCATCGATGTCGACGATCTGAAACTGGAACGCGCCAAAGCCATGGGCGCGACCGAAACTCTGAATTCGAAGAACACGGATGCTCCCGCCGCGGTTTTGGCGCTGACGGATGGCCATGGCGCCGACGTGGCCTTCGAATGCGTCGGCTACTCCGAACCCGTGTCAACTGCGATCTACTCGACGCGCAAAGGCGGGACCGTGACGCTGGTCGGCAATCTGCAGCCGAAGATCGAATTGCCGCTGCAATACGTGGTCACCCGGCAGATCCGCCTGCAGGGCTCGTGCGCTTCAAACGGCGAATATCCGCAGTGCATCGACCTCATGGCGCGAGGCGTTATCAAAGTTGCGCCGCTCATCACCGCCGTGGCGCCGCTCGCCGACGGACCCTCGTGGTTCAACCGCCTCTACAACCATGAACCGAATCTGATGAAGGTGGTCCTGCAACCGTGAGCAAACTATTCGATCTGACCGGGAAAGTCGCTTTGGTCACCGGCACCAGCCGCGGACTCGGCCAGTACATGGGGCGCGCCCTGGCTCGCGCGGGAGCGGACCTGGTGATCACCAGCCGCAAGATTGCCGATCTCGAACCCTTCCGCGCGGAAGTGGAAGCGCTTGGGCGTAAGGCGTTTCCCCTGGAACTGGATGTGCGCAATTACGAAAGCATCCAAAAGGCCACGGCGGCGGCGATCGCGCACTACGGCAAGATCGACATCCTGGTGAACAACGCCGGCCTGAACGTGCGTAAACCGGCGGTCGACCTCACCTGGGACGACTGGAATCTGGTGCTCGAAACCAATCTGCGCGGCGAGTTTTTCGTGGCCCAGGCGGTGGCGCGCGATTCCATGATTCCGCAAAAATACGGGCGCATCATCAATATCGGATCGGTGACCAGCGTCTTCGGATACGCTGGCCTGACGCCGTATTGCGCGAGCCGCGGCGGCGTGAAGCAGATGACCATGAGTCTCGCGGACGATTGGGGCAAGCACGGGATCACGGTGAATTGCCTGGCGCCGGGATGGTTCAAGACAAAGCAGAACGCGGTGCTTTATGAGAACAAGGAATGGCTCGAATATATTGTCGATCGCATTCCCATGAAGCGGCCAGGCGCGCCGGCGGATCTGGATGGCGCGGTGGTCTTTCTGGCGTCGGATGCCAGCGAGTACTTCACCGGGCAGACCATGCTGGTCGACGGCGGCATCTCGACCGGAGCGACCAGAGCTACCGTAGCGAAGTAATTGAACCGCGGGCGTAATACATTTGCAATATTCGGATGCGACGATTAGACCTGAATCGACATCCATGAAACGCTTTCTTCTTGCCCTGACGGTCGTCGTCTGCATTCACGCGCAGCAACCTTATACATCGGCGACCCTGCCCACCGGGAATTTGCTGAGCCAGCCGGGGCCGACCTTCCGGATCGCCGACAGCGAATTACCGGCCCAGCCCGTTTTCATCGCCTACGGGGATCAAAGGTTTACCGATCCCGCTAATGTCACGGCGACTAATCCGCGGGTGCGCCAATGGCTGGTGAAACAGATCGCGGCCGAGAAGCCGGCGGCGCTGGTTCTCAACGGCGACGTTCCCCTGGCGGGCGACGTGAAGAACGACTACGCGGTGTTCAAGGATGAAACCAAGCCCTGGCGCGATGCACGCCTGCACGTCTTTCCCGCACTGGGCAACCACGAATTCCACGGCGATCCGCAAAACGCTCTGGAAAACTGGTGGACCTGCTTTCCGGAAATGCGCAATCGGCGCTGGTATTCGGCTCAGCTGGGATCGCGCGTTTACATGCTCGCTCTCGACAGCGGGGCTTCGTTGTTACCGGGCAGCGATCAGGCGCGCTGGCTGGCGGCACAGATCGATGCGCTCCCGGCGTCCGTCGATTTCGTTCTGATCACCATGCACCATCCGCCGGTCGCCGATATCCAGACACACATCGAGGTGGACCATAACCCGCGGCCCAACGAAATTGCGCTGCGGGATTACCTGGCGGGCGCGGCGCGCACCTCGCATGCGCGGTTTCTGGTGAGCGCTGGGCATATACACAACTACGAGCGCAATCTTCGCGATGACGTCGTCTATCTGGTTTCGGGCGGCGGTGGCGCGGTGCCTTATTATGTGGAGCGGACGCCCGAGGATTTGTACCGCAGCGTGCTGTTTCCGAATTATCACTACGTGAAGCTGACGCTCGAGAAGACTCGCTTGCATGGGGCCATGTACCGGGTTGCAAATCCGGAAGCGGAAGTTCTGACTTTGGAACTCAAGGACAGTTTCGACATTGCGGTGAAGGCGTCGAAATGAGAAAACAAGGTTTCTCGTGATAACCTGATTTTTCATCAATGAAGTCCAGCAAAAGGCGTGGCGCTGCGCCTCGGAAACTCGCGGTGGCCACTCCGACCGCAGTCGCTTCGAACCCAGCCATTCCGGACGCACTCGGCGGTTCTTTAAGAAACTACCAGCACCTCTTCGCCGCTCTCGCTCTTTCGATCCTTACACTGCTGGCGTATGGGAATTCATTCGATGGAGGCTTCGTCCTCGATAATCGCGGACTGCTGCTGAACGATCCGCGTCTTCGTCAGGCCAACGCCGCCAACCTCTCGCTGATATGGCGCCACACCTATTGGTGGCCGACCGGCGAGGGCGGTGTGTATCGGCCCTTTACGACGCTCTCTTACCTTTTCAATTATGCACTTCTTGGCAATGCCGATCACCCGGTTGGCTATCACTGGGTCAATTTTTTCCTGCATGCTCTCAATGTGCTGCTGGTCTACGCATTAGTTCACCGCTTTATCCGCAAATTCTGGCCGGCGTTTTTCATTGCCGCCATTTGGGCTGTTCATCCGGTGCTCACGGAAGCGGTCACCAACATCGTGGGCCGTGCGGATCTGCTCGCGGCGACGGGCCTGCTCGGCGGATTTCTCTTGTATCTGAAGAGTGTCGAGACGGACGGTTGGCAGCGATGGGCGTGGCTCAGCGGTTTGATAGTGGTAACTGCCATTGGAGTCTTTTCGAAGGAGAACGCCGTGGTGCTTCCCGCTGCGATCATCCTCTACGAACTCATGTTCCGGCAGGAGCACCAGCGGAGCAGGGTTGCCGCGGGACTTATCGCAGTTCTCGCGCCGATGGCCCTGATGTTCTATCAAAGAGCGCAGGTTCTGGCGGCGTCATTGCCCAAGGAAGTTCCTCTCACCGACAATCCGATCCTGCGGGCGGGCTTCTGGGAGGGACGCCTCACCGCAATTGACGTGGCCGTGCGCTACTTATCTCTGATTGTCTGGCCGGCGCGGCTTTCAGCGGATTACTCATGGAACCAAATACCCATCGCGCGGGGAAGCCTGGGCGATTGGTTCTGTGTGGCGATCCTTTTGGCGCTGATCCCCGCGCTGGTGTCGCTCTACCGTTGGGACCGCCGCGCATTCTTTCTCACCGCTTTCGCACTGCTCTGGATGGCGCCCGTCGCCAACCTGATTTTTCCTATCGGCAGCATCATGGCCGAACGCTTTCTCTACGTACCAGCGCTCGCAGTGATCGTCTGCGTGGTGCTGGGAATTTATGTGGTGGCGGAACGGGCGCACGTGCCCGCGTATCAGCCCGTGGTTCTGTGCGTTCTGATCATGGCCACACTGGGCGCTCGCACCTGGGTGCGTAATGCCGATTGGAAAGATGACCGATCCATGGCGAGGGCACTGTTGCGCGCGGCTCCCAACAGTTTTAAGCCTCACGATTTCATGGCCAATGTACTCTTCGCATCCGATCCCACACACGCCAATATCGAGCAGGTCATCGCGGAGTCGGAAAAGAGCCTGGCTATTCTCGATCCGCTGCCCGACGCGGAAAGCATTCCCGATCCCTACGAACTTGCGGGCACCTGTTACGTCTATCACGGAGATTATCCGAAAGCCATCGCGGCGCTGAAGCGCTTTCTCGCCATCGAGCAGGCGTCGTTCGCCGCCTTTGAGCGCAAGGCGGCTGCGGGGCAAGGCCGGTATGAAGGGGCCGAATCGCTCAAGTCCGCTCAACGCATCACGGGCGCGCGGCAGGGCGACGCTTACACATGGCTGTCCATGGCATATTTGAGATCCGGCGATGCTGCGGACGCGGTGGACGCAGCCGCGCACGCGCGCGCGCTCAATCCGGCAAGCCCACCGCTCTACCGGCAATTGGCCAAAATTGCGCTCTCCGCGGGGCGTGTGGACGAAGCCGCAGCGCTCTACGTAGAAGGCGCGTTCGTCACGTCGGACGGAAGCCTCAGGAAAGATTTGCTGGATCTTTACCAACGCATGGGTCCGGGGACTTGCGCACTGAAGCCGGGTCCGCGTGGACCGGCCATCAATCCCGCCTGCACCATGGTTCACTCGCATCTTTGTGCGGCGGCGGCCGGAACCATTGGCACTCTGCAGCGCACGGACCAGATGCAAATGGCTCAGGCGCGGAAGAAGATGTTTGTCGAAGAGTTCGGCTGCTTCGTGCAATGACGAACCGGATATTGGAATATACTGGTGCGCGGAGAAACTCAAAAATGCGCCGATTCTGGTTAATAGCTGCCATGGCAGCCACAGTGTTCGCGGTTAGTGGCCTGGCTCAACAAGCGGGCGCGTACAAAGTTCTGAAGAGCGCCAGGGTCGGCGGTGAAGGCGGTTGGGATTACATTTTTGCCGACGCCGCGGGACGCCGGTTGTATATTCCACGCGGCGCGTCGCCTGCAGGCGAGGCGCGTTTGACCATCTTCAATCTCGACACCTTAGAACCCGCTGGGGAGATTGCCGGGATCGGCGGCAACGGCACGGCGGTCGATCCGAAATCCGGCCATGGCTTCACCAGCGACCATCCTCAGGTCTCGATGTTCGACACAAAAACAATGGCCTTGATTAAGAAGATCGACGTCGGCATGGCGCGGCCGGACGGCATTCACTTTGACGCTTTCAATCAAAGGGTCTACGTGTTCAGCCACCCCACGAAGGATGCGACGGTGATCGATTCCAAAGACGGCACGGTGCTCGGCACTATCGATCTGGGCGGCGTGCCGGAACAAGGCGTGGCCGACGGCAAGGGCATGCTCTACGTGGTAATGCAGGACGCGGTGGGCAGCGTGACGGCGGTCGACGTAAAAACGATGAAGGCCGTCGCCCACTATTCGTTCGTCGACAAGGGCGGATGCAATGGACTGGCGCTCGATGTCAAGAATCAGATTCTGTTCGCGGCATGCGGCCGGTCGGGCAATCCACCCGTGCAGCCGGCTCAGCCCATGATGGTGATCATGAGCGCGAGAGACGGAAAAATCCTCGCCAACCTGCCGCTGGCCGGTAGTTCCGACGGCGCGGTATTTAATCCAGAGACGATGGAAGCCTTCAGCACACAAGGCAATGGCACGATGACCATCGTGAAGGAGAACAGCCCCACGAGCTTTGAAGTGGAGCAGAATCTTCAGACGATGAACGGCGCCCGCACGGTGACGTTCGACAGCAAGACCGGCCACCTGTTTACTATGTCGCAAGAGCGTGGACCGGCGCCGCCGCCACCGCCTGGGGGAGGCCGTGGACAGCAGGGCACGGTGGTGCCTGGGTCGTTTACGATATTGATGGTCGGGAAGTAGTTGAGAGGAGCTGCCTGATGGCTTCTCCTCCGAGGGCGAGTTGGCTCCGGATCAGACCGTCGGCACCCACCAGAACCGCGCTCGGGGTCGAGCTCGAGTCGTAGGCCTCAGCGACTTCGAAGTTGCGCTGAAGCAGAACCTGCGAGGCTTCGAATCCCTGCAGTTTGGCGAGATTTTGCTGCGCCGTGCCGCAGCTGATGAGCACAACGCGCGGCAACCCTTCCATCCCGGAGATCCAACGGACCAGGTTGGCAGTAAGCGCCACGCAGGATTCGCAATAAGGACTGGTGAAGACCAGCATTACGTCCTGGGCACTATCGCGCAGCGATTGCAGCGTCCGGTTCTCGCCGCTTAGCGAAGGCAGCTCGAATTCGGGAGCGGGGGTTCCGATGTGAAGCCCAATTCCCTGCGGAATCGGTCTATCGGGTTGCGATCGCGGTTGCGGTGGGGATCGCGGTGGGGGCTGCGTTCGCACCGGTGCCGGTGAGGGAGCATTCTCATTGACGGGCTCGATCCTGGGCCGGGCGCGGTCGAGCAGATAAAAAAAGCCGAAGCCCAGTACGCATGCGGCGACGATGGCGACCCTGCGCTCGTGACCCCCGAGTGATCCGAGCCACGCCCATAAGGACAGCCCGGAATGGAGCTGGCCTCGCGAAATCACCCAGCCCGCGCAAGCGGCGAGCACCGCATTGCGAATCAGCAGACCCCAACCTACCGGCGCCGAATGCAATTGGCCGAAGCAATGGCAATCGGGACGGCGTCCGCGCAGCATGGCAATTGCGGCGGCGATCACAAAGGCGATCAGCAATGCCAGCGCGCCGCAGGCTCCATACCAGGCGAGGCTGGTTGGAATCAGGGTGGCTGCGACTGCCAATTCAAGCACGGGCAGGAGCAGCAGCATAGCTGGCGCAAGCGCTGCGGGCACACCGAAATCGCGCAGGGCCTTGCGCAATCCCACAGGGTCGACAAGTTTGGTGGCGCCGGAGAGAAGAAACACGGCAGCCAGCAGGAGCCGGGCGGCCAGCAGAGTTAATTCCACGATACGAATCATAGCGCCGGGGGGAGCCGCGTTAACTTAGAACAGAAATACATGATACATATCGAAAAAATCGGCCGGGCGGCCTGGCTGGGCGCATTTCTTGTGGCTGCCGCATCGGGGGCCACGCTTGAGGTGCATCTGGCAACGCAGGAAGAGGTAAATGTCCGGCTGGAGCGTGGCGCGGTGCCCGCCAAGGCTCGCCAGGCAACCATCGGGGCACTGTTCGAGGAAGCGGGTTGTGCGGCCGAAGAGCAACGGATCGGTCGCAGTTCCGCCAACATAAATCTGCGCTTTGCCTGGCCAATCCGACGCGACCATCGTGATCGGCGCCCACTTCGATTTCGCGGAACACGGACAGGGAATGGTCGACGACTGGAGTGGCGCCGCATTGCTTCCGTCACTCTATCCGGCACTCAAAGGGACACCGCGTCGGCACACGTTTGTATTTGTCGCTTTTGCCGAAGAAGAGAGGGGATTGGTCGGCTCTTCGCGCTACGTAAAGGAACTGAACAAGGAGCAACAGTCGCGTGTGCAGGCCTTTGTCAATCTGGAATGCCTGGGGCTGGGTCCCACCAAAGTATGGGTGCATCGCGCCACACCGGCGCTGGTATCGCGATTGATGGACGTGGCCAACTCGATCCATTCGCCGGTCGGTGAGATGGACGTCGAACAGATTGGCGACGACGATTCGCATCCATTCCTCACGGCTCACATGCCGGTGATCACGTTGCACTCCGTCACACCGGCGACATGGCATCTTCTGCACAGCGAGCGGGATCGGGCGGATGCCATCCATGCGGACGACTACTATGAGACCTACAGACTGGCTGCGCTTTACCTGGCTTATCTCGACGTAAAAGCGGACCAGGGTTTACTCCGGTAATTTTTCATAGAAGAGGCGGGCTTCCACCGGCTTCCCCAGCGGGCTCACTCCGGTGGTGTAGCCAATCATGGTTTTCCCATCGGGCGCCACCGTCGACCGGGCGTTGAAGACTTCTTTGCCATCTTTCCAGCGGATGATCTCACGGTCGTTGGGACCGGTGTGTTTGCCGCTGATACCGTCATAGGCCGGCGAGGTCTCGAACATTTTTCCTTTGCCCCCTTCGAGCGGAACTGTGTAGTAGACGACTGTCTTCACACCCTCTGCCGTGACCGCATCGACTCTTACGGAAAGGTCGGCGCCGACAACTTTGATGGTGACGATCTGCTCCCTGGGTGGCTTGCCTTGCTTGTACTCCGATTTTTCGACGTTCAGCTTCCAGCGGCCGGCAAAGGATTCGGCCGCCGGCAGCGTGCTGCAAAAGGCGAGTAGAACTACGGCGAGTTTGCGAAAGAGCATTCTAATCCTCCTTTGGGATTGTAAACCGAACCTGATATGATCTGTGGCTGTCGCGAACGCAAACCGTACATGAGCCCCGCCGCACAAAGCCGCCGCCGCTTTCTCCGGTTTCTTGCCGCCAGCCCTCTATGCGCCACTCTGCGGGCTCAGCAAACCTGGCAGCCGCAGCCTCTCGCGCTCGCATCGCCTGCGGATGCCATGAGCGTGATGGACTTCGAACAGGTGGCGCACCAGAAGCTGCCTCCCGCCCATTTCGGCTATATGACAAGCGGCGTGGACGACGATCTGACTCTCAAGGCCAACCGCGACGGCTTCCGAAAATTCACCCTGCATCCGCGCCGTCTCATAGATGTCGGCAAGGTCGACACGCGAATCGAACTTTTCGGAAGCTGGGAATCGCCCATCTTTTTATGCCCCATCGGGGGACAGAAAATGTACCATCCCGAGGGCGAAGCGGGTGTCGCGCGCGCGGCTAAGGCGAAGAACGCCGTGCAGATTCTTTCCACCGGAACGTCCACGCCGGTCGAAGACGTGGCTAAGGCGCGGGGCACGCCCCCCTGGTATCAACTCTATCTGCCGGTCAGATGGACCGACACCGAAAAGCTGGTGCGGCGCGTGGAAGCCGCGGGTTGCCCCGTCATGGCGATCACCATCGACGGACTGGGCGGCCGCAACCTCGAAACGTCGGCCCGCTTCCGCCGCATGGACACGCGCGATTGCACGGTGTGCCACATCCCGGGCGAGGACCGGTCGAAATCCCATCCCATGTATGCCGGCTTCGAAGAATACGCCATCGAACCGAAAACCGCCAACTGGAGCCTGATCGACCGCATCCGCAAGCTCACCCGCATGAAGCTTCTCCTCAAAGGGATCGACACCGGCGAAGATGCACGGCTGTGCCGCGAACACGGCATCGATGGCATTGTGGTTTCGAACCACGGCGGCCGTTCCACCGAGACCGAGCGCGGCACTATCGAGTGTCTCTCCGAAGTGGTGGACGCGGCAGGCCCACAGCTTCCCGTTCTCATCGATGGAGGCTTCCGGCGCGGCACCGATATTTACAAGGCCCTCGCCCTGGGAGCGCGCGCCGTGGGCATCGGGCGCCCCTACGTCTGGGGCCTCGCGTCCTTCGGGCAGGCTGGAGTGGAGCGCGTGGTCGACATCCTGCGCGCCGAACTGGAATTGGCGATGCGCCAGTGCGGCACGCCATCGATAAGGGAAATTACCGCCGCTTCGATTCGCAAAGTATAGACAGAGTTTTCAACGCTTGTCGACGACGACCCTGCCGGCTTTCAGCACCACCTTCGTCTTCAGCATGTATTGAATCCCCTCCAGCGGATTGCCGTCGAGCAGAATAATATCGGCCAGCTTGCCGGGCTCGATGGCGCCGATCTGATCCGACATATGCAGGTACTCCGCCGTGTTCGGTCCCATGATTCTGAAGATGTCCTGCATGGAGAACATGACGCTGTACGATTTCAGCTCATGCTCGAGAACCACCACATCGGCGTAGTTCTGATCGGTGCAGTAGCCGAGGGCGCGTCCGCCGCTGGCATCCCAGATGGTACGGGCGTTCACGATGGTGTAGCCCGCCTCAGTGCCTGTCGCCTTACCGTTGGCATCCCGGTTGGCGCCGGCGATCGCCTCCGGCCAGGGCTTGCCATCGCGGAATCGCGGCGAGTTGTCTCGTGGAAACGTAACTTGCGCGGGCGCCGGGGATTCTCTGTCGATGATGGGCGCGCCGAAGGCAATCAGGCCCAGCACGATGGAGTTGGTGGATGCAACCTTTGCGGCAGCCTCCCGGCCGGTCCAGTCCTTGTTGGGCAGGTGCACGAGGCGGCGCACACCGGCGTCTATGGCAGCCACCATCGCCGGCGTACTTACCGCGTGGACGTTGACCTGCACACCCACCTTCGCCGCTTCATCGACGACGGCTTTGAGAACTTCGATTTCCTGCGGAGTGGGTCCGGGCTCGGGCGTGAGCGAGATCTCGCCCGTTTGTTTGATTCCCTTCGCCGCCATGGCTCGAACCTCGGCCCGAGCCTGTTCGGGAGTGCCTCTGAGGTTGACGCGTTCCGAGGGAATAATGCGCGGGCCGTTAATGATTCCGGATTCGATATGATCGCGCAGCGTGAGGTTGCCATCGCCCGGGCCTCCAGCTGAAAGGACAGTCGTGTAGCCGGCCTCGAGCAGCGACTGCATCTGCTCCTTCTCATTGGGTCCGGTATTGATGTGCTTGTGGGCGTCGATGAAACCCGGCATAGCGCTCATGCCTTTGGCGTCAATGACCTTCAGGCCCTGGGTATTTGCCGCGCCCGCGGCGACCGACGCGATCTTCCCATCGCGAACCACGATGGTGCCGGAGGGGATGACGGGACCGCTGCCGACGATGATGCGGGCGTTGGTAATCGCCACATCCTGCGCCGGAAGATTCAGGGCGCTCAAACTCAGCAGCAAGAGCACAAAGCGATACGCGATTGGCGGACTCATCGCCTTACAAGGTATCGCATTAGATGAAAAAGAGGAAGGCGGGACTACTCGGTTGTACTCTCCAGCAGTGCACGCTCCAGCTCAGTGGCCAGGACAGGCAGACTTGTAGTCAAGGTTGACCAGATGACTTCAAGGTCCCAATCGAAATAACCGTGGGTTAGTCGGTTCCGCATTGCGGTAATTTTCTGCCACGGAATTGCGGAAGCGGCGCGTCTGCCTTCGGGAGAAATCCTCGCGGCCGCTTCGCCGATAATCTCGATCTCCTTTACCAGCGCCAACAGCAAGAGTCTGTCGCTGGTGAGATCTTCGGCGACTCTATTCTTAACGAACCCCATGGCTTCACGCGCGGCATCGAGCATGTGCCGCAGCCGCTCAATGTCAGCGGTGCTCATACTGCGGGACTGCGGAGGCCACCACTCTGTCCCTGAAATGCCGACTCAGCTCTCCTGCCGTCCGGAGGTCGACTTTGCGGCCGACGATTCCGGACAACTCGATTTCCATGCCTGCCAGTTCGATCAAGCCTGGCACGCAACCCCGCTCAAACTCGACAAGCATGTCGATATCGCTGTCCTCGCGAAATCGTTCCGTCAGAATCGAACCAAAGAGTGAAAGCTTTCGGATATGATTGCGCTGGCAGAAGGCTGCTATGGCCTCGCGCGATATTTCCACTGGAAGCGTAACCATGCCTCAGTATCGCATCGAAAACTACTGAGGCGGAATGACCAGGTATTTAGAGCCGGCCTGGATTCGGTGGCGGAGTTCTTCCGGCAAAGAAACCTTAAGCGAGGCCAGGGACTCCAGCCAGCTTTGCACGTCTGCGCGGCTTCTTCGAGCCCTGCGCGCGCAAGGAATCTTGCCGCTCCTTGACGTAGCTGCGGTCGCAAAAAACAAAATCAGACTCGCCGCAAATACCGTGGCTCGCCTTCGAGGAAGCCCACACCCCGGCGAAGGTGAGGAGTGAAGACAGATCCAAATCCGGACAGCTTGTCAGCGTATATCATCTGATTGGCAGATGCCGCCATGCCTTTGGTCATGATCGGAAGAAGCTCGTCCAGAAAGCGTTGAATCTCCCCGAGCGCCTCGTCTTGCACCTCTCTCATCCTTAGCAGGCTGCGGAAAAAGTAGATCGGCAGGCCAAAGGCCTACTCCACGGAGCTTGCAAACTGTTGATTTTTAGTTGTGGAGTAGGCGTTTTCGCCTGCGCACTCAGCGGCATGTTAGACCTTATTCTTAATTCTTTCCCGCGATGAGCGGGTCAAAGCAGCCTTCCCCCTGGTTGCGCACGGCTGGCGCCAATCCGTCCAGAGAAAAGGAAGAGCGAACGACCCCGCTCCCCTCGAACGGCCTGAACTCGAGCGCCATGGTGTGCCCGGAAAAAATCTTCGGCATCAGACCGGCATCCCGGATCCACAACCGTTCGCGGGCGACATGCACAGCTTTCGCGAGGACCGAGGGGCCGCCGTCAATCGCATAGGAAACCGTTGCGCCGGCGCCCACCGCCCCTGGCTCGACGGGCTCGCCCGTGCCGAAATCCAGATACACAAAATACAGATTGGGGTTGCAGACCAGGCGAAGTTCGGGCGTCCTCTTTCCGTGTGTGGAGTCCTCGAAGCTGGCCGCGCTCGGCCTGGACGCAACGATCGCTCCCGGCTCCTTTGAGACACGCCATCCGTCCGTGGGGGCTTCAGAAGGGGAAGGCGCGGGGCTCCCGCATCCCGCCAGAACAACCGCCATCAGGCCGCCAAAAATCAATGTAATTCGAGTCGTCTTTCTCATATACCACATCGATTGAAAATGGCACGATCTTCTACGCGAACTTCTTTGACGCTCTCCGCGCCGGCCAGCGTAAAAAGCGCGGCGACGATCCGATCGGGATCGTCCAGGCGTTGCAAAACACCGGCGAGTACGCCGTCTTCGGGAGGTTGGAGGTACACAAAATCGGCGGCCTTGCCGTTCCCGAAATCGCCGGTCTGGTCCGCAATCCCCAACGCCTCCGCACCGGCTCGCGTGGCGAGATACAACATCTGCGCCGGAGTCAGAGTCATTGGCTCCGGAGCCACGCGTTGCATCAGGTAAGCCTGCAGACCTTCCTTGAGCATGCCGAATCCGGTTCCGCCTCCCACATCGGTACCCAGTGCGAATCGAACGCCGGCCTCAAGATGCCGCCCCATGGGAAAGATCCCGCTGCCGAGCACCGCGTTACTGCACGGGCAATGCGCGATGGATGCGCCTTGTGCAGCTAAGCGCTGCAGTTCGGTCGGGCCCGCATGAACATTATGCGCCAGCACGGCACGCGCGCCAATCAGATCGAAACGCTCATAGACGGCGAGATAATCCGCGGCCCACGGGGACAAGCGGGCCGTCTCGTGGATTTCGATTCGGTTCTCGTTGATATGAGTTGAGAACCGCAGACTCGAATCTTCTCTAAGCAGGGTTTGGCAAACCGCCAGCATCGCCTCCGAAGCCGACATTGCGAAGCGCGGCATAACAGCGTAGCGGCCGGAACCGAATCGTTCGATCAGGCTCTTTGAATCACGATAGGCGTCATCCGGAGTCTGGTGCAGTTCGGGGCGCAGCAATCTGTCGGACAGCACCAGTCCAGTGAAGATGCGCACGCCGCGCTCCTCCG
>Ga0302320_10000348_pt1 | contig 107367 bp, 81 predicted proteins | sample Bog_T0_3_FD_202130 | JGI IMG/M metagenome (GOLD analysis project Ga0302320, IMG submission 202130) | Peat permafrost microbial communities from Stordalen Mire near Abisko, Sweden - Bog_T0_3 | ecosystem: Environmental > Terrestrial > Soil > Wetlands > Peat | place: Sweden: Abisko, Stordalen... | reverse complement strand
TTTGAGTTGGTTCATCTGCTCCGTTGTGCGGCATCCGCCGCTCAACGAGCAAATCGATCCCACTCACAGTGGCTGGTTTTGAACTACCCCCCGACCCGTCGTGGCGGGATTAGGGTGACCCCTGACAGTATCGGTCTATTCACAAACGGAAAACTGACGAACAGTGGACCCGGACAAACCTCTGACATCAATAGGGCTTAATTGTAAGTCGCTGGCTAAACGCCGATCCCGCGGGGTTGGCGGGTGGGCTAAACCTCTACGCGTACGTTGGGAATAACCCGACTAGATTCGTCGACCCACTCGGGCTGGCACCGGGTGACCCTTACTTCAGTCCGGATGTTGCGGCGATTCATGGCGAGAGAGACATTAATCCCACATCAATTGAAGAAAATATCGAATACGCTGGATATGTATATCGGAACTCGGACGGGACGTATTCGTATACCGGTCCGAATTCCGGGAGCCAGGCAGGCTCGTGGCCGGGGATGATTGACCAGCTATACCTCCTCCTTTTCAACAAGAAGAAATGTGGCATCTACCATACTCACGGCGGCCCTGACCCCCAATACGACAACGAGAATTTTTCGAGCACCGACAAGGATACGTACGACCGGAATAACATTTTGGGGTACGTTGGGACCCCAAGCGGTGATGTGAAAAAGTACGTTCCGGTACCAGGAAATCCTGAAGGAGGCACAGTCACGACGATAGCTACTGGGATAAAATGAAAAAATCGATTTTATGGACTCTGGTGGGGCTATCCTTAATGGTTTTCGGCGTGAGCGTGAATGCGGATGACCAGAAAGAGCATTACTACATACCCCCGGCTGGATTCGTTCCTGACGAACAGACGGCAATAAAGATTGCGCATGCTATTTTGACGCCGATTTACGGGAGAGACGTGCTCGAAAAGGAAGAGCCATTTGTGGCTCACCTTTCGAACAATGTATGGACGGTGACTGGTTCGATTCCCAAGGACAGGCTGGGCGGCGTTGCCCTAATCGAGATATCAAAGATCGATGCCAGAATATTGCGAGTAACGCACGGTAAATAGAGCCGCAGGTCTGACGTCCGCCGAGCCCGGTCGAGAAAACGCGCCCGCCGCTCTTCGTCCAATCCGACGTTATGCGAACCGGGCTTCGTGCAGGCTGCGCCTGCCCGCCAGGCCGTCGCTTGGGGTCCCTCGCTCCTGGCCTGAGCGCCCGGTTAACATAACGCGTGATTGGACACTTCGCGGCTGCGGCGGTCTCCGATGGCGTGGTCCCCGCCCCGCCAACTTCGTCCGCCTGGCCCTTCGGGCGGGGGAATCCAGCGCCGGGCGTCTTTGCCTCGCTCCCACTCGGCGTGTGGGGAATAGGTCCTCACTTGCGTGAGAGACGCAATACGTCCAAGCGCGCCGCGCTTGGATTTTCGAGCCCCTCGTGCAGCAGAGGTGGTCCTAAAATGGACCAGTGGCAAGTACGTCAACTCTTGCCAAAAACGTGGCAAGAGAAGGCATGACTACTTTATATCATTGCTGGACAAAAACTTGAGATTGGTGGGCCCACAGGGACTCGAACCCTGAACCAAAGGATTATGCCTGCCACTTCGGCTTTCGCCGCCGATCCCCGATTGGGAGACCGTGCGTGGTCTGGACCATGCCTTCGCCATACCCCGTTAGGGATGAAGGCGGGTGATTATGGTCTCTACACCTTACCGCACATTTCTGCGCGGGCTTGGCTCGGCGTTGGGTCGCCCCTAAAGGGCAGGCCGTTCACCGAATTTACACCTGACTAACGGAGGGTTTCCCCTCCGCCGACCCGTGAAAGTCCTCTGCTCTAACCATTGAGCTATAGGCCCAAAATGAATCAAGGAACGCCGGGACAAAAGAGCATCGGAAGGCAAGGAGCCACACAAATCATTTGCCATGGGCCTCGGTGCCATCATCGGAAAGGCCGCCGGGACACCGGTTCTGGAATCGGGCGCGAGCCGGCGTCCGAGAACCGCTTGAAGACGAGCATCCGTGCCTCGATCCCGCGGATTCGGGCCCCTTTGCCCGGGTCCGCTTTTCAACTCGTGCCTGTACAACCCGCCAACCCCCGCCCATCGTGCCCCGATAGCCATGGGCATCGCTCCGGATCCGAATCGGCGTCTCCGCCCTGCAATTGCTCCCGTGAGTCCAAGGCCCCTCTGGCGTGAGCCGCTGCTCTATCTTGGGGCTCTGGCATTGGTGCTTGTTTGCGCGCTGGTCTTTGGCCGGGCCCTGGGTTTCGGGCTCATCGCGTTTGATGACGACATCAACATCTCGTTCAATCCGAACCTTGGGGGTCCAAGCGCCAGCCGGCTCGCCTGGGCCTTCTCGGACTGGAGCTACGTGCGCCGCTATGTGCCGCTTGGGTGGACGTCTCTGTTCCTGATAGACGGATTCAGCGGCCTTTCGCCGGCGGCCTACCACGGCGCCTCGGTTGTTCTTCACGTCCTGAACTCCCTCCTTGTCTTTTGGACCATCGCCCGGCTTCTCCCGGTGGCCCTTCCCCGATTGGGTGAGAGCCGGGTCCTCCTGGCGTCTTTGATAGGCGCCGCCTGGTGGGCCGTGCATCCCCTGAGGGTTGAACTCGCGGCGTGGGCCTCCGGCATTCTGAACCTCCAGGGTGATTTTTTTCTCCTGGCGTCCTTCGTGGCGGCGGTAGAGGGACTACGGTCCGACTCCGCTCCCGTCCGCACGGCATGCAACGGGATGAGCCTTGTCGCCTATGGATTTTCCATCCTGAGCTATCCGACCGGGCTAGGCTTTGTCGGCGCTTTGGTCGCCCTTGACGCTTACTTTGCGCGCAGGGAACTTGCCTTGTGGCGCACGTGGGCGGCCCTTGTCGCCCGGCGTGGAGCGTGGCTCATGATCGGGGTCGCCGGCGGGGTACTCGCATTCGTCGCCGAAGGCACAGCCACGGGGATCTGGAAGACCTTGCTCATGCCGGGTCTGGGTGTCCCAGGCCGCCTTGTGCAGGTGGCGGCCTCGCTTGCCTTCTCACTGGAGAAGATCGTTTTGCCCGTCGGATTGTCGCCGATCTACGACATCTTTGTCGGATTCAGCCCGGGCGGTGTGGCCTTGGCAGCCACTGGGGTCGCCGGCGTTCTTCTGCTCGGCGTCCTGGGAGTGCTGGCGCACAAGGGGAAGTGGGGCCTGTTTTGCCTGTGCGTGGCCTTCCTGTCCCTGATTTTTCCCTACCTGGGCTGGGGCGCGGCGCTCCACAGCCCGAGTGACCGTTACAGTTACCTCCCCTCGGTTGCATTCGCAATCGGGCTGGCGTGGGCCGCGGCGGTTCTCAATTCCGCCTTTCTTATACCCGCGATCGCCGGGATCCTGGCCCTTGCCGGGGCGAGTTTCAGGCTCACTGAAACCTGGAGGGATGACATGAGCCTCCTTGGCCGCGTGGAGCGGGAGACCTCCAACCGTGATGCGCGCGCGCAGATCCTGCTGCGAATGGGGAAAGTCTGTTTTGGGAGGGGCGATTATGACGCCGCCGAGCGCCTCTCGCGGAGCGCGATGTCCCTCGCGGGAATGCCCGAAGGCGCCGAGCCGCCCTACGGCAAGGCCGCCTCGAGGAGCTTCGGGGACGGTGCTCCCCTCGCGTCTGCGCACAACGGGCTCGGGGTAGCGATGGTGCGGGCCGGGGATGTGAAGGCGGCGGAGGACCACTTCCGCGCGGCGATCGAGATCTCCCCAAGTTTTTCGAAGGCCGACATCAATCTCGCCCTCCTGCTCGCGGGCCGGGGCGAGACCGATGAACCGCTCCACCTTTACCTGAGGGTTGAGCGGAACCCTTCGGGCGGGGTCGACCCCCGCTCGGTCTCGGAGCTCCTTCGCCGGCTCGGCGACTCCTACAGGACCGAAGGCAGGCAGCGGGTCGCGGATGCTCTGCAGGAGAGGGCCGCAAAGTCCGCCACGGCGCCCCGACAGGGACTATAGCGGTCCCCGCAGGGCGTCCGGCAGCAGCTTGAGCGAAAGCGCGTGGAGCGCGGGATCCCCCAGGGTGACCCCGTATCGCCGGGCGAGCAGAAGCAGGTGGTAAAGGGATTCCTCGGTGAGGAACCGCAGCTGGACGGAGTCGATCCCGCGGAGGCACCGCTCTACCTGCGCGCGGGCCAGGTCGGTGCGTCCGCCGATTGCGAGCACCACGGCGAGGCTGACGCGCCGGTCCGGGTAAAGGGACCGATCGGAGCCCCTCGAGAGTCCGGACACGACCGAGGCGAACGCCTTCCGGAAGGCCTCCTTGTCCCCCCGCGCGGCGGCAAGCTGCGCCAGGGCCACCTGCGAGCCCAGGTCCGTGGGATAACGGAGGAGCGCCTGGGCGGCATTCGTTGCCTCGTCCAGCCGATGGACCTCGATCAGGTACTCGACGAGGCGGCTCCGGAGCGTGGCAGGGTCGGTGTCGTCGGTCACCTGGAGGATGAGGACCGAGCGGTCCTCAAACCCGGCGACGGGCGGAAGCTCAAAGGGAAGGGGACGGAGCCATCCAAAGATGCCCCCATAGGTCCGCTGGAGCACGGATACAAACGAGTCGCCGGGGTTCTTCAGGCGCAGGCGGGCGAAGTCGTCCAGGTCCGTGTCCCAGGAGGGAAGGACCAGGTGCGTCACCCCATGCTGCTCCAGGACGGTCCGGGCCTCGGCCTGGGTCATCGCCGTCACGATGTGGAAGGTGGCGTCAAGGCCCTCGCCGTTTTCCCAGTTTTGGGTGCCAAGCCCCCGGAGGCTCCCGTAGAAGCACAGGCTCGACGTGCGATAGGGGGGCGCGAGGACCGTTGCGCCCCCGGGGCCCGAATGGTCGGCGATCCAGTGGGAAAGCTTCCTCTCGTAGAGCCCCTCGACCTCGGCCCGGGTGAACCTGAACTCGCGGGTGCCCCCGGCTGCCCTCGGGATCAGCTGGGAAATGCCGGGAGCGAGGATCGCACCCAGGAGCACGGCCCCTGTCCAACGCCCCAGACGGGGCCTTGGCGTCGTGGAGAGGGCTGCGGCCGTGGCCGCCACCAAGGCGACCAGGGAAACGTCGAGCGCATTCCACCAGCGAAGCCTCGCGAGGGAGAACGCGAGGGCGACGGCGACCGGGCCCAGGGCAATGGCGATCGCCGAGCGAAACGACGCGCCCGTCCTGGTCCTGAGGAGAAGCCATGCCGCGGGTATCAGGATCAAGAGCGGCAGGAACGCCGCGATGAGGGCCAACGACAGGTTGTCCCGGAGCACCCATGCGCGTAGGCCTGCCGCCACCGCGCCGTCCGGCAGGTCGGTCAACCGCGCGGAAAGCAGGTCGTCAGCCAGGAACCCCCGGTTGCCCACCGTCCAAAGGGCGGCCGGAACCCCGGCGATTGCCGCAGCGGAAAGCCCCATGAGGATCCATCCTCGCCGCGTGGGTCCGGGCGCCGCCCCGTTCATCCAGGCGGCATAGCGCGCGAGGAGTTCCCCGAGGCCCAGCCACGCGACGCCGTAGAGCGGGGAATTGACGCGGGGCTCAAAGGCCATGTTTCCCGGGAAATATTCGATCAGGTAGGCGGCAAGGCACGTCACGGCGCCCCCCGCGGCCCAGGCCCTCCAGGGGGTTTCCTCCGGCGCCCCTTTGCCGCGGTTGACCGTGGCGGCGAGAAAACCCCCCAAGGCCACGCCGAATATGATCGGCACCTGTCCCATGGCGCTTATCCAAAGGCCGCAGCCTGCCGCGACGCCCGCCGCAAGGAACCACCGGGCGGCGTGGGTGGAAGCAGCGGCGCCCGAGACGAGCAGGAGGACCCCGGCCAGCGTGGCGCAGAGCTCCAGGCCAAAGTCGTTGGCGATGCCGGGAAGGAATGCCCCGGCGAGCGGAAAGAGGCCGGCTATGCATGCCGAGACCAGGGCTGCGCTAAACGGGCCGAAGCGCCACAGGGCGAGAAGGGCTGCCAGGACAAGGACACTCCCGTGGAGGACCGGATCCGCGTAAAGGGCGGCCCGTTCCACGCAGAGTGCCAGGGGTTTTCCGGTCAGGTTGTGGACCGCCCACGCGACGCCGACTAGCCACGCGCGGTAGGGCGAGGCGGACTGCACGGGCCTGCCGAACGGGGCGTTTTCATCGGCTGAGAGGCGCACACGCCAGTCCCCGTGCGCCAGCATGAGCTGGGTCTCCGAGATCCACTGGTAGGTCGGGTTGTCGTGCTCCGGAACGATGAGCCAGCGCTTCCTGTCGGCGTACCCGGTCGGGGAGCCCGGGTCGACCGCGGCGCCCTGCTGGGAGAAACCGGACACAAACGCCACGCGTGCCGACCGCGCGGCGTCCGACCCCAGGACAAACGCGAGGGCGCCGGCGGGCACAAGGAGCCAGAGAAAACGGGAAAGCGGGGAGGGGTTGCTCATGGGGCCGCGCGCACTGGGGCCAGATTGGGAAATCTTCGGATGAAAGAGAGCGAAAAATGGGGCGGCCCCGGGGCGTTTGGGAAATGACTTGGCGCCTCCCGGCGGCGTCGGTAGCCGTAAGGCAGATGCCCGAAACGAGAAGTTGCCCCAATCCCGTGGCGGCGAGCCGCCTGGCGGGCCCCCGATACCGGTGAATCGCAAGCGGTTCCTGAAGACCCTCGCCACGGGCGGGGCCGTCCTCCTTGGCCGGCCGGGCTCCCTGCTCGGGTCGGCGGCCCCGGTACCGACCGGCACAGCCTCGCCGGGGGGATCGCTCGCGGAGTCACCGCTGGCACCGCGCGCGGGGCGCCGTGGGGCGACGCTGTTCAAGGTGCTTTTGCCCGGGGAGACCGGCGTCGTGACCGAGAATCCCTACGATGACCCGCGGATGTGGGGCGCGCTCAACCCCGTTGCCGAGAACGGCGAGATCGGTACCGGGCTCGCGATCGGCGACTATGACGGGGACGGCCGTCCCGACCTCTTCGTGGTCAGCAAGACCAGGAGCTGCCGGCTCTTCCGGAACCTGGGGAACTGGAAATTCGAGGACGTGACCGAGAAGGCCGGGGTGGGAGACTCGGGCGAGGCGGCGGGCATCTGGAAGCAGGGCGCCACCTTCGCCGACGTCGACAACAACGGGCTCCTCGACCTCTATGTGTGCCGCTACGGCGCCCCGAACCTGCTCTACATCAACCAGGGGGACGGCACGTTCCGGGAGGAGGCGGCCGCCCGCGGCCTGGCTGTCAGCGACGCCTGCGTGATGGCGGCCTTCTGCGACTATGACCGCGACGGGCACCTGGACGTCTTCATCCAGACGAACCTCCTGGACAGCAGCCACCCGGCGGGCCAGCGCGACTACCTCTTCCACAACAACGGCCACGGCACCTTCACGGACGTGACCGATAGGGCGGGGATCACTGGCGAGGCTCAGGGGCACTCGGCCGTGTGGTGGGACTACGACGGGGACGGCTGGCCGGACCTCTACGTGGCGAACGACTTCGCGGCGCCGGACAAGCTCTACCGGAACAACCGCGACGGCACCTTCACGGACGTGATCGACCAGGTGGTGCCCCACATGCCGTATTCCTCCATGGGCTCGGACCTGGGCGACCTGGACAATGACGGGCGCATCGACCTCCTGGTCGCCGAAATGGCGCCCTCCACGCACCAAAAGGACCAGCGGACTGCGGCGCTCCGCCGGGGTCTTCTCGAGGATCCCGCGGATGACTCGTCGGCGGCCCCCCAGGTCATGAGGAACGCGCTCTACCTGAACACCGGCACGGGCCGGTGCCTTGAGGGCGCGTGCCTGGCGGGTCTTGCCGCGACCGACTGGACGTGGTCCGTGCGCCTCGAGGACCTGGACAACGACGGCCGGCTCGATGTCTTCGTGACAAACGGCATGAGCCGCGAGCTCCACAACGGGGACCTGGAGACCCGCAAGGAGCTCGCCGCGAGCGAGGCCGAGAAGGTGCTGATCGAGAAGGCAAGCCCCGTGCTGTCCGAGACGCACCTGGCGTTTCGGAACATGGGGGACCTGAGGTTTGAGGACGTGAGCGCCGCCTGGGGGCTAAACCTCAAGGGGGTGTCCTTCGGGGCCGCCTTCGGCGACCTGGACGGGGACGGCAACCTGGACCTGGCCTTCGCCAACTACCAGGGCGGCATCACGCTCCTTAGGAACGATGCCGACCAGGGCCACAGCATCGTGGTCGCGCTCCGGGGGACACGCTCCAACCGCTTTGGCGTGGGGTCTGTCGTGCGCATCGAGACGGACTCGGGCCCCCAGCTGCGGACGCTCGTCCTGGCCCGCGGCGTCCTTTCCAGCTCGGAGCCCATCCTGCACTTTGGCGTGGGAACGGACACCCGGATCCGGAAGATGTCGGTCACATGGCCGAGCGGCAGCGTCCAGGAGTTTGCCGACCTTGCGGTCGACAGGAGGTTCACGGTGACCGAACCCGCGCAGCTGGCACCGGCTGCGCCGCTGCCGAAGCCTACGCCGCAATTTTCGGAGGTGGGGGCCGCTTCCGGCTTCTCGCTCGCGTTCCGCGAGGCCGTGGTCGACGAGGCAGTCCAGCAGCCGCTCCTCCCGATGCGGCAGAACAGGCGGGGGCCGGCGCTCGCCGTGGGAGACCTGCGGGGCCGCGGTCCATTTGACGTCGTGGTCGGGGGGACGCCCGCGGACCCGGCCCGCGTGCTCTTTGGCGCCAACCCGGGGGCCTTCTCCACGGCTTCGCCCCATCCGGAGCTCACGGGTGATGCCCTGGATGACGGCCCCGTGCTCCTGTTCGACGCCGATGGCGACGGCGTGAACGACCTCCTGGTCACCAAGGGCGGCACTGCCCTTGATGCCGGCTCCGCAGAGTACCAGCCACGGCTCTTCCTGAACAACGGCCGGGGTGGGCTAACAGCTGTTCCCCCGGGTTCCCTTCCTGCGTTTCCCGTGAGTGTCGGGGCCGTGGCCGCTGCCGACTTCGACCGGAGCGGGCGCCTGGGCCTCTTCCTTGGGGGCCGTGTCGTGCCGGGAGGGTACCCGCTTGCCCCGGACAGCGCGCTCTGGGCCAACCGCGGCGGGCGCTTCGAGGACGTGACCGACGCCCTGGCCCCGGGGCTACGCAAGGTCGGCATGGTCACCGGGGCCCTCTGGAGCGACGTGGACGGCGACGGATGGCCGGACCTGCTCCTCACCCTCGAGTGGGGCGGGGTGAAGTATTTCCACAACGACCGGGGCCGGGGGCTTGAGGATTGGAGCGAGCGCGCGGGCTTTGCGGCCGCGGGAAGCGGCTGGTGGACCTCGATCGCCGCCGCCGACTTTAACGGCGACGGCCGCATGGACTTTGTCGTCGGGAACGTGGGGCTCAACACCCCCTACCGCGCCTCGCCCACGGAGCCGGCCCTGATCTACTACGGGGACTTCGGGGGGAAGGGCGACCGTCAGCTGGTCGAGGCCTGCCACGAGGCAGGACGGATCTACCCGTGGCGTAACCGCAGGGACCTGGGCGCCGTGATCCCCTCGGTCCTCAAGCGCTATCCCAGGAACGACTACTATGCGCGGGCGACGCTGGGCGATATCCTGGGAGAGGAGAGGCTTGCGGCAGCCCAGCGCTTCGAGGCAACAGAGTTTCGGAGCGGCGTGTTCCTGGGGCAGCCGGACGGCACCTACCGGTTTAGCCCGTTGCCGCGGATCGCCCAGATCGCCCCGATCCAGGGCCTCGTCGCGGGCGACTTTGACGGCGATGGGAACGCCGACATCTGCGCCGTCCAGAATTCCTACTCGCCGATCCCCTATGTCGGCCGCTTCGACGGGGGGCTGGGCCAGTTCCTGCGCGGCGACGGCAAAGGCAATTTCACGGCCGTGCCGGCTGCCGAGAGCGGCTTCGTGGTCCCCGGGGACGCGAAGGCGCTCGCGGTCGCGGACCTGGACCAGGATGGATGGCCCGATTTCCTCGTATCCCGGAACAACGCCCCGACGCTCGCATTCAGGAACGGCGGCGTCTCGGGAAGGCATTCGCTGCGCGTCGAATTGCGCGGCCCGAGGGGAAATCCCACCGCCATTGGCGCACGCATCACCCTTGAAATGGCCGATGGAGCGTCGCGGATTGCGGAGATCCACGCAGGCTCGGGCTACTATTCGCAGTCGGCCGCAGCATGCTTCTTTGGTTGGAGCGGCGACCGGGCGCCCAAGAAGGTCGTAGCGCTCTGGCCCTCGGGTGCGACGTCGGAGGTTGGCGTGGCGGCGGGCGCGAAGTCGGTCGTGATGACCGCCCCTCCGGTCTGAGATCCTCAGCGGCCGGCGGGCACGGGTGCTCTGCGCCGGCGCAGAAGCATTGCAGCGCCCAGAGCGCCGAAGCCGGATCCCATCAAAGCCCAGGTCGAGGGTTCGGGTACCGGCGTAAAATTGAGCATCAGGTCGTTGCCGCTCTGGGAGACGTAGAAGCTGCCTATGCCCAAGGGGTTTTCGAACCCGCTCGTATTCACGTTGAAGTCGCTAGCGTTAAACCCGGTGATTCCACCGGCTGCAGCGACAAGCGTCCAGGAATAGGGATTCGACGAATTGAAATTTGAAGCCATGGTCGTGTTCGTGGCGTTGGTCCCGGGAGCGAAGGAATAAATGTAGATATCAAAAGGAGCTATGCTGGTGGCTGTTATGTTGAGCCCTCCTGAAACGCTCACGGTGCTGTAGCCGACGCCAGCGGCCCCGTTGGCGTCCGTGATCCCGAAGAAAAGCTCGCCGTTCGACCCAAACGTGAGCGACGTCGATCCGCCGAATGCGAGCGTCCCGACAACGGGAATCGAGCTGGGTCCCGTTACGCCGACCAGGGACGTTGAGCCCGGTATCAGAAGCGAATCATTCTGGAAGTTGAGGTTCGTCCCGGGCGAGAAGGTGCCAAATCCCGCAAGTGTCCCACCGTCATTAAGGGTGATCGGGTTCGCCACGCTCACTCCTATGTTGGTGATCAAGGTCCCGTTCACGGTGATCGTGCCGGCCCCGGACGTGGGGCCAAAAGCGTTATTGTTGCTGGCGATCAATCTGGCCGAGGAATCGACCATGATCGACCCCGTGAAACCCGTGTTTGCACCCGAAAGGTTCAGGGAGCCGGACTCCAGAACGATAGTGCTCGTAGAGGGTCCCGAGATGGTACCGTGAAAATTGGGATCTGCCGCCAAATCGAACGTGAGTACCGTTCCTGCCAGGAGGGTCATGGAGTTCCCCGACCCGGGATCGTCGCTGTCCAGGCCCCCGATATATGGCGTCGAATTTGCGGCGAAGTTGATCTGCGATCCCTGCGCCATAGAGAGCGAATCGATCTCCGGGCCGGTGGTGCCCCCAGAGCCGGTGAAATTGGCCGTGGAATTTATGAGCTTCAGTTCACTCACATAGGGATTCAATGAAGTGAAATTGATTGTGCTGCCCGAGTTTGCGTTGAGTTGGCTGGCGTCCCAAAGCGCCTGGTCGCTTCCCAGGGTGAGCGTCGTCCCATTCACGGTCACGGGACCTGTGAAGGTATTGTTTCCCGTCAGCGAAACTGGGCCGTCGACGATGAGGCTTCCGTCAAGTTCCGTATCTGAAATAACGCCGCCGAGCGTCAAAGTATAGGGTGAACCTATGTAGTTAAGATGGAGACCCTCGTAGGGAATTGAAATGTTATTAGAAAGCGTTACGTTCGTTTGGTAAGGCGCCAAGCCGATGGTAGTTCCCGTGCCGTCGTCGCTCGGGCCGGTGACCGTTAGGTTACCGTAGCCGATCGAATTACCGTTTCCGACATAAAGATAGCCGCTGTTAAGCGTGGTGCCCCCCGAGCCGTCGCCTGTGCCCCCGTATAAATTGGCATTCGGCAGAATCACCGAAGAAACGCTCCCATAGCTTTCCATAGGGGTCGGGAGGCCGATGACGACATTGGTGATTGCCCCGGTTAGCGAGGGCGACGTGACGGTCACCTGGCCGCCCTTAACGCCCGAGAATTTGAACGTGCCAGCGTAGGGATTGATCGAGCCCGAATAAGTGATGCTCGTTGCGGTTCCGAGGAATAGATTCGAGCCCAATTCGCTCATGTCGATCGACCCCGAGATGGTTCGTAGCCCGCTGAGTGTATCGAAGCCAACAACACCGGAACTTCCTTCGTTTAGAAGATTTAAAAAGGTCTGCGGATATGTCCCGGTAGCACCGGTGTCATCATTGAGAAAGCCCGAATTCGTGGTGCTACCCATGTAGCCGCCACTGAGTGAAATGGATCCTGTCGTGGGAAGCGTTGTGTCGAAGATCAGGGCTCCCCCGTTTATGGTTGTCCCGCCACTGTAGCTTAAATTCCCGGATGTTCCCGACAGGATAAGTGTGAGCGGGGCATTGCCGGCGCTCAGAACGAGACTGTTGTGGAGAACCCCGTCGAAAGATCCATCGACGATCGGACTCGTCACAGTGAGAGTCCCGCCTCCCCCGCCGAAGGGATACGTTGTAGGGACATCGCTCAATCCGTGGGGAGGGGTGATTGTGCCGGATATGATGGCCTTTGTGGCCGATCCAATTCCAACAAAAGAGCCACTTGTGAAGTTGGTAAGGTCGATATTAGCGTCCGTAAATAGAGACGTCCCCCCGATCGTATTGTCGAAACCCAGCGTGCCCGAGAACCCGCCCTGGCTTAACTTTGGGGATGCTAGAAATGCGGCCACGCTTCCAATGTAGTTTTCCCCTAGGCCAAGATAGCCACTTGATGAGGTGCCGATGTCCACGATGTTGGCCGCGATGCTAGCTAACTGAGATGTCGGAGAGCTTCCGTCGAAAATAACGGACACATTGTCCTCCACGTCGAACCTTTGAAGACCGGTCCCGAAATTCCCATTGATGATCACAATCGAGTTTGGAGCGTTATTGTACGTTCCAAAATCAATGCACACACCGCCGGTTCCTCCGCTGAGAGTGCCGTTGAACGTGACGGTTGTATTGGCGTAAAGGTCCACCTCGCTGTCCATGCTCCCGGTCGTATTTTGGTTGAAGGTGGCATTCCCGTTGAACGTGACCGAAGTTGTCAGGGGGAAATCGGCGTTCGGGTTGCCTCCTATGTACACATGACCCGTACCCGATCCGTCCCCAAAGGACACGGCGTTTGGCAGCGCGATTGCGGTCGCGGTCGTGGGTTCAAGAGATACGCCGTCACCTAGCGCCAGCGGCCCCGTGCCAAAGGGTGTCCCTGAAGCCCCAACCGCCAGAACGGTATCGGCTCCGCTGACCGTCACGCCCCCGGTGAACGTGCTCGATCCCGAATCAAATTCGAATTCCTGGTTGTAGCCGCCCACCAGATTGAGCGCATACGATCCCGATATCGCGCCGGTCACCTGCATATAGCCCCCATTAACGGTGGTCCATGACTGGGTCGCTGTAAGCGCAATTGGCGTCGCTATGTAGGTTTTGATGGTGGTGTCCCCAGATTCAACCTGGGTTATCCCACCACTGCCTATCGAAAGGGTATTGGTACCATAAATTTTGGCATTGTTACCGAATGCGAAAGGGTCTGTGACCTCGATCCCCGCGAAACTGACTCCGGCCTGGTTGATCTTCATGTTCGTGTCGCTGGCGTCGTTGAACACGAGGGTGTCAGACCCTGCAGATATTCCGGCCGGTACAACGCCGCCGATCCAGTTCGACCCAACGCTCACTTTGTCGCTTGGGAAACCGCCACCCCAGACATCCGTCTGAGCCTTGGCCCCAGAAACAACCGCCCAAAACGACACTACCGTTACGGCGAATGCCTTGGTGTTGGGCCAGACCATGGCCGGAAATTGATACAACCCAATTGCGTAATCAAGTACGTTTGCCCGTTCCTCCTCGGCCATGGGCCCAGGCGGCCGCCGCCCATCTATTGAGCTATTGGCCTAACCCTCCGAGGTTTGTATCAGATTGCCGGCGCCCAACCTGGCTCGTAGTCACGCTGCCAAAGCTTCATCGCTCCGTCGTCGTTCAAAACATGTCCGTCAGCCGCATTGCAGACCAATGTCCTTCCGACCCTTTGGGAGATGTTCCCCAGGTGCAGCATGGTGACGCTCCGATGGCCCTCCTCAATGGGAGAGGTGAGTGCAGCACCCGATGCGATTGAGTCGATGAAGTTCTTAACGTGGAGCCGGTCGAGCCGGACGCCATTGGCGCTCTGGGTGTTGGTCGGATCGCCCTCGGCCTTCTCCGAGGTCGACTTGACCTTGCGATTCTTGGTGTCGAAGACGGTGTAGTTGTTGCCCTCGAGGAGCGCCGAGCCCTCGGTGCCGTAGATCAAGGCCCCGCGGGACAAACCCTCGCTCGGGAAGCCATTGCAGCTGCGGCCCTCCCAGGAGATCGATTTCTCACCGCCGAAGTCCCAGGTGATCACCTGGGTGTCGGGTGTCTCCCAGTCGTCCTTGAAGCGGTAGCGGCCGCCGTTGGAGACAACGCGGGTCGCAAAGTCGACCCCGAGGGCCCACCTGCATACGTCGACCTCGTGGGTCCCGTTGTTGAGCGCCTCCCCGGTCCCCCAGTGCCAGAACCAGTGCCAGTTGTAGGGGATCACGTTGCTCCGGTACGGCTTTCGCGGCGCCGGACCCTGCCAGAGCTCATAGTCAAGGGAGTCCGGGACCGAGACCTCGGTGCCGTGGCCGATCGACCCGCGGTTGTTGTCATACCAAGCGCGCGCGTAGTACGCCTTGCCGATCACGCCGTCCCGGATCTCCTTGGTCGCCACCTGCATGTTCGGGAAGGAGCGCCGCTGGTTGCCCATCTGGACCTTGCGGTCGTAGCGGGCGATCGCCTTAAGGAGCAGCTCGCCCTCGTGGGGGTTCTGGCTGCACGGCTTCTCGACATAGACATGCTTGCCCGCGGAGAGCGCCATGATCGCCATCGGCGTGTGCCAGTGGTCGGGCACGGCAATCGTGATGGCGTCGATCGAAGGGTCGTCGAGGATGCGCCGGAAATCCTTCGAGGTCTTCGGCCGCACGCCGGGGAAGAGTCCTGCCTTCTTCACGCCCTTTGCGAGCGCCGTGTCCTCCACGTCGCACACATAGGCGATCTCGGCGTTGTCGATGCCGGAAAGCGCCTCGATGTGGTCGAGTCCCCGGTTGTTGGTGCCGATCACGGCCACGCGGACGCGGGAGTTGGCTCCGGCCGCGTCGGCGCGCAGGAAGGCCGGCATTGCGGCGAGGGCGACGCCCGCCGCCGTGGTGGTCTTTAGGAATTCTCGCCTGTCGTGGAGTGGATTCATGGGGAGTGGGGGTCAGGGGGTGGCGCCCGCCCGGGGAGGAAGCAGGCGGATCTTTATGTTTCTGAAGGAAACCGGGTCTCCGTGGTCCTGGAGCAGGATGTGGCCCTTCCTGAGCTCGCCGAAGCCGGGCCAGACCTTGAACTTGCTCTGGGCCACCCGCTCCCGGAACTCCGGGGTGAAGCGGGTGTACTCGAGGATCTTCATCCCGTTAAGCCAGTGCTCGACGTGCGGCCCCCTGGAAATGATGACGGCGGTGTTCCATGCCCCGACGGGGTTCGGGCGCTTGTCGGGCGACGGGGGATAGAGGTCGTAGAGTGAGCCCAGGGTCCGGTTGCCGTCCCTTCCGGCCTTCGCGTCGGGGTTCAGCTGGTCGTCCAGGATCTGGTATTCCAGGCCGATCGACGCGCCGCCGGGACCCCTGTTGGCCTCCTGGTCCACGAAGATCTTGATGCCGCTATTGGCGCCGGGTGTCACCTTGAAGTCCGCGCTGAGCTCGAAGTCGGAGTATTCCCCGACGGTGATGATGTCGCCGCCCTGGCCCGGCGCATGCCCCCCGGAGCCCAGTGCCGAGAGGACGCCGTCCCTTATGACCCAGCCGCTTGCCGGGAACAGGGGGGCTTGGGCGCTCCGCCAGCCTGCGGTGGTGGCGCCGTCCCAGAGGAGCGTCCATCCGTCCTTTGTTTCCTCCGGCGAGAGCGACGTCTCGCCCGTGTCCGCGGCGCGGAGCCGGTGCGCCAAAGGCGACACGACTACAAGGCACGAGAGAAGCGGCAGCAGGATCCTCATCAGGAGAGCGCCGCCGCCATGCCGCGAAGGTAGCCGAACGACTGGGCAATCCCCGGAAGGGGATCGGGGGAATCCACCTCGTACTCAAGGCCCACCTGGTACTTGAAGTTGATCTTCAGGAGTGCGGCGACGACCGATCGGAGGTCTAGCCTGCCAAAGCCGAGCCCGACCGGGATGTCCTTCTTCGCGCCCGCACCGGCAAGGGTGTCCTTCACGTGGACATCGTAGAGCCTCGAGCGGCACTTGAGGATCGCCTCCGTCGGGTCGACGCCTGCGCGCGCCGAATGGCCGATGTCGATGCACAGTCCGAGGCGCTCGTCGTAGGGGAGGACCGCGTTCCACACGTCGTAGGGCGAGGGGAAGATCGCGTCCTCGGGCCCGTGGTTGTGGAAGGCCAGGCGCATGTCGTATTCCCGGACGAACCGCTCGGTCATCTGGAGCGTCTCCTTGTCCGGCGGCTTGGCGTAGGACGCCGCCATCGTGGAGAGGCCCGCGGCCCTTCCGCAGTCGAAGGCCCGCCTCATCAGGCCCTCGTCCTTGGCCAGGTACACGACCCCCGTGCTCGCGATCGAAATCCCCGCGTCCCTGAACTTCTTCGCCATGTCGCGGCACACCTCGGGGGTGCTGATCTGGATCGGCACGTGCACCTTGAACACCGCGACCGACGTGATCTGGAGCGTCTTGAGGACCCCGATCGCGTCATCGGTCGAGTACTTCCTGAGCGAATACCCCGCGAGCCCGAGCGTGAGCGGGCCCGGCTTCGTGGGGGCCGGCTGGGCCGGCGCCCCGTCCTCGGCCCCAAGCCTGGGGAGGGCGCCGAGAAGCGGCACCACCATGCCGGCCAGGGCGGCCCTCTTGATCGCCTCGCGGCGTGTCACGTTTCTTTCGTCCATGGGGGTGGGGCTTTGGGGGTGACCCGGTTTTCTTCATTTCATCCTCGGGAACGGGGTCTTCCGGGGACGGGGAGGCAGGGGTTTACGCTGACCTTATCTCCCGGCGTTGTCCAGTTCGGGGGCCGTTTTTCGGGCGGTTCCTGTAAGGCTTGCAACGGCAGGGAACCATTGGAACGCTCCCCGACCGATGTCCCGCCGCGTCGCAATCCTCTCGCTCCTGTGCGCATGGCTCTGCGCAAGCGGCGCGATGCTGGACCTGGCGCAGGTGTTCGCGTGGGGGCGCATGTTCGCCGGGTATGCCAGGAGCGAATCCCTGGTGGCGGCGGCGAAGGAGACCTTCGACCCGGGCAAGCCCTGCGAGATCTGCAGGGCGGTCAGCAAGGCGCGCGACGCCGCGGCCAGGCATGCGCCCGCGCCCCTTTCTGCCGGGGCCGAGAAGATGGTGATGATATTTGAGCGCGCGGCCCCGACGGTGATCCTCGGGGCCGAGGGCTCCTGGCCCGAGACCGGGGGCGCCATTGCGCTCGCGCGTCCCGGGGAGGTTCCGGTTCCCCCGCCGCGCGCAGACTTGGCCTAGGGCAAGCCTGCGCGCCACGCCTCCGCCCCTGGCGGGCAAAAAGCGATGTTGCGCGCCGTTTGTAGTGCGGGTTTCCGCGGCCCCGAAAGGGCCGCGCCCGCGTGGCGCCCCAACAAGGGGCGCCCTATCCCGTCCCAAATCAGTTTCAGACACCCTTAAATTCCTTCAATGCATTTAGATCATTCCGATCGGGCGCCATCGCCCTCAAAGACAGCCCTCCTCGGCGTCCGCCGAGCCAAATTCCCGCGTGCCCGACCTTGGGCGCTCGCTCTCCTCATTCTCCTAGCGCCTCGCGGCGCCCACGCCTGCGCCTGCGGCTGCGGCATCTACGAGGTGGGTACGAGCTCCATGATCCCCACCGGGGCCGGGATCGAGACCTTCTTCGACTACGACTACCAGGACCAGAACCGGAACTGGAGCGGAAGCTCGGAGGCGCCCGCGGCCGACAACGGCGACAAGGACATCCGCACGAGCTGGTACAACATCGGCTACCAGGAGATGTTCAACCGCTCCTGGGGCCTGCGGGTGGAGGTCCCGTACGAGGACCGCCACTTTGTGACGACGGGCGGCGCGAGTGGCGGCGACATCGTCGCCTTGAACTTCAGCGGCCTGGGCGACATCCGGGTCGAGGGAGTCTACACCGGCTTCTCGCCCGACCTCTCGAGCGGGCTCCTGTTCGGGCTGAAGCTGCCGACGGGCAGCTACACGACCGAGGATGCGTTTGACGACATCGACCGGGACTCGGAGATCGGGAGCGGAAGCACCGACCTCCTGCTCGGCGGATTCGAGCGGTTCAACATCGACACCGACTATGGGTGGAGCGGCTTCACCCAGGCGCTCGTGGACCTTCCGGTGCTCTCCCAGGCGCAGTACCGGCCCGGGACGGAGTTCGACATCGCCGTCGGCGCCTATTATTCGGGGTTGCGCTTCGGGAGGCTCAGCATCTCGCCAATCGGCCAGGTCAAGGTCTCCGTCCGTTCCCGGGACACGGGGGCCAACTCGGCAAGCCCCGTGGCCTCGGGATTCGAGCGGATCCTCGCCGCGCCGGGCCTCGAGATCGACTACCACCCGTTCAAGGTCTACGCGGACGTCGAGCTGCCCCTGTACTACCACTTCACGGGGGACCAGCTGGTGGCGAAGACGCTCTTCAGGCTGAGCATCAGCACCATGTTCTGACCGCGGGGCGCCCTCCTTTTGAAACAAAGGGGGGCGCCTGTCGGCCGGGTCGCCGCGGAAAGAGTCTAGTCCTCCCCGACGTTGTAGGAGATGTCCTTCTTCCCGTCGGTGTTCTTGAACTCGACCTGGACGTCGGTCGTCGTGGCGTAGAACCTGGTCTGCGACATCGCGTGGAGCACGAGCTCCTGGCCCGAGATCGTGATCGAGAGCAGCCCGTCGGGCAGGCGCTTGACGTGCATGACGTCGTCCTTGCCCCTCGGATAGTCGCCCACGTACGAGTCGAGCACCTTGTCCGAGAGCCTGAATTCCTTGTGGCGGTAGGTGCCGAGCTCGCGCACCCAGATGTTGCGGAAGCGAACGGGGTTTCCGTGGTCCTGGAGGGCGATCGGCGTCCGCTCCGGGTGGGCCGAGTAGGGGACGCGGCCGATCCAGCCGGTGGGGCCCGTCAGCTCGACGTTGTTCTGCACGAGCACCCCGTTGTGGAAGACGGTCTCACGGGCCTTCGAGAGGAGCTTTCCCTCGGCGTCAAAGCGCGGGGCCGTCCAGATGATGTCATAGGTCTGCCAGACGCCCGGCGGGCGCGTGACGTTCACCAGGGGAGGGTACTGGCCGTAGATCGCGGCCGCCGAACCGTCCGCGTAGGTCTTGTTGTCGTAGGAGTCGAGGACCTGGCACTCATAGCGGTCATAGCCAAAGAAGACGCCGCTGTTGCCGCGCCCCTGGCTCTTGCCCTTCGGGGGCGTCGGTGCGGCCCACTCGACGTGGAGCTGGCAGTCGCCGAAGGCCTGGAGGGTCCGCGCGTAGCCGCTTCCCGGGACGCATTCGAAGGCCCCGTTGTGGACGACCCACTTGGTGGGGCTCCCGTCCATGGCCACCCACTGGGAATTGTCCGTCCCGTCAAAGAGCACGGTTGCGTCGGAGGGGGGCTTGCCGGGCTGCGCCTCGGTGCTGAAGGTGCCGGGGTCAACGACCGTCGGCTGGGGCCGGTCGCGGTCGTGGCCGAGCCAGTTGGGGTCGGGCGCTGCGCGGAGCGCGCACGAGGCGGCGGCGAATAGCCCTAGGGAGAGGATCGCGGGGATTTTCATGGGGTGTAGAGCGGACACGTTGCGTCGATTTGCGCCCAATGTCCAACGGGATTGCTCTGCGGTTTCCTGGATTCCCGGGCGGGGGGCGCCACGCTTGCTGTCGGTCGGATTGGCCCCTAGGTTTGGGGCATGGTCAAAAAACTCCTCCATACGCGGATGCGCGTGAACGATCTGGAAAAGAGCATCCGGTTCTACGAAGAGATCCTCGGGCTCAAGGTGGGGCGCAGACACACGTCGCCCCGCGGCGCCCAGCTCGCCTTCATCCGCACGCCCAACAGCGACGAGGAGATCGAGCTCTGCCAGCTGCCGGACAGCCCGCCGGTGGTGGTGCAGCCCGACCTGATGCACCTGGCCTTCGAGGTCGATGACATCGCGGCCTTCGCCGGGGAGATCGCGAAGAAGGGCCTCAAGCTGAGCGACGGCCCCACCCGGACGGGCTCGGGCTCCATCATCGCCTTCATCGACGCGCCCGAAGGCTACGAGGTGGAGCTGATCCAGCGCGGCTAGCCGCTAGGCGCCGCCGCGCCGCTCCTTCCAGAGGTCGAGGTCGAACTTCGCCCAGTCGATCCCGGCCGGGCCCTGCCCGTGGAAGCGCGCCGCCACCATCCCGAAGTACACGGTCTCCCAGAAGCGGTACGCCGCAGGGTCCTGCGGCGAGTGGCGCGGGACCGTGGCCCGCGGCGCCCGCGTCTCCCCCCAGTGCTCGCGCATCCATCCGAGGACATGCGTGTCGAGGACGCCGTGCATCTGCGCGGGCCTCGAGTGAAGGATGAAGAACTTGGCCGTCTTCATGCCGATCCCCGGAAACCGCGTGAGTTCCTCCCACGTGCAGGCCCCTAGGTCCACGCGCGAGCCGGCCAGGGCTCTCATGCTCCGGACAAGGAGCGTGTACTTGCCGAGGCGCGCGTCCTTTAGCCGTGCCGCGAGGCGCCCTTGGCGGTCGCTCGCCCGGATGAGGTCGAAGGGTCTCCTCCCCCCCAGGAACTGCTCGAGCTTTCTGGCCTGCTGGTCGGCGTTCTTGCCCGCCACCACCACGCAGAAGAGCAGGAATTCCTCGAGCTCGGCCGGGGTCCGTGCCGTGTTCGTGACGTTGTTCGGGTCGATCATCCCGCGGGGCGGCCCGGCGCAGCGGGCTTCTCCCAGAGGAAGCTCCTGGCCGAGGCGAGGACGCGCCCGTCGGGGGCCCGGAGCTCGAGCTCCCACGCGACGGGCTCCTCCCGCCGCTTCGCCCAGTCCTTGCCCGTGAGCCCGATCTGGAAGAGCCGGCTCCCGGCGGGCACGTCCGCGGGGAAGCTGTAGCTGCGCGTGTCCGTCGACTCGGGCGCGATGACGCGAATGACGAAGGTCGCGCCGACAAGCGGCCCCCCCGCATTCTCCACCCGGGTGAGGAAGTAGAGGCCGGCCCGATCCTGGGGCTGGCTCCGCAGGGGGATCCATTTCCCGGTGAGCTCGCGGCCGGTGTGGTCCTCGTAGAAGCTCTGGAAGGAGTCGGCGTCAAACCACTCGGGCCAGACCCGCTTGAAGCTCACGTCGGCTGCGTGGGACGCGGCGGCGAACGAGAGGAGGAGGAGCGCGGCGGCTAGGGATCGCATCGGGGGCTAGGCTACCGGAGCCCTGGGCCCCGGGACAATCCGATACGTCACTCCTCCAAGCGCACGAAGGCGTAGCGGTGGTAGCCGAGGAGCGCCGGGGTCCAGCCCTTCACCGACGGCGAGATAAGGTACGACCGGGCGCCGTAGTAGAGGGGCGCCACCGGCCCCTGCTCGAGGAGGTAGGCCTCCGCCCTTTGGAAGACCTCGAAGCGCGCCTGCGGCGAGGGCGCGGCGGCCGCGTCCTGCAGGAGCTGGTCGTAGGCCTTGTCGCCCCAACCCGTCCAGTTGTTGCCGCCCCCGGAGGCGAAGAGGTCCAGGAAGGTGACCGGGTCGAGGAAGTCCCCCGCCCATCCCGAGGTCGAGACCGTGTAGTTGAGCGTCTGCTGGTTCTGGATCCATGTCTTCTGCTCCAGGGTTGCCAGCGTCGCCTTCACCCCGAGGCCCTTGGACCACATGGCCTGGATCGCCTCCATGACCGCCGGCTGCACCTCGTCGTTTCTAACCTGGACCTCGAAGGGCGCGATCCCTTTGCCGCCCGGGAATCCGGCGTCGGCGAGGAGCTTGCGGGCCTGCTCCAGGTCGAGCTCCACCCGGGCGCGGGCGGTGTAGCCCCCGCAGTCCGGGGGTGTGAAGGAATGCGCGGAAGGGTAGCCGCCGGAGAGGACGCGCCTCGCGATAAGGTCCCGGTTGATCGAGAGCGAGAGGGCCCTTCGCACCCGCGGGTCGTCAAAGGGCGGCTTCGTCACGTTGAACCTCAGGAAGAAGGTCTGGAGGAACGGGTCCACGCGCAGGAGCGCCGGCGATTCCCTACGGTAGGCGTCGACCTTGGCGAGCGGCAGCGTGTAGGTCACGTGCAGCTGGCCGGCGCGGAAGTCCTTCTCCTCGGTGTCCGGGCTCTCGTTCGGGAAGAAAACGATCTGCTGAAGGGTGACCTGGTCCGCGTTCCAGTAGTCGGGGTTCTTTGCGACGACGATCTGGGAGTTCGGCGTCCACTCGTCGAGGACGAACGGGCCGTTGCCGACCAGGTTGCCCGCCCGCGTCCAGGCCGTGCCCCTCTTGGCGGTCGCGCCGAAATGCTCGAGGACGCGCGGATTCAGGGGATACCAGGGAGGGAGCGCGACCAGCACGGGCAGGTAGGGCGTGGGCCTCTCGAGCACGATCCGGACGGTGCGGGCGTCCGGTGCCGATATCCCGAGGACCGCCGAGTCGGAGGCGGTCCCCTGGTTGAACGCCTCGGCGCCCTTTATGGGATAGAAGAGGTTGGCATACTCGGCGCCAAACCCGGGTGACAGGATCCGCTGCCAGGACTGGATGAAGTCGTCAGCCACGAGCGGCTCGCCGTTGGACCAGCGAAGCCCCTCCCTCAGGTGGAAGGTCCATACGAGCCCGTCGGGCGACGCTTCCCAGGAGGTGGCCGCGGCGGGGACGGGCTGCGAGGTCTTCTCGTCAATGGCCGTCAACCCCTCGAAGAGCGCGAGCAGGATGTTCTGGTCGGAGTAGGCCGTGACCACCTGCGGATCCAGGTCCTCGGGCTCCGCGCCGTTGCCGAGCAGGAGCGTCTGCGACTTTATCGCGGAGGCAGCCCGCGTCTCGTGGCGGGCGCACCCGCAGAAGGCGAGCCCCACGAGCACCAGCACAACCGCGGATCCCAGGGCTGCCTTTCGCTCCGTCATGCGACCGCTCCTTCGGCCGGGCGCCTCCGCTCTCGGATTCTGGGATGCCGCAACATGCATTCAGCCTCTAAACAAGGACTTGCCCGCGCAAGGGCGAATTCCCCGGAGACTACGCATCCGGATTTGGGGGCCGTCCCCGCGCTATCGGACCGGGTGAAGCACGGGCCCTAGGACCTTCCAGACACCCTCCGCCACGATCGAGGCCCCCTCGGGGTTGGGATGCATCCCGTCGGCCTGGTTCAGGCCGGGGATCCTGGCGACCCCGTCCAGGAGGAACGGGACCAGGAGCACATGGTTGTCGCTGGCCAGGGAGGGGAAGATCGCCCGGAACGCCTCATCGTAGTCGGCACCCATGTTCGGCGGCATCCTCATTCCCGCGAGGACGATCGTCGCGCCGGGGTACCGGGCGCGCACGCGGTCAATGATCGCCTGGAGGTTCTTCCTCGTCACGTCGGGCGATGTCCCCCGGAGCCCGTCGTTTGCGCCGAGCTCCAGGAAGAACACGTCCACCCTCTGGTTGAGCACCCAGTCCACCCGCCTCAGGCCGCCTGCGCTCGTCTCGCCGCTAAGCCCCGCGTTCACGACCCGCCACGGGAGGTGCTCGGCCTCTATCCTGGCCCGGATCAGCGCGGGATAGGACTGCGTGTCGGGGTCGGCGAGGCCGTATCCGGCCGTGAGGCTGTCGCCAAAGAACACGAGGGTGTGCGGGCCGGCGTCGGCCGCCGCCAGGTGGAGCCCGGACCCGAGCCAGAGGAGGGCGGCCATGGCGACCCGTCCCGCCCGGCTCCCGGTCGCCTGGTTTTTCGTCCGTGTCTGCATGGTCTCACGTCCAGATGAACGATAGCCCTCCTTGCCTTCGAGCGTATTCGCGGAGGTGCAAAGGAGGCCGGCGGCAAACCGATTATCCCGTTTGCGCTGGCCGCGCCCCGCGTGTTGGATGGGGGCCATGCCCTTACAAGCGATGCTCCGGGTGAGCCGGCTCACGAAGACCTATCCCACGGCGGCCGGCCCCCTGACGGTCCTCCACGAGGCAAGCTTCGAGATCGGAGCGGGGGAGAGCATCGCCATCGTGGGCCCGAGCGGCAGCGGGAAAACGACGCTCCTGGGCCTCTGCGCGGGCCTTGACCGCGCCTCGGGAGGCTCGGTTGAGCTCGCCGGGGAGACGCTCGACCGGCTCGACGAGGACGGGAGGGCCCGCGTGCGCAACGCGAGCGTCGGTTTCGTCTTCCAGAACTTCCAGCTGATCCCGACGCTCACCGCGCTCGAGAACGTGCTCGTTCCGCTTGAGCTCCGCGGCGAGCGCGGGTGCGAGCCGCAGGGCCGGGCGCTCCTTGATCGGGTGGGGCTCGCCGCGCGCTTCGACCACTACCCGGTGCAGCTGTCGGGTGGGGAGCAGCAGCGGGTGGCGCTCGCGCGGGCGTTCATCAACACGCCGAAGATCCTCTTCTGCGACGAGCCGACCGGCAACCTGGACGGCGAAACGGCCGACGCCATGGTCGAGCTCATCTTCGGCCTGAACCGCGAGCGCGGGACGACGCTCGTCCTGGTGACCCACAACTTCGAGCTGGCGGGCCGCTGCCAGCGCACGCTCCGCCTGAAGGGGGGGACGGTGGTTTCCGATCTGCGCGCCGCCGCCGCCGGTTAGTCCCCTCATCGGCATGCGCTTCATCCTCCACATGGCCTGGCGCGACTCGCGCGCCTCCCGGCGCCGCCTCTTCCTCTACTCCCTCTCGGTGGTCCTCGGGATCGCGGCCCTGGTCTCGATCGGCTCATTCAGCGCCAACGTGAGCCGCGCGATCGACCTGGAGTCGAAGGGCCTCCTTGGCGCGGACCTCTTTGTCACGGCGCCCTCGCCGCTCGCGGCCCCGCTGGTGGACTACCTGGGCGGCCTCGGCGGGGACATCTCCCGCGAGGAGACGTTCACCTCCATGCTGGCAATCCCGTCCCTCTCGCGGGTCCGCCTGGTCCAGGTCCATGCGATCCAGGGCGTGTTTCCGTACTACGGGAAGTTCGAGACGGAGCCGGCGGGGGGCGCCGGGCTCCTTCGCGGGTCCGCCCCGGCGGTGCTCCTGGAGCCGACGCTCCTCGCCCAGTACGGCCTGCGCGTGGGCGACACCGTGAAGCTCGGCAAGACGCTCTTCAGGGTCGCCGGCTCGCTCAGGAAGGTCCCGGGGGAATCCCCGGGCGTGGCGATGATGGCGCCCCGCGCCTACATAGGCTTGGGGGACCTCGCCGCGACGGGGCTCTCGGGGCCCGGGGCCCTCGCGCGCTACCGCGCCATGGTGAGGCTTCCCGCGGCCCGAGACGCCGACCAGGTGGCGCGCGAGATGAAGGACCGCTTCCCGGAGCAGAGGCTCTCCTTCGAGACGGTGGGTGAGCGAAAGCGCAACCTGGGCCAGGCCGTCTCCCACCTGGACGGCTTCCTCAGCCTCGTGGGCTTCGTGGCGCTGATCCTTGGCGGCATCGGCGTCGCCAGCTCGCTCCACGCCTACATCAGCGGCAAGATCGCCACCGTGGCGGTGCTCCGCTGCCTCGGGGCAAGCGCGCGGCAGAGCTTCGCCGTCTACCTGGTCCAGGGGCTTGGCCTCGGGGTCGCCGGCGCCCTTGCGGGCGGCGTCCTCGGGGTCGCCGTGCAGCGGACCCTTCCCGCGATGTTCAAGGGCATGCTTCCGATCGACGTGGACTTCTTCCTGTCGTGGCCGGCGCTCCTGAGGGGGATGGGGGCGGGAATCGTGATCTGCCTGCTCTTCTCCCTGCTCCCGCTGCTCGCGGTCCGGAGGATCCCGCCGCTTGCGGCGCTCCGCTCGGCGGTCGCCGACCGCGCGGCCGCCTCTCCCGATCCCTGGAGGCTCGCGATCGGGGCCCTCATAGCGGCGTCCGTGGCCGGGTTCGCCGTCTGGCAGACCGGCCGGGTCGCGGTTGGCTTGGGGTTTGCCGCGATGCTCGGGCTTGGCTTCCTGGTCCTGGCGGGGCTCGGCTCCGCCGTCGCCTGGGCCGCCCGGCGCTTCGTGCCCAAGGGCCTGCCCTACGTGGTGCGCCAGGGGTTCGGGAACCTGCACCGGCCCAACAACCGCACGGTGCTTCTCCTGGTCTCGCTCGGGCTCGGGACCTTCCTTGTCCTCACGCTCTTCCTGGTGAGGACGACGCTCCTCCACGAGATAGGCGGCGCGGATGCCCTGGGCAGGCCGAACCTCATCTTCTTTGACATCCAGGATGACCAGATTGATCCGCTGAGGCAGGAGGCGGCGGCGGCAGGCACCCCCGTCGGGGAGAGCGCGCCGATCGTGACGATGAAGATCACCTCCGTCCGGGGCCTCACCGTGGAGAAGCTTCTCAAAGAGAAGGACGGCCCCATCGCCGGGTGGGCTCTCCGCCGGGAATACCGCTCCACGTTCCGGGGCGCGCTGTCCCCGACCGAGAAGGTCGTGGAGGGCGCGTTTTCGGGGAGGGCGGAGCCCGGGGCGGGCCTTGCACCGATCTCCGTCGAGGAGGGGCTCGCCCGCGACATGCGGCTCCACCTGGGCGACGAGGTCGACTGGGACGTCCAGGGGGTGCCCGTGCGGACCCGGGTGGGCAGCGTCCGCGCCGTCGAGTGGCGCCGGCTCGAGCCCAACTTCTTCGTGGTGTTCCCTGAAGGGGTCCTCGAGGGGGCTCCGAAGACCTACCTGGCTGCGCTCCATGCCGGTTCCACGGAACAATCCGCGCGCGTCCAGCGGGCGGTCGTCGACAGGTTCCCCAACGTGACCGCGATAGACCTGGCTCTCGTCGTGGAGACGCTCGACGGGATCTTCTCCAAGGTGGCCTTCGCGATCCAGTTCATGGCGCTTTTCACCGTCGCCACGGGTCTGATCGTGCTCGCAGGCGCGATCCTCATGGGCCGCCACCAGCGGATTCGCGAGACCGTGCTCCTGAGGACCTTGGGCGCCACCCGCCGCCAGCTCTCCCAGATCCAGCTGGTCGAATACGCCGTCCTCGGGGTCCAGGCGGCCCTTGTCGGTGCGGCACTCGCCGTGGCCGGGAACGCGCTCCTGGCGCGGTTTGTGTTCCATGTGGGGGCGACCTCGCCCCTGGGCCAGGTGGCAGCCGCGGTGGCCGTGGTGTCGCTTCTCTCGGTGGCCACGGGGTGGGCGGCCGGCAGGGGGGTGGTGGACCATCCGCCGCTTGAGATCCTCAGGCAGGAGACCTAGCCTGCATACCGTCGCCCGGGCATTCCGTACTATCACTGAAACAAAGGCACACCGGGCCTCGTCATCTGTCTTAAAAGGCGCAGTCCGACCCCATAACCCGTCGATTCAATGTCCAAAGCTTTTATCCCAAGCGCCCTGCGCCGCATGGCGCCGGTGTTACTCGCCGTCGTGTTCGCGTGCTCCGCCGCCGCGTCACCCTTCTCCGCCGGGGGATTCCTGGGGCAGGAGGAGCGCTCGCAGGGCTACCGCGACGGGGTCGTGATCGCCAAGCCGAAGCCCGAGATGGCGGCGACCGTGGACCAGGCCGAGCGGGGCGAGGGGCTCACGCTGCGCGCCCAGTTCCCGCGCTTTGGCGACATCAGGGTCATCAAGCTTGCCAAGGGCGACACCGTGAAGGCAGCCGTGGCGCGGCTCATGGCGACGGGCAGGTACCTCTACGTCGAGCCCGACTACCTGAGGCATGCGCTCGCCACCGTCCCGAACGACCCCCAATTCCCCAGCCAATGGGGCCTTAAGAACAACGGGGAAAACGGCGGCATCGCCGGGGCCGACATCAACGCCGAGGCCGGCTGGGACATCCAGAAGGTGGCACCGGGCGTGGTCGTGGGCATGCTCGATTCCGGTGCGCTCCTCACGCACCAGGACCTGTTGGCGAACTTCTGGGTGAACCCGACGCCGGGCACGACCACCACCTACGCCTCAGTTAGCGACACCACGGGCAACGCGGACATGGTCGTGGAGACCGACTCCACGAACGGGCTTAACGCCGTCGCCAAGACCGGCGCCCCCGCGGATGACGAGGGCCACGGCACGCTGACCTCGGGGGTCGTGGGCGCGGTGGGCAACAACGCGATCGGCGTCACCGGCGTCGCCTGGTCGGTGCAGCTGATGGAGCTCAAGTTCCTGGACAGCACCGGCTCCGGATCGATCTCCGACGAGCTCCCCTGCATCGAGTACGCGATCAAGCACGGCGTCCAGGTGATCAACGCGAGCTTCGGGAGCTCCGGGGGCGCGCAGGCCGAGATGGACGGGATCCAGGCGGCGGGCAAGGCCGGCATCGTGTTCGTGTGCGCCTCCGGCAACAGCGGCGAGAATATCGACATTTCGCCCGCATTCCCCGCGGACTACCCGCTCGACAACATCATCTGCGTGGGGGCCACCGACAACCGCGACCTGCCGGTCTACTTCTCCAACTACGGCTCGGGCTCGGTCGAGACCTTCGCCCCGGGCGACAGCATCCTCTCCACGGCCTATGCGAGCACCTCCTCCTACGCCTATGCAAGCGGCACCTCGCTCGCCGCGCCGTTCGTCACGGGAGCAGTCGCCCTCCTGAGGGCCAAGTATCCGGGGGACACCTACAGGGAGACCATCAACCGGGTGCTGAACGGCATCGACACGAACACGGCCCTGACCGGCAAGTCCCAGACTGGCGGACGCATGGACCTGGCAAAGGTCCTCGGCGCGGCCTCGACGCCCCCGAACGACACCTTTGGGGGCAGGACGACCCTCGTGGGCCTGGACCCCTATACGCGGTCCAACAACACGGACTCGCCGTCCGCCCCCGAGGGCGGCACCCCGGTCGTCGCGGGCACGGCCGGCGTCCACTCGCTCTGGTGGCAGTGGACGGCCCCCCAGAACGCCAACGTGGAGATCGACACGAGCGGGACGGGCGGGGGGCAGTACCTCACGGGCGGAAGCACCTATCCGACGCTACTCGGTGTGTACACCGGTTCGGCCCTTGGGTCGCTCACGCTCGTCAAGGACAACGCGACCTTTGGCACGGAGCCGCTTGAGGGCGGGGGAGGCAGCGTCTCCTACAGCGAGGTGTCGTTCCATGCGACCGCGGGCACCACCTACCAGATCCTGGTCCAGGGCCAGGGCTCGCAGCCGGCGGCGATGCAGAGCGGACAGACAATCCTGGCGATCAACACGGACCCGGACAACGACTCCCTCTCGTCCCCGACCGCCCTCTCCGGGAGCAGCACCTCTATCTTTGACGCGAACGTGAACGCCACGCTCCAGGCCGGCGAGCCGGGGATCCTGGGAAACCCGGGCGGGCACTCGCTCTGGTACTCCTGGACCGCCCCTTTCTCGGGGAGCGCGCAGGTCTCGGGCTACAGCCTGGATTTCGACCCGGAGGTGGCCATCTATACGGGAAGCTCGTTCTCGAACCTCTCGCTCGTGACCTCGGCCGCCTCGACCGGCAACACGGGGACCACGACCGCGGTCAGCCAGTGCCTCTGCTCGTTCACCGCGACCGCCGGCACCACCTATCTCATCTGCGTCGACGGGAAGACGGCCAACGACATCGGGGAGTTCACGCTCGCGATCGACGATTCCCGGTGGCAGGGGAAGACCGGCGACTCGATCACCTGCTCCCCGGCCGTGGGGCCAAGCGGCATGGTCTACGTCGGGAGCAACGACAACTCCTTCTACGCCTTCAACCAGAGCGGGGCGGTCGCGTGGAGCTATGCCGGCTCGGGCGTCTTTGACACGAGCTCCTCTGCGATCGGCTCCGACGGGACGGTCTACGCGGGATGCACGGACGGTAACCTCTACGCCTTCAATGCGGCCGGAGGCCTCAAGTGGAAGTACACGGTTCCGTTGCCGACGCCCACCAGCGGCGCGGGCGACAGCGGCCTGTCCTCCTCGCCGGCACTGGGTTCGGACGGGACGGTCTACTTCCACGATGACGACGGGAACCTCTACGCGGTCACCTCTGCGGGCGCGCTCGGCTGGAAGACCGCCGTCTCCGGGGTCTCCTATGCCGCGCCGACCATAGCCCCTGACGGCACGATCTACATCGGGACGGACGGGGGCACGTTCTACGCGTTCACGTCCACGGGGACCCAGAAATGGTCCTACACGACGCCGGTGTCCGGCGAGTCGATCTACACGGCGGCCGCGATCGACAGCTCCGGGAACATCTATTTCGGGACCCTCTCCGGCAACTTCTACTCGCTCACGCCCGCGGGCGCCCTGCGCTGGAGCTACGCCATCGGCAACGGGATGACCTCGGCCCCGGCGCTTGCCGGGGGCTCGGTGTACTTCGGGGGCTATGACGGCTACCTGTACTCGCTCAGCACCGCGAGTGGCGCGGTCAACTGGAAGTTCAACCTCGGGACCCAGGTCCGGGCGAGCGCGCCCGCCGTCGATGCGAAGGGGACCGTCTACATCGGGTGCTATGACCACAACGTCTACGCCGTCAATTCCTCGGGCGGCCTCGTGCGGGTCTACGCCTCCGACGACTGGGTGAGGTCCTCCCCCGTGATCGCGGGGACGACGCTCTACTTCGGGAGCAATGACCACAAGCTCTACGCATTCGACCTCGGCGTGGGCTCGGCCTCCTCCGACTGGCCGATGTACCAGTACGACTCGCGCAGAATCGGCCGCGCCCAGGTGGACGCGCTCGCGATCACCGCGCAGCCGGTCGCGCAGACGGTCACGGCGGGATCGGCCGTGGTGCTCTCGGTGGCGGCGACGGGGCCGTCGCCCCTGTCCTACCAGTGGGCCCTTAACGGGACGGCGATCCCGGGCGCCGTCAACTCCGACTACACGCTTGCGTCGGCCTCGTCGGCCAATGCCGGCTCCTACACCGTGACGGTGACGGGGGGCGGCCAGTCCGTGACGAGCGCCGCCGCGGTGCTCTCCTTGCAGACCTCCACCCCGGTGACCATCACGACGGAGCCCGCCTCGCAGTCGGTCTCGGCCGGCGCCTCCGTCACCTTCTCGGTCGTCGCGACGGGGCCCTCGCCGCTCACGTACCAGTGGTACCTGAACGGCACGGCCATCTCCGGCGCCGTGAGCGCCAGCTACACGATCGCCTCGGCGACGGCCGCGAGCGCCGGCTCCTACACGGTCACCGTCACCGGAGGCTCGGAGTCCGCGACAAGCTCCGCCGCGACGCTCACGGTCGGGGGGACGCCGCCGCCGGTGCAATCGGGAAGGATCGTCAACCTCTCCGCGCGGGCCGACGTGGGAACCGGCGGCAACATCCTGATAGCCGGCTTCGTGATCCAGGGGTCCGGCAGCAAGAACGTACTGCTCCGGGGCATCGGGCCGACGCTCGGGCTGCCGCCGTTCAACGTCACGGGGGCGCTCGCCACGCCGGAGCTCACGCTCATCTCCGGCGCCGGTACCACCCTCGCGACCGACACGTCCTGGGGCGGGGGCTCCACGCTTTCGAGCGTGTTCACCCAGGTGGGCGCCTTTGCCCTCCAGCCCGCGTCGGCGGATTCCGCGATCCTGCAGAGCCTCGCCCCGGGCTCGTACACCTCGCAGCTCTCGGCGGTCGGAACCTCGACCGGGGGCGTCGCGCTGGCGGAGATCTACGACGCCGACACCGGGACGCCCACTGCCGACCTCGCCAACATCTCGGCCCGGGCCAGCGTGGGGTCCGGCGCCAACATCCTCATCGCGGGGTTCGTGGTCGAGGGCGGCGCCCCTGTGCAGCTCCTCCTCCGCGGCATCGGGCCGACGCTCGGGACCTCGTTCGGCGTCGCGGGCGCCATAGCGCAGCCGGTCATAGGCCTTTACGACACGTCGAGCAACCTGATCGCGAGCGACACGGGATGGGGGAATGCGCCGCTGCCGGGCGCCTCGACCGTGGCGGCGACGGTCCGCAAGGCGACGGCTGCCGACATGACCGCCGTGGGGGCCTTCGGTCTCACCGCCGGAACCGCGGACTCCGCGATGGTGGCGACGCTTCCTGCCGGCAGCTACACGCTCGAGCTCGGCGGCGCCAACGGCTCCACGGGCGTCGGCCTTGTCGAGGTGTACCTGATGCCGTGAGCGCCGCTCACTGGTTTGTCGGGACGTAGTCGGTCTCGGTCGCGACGATGAAGTCCTCGAGCTCGGAGGGCGTCATGGTCTCGGGATCGCGGGGCGGCTCCCTTCCAAGGAGCACCTTCGAGATGATGCGGGCACGCTCCGGTGCGTTCGCCGAGCGGCCGAACGCGAGGTAGTAGCGGCTGGGGTCGACGGTGAAGCGGGCCTCGCCTCCGGCGTCCAGGCGCACCGTCTTGTCGAAGGGAAGCCTGAGGTTCAAGGGCCCTGCTGCCTTCCCGGGCGAGGTCACGGACACCTCCACAAGCGAGTCCCTCCTCACCAGGTCAAAATCGAGGACCCAGTTCCTGAACCTGAAGTTGCCCAGGTGGGCGTGGCCCATCCCGGGAGGCAGGCTCGGCGCCAGCCGCAGGTCGGCGGGGGCCGACTCGGGGTTGATTCCAAGGAAGAGCAGCAGGGTGGAGGTCACGAAGTCGCCGTGCGACCAGACGATCATCTGCTTGTCGGGGATCCCGCCCCGGTCCCAGAACTCGGGGAGATAGCCGTTCATCGCCCCCATGTCATAGCCCCGCTTGTTCACGATCCCCGAGATCAGGTACCTCCAGCCGAGGTCGGTCCGCCCGAGGAGCCACTCGTCCTGGGCCGCCCAGCTGGCGATGATGGGCCAGGTGTCGAGCTCGCCCTTGGGAGCATGCGGGCTCCCGGGATTCGGCCCGAATCGGAACGTGGAATGGTCGGGGTTCTCGAGGTCCCGGATGACCTCGGCCTGGGTCGACGCAAAGCGCGGGTCGTCGACCCCGATGATGCCCTGGTCCTTGCCGAACGCAGCGAGGCGCCCGATGATCAGCATGCCCGCGTCGACCCGGTCCTCCCGGAGCGGCCCGTTGCGGTTCTCGGCCCTCGGGTATTCCGGGTCGGAAAACGACTTCCCCTTCGGTCCCGCCATCGGGATGATCCGGCCCTTGTCCTTGTCATAGGCCTGGGCGAGGAACCGGCCCTGGAGCTTGTCGGCGGCCTCGCTCCACTGCCTGGCCTCCGTCTCGTGGCCCAGGCGCGACGCGATCTTCTCGGCGGCGCGCAGGCCGCTGTAGACCTCGGCGTTGGGCCAGCTTGAGGGCGCCGGGATGAAGCAGATCCACTCCTCGGCGAGGTTGAGCATGCCCTCCCTTGCGACCCGGCCGGCGTAATAGTCGCAGTAGAACTTCACGTAGGGCCAGGCGGCGGCGAGGAACGGCTCACCGTCCGGCCTCAGCAGCGAGTAGAACCAGATTCCCGTGATCGCGATCGCGGGCTGCTGCGCCTCCCGCTCCCCGCCGACCGAGAAGTCCCTCTGCGCCGTCCAGTACGCGAAGTAGCGGTCGACCGAGCCGTAGTCGCCGGCGAGCGCCTGGCCGATCATCGTGTACGTCCCGTCCCTGAGCCACGAGTCCCTGTAGAAGAACATGTCGGCCATCACGTCGCCCGACGCAAACTGCGAGGCGCTCATCGCGTCGAGCGAGTCCGCGAAGAGGCGGTCCAGCTTCGGGTTGTCCGAGGCGAGCGAGACGCGCCTTGCGTCAACCTCGGCCCTGGGGTCGCTCGTGCCCCCGAGGGCGGCGACCCAGGACAGGGCGTAGGAGGGCGAATCCCCCGCAGGCGGCGTCTTCTCGGTCGCGTCAACGCACAGGAGCACCTCTTTCGCGCCGTCGACCTCCTTCACGAGCCCCGTCTTGTCGACCGAGAGGGTCCGTCCGAGGGGCGCGGTGGCGAGAACCAGCTCCGGCCCGGAGGTCGTTGTGAGGACGGCGTTCTCGCCGCGCCACAGGGTGAGGAAGCGGGCGGACCCCGATGCGTCGTCGGAGGACGCCTGCTGGGTGAAGTCGGGATACTTGAAGCGCGCGGAGAGCCTGAAGTCGACCGCCTCCGTGAAGGTGTAGCGGACGAACATGGGCCCCGCATCGGCCAGCTTGCGGGCGGTCACCTCGATCGAGACCAAACCATCGTCGGACTCCAGCCGGATCCATCCCGGGCGCGTGCCGTTGTGATGGTACCTGAGCGTCCGAAGGTCGAGCCACGCGTCGCCCTTGCGCACGCTCCCGAAGATCGAGGTCTCGAGGAAGAGGGGCACGTGGCGCATCCGGACCGGGTCCATGCCGGACCAGATCTCGCGCACCTCCCCGTCTACGCCCGCCCTTAGGAGCATCGTGGGGCTCGTGGCAAATGTGTCCGTGATCGCGTACTCGGGCACCTTGTCGACGGCAAGGGCCGCCGGGCAGAGGAGGACGAGCGCAAGGAGGGGGAAATTCCGCATCGTGGCCGGGGTTTGGGACAACCCTAACGGATGTGCGGCCGGGTTCAACCGCAACCGGCCGGCGCCGGTCAGCGCCTTCCGAAGTACGCCGTGCCGCTGCCGCCCCACCTTATGCCACGGCCCCGCGTGAGCGCGCGGTTTAGGAAGGACCGGGCGAGCCGCACGGATTCATGGAGCGCGGCGCCGCGGCCGAGCCACGCGGCGATGGCCGCGGAAAGGACACATCCCGTCCCGTGGGTGTTCGCGGTAGGGATTCGCGGGCTCTCGAACCAGATTGGCTCGTCGCCCGGGAAGACCAGGCAGTCCCGTAGGGCGCCGCCGGGTGCGTGGCCTCCCTTCACGAGCACGGGGCAGCCGCACTCCGCCGCGATGCGCGCGGCGGCCCGCGCGGCCTGGGCATGGGTCCTGACGGGCAGTCCCGAGAGCGCGGCCGCCTCCGGCCAGTTTGGCGTCACCAGCGAGGCCAGGGGCAGGAGGTGTGTCTTCAGGGAGCGGATTCCCGAAGCGGAGAGAAAGCGGGTGCCGCTCGACGACGACAGCACCGGGTCCACCACCAGGGGAATGGTCGGCACGCGCCTGAGCGACCGTGCGACCGCCCGGACCGCGCCCGCACCCGGCAGGAGCCCGGTCTTTACCGCGGAAACCGAGAACCCGCGGAGCGCGGACTCAACCTGCGCACGGATGAGCTTCTCGGAGACGGGCTCCCAGGCCGCCACATGGCGCGTGTCCTGGGCCGTCACGGCCGTGACCGCCGTCAGGGCGTGGCCGCCCACGGCGCGGATCGTGCGCTGGTCCACCTGGATGCCGGCCCCCCCGCCGCTGTCGGAGCCCGCGATCGTGAGGACGCAGAACGGTGCGCTCATTGCCCCCAGGCCGCGATCCCGCCGCGAAGGCTGAGAGCCGAACGGAACCCGTGCCGCGTCTTCAGGATCCGCGTGGCCCGCAGGCTCCGCATTCCGTGGGCGCAGTAGACGACCGTCCGCACCGCCGGGTCGAGCGGGGGGAGCCCGTGGATGGGCGCGATCTCGAGCGCCCCTAGGGGGATGTGCAGCGAGGGACGTATCGACGAAAGCTCGCGCTCCCATCCCTCGCGGACGTCGATAAGCTGGAGGCTCCCGCCGTCATTTAGCATCCGGCGAAGTCCGGCGCCGTCGACCTCGATAGCCTCCGCCAGGGGCTCGCAGGTTTCGCCATAGCCTTCCGGCGGCAGCTCGGTGATCCTCTGGCGCTCCGGATCGGGGCGGAGCGCCACGGTCGTTGGGCTCATGGAAAGCGTGTCGAGCACGAGGAGCCTTCCGGAAAGGGTCTCCCCGACGCCGGTGAGCACCTTTATGGCCTCGCAGGCCTGGAGGGTGCCGATGATTCCCGTCACGGCACCCAGGACCCCCGCCTGGGCGCAGTTGGGGACCGTCCCCGGCTCCGGCGGCTCGGGGAAGAGGCACCGGTAGGTGGGTCCGCCCCTCAGGTTGAAGACGCTCACCTGGCCCTCGAAACCCTGGATCGCGCCGTAGACAAACGGCCGGCCGGCGATCGCGCATGCGTCGTTGACGAGGTAGCGGGTCGGGAAATTGTCGGAGCCGTCCACAACCAGGTCGCACGCGCCCACAAGCTCGAGCGCGTTCGAGCGCTCGAACCTCACGGGGTGGGCCTGGACCTCGATCAGGGGGTTCAGGGCCCGTAGGCGGCGCGCGGCCGCCTCGGCCTTGTTCACGCCCTGGTCGGAGCTCACGTAGAGAACCTGGCGCTGCAGGTTGGAGGCATCGACCGTGTCCGGGTCGACGATCGCGATCCTGCCGACTCCCGCGGCCGCGAGATAAAGGAGCGCCGGGCAGCCCAGGCCGCCGGCCCCGATCACCAGGACCGAGGAGGCTTTAAGCTTCTCCTGCGCCGCCGCGCCGAACCCGGCGAGCGAGAGGTGGCGCCCGTAGCGCAGGGTTTCTTCCCGGGAGAGGGCCATGGTGTCAGGAGACGAGCGCCGCGGGCTCCCCGCGGCAGAAGCCGTCGTACGCCTGGTCCCAGTCCTTCCAGACGGCCTCGTAGCCCTGGGACCTGAGGTAGGCGGCGACTTCGGCCGGGCTCCTGTCGTCGTCGATCGCAAACTGCTCGAGCGACTCGGGTTCGCTCGCATACCCGCCGGGGTTAGTCCGGGATCCGGCGCTCATGGCGGTGAAGCCTAGCCTGAAGGCCTTGTCGCGGAAACCGGCGCTCTCGCGGGTGGAGAGCGAGAGCTCCGCCTCGGGGCTCAGGAGCCGGAAGGCGCACGCCGCCTGGACGAGGCTGCGCTCGTCAAACGGCGTGACCGGGATCTCCGCGCCCTCGTGGGGCCTAAGCCTCGGGAAGGATATCGAGGCCTTGGTCCGCCAGTGCACCGTCTCGATGTGCCGCAGGTGGAGACCGGTGAACCACGCGTCGGCGCGCCAGTCGCTAAGGCCGAAGAGCGCCCCGAGGCCCACCTTCTTTATCCCGGCGCGGCCCAGGCGGTCGGGCGTCTCAAGCCGGTAGCCCATGTCGGACTTCGGGCCGCTCAGGTGGTTCCTCCGGTAGGCATCGGGGTCGTAGGTCTCCTGGTAGACCATGACCGCGCTGGCGCCGTCGGCCCCGAGCCTCGCGTAGTCTGCCTCGTCGAGCGGCTGGACCTCGATCCAGAGCCCCGAGAAGTGGGGCCTCAGGAGCCTCAGGGAATGGGAGAGATAGTCGGTCCCGACCCTCCCGGCCTCGCCGGTAACCAGGAGCACGTTCTCGAATCCGTGGCCCTTCAGGACCCTGGCCTCGGCGAGGATCTCGGGGTCGGAGAGCACCTTCCGGCGGATCTTGTTGTGGGCGCTGAACCCGCAGTAGGTGCACACGTTGGCGCAGGCGTTGGAGAGGTAGAGCGGCGCGTAGAGGCGCATCGTCCTGCCGAAGCGCTCCACGGTGGCATGGTGGGCGGCCTGGGCCATGTCCTCCAGGAAGGGCGCCGCGGCGGGGGAGAGGAGCGCCGCAAAATCCTCGAGGTCCACGGATCCGCGGGGGCGGCCGAGAGCCCGCCTCACGTCGGCGGGCGTCCTCGAGGCAACCCTTCGCGCGACCTCCCCGAAGTCGTGCCTGCGCCAGGTGTCGGTGAAGTTCATGTCGTGGGGCCCCCAAGGAACGAGGTGAGCGGCGAGGTCGCGCTCGCCTCGACGGTGCCGCGCACGGACTCCCCGAGAGCGAGGCCCGCCTCCCTGGCGCGCCTCCCCGCCTCGACCCCGAGCCGGAACGCGTGCGCCATGCCGACCGGGTCGGCTGCGGCTGCGATCGCGGTGTTGACGAGCACCGCATCGGCACCCATCTCGAGCGCTGCGGCGGCGTGCGACGGCGCGCCGAGGCCCGCGTCGACAACGACCGGCACCCGGCTCTGGGCGATGATGATCTCGAGGAAGGCCCGGGACTCGAGGCCCAGGTTGCTCCCGATCGGCGCCCCAAGGGGCATCACGGCAGCGGCCCCGGCCTCCTCGAGCCGCTTGCACAGGACCGGGTCCGCGTGGACATAGGGAAGGACCACGAAGCCGCGCTTCGCGAGGAGCTCGGTCGCGGCGAGGGTCTCGATCGGGTCCGGCATGAGGTACTTCGGGTCGGGATGGATCTCGAGCTTAAGCCAGTTTGTCCCCAGGGCTTCGCGGGCGAGCTCCGCCGCGAGAACGGCCTCGCGGGCATTGCGGGTGCCCGACGTGTTGGGAAGCAGCCGGTAGCGCCCGGTGTCCAGGTGGTCCAGGATGTCGTCGGGCTCGCCGCCCGTCCTCACGCGGCCGAGCGCCACGGTGACAAGCTGCGTGCCCGAGGCCTCGAGGCTCGCGCGCATGACCTCTCCCGAGCTGAACTTCCCCGTCCCGAGGAAGATCCGGGAGGAGAACTCGACGCCTGCGATCACGAGCGGGTATGGGTTCATGATAAGGTGGCGGGTGCGGCCGCGGGCCACGCCTCGGCAAGGGCGCGCAGGTTCTCGTCGATCCTGCCACCCCGGTACAGGTGGGAGGAGACCGCCACGCCTGCCGCCCCGGCCCGGTGCACCGCAGCGAGGTCGGCCGGCACGACGCCCCCGATCACCCACGCGGGCAGGTCTCCGAGCGCCTCAACCAGGCGGGCGACTCCCTCGATCCCGAGGACGGGCGAGAGGTGTTGCTTGGTGGCCGTGAAGCGGAGCGGGCCCACGCCCACGTAGTCGAGGCAGCCCGCGGCCACCGCGTTCCTGGCATCCCCGGCGCTGTTGACGGTGCCGCCCACCAGGAGATCCGGACCGAGCCGGCCGCGCGCCTCCGACCAGTCGCCGTCCCTGGCGCCCAAGTGGACACCGTTTGCGCCTGACTCAAGCGCCACATCGACGCTGTCGTTGACGACCAGGAGCGCTCCGTGCGCCCGGCAGAAGCCCGCGGCAAGCGTCGCCTCCCGGAGCCAGAGTTCCCTGCCGGCGCCCTTCATCCTCAGCTGGATGAACCGCGCCCCGGCCTCGCAGAGGCGCCTTGCCTGCTCGGAGTGCGAGAGACCCGCGCCGTCCTGGGTGAGACACATGACGGGCGCCCTTTTTGCGGGATCAAGCGGCATGGCGCGCCCCCCAGAGTTTTTGCGCGTGGCGCCTTAGGTCGAGGTAGGCCCCCACGGGGTTGGGGTCGCCCCAGACAGCCCCAAGTGCCGCCGCGCCGTCGAAGCCGAGCTCAAAGCACCGGCCGAGGCGCCCCGCCGTAACGCCGCCGATCGCCAGGACGCGGCAATTGCCGCGCTCGCCCCGCGAAAGCATGGCCTTGAGCTCCTCCCAGGGAAAGTCGGCCGCCGGAATGTGGCCCTCCTTCGAGAGCGAGGGAAACACCGGTCCCAGGAGCACCTGGGCGTGGCGCCCGAGGGACCTCCGGAGCGAGGGCAGGTCGTGGCACGAGCGGCTCTCGCCAGGCGGCTCCCCGTAGCCTTCGCGGTCCTTCTCGTGGCGACCCCCGAGCCCGAGCTTGTCGACCAGGGAATGGTGCTCGTGGAGGAAGAGGCGCGGCCTCCATGCGCGGGGAAGCCCGAGGAGCCATGCCTCGAGTTCCGCGGCGGACCAGCCGGGCTTTCGCACGTGGTAGCGCTCAAGCCCCGACGCGAAGAGCCCCTCCATCGCGGCCTCCTCGCGGGGGTCGGACTTGTCCGGGGAAATGACGATGATCCGCATCGGGGCTGGTCGTGGCGGCCTAGCCGCCCTGGGTTGCGCGGATCAGGAGCACCCGGTCGTCGGGGGCGAGGGCCCGCGCGGCCCAGGCCGACCTGGCGACCACCTGGCCGTTCACCGCGACGGCGACGCCGCGCTTCTCCGCGAGACCCATCCCGCCCAGGAGGTCCTGGAGCGAGGTCGGGCCCGCGAGCGGGTGGGGGCGGTCGTTCACGAAGACCGCGGCCTTCTGGAGGGTCGCGCTCATTTCGCGGCCGCCACGTAGATCTCGCCGCCGTTTTCCAGGAATTCCCCGGACTTGGCGCGCATGCCGGCCTCGAGCGCCGCCTCGGTCGTGAGCCCCTGCTCCTCGGCGTAGCGGCGCACGTCGTCGGTGATCTTCATGGAGCAGAACTGGGGCCCGCACATGGAGCAGAAGTGGGCGGTCTTCGCGCTGTCCTGGGGGAGCGTGGCGTCGTGGTATTCCCTGGCCTTCTCCGGGTCCAGGGAGAGGTTGAACTGGTCCTCCCACCGGAACTCAAAGCGCGCCTTTGAAAGGGCGTTGTCGCGGTACTGGGAGGCGGGATGGCCCTTCGCCAGGTCGGCCGCGTGGGCCGCGATCTTGTAGGCGATCACGCCCGCCCGCACGTCGTCGCGGTCGGGGAGCCCCAGGTGCTCCTTCGGCGTCACGTAGCACAGCATCGCGGTCCCGTGCCAACCGATCATCGCGGCGCCGATCGCGCTCGTGATGTGGTCGTAGCCCGGGGCGATGTCGGTGGTGAGCGGCCCCAGCGTGTAGAACGGGGCCTCCTTGCACCAGTCGAGCTGCTTTTCCATGTTCTCGGCGATCATGTGCATCGGGACGTGCCCGGGGCCCTCGCACATCACCTGGACGCCAAGCTCCCAGGCGCGGACCGTGAGCTCGCCCTGCGTCTTCAGCTCCGCGAACTGCGCCTCGTCGTTGGCGTCTGCGATCGAACCCGGCCGGAGGCCGTCGCCGATCGAGAACGAGACGTCGTAGGCCGCCATGATCTCGCAGATCTCGTCCCAGCGGGTGTAGAGGAAGTTCTCCTGGTGGTGCGAGAGGCACCACTTGGCCATGATGGACCCGCCGCGGCTGACGATCCCGGTCATCCTGCGCGCCGTCGACGGGATCGATCGCAGGCGGACGCCCGCGTGGATCGTGAAGTAGTCGACGCCCTGCTCGGCCTGCTCGATCAGCGTGTCCCTGAAGAGCTCCCAGGTGAGGTCCTCGGGCCGGCCGCCGGCCTTCTCGAGGGCCTGGTAGATCGGCACGGTCCCCACGGGGACGGGGCAGTTGCGGACGATCCACTCGCGGGTCTGGTGGATGTTCCGGCCGGTGGAAAGGTCCATCAGGGTGTCGCCGCCCCACTTGACCGACCAGCGCATCTTCTCGACCTCCTCGTCGATCGAGGAGGCGACCGCCGAGTTGCCGATGTTCGTGTTGATCTTAACCAGGAAGTTCCGGCCGATAACCATGGGCTCGAGCTCGGGGTGGTTGATGTTGGCCGGGATGATCGCGCGGCCGCGGGCGACCTCGTCGCGCACGAACTCCGGAGTGATCACGTTTGGTATCGAGGCGCCGAGTCCCATGCCGGGGTGCTGCCGCCAGAGCGAGTTGCGGGGGCCCGCGGCCGTCAGCTCCATCAGCTCCGCGGCCCGCTGGAGCTTCGAGTTCTCGCGGATCGCTACGAATTCCATCTCGGGCGTCACGATCCCGCGCCGGGCGTAGGCGAGCTGGGAGACCCTGTGGCCGGGCTTGGCGCGGAGCACCTTCCGGGACGAGCTGTCGAAGAACTTGATCGGGTTGCGCCGGCCCTCGCTCTCGGCCTGCTCGCGGTGCTTCTCGGAGAGGTAGCCGTCGTCGATCGGCCTCACATCGCGGCCCTTGATCTCCTCCACGTCGCCGCGCTCACGTATCCACCCGGCCCTGAGCGGGGGCAGCCCGCGCTGGGAGTCGCCGTGAAAGCCGGGGTCGCCCCAGGGCCCCGAGGTGTCGTAGACCCGGACCGCCTCGTTTGGCACCTCGGTGCCGTTCGGCAGGCGGGTGGGGGAGAGCTCGATCTCGCGCATGGGCACCCGCAGGTCCCCGCGGGAGCCGGCGATGTAGACGCGCCTGGAGGAGGGGAAGAGCCGGTGCCCGGCGACGGGTGCTTCGTTCGATTGGGACATAGGGAGGGGATGTTCTAGGCCGCGGCCCACTCCACCGGCCGGGTCACAGATCCCTCCGCACTTGCGAACGGCCCTGTTTTCCCTACGGCGTTGTGAAACGCATCAGGTTCGAAGGATTTGGCAGCGGATCTTGCCGCCATCTCAGCCCGGGGATCCCCGGGCTCTCCTAAACGAGGATGTGCCCAAGTAAGCCCGGATTTCCTGCGTATCAACTGGAATCGTCCATCCTTGGGAAACCGGGGGGGTGCCCGGGGCGTCATTAGTTTGCAACTGGTCCTCCAAACCCTATGTCTCTCAACCCGATGTCCCATGAGCCTCCATGCTGTGGTGTTTCCACAAACATTGAGGATTATTTTCTCACGCGCCGCAAATTCCTGAACCGGGTCGGCATGGGCCTTGGCGCGCTGGGACTGGCGACGATGCTAGACCCCAAGTACCTGGTGGCGGGCACGGATGCCCAGGACGGGATGTCGGCGGGCGCAAACCCGCTTGCGCCCAGGAACCCCCCGCTTCCCGCCAAGGCGAAGGCGGTGATCCACATCTTTGCCCAGGGCGCCCCCTCGCACATCGACACGTGGGACCCGAAGCCGGACCTCGTGCGCATGGACGGCCGCTCGATCGGCGACGGCGGCGTGGCCCTTGGCTCCCCCTTCAAGTTCACGCCAATGGGGCGCTCCGGCATCGAGGTGAGCGAGCTCTTCCCGGGAATCGGGCAGCACATCGACGACATGGCGGTCGTCCGCTCGATGTACACCGACATCCCCGCCCACGAGGTGGCGACCGTGTTCATGAACACGGGCTCGCTCAGGATCACGAAGCCCAGCATGGGCTCCTGGGTCGTCTATGGCCTCGGGACCGAGAACCAGAACCTCCCCGGGTTCATCTCGCTCAGGAACGGGGGCCTGCCCTCGGGCGGGGCGGCCAACTACGGGTCCTCCTTCCTGCCGGGCGTCTTCCAGGGGTCGAGCGTCAACACCCAGGTGGCGACCGTGCAGCAGATGATCCAGAACATCCGAAACCCCTACATCGGGTCGGGCGAGCAGCGCCGCCAGATGGACTTCGTCAAGCAGCTGGACGAGATGAGGGCGAAGGACCTGCAGCATGACCAGGTGCTCGAGGCGCGCCTCGAGTCCTACGAGATCGCCTTCAAGATGCAGGCGGCCGCCACCGACGCCTTCGACCTCAACAAGGAGACCGAGGCGACGCGCACGGCCTACGGGAACACCCCGCAGGGCAAGCAGATGCTGCTAGCCCGGCGCCTCGTTGAGCGCGGCGTGCGCTTCGTCCAGGTCTGGCACGACGGGTGGGACCACCACCAGGACCTCCAGGAGCGGATCACGAAAAAGGCCAAGGAGGTGGACCAGCCGATCGCTGCGCTCCTTGCCGACCTGAAGCAGCGCGGGCTCCTGGACTCGACGCTCGTCATCTGGGGCGGGGAGTTCGGGCGCAAGCCGACGCGCGACCGCAACGGCTACGACAATCCCGGGCGCGACCACAATGCGCGCGCGTTCTCGGTGTGGCTTGCCGGCGGCGGCGTGAAGGGCGGCACCGTCTACGGGGCGACGGACCAGTTCGGGGCGGAGGCCGTGACCGACAAGGTGCACGTCCACGACCTCCACGCCACGATCCTCAGGGCGCTCGGATTTGACCACACGAAGCTGACCTACCGCTTCAACGGGAGGGACTTCCGGCTTACGGACATTGCCGGAAACGTGGTGCAGCCGATCCTCGCCTGATGAAGCACGGGGGCAAGGCAGCGGGTCTGGCGGCCGCCATGGCGGCCCTTGCCTCACCGCTTGCCGCGGCGATCGCCCCGGCGCCCGCGGCCCTCTCGGCGGCCGACCTGCAGTTCTTCGAGACGCGCGTGAGGCCGATCCTGGTCGACCGATGCTACAAGTGCCACAGCCACGACGCCGACAAGATCAAGGGGGGCCTCATGCTCGACACCCGCGAGGGCATGCTCCACGGGGGCGACACGGGGCCTGCGATAGCGCCCGGGAAACCCGAGGACAGCCTGCTCGTGGACGCGATCAGCTACAAGGACGCCGACCTGCAGATGCCGCCCAAGGGCGAGCGGCTGACGGACGAGCAGGTGGCCGACCTGACCGAGTGGATCCGGCGCGGGGCGCCAGACCCGAGGTCGCTGGTCACGAAGGGGAGCTCGCCGGCGTATGGCGGGGTGGGGCGCGACCACTGGTCGTTCCTCCCCGTGAAGAAGCCGGCGGTGCCCCAGGTCACCGACGCCGCGTGGTGCAAGACCCCTGTCGACGCGTTCATCCTCGCCCGCATGGAGGAGGCGGGCCTCAAGCCAAACCCCCAGGCCGACAAGTACACGCTCATCCGGCGCGCGACCTTCGACCTGACCGGCCTGCCCCCGACACCGGAGGAGGTGCAGCGCTTCCTGGTCGACGACTCCCCGCAGGCCTGGGAGAAGGTCGTGGACCGGCTGCTGGCCTCCCCCCACTACGGGGAGCGCTGGGGCAGGTACTGGCTCGACGTCGCGCGGTACGCGGACACGAAGGGCGACACGCCCCAGCGAGAGGACCCGCGCTACCCGTTCGCCTGGACCTACAGGGACTACGTGATCGGCGCCTTCAATTCCGACAAGCCCTACAACGAGTTCATAATAGAGCAGCTTGCCGCGGACCGCCTCGTGGCCGAGGACCTGCACCGGAGCAGGGCGACGGGCGCCCCGGTCGACTATACGAAGCTGGCAGCCCTGGGGTTCCTCACGCTCGGGAACCGGTTCGAGAACAGCGTGAACGACATCATCAATGACCGGATCGATGTCACGTCGAAGGCCTTCCTCGGGCTCACGGTCTCGTGCGCGCGGTGCCACGACCACAAGTTCGACCCGATCCCGACCGCGGACTACTACTCCCTCTACGACGTCTTCGCCAACACCGCCGAGCCCAAGGATTACCCCTGGCTGCACCCGATGCCGAGGACCCCAGAGCTCGTGGACTACCTGACGAAGATGCAGGCGGCCGACGCGGCCAAGGCCAAGGCCGACGCGGAGCTCCTGGCCCTGAGGAGGTCCGGGCTCACCGAGCAGGAGAGGGCCGCCAAGCGCAAGGAGCTCCAGCGCGAGCTCTTCCTGGCCAACAAGCAGGTCAACGACCTGGAGCTAAGCCCGGCGGCGCCACCCAAGGCGGACGTGCTCCTGGACGTCGCCCAGACCCACGACTACCCGGTGCTCCTCAGGGGCGAGGCCCAGAACAAGGGACCGCTCGTCACCCGTCACTTCCTGAGCATCCTCTCCCCGGACCCGAAGCACCCGACGGCCTTCAGGTCGGGAAGCGGCCGCCTGGAGCTGGCTCGGGCTATCGCGAGCCCCACGGACCCACTGACGGCTCGCGTGCTCGTGAACCGCGTCTGGCAGCAGCACTTTGGCAACGGCTTTGTCACGACCCCCGACGATTTGGGCAACCAGTCTGCGCCCCCGAACAACCCCGAGCTCCTGGACTACCTCGCCTCGCGCTTCGTGGAGGAGGGCTGGTCGATCAAGAGGCTCCAGCGCCTCATCATGCTGAGCAGCGTGTACCTGGAGACGAGCACCGGAAACCCCAAGTACGCGGACCAGGACCCCGACAACAAGCTCCAGTGGCGCTACAACGTGAGGCAGCTCGACTTCGAGGAGATGCATGACTCGATCCTCGCTATCGCGGGGACGATAGACCTGACGGTCGGCGGCAGGCCGGTGCCGATCGGCAGCGAGGGCTTCGCCACGCGTCGCGCAGTGTACGCCTTCATCGACCGGCGCAATCCCGCGGAGATCCTGACCCAGTTCAACTTCCCGAATCCGAGCGTCCCGACCGGGAAGCGCTTCCTCACGCAGGTGCCCCAGCAGCAGCTCTTCCTCATGAACAGCCCGCTCGTGATCGAGACCGCCCGGAAGCTCGTCCACAGCCCGGAGTTCCAGGAGCAGACAAGCGACGAGCTGCGCGTGGCGACCCTCTACCTGGCGGTCTTTCAGAGGCCCCCGACGCCCGAGGAGACCAAGCTCTGCCTGCGCTACGTCGATTCCAACCCGGGCGGCACCTCGACCGATGCCCCCGCCTCCACCGTCCAGTCCGAGAGGGCGTCGAAGGCGGCCGAGATGCAGGCCAAGCTCGCCGACAACTCGATGCAGAACCTCCGGAGGAAAAACGCGCTCCAGGTGGAGCCCGGGGCGGCCGCCTTCAAGAGCAGGGCACCTCTCGACGCCTGGACCAAGCTTGCCCACGGGCTCTTCCAGACGGACGAAGCGATGTTCTTGAACTAGCGGGCCTTTGCGTATTTGTGGGTGGATGTTGATCCTTCCCCTGCGTTCGATTCTTGCTGCCTCTTTTGCCGTTGCGATCCTCGTGGCCCGCTCGGCTGCGGCCGTGCCCGACACCGTCGCAGCGTCGATCTCCGCCCAGTACCCCTCGCTCGAAGCTCTCTATAAGGACCTCCACGCCCATCCGGAGCTCTCGCTCCAGGAGGAGAAGACGGCGGCGCGTGTGGCCGAGGAGCTGCGCGCGGCCGGGTTTGAGGTCACGGAGAAGTTCGGCGGGACGGGCGTCGTCGGGGTCCTGAGGAACGGCCCGGGCCCGACGCTCCTCATCCGAACCGACATGGACGCCCTTCCCGTCAAGGAGGAGACGGGCCTTCCCTACGCGAGCACGGTCCGCACCCTGAACCTTTCCGGCGCCGACGTGCCCGTCATGCATGCCTGCGGCCACGACGTCCACATGACCGTTTTCATCGGCACGGCCCGGATGCTCTCGGGGCTTAAGGACACGTGGAGCGGGACCCTTGTCCTTGTCGGCCAGCCCGCCGAGGAGATGGTGATCGGGGCGCGCAACATGCTGACAGCCGGGCTCTACCGCCAGTTTCCGAAACCAGACTTTGCCATCGGCCTCCACGATACTCCGCTTTTCGCCGCCGGATCCGTGGCCTTCACCGACGGTTTTGTCACGGCGAACTCCGACTCGGTCGACATTGTCGTGCGCGGCATTGGGGGACACGGGGCGGCGCCCGAGTACACCAAGGACCCCATTGTCCTTGCCTCGCAGATCGTCCTGGCCCTTCAGACGATCGTGAGTCGAGAGATTCGCCCGGGCGACCGCGCCGTCGTGACGGTCGGCACGATCAACGGGGGCACCAAGAACAATATAATCCCCAGCGAGGTTAAGCTCCAGTTGACGCTCCGCTCCTACTCGGCCGACGTGCGCGAGCATCTGGTGGCCTCGATCCGGCGCATCTGCCGGGGCGAGGCCATCGCGGCCGGGGTGCCCGATGACCTCATGCCCATTGTCACCGTGGTTGGCGCGTCGGCGGAGGCCGTCTCCAACGATCCGGCGCTGACAAAGCGTGTGCGCGCCGCCGTGACGGGTTGGCTAGGGGCCGGCCATGTTGAGACCTCGGAGCCGATCATGGGGAGCGAGGATTTTAGCCAGTACGGGAAGACCGCCGAGAGGGTGCCCCTCTGCTTCTTTTGGCTCGGAGCCGCAGCGCCGGAAGCCCTCGCGGAAAGCAGGCGTACGGGGGTTCCGCTGCCCTTCCCTCACTCGAGCAAGTTTGCTCCGGACATGGAGCCGACCCTCAGGACCGGTGTTGCCGCGATGACCGCGGCAGCATTGGACATTCTGGCAAAAAACTGATCCACCTGCGCCATGGCGTCCGGCTACACCGAAGCAAGCATCAAGACCCTTTCGTCGACCGAGCACATCCGGCTTAGGCCCGGCATGTACATCGGCAGGCTCGGAAACGGCGCGCACGCCGAGGACGGGATCTATGTCCTCCTCAAGGAGACCATAGACAACTCGGTGGACGAGTTCACCATGGGCTCGGGCAGGAAGATCGAGATCGAGCTTGAGGAGAGGAAAGTGCGGGTCCGCGACTTCGGCCGGGGCATCCCGCTCGGGAAGCTCCTGGAGTGCGTCTCGGTCATCAACACGGGTGCCAAGTACGACAGCGAGACCTTCAAGAAGGCCGTGGGGCTAAACGGCGTCGGCCAGAAGGCCGTGAACGCCCTCTCGGTCGAGTACCGCGCCCAGGCCTTCAGGGACGGGGAGACCAAGGTGGTCGAGTTTGCGAAGGGCAAGCTCAAGAAGGACCACCGCGTCGCAAAGACCTCGGACAAGAACGGGACCCTGATCGAGTTCACCCCCGACGGGGAACTGTTCGGGGCGGACCTGAAGTTCAGGGCCGAGTTCATCGAGGACATGCTCTGGAACTACGCGTTCCTTAACCGGGGCCTGACGCTCCTCTTGAACGGGAAGCCCTTCAAGTCGGAGAACGGCCTGAAGGACCTCCTCCAGAAGAACCTGATCGGGGAGCCCCTGTACCCCATCATCCACCTTGAGGGCGAGGACATCGAGATCGCGATCACCCACGGCTCGCACTACGGCGAGGAGTACTTCTCGTTCGTGAACGGCCAGCACACGACCATGGGCGGGACGCACCTCCAGGCCTTCCGCGAGGCGTTCGTCGACACGCTCAGGAACTTCTACAAGAGGGACCTGGACGCGGCCGACGTCCGCCAGTCCGTCGTGGCCGCGGTCTCGGTCAGGGTCATGGAGCCCGTGTTCGAGTCCCAGACGAAGACGAAGCTCGGCTCGAGCGTCATCGCCCCGGGCGGGGCGACGATCAAGGAATTCATAGGCAAGTTCGTCCAGCAGTCGCTCGACGTCTACCTGCACAAGAACCCGGAGACGGCGGACGCCCTGATCAAGCGGATCCAGGAGAGCGAGCACGAGCGCAAGGAATTGGCCGGGATCCGCAACCTCGCCCGCGAACGGGCGAAGAAGGCCTCGCTCCACAACCGGAAGCTCCGCGACTGCCGCCTGCACCTGGGCGACAAGGACGAGAGGAGCGAGGACAGCGTGATCTTCATCGTCGAGGGCGACTCCGCTGCGGGCTCCCTCACCGCCTGCCGCAACGTCCAGACGCAGGCCGTGTTCGCGCTGAAGGGCAAGCCGCTCAACACCTACGGCCTCTCCAAGAAGGTGATCTACGAGAACGAGGAGTTCCACCTGCTGCAGTCGGCGCTCAACATCGAGGAGGGCATGGAGGGGCTCCGCTACGGCAAGGTCGTGATCGCCACCGACGCCGACGTGGACGGCATGCACATCAGGCTCCTCCTCATCTCCTTCTTCCTGCAGTTCTTCCCGGAGCTGATCGCGCACGGCAAGCTCTTCATCCTGGAGACGCCGCTCTTCCGCGTGCGCAACAAGAAGGAGACGATCTACTGCTACTCTGAGGCCGAGAAGGAGGCGGCCATGGCGAAGATCGGCTCCGCCGCCGAAATCACCCGGTTCAAGGGGCTGGGCGAGATCTCGGCTGGCGAGTTCAAGGGCTTCATCGGGGAGGACATCCGGCTTGAGCCCCTCTCGCTCAACCACGTCCACAACAGCGACCAGCTGCTCTCCTTCTTCATGGGCAAGAACACCCCCGAGCGCCAGGACTTCATCATCGACAACCTCCGCGTCGAGAAGGACGTGGTCGAGGTCTGACCCACGCACGGACAAGCATGCCCAAAGAAAAACTCTTCCCCGGATCGAGCAAGGGCTCCGAGGCACCCCTCGAGCGCAACTACCAGAACTGGTTCCTCGATTACGCGAGCTACGTGATCCTGGACCGCGCGGTCCCGCACATCGACGACGGGCTAAAGCCCGTCCTGAGGCGCGTCCTGCACACGCTCTGGGAGATGGACGACGGCCGCTTCCACAAGGTCGCCAACGTCGTGGGGGCCACGATGCGCTTCCACCCCCACGGCGACGCCTCGATCGGGGCGGCGCTGGTCGGCATGGGCCAGCGGGGCTGGCTCGTCGAGCCCCAGGGCAACTTCGGAAACACGCTGACGGGCGACGAGGCCGCGGCGCCGCGCTACATCGAGGCGCGCCTGACCCCGTTCGCGCGCGAGGTGCTCTTCAACCCGAAGACGACCCCCTGGCAGCTGAGCTACGACGGGCGCGCCCGGGAGCCCATCACGCTCCCGGCCAAGTTCCCGATCGTGCTCCTGGAGGGGGCCGAGGGCATCGCCGTCGGCCTCTCGACCAAGATCCTGCCGCACAACTTCAACGACCTGTGCCGGGCCGCGATCAACCACCTCCAGGGAAAGACCTTCAGGATATTCCCCGACTTCCCGACCGGCGGGATCGCGGACTTCTCCGAGTACAACGACGGCGAGCGGGGCGGAAAGGTGAAGATCCGCGCCCGGATCGAGCAGCGGAGCAAGGTGCTGCTCGCCATCACGGAGCTTCCCTACGGCGCGACGACGGAGTCGGTGATCGAGTCGATCCTGGCCGCGAACGCGAAGGGCAAGATCAAGATCAAGAGGGTCGACGACAACACCGCCGACAAGGTCGAGATCCTTGTCCACCTTCCCCAGGGCGCGGAGCCCGAGAAGGTGATCCAGCAGCTCTGTGTCTTCACGGCCTGCCAGGTGGCGATCTCGCCCTCAGCCTGCGTGATCGACGAGGACAAGCCCGTCTTCCTCGGGGTGCGCGAGATCCTCAAGCGTAGCGTCGACAAGACGGTCGAGCTCCTGAAGAAGGAGCTCCTGATCCGCCAGGGCGAGCTCGAGCAGCAGTGGCATAACGACTCCCTTGAGCGGATCTTCATCGAGGAGCGGATCTACCGCCGGATCGAGAAGTCCAAGACCTGGGAGAGTGTGCTATCCGAGATCCGCGAGGGCCTGAAGCCCTTCGTCAAGCAGCTGCGCCGCGAGATCGTGGACGACGACATAGCCCGCCTGACGGAGATCCGCATCAAGCGCATCTCCGCCTACAACCGTTTCGAGGCCGACGAGCGGCTGAAGAAGATCGAGGAGGAGATGAAGGCCGTCAGGCACGACCTGAAGAACCTGACCGCCCACGCGGTCAAATGGTTCGAGATGCTCCAGGAGAAGTACGGCAAGGGCATCAAGCGCAGGACCGAGTACGACGAGATCGAGCAGATCAGCGCGGCCGAGGTGGTCTCCGCGAACCAGCGCCTCTACGTGAACAGGGAGGAGGGCTTCATCGGGCTCAACTGGCGCCAGCACGAGTTCGTGCAGGAATGCACGATCCTGGACAGCGTGCTCTGCATCATGGCCGACGGCTCCATGAAGGTGTCCAAGGTCGCGGACAAGGTATTCATGGGCCTCGGGATACTCCACTGCACGGTCTTCCCGAAGGATGGCGACACCTCGTTCTACACGATGGTCTACCAGGACGGCGCCACCGGGAAGGCCTTTGCCAAGCGCTTCCAGATCGGCGGTGTCACCCGGGACAAGCTCTACCCGCTCGTCAAGTCCGACGGCTCGAGGGTCGTTTACCTCGAGGTGAGCCCCACTGAGAAGGCCATGCCGAGGACGCTCCACATCTCCCTCGACGGCCGAAGCAAGGCGCGCGTGCGCGAGTTCGACTTCGACGTGGCTTCCGTGGGGCTTAGCGCGCGGGCGGCCCGGGGGCTCACGGTCACCAAGTGGTCGGTGAAGGACGTGAAGCGCGTAGACCCCCCTAAATAGGGCCGGCGCCCCCCGGGGCCTAGTGGCCCATCAGCTGGTGGTAGACCATGGGCAGGTTCTCCCAGAAGATGAGCGCCACGCCCATGAGGGCGCCGCCCGCGATGACGCCGGCCGCAACAGGGAAATTGTAGAGGGATGCCTTCTCCGGGGCCTTGCGTTCCATGAGCCATGCGGCGCCGGCCCCAAGGAAGAAGAGGAGCCCGTAGAACCAGTGGAAAGTCCATGAGAGCCCGACGCCCGAGGCGGAGGGCATCCACCTGGCGTGGCGCGGGAACCAGAGCGGCAGGAGCGTGAGAAGGGCGCCAACGATGCCCCCGATCACGATCGACCAGATGTTGATCGTCTCAAGCGCCGCGAATCCCTTGCTGAGCGCGAGAGCCACGACCCGCCAGGTCTGGGCCGCCGGGGCAGGGAACTTGTCCGAACCCAGCACCGAGGCCGTCGGCACCATCACCCGGTAAGCAAGGACGGTGACCACCGTGCCCGTGAAGATGCCGAAGAACTGCGCAAGAAACTGCTTCCTCGGGTGCGCCCCGAGGAGGTAGCCGCTCTTCAGGTCCGTCAGCAGGTCCGCGGAGGAGGCCGCCGCGCCCGAGGTGATGTTGGCGCTCATCAGGTTGATGTTCATGTTCCTCGGGTTCAGGGCGCCAAAGATGATCTGTGTTACCTTGCCGAGCGCGCCGATCGGCGTCGTGTCCGTCTCGCCCGTGACCCTGCAGGCAACGAGCGCCAGAAAGAACGAGAGGAACACCGCGAGGACGGTCTCCCAGATCGGCAGCCCCAGGCTCACCTTGGCGAGCCACGTGAGCCCGATCAGCGAAAACAACTGGCCGATGAAAAACCAGGACATCGGCGTCTCGATGGCATCCATGGGATCGACAGGCCCCCTGGACTTTCGGAAATAGCCCGAGAACCCGCTGAAGGCCCGCGCCATGACCCTCCAGTTCAACGCAAACGCGAGGAGTCCCGAGACGACCATGCAGGAGACGCCTCCCCAGAGCGTCCAGGGCACAATTGAGCGGTAGCCCGAGGCGGTGATGACGCCCTTGGCCTGGAGGATCGGGACATACACGGCCCAGCACAGGGTGCCACCGACCAGGATGCTGGTGGCCGGGCGGATGCCCATGAGCGCCCCTGCTCCCAGGAAAGCGGGATCCCAGACGAACATGACCGTGCGGCCCATCCAGAGCGGCCCAAGGACCGCCGTGTCGAGGCGCGCGACCAGGTTGCCGAGGCTGAAGGGCTCGAGCTTTGCGCTGATGAAGCCCAGGCCGTCCGCCCAGAACTGGCTCACGGCCGCGGCCGCCGCGGCCCAGGTGAGGCCGCGCGCCGACTGGGCCGCGCTCTTGCCCTTCGAGAAGAGCGCCCGGAGCGTCTCGGCGGTCGCGATGCCGGTGGGAAAGCGCAGCTGCTCCACGTTGATCATCTGGCGTTTCATCGGGATCGCCATCGTCACGCCGAGCACCGCGATGAAGAACACCCACGCAAGCGAGAGGCCCACCGGGAGCGGCTGCTCGTTGATCATGAAGTACGCGGAGAACGCCGAGACCAGCGTGGCCCCCGTCGCGTAGCCCGCCGAGTCGGCCGTGGACTGGATGCAGTTGGTCTCCAGGATCGAAATCGGCGTCTTCGCGACCCTCATGCGCACCATCAGCGACGAGAGGATGAAGGAGACGATGCAGGCGGTGATGGCCACGCCGATGCTCCAGCCGGCTTTCAGGCCGATGTAGAGGTTCGTGAGCGCAAGGAAGCCGCCAAGGACGGTCCCCATCACGACGGCGCGCACCGTCAGCTGGGGCATGCTGTCGCCCCGGCCCTTGTACACCTCCTCGAACCACTGGCGCTCGATCTCCTCGGGCGTCCCCTTGAAGCCGTCCACCCTCAGGGGCTCATCGACAACGCTTGCTTCTTCCGGGGCGGGAGCGGGGGTGGGGTCCATGAACGGATCGTTGGCGGACAATGCGGCTCACACCGGTCGAAGGCGAGTGCGATTGCTTGGACGGGCCCCGATCGCCGGCCCCCATGGGGCGCCTGCCGGGCCCGCATAGGGGGCCCTGGCCCGAAAACTAGGCGTACCGGTCCTCGGTCCAGGGATCGGCGGTGTTCGAATAGCCGCGCACCTCCCAGAAGCCGAGCTTGTCCTCGGGGAGGAAGGTGATCGCCTTCACGAATTTGGCGCCCTTCCAGGCGTAGAGCTTGGGGATGATGACCCGGGCGGGGCCGCCGTGCTCGCGCGCGAGGGGAGCGCCGTCAAAGGAGGTGGCGACCAGGGTGTCGTCATCGAGGCACTTCTCGAGGGACACGTTTGTCGAGTAGCCGTCGTAGCTTGAGAAATACACGAACCGGGCCCCGGGCCTGGGCCGCGCGAGCTCGTAGAGGGTCGTGAGCGCCACGCCGCCCCACCGGCAGTCGAACTTCGACCAGGTCGTCACGCAGTGGAAGTCGCTCACGTCGTCCACCTGCGGCAGCGCCCCGAACTGCGCCCAGGTGAGGGTCACGGGGTTGTCCACGAGCCCGTCGACCGAGAGCGTCCACTCGGAGAGCGGGATCTCGGGCTGGACGCCCAGGTCGAGGACGGGGAACCCCTCGGTCAGCTTCTGTCCGGGGGGAAGCCGGTCGGCAGAGGGGATGGCGCGCGCGACGACGCCGCGGGCCTTCTGCTTCTCGGCCCACCGCTGCTTTGCCTGGATGTAACGCTCCTTGGACATCGGCCGCAAACTAGCCTAGCTCCCCGGCCCCGGCAAGTTCCGGCCCTCACCCCGGGCGAAGAACCTCGCGGTCCGCTCGTTTCTGGGTGCGTCGATGACCTGCGCCGGTGTGCCGCGCTCGATCACCTGGCCGGCGTCCATGAAGATCACCTCGTGCGAGACGGCTCTCGCAAAGGAGACCTCGTGCGTCACGACGGCCATGGTCATCCCGTCGGAGGCCAGGGCCCGCATGACCGCCAGCACCTCGCCGGTCAGCTCGGGGTCGAGCGCCGAGGTGGGCTCGTCGAAGAGGAGCGCCGCGGGCTCCATGGCGAGAGCCCGGGCAATCGCCGCCCGCTGCTGCTGGCCCCCGGAGAGCTCGGAGGGGTGGGCATCCGCCTTGTCGGCGAGCCCGACCCGGGACAGGAGGTCCCGCGCGAGGGAGCGTGCCCTTGCCCCGGAAAGCCTCCGGGCGACCCTTGGGGCGAGCGCGACGTTTTCCCAGACGAGCAGGTGCGGGAAGAGGTTGAACTGCTGGAAGACCATGCCGACCCGCGAGCGGAGTCCGTCCAGCGCCCCGTCCCGTGCGCGCACCGGGGCGCCCTCGAAGAACACCTCGCCCGCGTCGGGGACCTCGAGGAAATTGAGGCACCTCAGGAGCGTCGACTTTCCCGAGCCGCTGGGCCCCAGGATCGCGGTCACCCGGCCGGCGCGGACCTCAAGTGAAATCCCGTCGACCGCGGTCACGGCCCCGAAGCGCTTCACGACTGCGCGCGCCTCGAGGACGACGGAAGGCAAGCTTGGGTTGGCTGGGGAATCAGGGGGCATGGCGGCGATAGCGGTGCTCCAGGGCCTTCACGCCGAGCGCAAGGAGGAGCGTGAGTGCGAGGTAGAGGAGCGCCAGGAGGGTGAGGCTCTCGGTGTAGCGGAACGTGGAGCTCGCGTAGAGGCGCGCCTCCTGGGTGATGTCCCGGACCCCCAGGACCGACACGAGGGATGAGTCCTTCAGGAGCGAGATCAGGTCGTTCCCGAGCGTCGGGAGGATCCTTCGGAACGCCTGGGGAAGGAGCACGTGCCGGAGGGCCTGGCGGTGCGAGAGCCCGAGGGCGCGCGCGGCCTCGGCCTGGCCCCTCGGGAGCGAGGTCAGCCCTCCCCGGATCGTCTCCGCCTCGAAGGCCCCGTAGGCGCACACCAGGGCCGCGACGACGCGCGCCGCCATCGGCACGTCCGAGGTCCGGAGGTCGGACAGGGCGCCCGCGCCGACCCACCGCAGGGCGTCCACGCCGAGCGGCACAAGCACGAAAGCCACGCTGAAGATCTGCACGAGGACCGGGACGCCGCGCGCGACCTGGACATAGAGGGTCGCCACGTTCCTGCGGACCGGGTACGGCGACACCAGCCCGAGCGCCGTTGCCAGGCCGAGCCCGATCGCCAGCGGGAACGCGACCGCGGTCACGGCCAGCGTGACGCCGAGGCCCGAGAGGATCCGTACCAGGATGTCCGCGTAGACCTGCGACGTCATCGCCCTCCAGGCGAATACCGTGCCGCCGAGGGCGAGGGCCAGGAGCCACCAGGGGGCCCTGGAAAGGCGGCCGGCGTTGCCCGAGGTGAGCCTTCCGTCGGGGCCGATCATGGCGGGGCGGAGCCCGCCGAATGCGGGAGGGGCGAGAACCATTTCGCGCTCAGGGCTGCAAGGGAGCCGTCCGCGGCCATGGAGGCGAGCGCCGCGTCGATCGCCTTGCGCAGCGGCGAGCCGAGCGTGAACACCATCGCCAGGTCCTGGCCGGCCAGGGCGCCCTCCAGGAGCCGGAGCCGGCCGGCGTTTGCCCCGACATACCCCTGCCCGCCGACATCGTCTATGATGACGGCGTCCAGGTCCCCGTTCAGGAGCGCCTGCACCAGGTCTCCAAAGTCGTCATAGGCCACGGTGCGGCCGCGGCCCACCAGCTCCTCGGCGCGGGAGTAGTTGGTGTTGCCTTTCTGGGCGCCGAGGCGCGCCCCCGGGGTGCGCGCAAATTCCTCGAGGGAGGCAAAGCGCCTCTCACCCGCCCGGACGAGCAGGCGCTGGTGGACCTGGGCGTAGCTCGCGGAGAAGTCGACCACCCGGGCGCGCTCCGCCGTGACGGTGATTCCGTTGGCGGCCATGTCGAACTGCCCCGTGGCGACGCCCTGGATCATGCTGTCCCAGGCGATCTCCCGGAATTCGGGCCGGAAGTTGAGGCGGCGGGCGATCTCGCGCACGGCGTCGTAGTCCCACCCGCCGGGGGCGCCCGTCGCCGGGACCACGTAGTTGAAGGGGGGGTAGTCGTCCTCGACGGCCACGATCACCCTGCGGCCGCCCAGGTCCGGCAGTGCGGGTGGCGCGCACGGCCCGCGGGAGGCGGCAAACAGGAGGCCGAGGACGAGGATCGCGGATGACCGGCGGCGCACGACCCGACCGTGGAGGGGCCCCGGAAACCTGGCAAGAACGCCCTCGGCTGGAGGCCCGCGGACGGGGCTATTCGATCTCCTCCTCGAGGAGGGCCGCGGCCACGGCGGAACGCCGCCGGGAATAGTAGACCGTCATCCCGCCCTGGTAGAGGACGGTCACGGCCGCCACGCCCATGTAGACGAGCCTGAGGAACTCGAGCAGGAACTCGTCCACGCCCATTCCGGCCTGCCGGATCTGCTCGGCAAGCTCGGGGGTAACGACCGGACGGATGGTTGCAATGTCGGGGTGGGCGAGCCGGACCGCGGCGTAGCCCAGGAGAATCCCCATCAGGTAAAGCTGGCTCGTGATGAGCCAGTTCATGCCGCGGACCCTGTACGCCCTGAGGAGGGTAACCCCATGGAGCTCAATGGCGCCGGCCGCCGCGACCAGGAGGCCGACGATGGCCCCGGACACGTCGCCCGACGCGGCCGAGATGAGGGCGAAGGCCCCGGCCACAAGGAGCACCGAAAGCCCGTCGAACCGGGCCACGCGCAGGACCCTGCGGTAGGTCTCTGAGGGGAGGAGGGGCGGCGTCATGCGGGTGGGAGGGATGTGATTCCCCCGTTTTGGAGCCCAAGCTCAAGCTTCTTCGCTCGGCTTACAGGATGCGGGGCGATGGAAAAGGAAGTCCGCACCGGAACCGTTTGGGTTTGCGGTCGGTCCAATAGGCGGAAATATCGTCCGCAAGTAGAACCCCCTATTACCCCATGGATACCCCAGTCTCCGCGCTCATCGAGCGCAAAGGGTCGGATGTGCACGCTGTGGCCTCGACGATCACGATCGCCGAAGCCGTGGCCGAAATGAACAAGCGCCGGATCGGATGCATCGTCATCATCGACGCTGGCAAGATCGTCGGGATCTTCACGGAGCGCGATGTCCTGCTGCGCGTGGTTGGCGCCGACCTGAACCCGAAGACCGTCCGCGTCTCGGAGGTGATGACCAAGAACGTCCTCTTTGTGGCCCCGGAGACCACGGTCGAGCAGACGATGGTGATCTTCGCCGAGAAAAAGTGCCGCCACCTTCCCGTGATACAGAACGGGCAGCTGAAGGGCCTGGTCTCGATCGGCGACATCTCGCGCTGGGTGGCGGACGTGAGCCGCGCCGAGGCCGACCACCTGAAGAACTACATCGCGGGCGGGTTCCCTTCGTAAGGTTGGCCGGGCCCCGGCGCAATGTGGCTCCGGGATTTGACGCCGCAGGATCTGCCCATTCCTTGGGCAGCATCGTCCTCCACCCGTGAAAGCATCGATAACCGCACTCGCCATGGCCCTCTCTATCGCATCGGCAAACGCCGCAATCGTCACCCGCGACATCGCCTATGAGCACAACGGGGTGAAGCTCCGCGGGTACCTCGCCTATGACGACTCGAAGGTGAAGGAGGGCAAGATCCCGGGGGTCCTGATTGTCCACGAGTGGTGGGGCCTGAACGACTACGTGAAGGCGAGGGCGGTCCAGGTCGCGCAGCTCGGCTACGTCGCCTTCGCCCTCGACATGTACGGGGCGGGAGTTGTGGCGGATGATCCCCAGGGCGCGGGAAAGCTGGCCGGACAGTTCTACGGGAAGCCGCTCATGGCCGAGCGCGCCCAGGCGGGCCTTGACCAGCTGCTCGCCACGGGCCTCGTGGACCCCGCCCGGGTCGCGGCGATCGGCTACTGCTTTGGCGGGTCTACCGCGCAGGCGCTGGCGTACTCGGGGGCCCCGCTTGCGGGCGTCGTGAGTTTCCACGGCAGCCTGGTTCCCGCCTCGGCGGACGCGGTGGCCAGGAACAAGGCGAAGTTCCTGATCTGCCACGGCGCCCTCGACCCATCGGCCAAGCCCGAGGACATCACGGCGTACCTGAAGTCCATGAACGACGCCAAGTTCGACTACCGGTTCGTGCAGTATGCCGGCGCGCTCCACGCGTTCACGAACCCGGGAGCAGACGCCAAGACCGAGGCCTTCCCGCAGTTGAAGGGCTTCATTGGCTACAGCCCCACGGCGGACCGCCGCTCCTGGGAGGACATGAGGTCGTTCTTCGCCGAGATCTTCAAATAGTCTCTTGGACGGCCGGTGCGGCGCGCGCATCGGCCTGGCCGTACCAGCGGCGCGTCCGGTTGCAGATGCCGCAGATCGACAGCATGACAGGGACCTCGACCAGGACCCCGACCACGGTCGCGAGTGCCGCCGGGGAGCCGGGCCCGAAGAGCGCGATAGCCACCGCGACCGCCAGCTCGAAGAAGTTGCTGGCTCCAATCAGGGCCCCCGGGGCGGCAATGCTGTGCTCGACCTTGAAGAGCCTCATCAGGAGGTAGGTGATCCCGGAGTTGAAGTAGACCTGCAGGATGATCGGGACCGCGATAAGGAGGACCATGAACCACCGGCTTGTCAGGTTCTCGGCCTGGTAGGCGAAGATGAGGATGAGGGTCAGGAGGAGCGCGGCGATCATCACGGGATGGAACCTCGGCAGGAAGCTGGTCTCGAACCAATCGGGCCCGTGGAGGCGGATGAGTGCCGTGCGGGTGCCCCAGCCCGCCGCCAGCGGAACGACGATAAAGACAACCACGGAGGTCATGAGCACCTGGGGCGGGACGACCACGTGCGCCACCCCGCAAAGGAACATCACGATCGGGGCAAACACGAGGAGCATGATCAGGTCGTTCACCGCGACCTGGACGAGCGTGTAGGCCGGGTCGCCGTCGGTCAGGTACGACCACACGAACACCATCGCCGTGCACGGGGCCGCGGAGAGGATGATGAGGCCTGCCGTGAATCCCCTGGCCGTCAGCGGGTCGATCCACGGGGCGAAGGCGTGCTGCATGAAGACCCAGGCGAGGAAGGCCATGCTGAAGGGCTTCACGAGCCAGTTCACGAAAAGGGTGACCATAAGGCCCCTGGGCCTCCTGGCGATCCCGCCGACCGAGCTGAAGTCGACCTTGAGCATCATGGGGTAAATCATGAGCCACAGGAGTATGCTGATCGGGATGTTCACGTGGGAATCCCTCCCGAACTCGAGGCGGCTCAGGGCGGAGGCGAGGCCCGGCAGGAGCTTTCCGAGGGACACCCCCGCGGCCATGCAGAGGAGCACCCACAGGGTGAGGTACCGCTCAAAGAATCCCAGCCGCTTGCGCGAAGGCGCCCCGGGATCGTTCACGGCTTGAGGGGGGTTTCTGCGGCGATCCGCTCCAGGGCCATCGCCTTCAGCTCCTCTTCGGGCAGGGCGCACAGGAGTTCGACCCTGCGGGCGATCTGGGAGGCGACCTGCACGAAGGCCCAGCGCCTCTGTTCCTCGGTTCCCTCGAGCGCCGCCGGGTCGGGCGAGCCCCAGTGCGCCAGCACGGGCTTTCCCGGCCAGACGGGGCAGGCCTCGCGGGCGTTGTCGCAGACGGTGATGATGAAATCAAATGGCTCCCCCTTGAACTCGTCCCACGACTTGCTGCGGGCGCCGGTGGCGTCGATCCCGTACTTTTCCCTGAGCACCCAGGCGGCAAGGGGATGGACGGTGCCCGAGGGCCGGGCGCCCGCGCTGTGAACCTCGAAGCGGCCGCCGCCCTTCTGCCTCAGGAGATACTCGCCGATGACGCTCCGCGCGGAATTCCCGGTGCAGAGGATCAGGACCTTGAAACGAGCCGGGGTCATTTCGCGGCCGCCTTGGTGCGCTTCGCTTCCCGGGATGCCGGCCTGCAGCATTCGGGGCTCGACTCGTCGAACGAGCACTTCAGCTCCCTAAGCCTGGACCTGTCCGACTTGAATACCGGATCCTCGCGCGTGCAGTCCTGCAGGCAGGCGAGGTTTGCCGCGAGCTCCCGGGTTTTTGCCCCGGGCAGGCTGTAGACCATCCAGTTCGCCTTTCTCCGTGAGGCCACCATCCCGCGGGCCTTGAGGTAGGCGAGGTGCTTTGAAACCTTGACCTGCGGCTCGCCGAGCACGCTTTGGATGTGGCAGACGCAAAGGTCGCCGCCCGCAAGGAGATTGAGGATGCGCAGGCGGGTCTGGTCGCAGAGGCATTGGTAGATCTTGAGCAGCTTCATGCCGATATAGGTATATACCAATAAAGGAATATACAAGGCAAACCGGGCGAAACTTGGAATTGCCCGCGTGGTGGACGGGTTCTCGACGCGCCGTCCCCGGGGAAGCTGGTCCGGCTCAGAGGCCCTGGCCGGGGTTCCGGTGGTGGCGCACCGTGGTCAGGTATCGGCCCCGGGACAGACGGACCCTGACCCTGGCCCCGAAGGCCCCGCTGAGCGTCCGCGTCGTCACGACCTTCGCCTTCGGTCCCGACGCGAACACCCCCCCCTGGCGCAGGACGAGGGCGTGCGTGAACGCGGGCATGATCTCCTCCGCGTGATGGGTAACGAGGACCAGAGAGGGTCCCGAGCGGCGGCGCGCGACGCTTTCCACGAACCACAGGAATTCCTCGCGCGAGACGGGGTCGAGGCCCGCGCAGGGCTCGTCCAGGATAAGGAGCCTCGGCCGGGCCATGAGCGAGCGGGCGATGAGGATCCTCTGGCGCTCGCCCTGCGAGAGGTGCGCCCACTCGCGGCCCGCCAGGTGCGAACCGCCGACGAACTTGAGGAGGCGTTTGCCCTCCGCCGTCTCGGCCCTCGTCGGCTTGGCCCAGAGGTCAAGCTGAGCGTACCGCCCGCTCACGACCGTCTCAAGGGCCGGCTCCGCGGGCGGGATCGAGGCCTGGAGGGAGGAGGCCACAATCCCGACCTCGAGTCTTAGGTCCCTCCAGTCGCTCTCGCCGTAGGTGCGCCCGAGGAGGGAGATTTCGCCGGAGGACGGGGACAGGTAGCCCGTGAGCGCCTTTAGCAGCGAGGTCTTGCCGCAGCCGTTGGGCCCGAGGATAACCCAGTGCTCACCCCGCTGGACGCGCCAGGTGACGCCGCGCAGGATCTCGGTCCTGCCCCGGACCACGCGGAGGGATGACACATTTAGGATCTCAGGCACGCGGAGCAGGTTGGGGAGCCGCGTTGCGGAGTTCAACCGGGTCTTGTACGGTGGCCTCCGATTTCCGAGTCTCCACCGGAACGATGACGCTCGTCGACACCCATACCCACCTTGACGCCGTAGCCAACGCCGGGGGCTTGGACGCCCTGATCGGCCGTGCGCGGGCGGCGGGCGTGGAGTGGATGGTCGCCGTGGGTACGGCCCCCGACGACTGGGGCCTTTACAGGGACCTCGCCCGCGCTCACCGGGACGCGCTCCGGTACACGGTCGGGGTCCATCCCTGCTCGGTTGAGGAGACCTGGGAGGCAGCGGTCGGGCAGATCCGGGGATTCTGGGCCACGGGGGCCGCGGACGCGCCGGTGGCCCTTGGCGAATGCGGGCTCGACCGGTTCCACCTGCCGAAGGAGCCGGAGGCCGCGGAGAGGGCCTTCCTGCGGCAGATGAACGCGTTCAAGGCCCAGCTGGCCCTGGCGCGGGAGATCGGCTGCCCGCTGGTGATCCATTCCCGCGGGGCGTTCCGCGAATGCGTCGACACGATCGATGCGAGCGGGGTCGACTGGAAGCGGGTCGTCTTCCACTGTTTTTCCGAGGGCGAGGCCGAGATCCTGGAGCTCACCGCAAAGGGGGGCAGGGGGTCCTTCACCGGCATCCTCACGTACAAGAACGCCGATTCGGTGCGGGCGGCCGCCAAGGCCCAGGGGCTGGGACGCCTCATGGTGGAGACGGATGCGCCGTTCCTCGCCCCGGTCCCGCACCGGGGAAAGACGAACGAGCCGGCCTACCTCAGGCACACCGCGGAATACGCGGCGGGCCTTTTCGGGGTGGGCCTCGATGAATTCGCCGCCGCCACGTCGGCGACGGCCAGGGCCTTCTACGGCTTCTAGAAGCTGCCCGAGCGGGGCGCCGCTCAGGCCTCGTCAAACTTGCGGGCGAAGAGCTGCTCGAGCTCCGTCAGCATCTGCTGGGCGTCCTCGCCTGTGGCGATGAACTTGACCTTGGAGCCCTTGCCGGCGGCCAGCATCATGAGCCCCATGATGCTCTTGCCATTCACCTGCTCCTCGTCCTTCTCGACGAAGACCTCGGATTTGAACTTGTTGGTGATCCGCACGATCATGGCGGCTGGGCGCGCGTGAATCCCGAGCTTGTTCTGGACAACAAGCTCCTTAACTACGGCCGAACCGGGAGGGGTCGTATCTGTGGGATTCGTCAAATGGGTGGTGGGTGGATCCTGTAGAGTTGCCTAAGCTCCGCAGCTAGGCCCGGCTTGCAACTCAAAAACCTGATGGCAACATGGGCCCGGATGCCACGAACAGCAATAATCGTACCGTGCCGTCTTGAGTCTAAGAGATTCCACAGGAAATTGTTGCATAAGATAAAGGGCAAGGCCCTGCTCCGCTGGGTTGCCGAGCGGATTGTCCATGTGGCTCCTGATTTTGACCTCTGGTTTGCCGTTGATGACCCCCTCCTTGCGGACTGCCTTGCCCCCGGGGGGTACAGGACCGTGATGACCCGCGGGGATCACCCGAGCGGCACCGACCGGATCGCCGAGGCCAACCGGACCGTCAAGGCCGAGCATGTGATCAATGTCCAGGCGGACGAGCCCCTGGTCTCCGGGGACCAGATCCGGCTCCTTGCTCAGCTGATCGCCGGACCTGCCGACATGGCCACCCTTGCCACGCGTTTCACGACCGCCAGCGACTTCAGGAACCCGAACCAGGTCAAGGTCGTCTGCGATACCTCGGGCACGGCGCTTTACTTCTCAAGGGCGCCGATCCCGTTCCCGAGGGACCTGGGCGGGGACCCTTCCGAGGGCTGGGTGGGCGCCCATCCGTGCTACAAGCACCTGGGCCTGTATGCCTACAAGGCCTCGTTCCTTGAGGACTTCACGCGGATGCCCCCGGGCCGGCTAGAGGAGATTGAGCGCCTCGAGCAGCTGAGGGCCCTGGAGAACGGCCGGCGGATCGCCGTTGGCTTCACGACCGACCCCTCGATCGGGGTCGACACGCCCGAGGATGCCGTGAAGTTCGCCGCGCACCTGGGCCTCTCCGAGGGGTAGCGGCCCCTCAGATCTTCCCGGCCTTGCGGGCCTCCACCATCCGGTAGAAATCCAAGAAGAGGGGGTCGGCGTCGCTGGGTCCGGGTGCCGCCTCCGGATGGTACTGGACGCAGAAGACAGGGAGCTCCTTGTGCCGGAGTCCCTCGACCGTGTCGTCGTTCAGGTTGACCTCGGTGATGATCGCCCCGCGATTCTTGACGCTTGCCGGGTCGGTCGCAAAGCCGTGGTTCTGCGCCGTGATGGAGACCCGGCCCGTCTCCACGTTCTTGACCGGCTGGTTGCCGCCGCGGTGGCCAAACTTCAGCTTGAAGGTCGTGCCGCCCAGGGCGTGGGTGATCATCTGGTGGCCGAGGCATATCCCGAAGGTCGGGTACTTGGGCATGAGCCCGGTCACGGTCTTGTAGATGTAGGGGAGCGCCGCCGGGTCGCCCGGGCCGTTCGACAGGAACACGCAGTCGGGCCTGTACTCGTCCACCTGCGCCGCGGTCGCCCCTGCCGGGAAGACGTGCACCTCGAAGCCATGGCGCACGAGCTTGCGGTAGATCGAGCGCTTCGCTCCGTAGTCAAACGCCGCCACGCGGAACTTCTTCCCCGGGATCGCAGCTCCGCCGAAAACAGTCCCCGTGGGCACATAGGGTGCATTGTGGTTTGCGGGGTCCTGGTCGCTCCAGACGTAGGGCTCCTTGCAGGTGACATCCTTCACATAGTCCGCGCCTGCCATGTCCTTCCAGTTGCGCGCGCTTGCGACGGCCTCCTCGTCGGAGATCGGCAGCGTGCTCAGGCACGACTTCATCGCGCCCTCGACCCGGAGCTTCTTGGTGAGCGCGCGCGTGTCGATCTCGCTTATCCCGGGGATCCCGTTGGCCGAAAGGTAGTCGCCGAGGGAGCGCTTGGAACGCCAGCTGCTGACAACGGGCGAGAGCTCCCGCACCACGAAGCCGCTGGCCTTCGGCACGGCGGCCTCGGTGTCCTCATCGTTCACGCCCGTGTTTCCGATCTGGGACGCGGTCATCGTGACGATCTGGCCGAAGTAGGAGGGGTCCGTCAGGATCTCCTGGTACCCGGTCATCGACGTGTTGAAGACGCACTCCCCGGCGATCGTGGCGTCGGCTCCGAAAGCAACTCCCCTGAAGACACTTCCATCCTCAAGGGCCAGAACTGCGGGCTTGGTAGTCGGCATCAAGGGTCGAACAAAATCCCCGGAGTCCCCGCTGCCAACCAAAAAGCCCGGGTTTGGGCATCATAAGCTCCGATTTGACAACCGGGGGCAGGTAAATGACCGTTCCGCCCACACCCAGATGCCCTACTCGGAAGACCGTAATCAATGGTTCGAAGGACAGGGGCTTTGGCAGCATGTACCCGAGTCGGACTGGCACGACTGGACCTGGCAGCTGAAGAACCGGATAACGTCCAAGGAGCAGTTGGAGAGGTACATGGCGCTTACACCGGAGGAGGCCGCCGGCTGCGACCATGCGAACAAGAAGCTGGCCCTGGCGATCACCCCCTACTTCTTCAACCTGATCGACCGGAGCGACCCGGACTGCCCGATCCGCAAGCAGGTGATCCCCCGCGAGGCCGAGATGACGGTGTCTCCGGGCGAGATGCTCGATTCCCTGGGCGAGGACTCGCATTCACCGGTCCCGGGCCTCGTCCACCGGTACCCGGACCGGGTCCTTTTCCTGGTCACCGACCGGTGCGCGGCCTACTGCCGCTACTGCACCCGGAGCCGGCTCGTCTCCAACGCCCAGGACTACAATTTCCACCCCGAGTACGAGCAGGGCTTGCGCTACATCGAGTCCCACCCCGAGGTGAGGGACGTGCTGCTCTCGGGGGGCGACCCGCTCCTCCTTTCAGACAAGAAGCTCGAGCACCTGATCAGCCGCCTGCGCGCCATTAGGCACGTCGAGTTCATCCGCATCGGCTCCAGGATCCCGGTGTTCCTGCCCCAGAGGATCACCCCGGAGCTCTGCGACATCTTCAAGAAGTACGGGCCGATCTGGATGAGCATCCACGTGAACCACCCGAGGGAATGCACCGCCGAGCTTAGGGCCGCGTGCGAACGCCTCTCCTTCGCGGGTGTCCCGCTCGGCAATCAGAGCGTGCTCCTGAAGGGCGTCAACGACGACGCGGAGACCATGAAGGCGCTGGTGCACCGGCTCCTGCGCATGCGCGTGCGGCCCTACTACCTCTACCAGATGGACCTGATCACCGGCGGAAGCCACTTCAAGGTGGATGTGCGCAAGGGGATCGAGATCATCCGGGCGCTCCGGGGAAACACGACGGGGTACGCCGTGCCCCAGTACACCATCGACGCTCCGGGTGGCGGCGGGAAGGTGCCGGTCAATCCCGATTACGTCGAGAGCATCACCGACGAGGAAGTGGTTTTCCGCAATTTTCAGGGCGAAACCTACCGTTATCCCCTAAAAAACACGGCATTGGCGCCCGTTGGGGAGGCAACCCCGACGCCTGGAGCTCCCATTGTTGTATTCTAACATTCTATAGGAAGGTTACTTAGGTAATAAGTGAAAAACATTCAGATTTTCTCGGGAATTTTTGAATGTTTTGCCGGGGAGCACGTCTTACTCCGCGTAGTCAGCATCGTTCAAGAGAACGGTGAATGTTTGTAGTTCTTACGGTTTGCTTGGTGTTAGGTCACACGGGCCGCTTCGAAAGGAGCGGCTCTTGTGTTTCCGGGGTTCGGGGCCCCGGCCAAGTCAGCTGTACCAGACCTTGTCGCCCTTCTTGTAGGGGTAGCTCCCGTTGTAGGAGCCGGGAACCTCGATGAAGCGGATGGCCCGGGTGCAGCCGATCTCCGAGGAGAAGAACCCGAGGACGGTGAGTTGCTTCATCATCCGGAAATAATGGGGCGGTGCGTCCGCAGGCGGCTCGCCGTGCACGCGCTGCTCGGCATCTATCGCGTTCAGGAGCTCGGTCCGCTCGGGGGGCGAGCACGCGACAAACGATTTTGAAAACTTGCGCACCGCGGCATCATTTATCGCCACGAGGCCCTCCCGGACGGCCGCGTGGTGCCTGTCGTCGTAGCAGTCCGTTACCATCATGGCGATGAAGGCCCCGATCCCGACGGCCTTGGCTCCGGGAATGTCCGTAGGAGGGATGATGGTGTCGCCGATCTCGTCCAGGAAAGCCCTGTCCAGGTCGGTGAAGGCGGGCGACGTCTTGCCCGCTATGGCCTGGCCGCTCAGGAGCGCCCTGGACCCGACGAGCGCTCCCCCCATCAGGAGCGCGATCCGCAGCACGGCCTGGCGGCGCGACATGGCGTCATTCATGGTTGGGCTCGGTTCGACGGGGCTCATACGTCCCCCTTCTTTAGCGCATCCACGGCGAACGCCGCGGCCCTGGCGGTCAGGGCCATGTAGGTGAGGGAGGGATTGACGCAGGAGTTCGACACCATGCAGGCGCCGTCCGTCACGAAGACGTTCGGGGCATCCCAGACCTGGTTGTGCTTGTTGAGGACCGAGCTCTTCGGGCTGTGGCCCATCCGGGCCGTTCCCATCTCGTGGATTGCCTGGCCGGGGGTGGAGCCGCGGTCGGCGGTCTTGACATTCTTAAGGCCCGCGGCCTCCAGCATCTCGCCCGCGTCGTTCGCCATGTCGAGCCGCATCCGGCGCTCGTTGGTGCCCAGTTCACACTCGAACGAGAGGATCGGCAGGCCCCACTTGTCCGTGCGGGTCCGGTCGAGCGTCACCTTGTTGTCGTGGTTTGGCAGCATCTCGCCGAACGCGGTCATCCCCACCGTCCAGCTGCCGGGTTCGCTCAGCGCCTCCTTGAGCGGCAACCCGATCCCGATCTCGGCGACATCGCGCTCCCAGCCCTGCCTGCTGGCATTGCCCTGGTAGCCGAAGCCCCGGGTGTAGTCGCGCTTCTCCCCGAAAAGGTTGCGGAACCGCGGGATGTAGAACCCGTTGGCCCGGCGCCCGAAGACGTACTGGTCCTCGAACCCCTCCACGTCCCCGTAGGCGCCGACCCGGAAGTGGTGGTCCATGATGTTGTGGCCCAATTCCCCGCTGCTGCTGCCGAGCCCGTCCGGCCAGACATCGGTGGCGGAGTTCATGAGGATCCCCGCGCTCGCCATGGACGAGGCGCAGAGGAACACGATCCGCGAGGTGAACACGGTGGTCAGGCGCGTCTCGCCGTCCAGGATCTCTACCCCGCTCGCGCGCTTGGTGTCCTTGTCGTAGACGATCCGGGTGACGATCGACCAGGGCCTTAGGGTCAGGTTGCCGGTCTTCACGGCCGCGGGGAGCGTGGAGGACTGGGTGCTGAAGTACGCTCCGAACGGGCAGCCGAGGTCGCACTTGTTGCGGTACTGGCAGTTGTTCCTGCCGTTGTGCGGCGCGGTGAGGTTCGCCACCCGCCCGATGATCATCCGCCGGGAGTCGTTGTAGTGGGCCCTGATCTTCGCGGCGATGTCCTTCTCCACGCAGTTTAGCTCCATCGGGGGCAGGAACTTTCCGTCGGGAAGCTGGGGCAGCCCCTCGAGCGAACCGCTGATCCCGGCGAACGACTCCACATGGTCGTACCAGGGGGCCAGGTCATCGTAGCGGATGGGCCAGTCGATGCCGACCCCCTCCTTCTTGTTCGCCTCGAAGTCGAAGGGGTTCCACCGGTAGCTCTGCCGGCCCCACATGAGCGAGCGGCCGCCGACGTGGTACCCGCGGAACCAGTCGAAGGGCTTCTTCTCGATGTAGGGGGACTCCTTGTCCTTCACCCAGTAGTTCGCGTTCGACTCGTGGATGAAATAGTCCCGGGTCGCCACGGGCTGCTCCTCGCGCACGAGGTTCGTGAGGCGGTCGCGGTGGGGGATCTCCCACGGCGCCTTGAGCGCGTTCACGTAGCCGGTGATGTGCTCGATGTTCTCCCCGCGCTCGAGCATGAGCACCTTCAGCCCGCTCTCGGTCAGCTCCTTTGCGGCCCACCCGCCGCTGATTCCCGAGCCGATTACGATGGCGTCAAAATTTTGTCCGGGCATGTCGTTGGGGTGCGGCGAATCCTTTGGGGTGGGCGGTGAGGCTTGGGAGGGGCTCCTGCGTGTTCAAGGTAATCCTTTCGGCAAAAACGCCAGAAATACTTTTGCGGTCAAATCAGCTTCCGTCCTTTCCCGGCCGGTGTCACGGTGGGGAACCCCATGAAACCCGCCCCCGCCCAGCTCCTCCGCATCGCCCTCTTTTTCTCCACCCTCGCAGTTTCCCGCGCCGCGGACATCGGCCTCTTCACCGACCAGGGCGACGTCGGCGCCGCGAGCCGCCCCGGCACGGGCACCTTTGATGCGGCGCAGGGCGCCTACACGGTGGGGGCAAGCGGCGCGAACATGTGGTTCAAGAGCGACGCCATGCACTTTGTCTGGAGGAAGGTGTCCGGGGACACCTCCATTGCGGCCGACATCTCCTTCATCGGCTCGAGCAAGCAGGGGCATCGCAAGGCGTGCCTGGTGATTCGGCAGGACCTCGACCCGGGATCGGCCTATGTTGACGTGGCGCAGCACGGCGACGGGCTCACGTCCCTCCAGTTCCGCAGGGAGAAGGGCGGGACAACGGCGGAGATCCAGAGCATGATGGCCTCGCCGGTGCGCGTCCGCCTCGATAAGATCGGGGACACGGTCTACCTCTCCGTGGCGGGGCCCGACGGCCTCCTGCATCCCAGCGGGGCCTCCATTCCACTTCATTTCGCCGACCCGTTCTACGTCGGCCTGGCGGTCTCCGCACACGATGACACGGCGTTCGAGACGGCGGTCTTCGCAAAGGTCGAGGTGGGCGATGCCTCGGCCGCGGCGAGCGTCCCGCAGCCGGGGCTGAGGATCATCACGCTTCCCTCGGGCGACAGGCGGGTCTCCGACCGCTGATGGGCGGCGCTCCACGGCGTTTGCCTTTGCCGGAGGCCGGCAGAGGCGTTCAAAATCACGGCCGATGATTTCACTCCAAGAGGGCAGGGGCACAAAGGGCAAGAAGGTGCCTGAGAGGATACTTTGCCTGCGCCTGGTGGTCGCGGGCACGCAGCCTCGTGTCTGGAGGCGGCTCCTGGTCCGCGAGACGATGTGGCTCTCCCGCCTGCACGACTCGATCCAGATCGCATTCGACTGGTTTGACTACCAGACGCACACCTTTGCCCTGGACGAGCTCAAGTTCGGCAATCCGGTCAAGCGCGACGACGTGATCGTCGAGGATGACCGGGATGTGACGCTCGGGGACCTGAACCTCGCGCACCGCGACAAGATGGGCTACGATTACCACTTCGGGGAGGGATGGCGCGTGGACATACGCGTCGAGAAGACGGCGGCCCCGACAAAGGGGATCCACTATCCGGTCTGCGTGGCCGGCGAGCGGGCCGGTCCGCCCGAGGACTGCGGCGGCCACGAGGCGTTCCATGACATGCTCGCCTGCCTCAAGGACCCGGGCTCGGACCTTGGCAAGGAATGGGTCGCATGGCTCGGACCCCAGTACGACCCGGTGGCGTGCGACCTGGACAAGGTGAACCTGGCCCTGAGGAAGCTCGGAAAATAGCGCCTTTGCTAGCGGCCGCCCGCCGCGGAGAGCTTCTCGCGAAGGTGTGTCACGCGCAGCTTGGACTCGCCGTTTCGGACCGCCATCGCGTAGGCCGCCGGCTCGCCCACGATGAACACCTTCCGCCTGCCGCGGGTGATCGCGGTGTAGAGGAGATTCCTCTGGAGCATCATGAAGTGGGCCTTAAGGAGCGGGACGACCACCACCGGGTATTCGCTGCCCTGGGACTTGTGGATGCTGATGGCGTAGGCGAGCGCCATGTCGCCCATCTCCCCGCGCGTGAAGGCGTGCCGGTCACCGTCGAAGTCGGCCTCGATCGTCCCGGCGTCCGGGTCCGTGGCGGTGATGAAGCCGATGTCCCCGTTGAAGAGGTTCTTGTCGTAGTTGTTGCGCAGCTGGATCACCTTGTCGCCCCTCCGGAACTCGCCGGCCACGGTGCGGATCCCCTTGGCGCGGCCGTTGAGCGCCCCCTGGAGCTGGAGGTTCAGGTTCGCGACGCCCGCTAACCCCTTGTGCATCGGGGCCATGACCTGGACGTCCGCGACGGGGTCGCACCGCTCAAAGTTCCTGGGGATGAAGTCCGTGCACAGCTCGACCACCTTTCCCAGGCAGTCCTCGGCGGAGTCGGCCATGACGAAGGTGATGTCGGAGGAGGGAAGGATCGCGGCGACGGAGGTCGCCACGGCGGGCAGGGTCGTCTCCCCGGAGTTGATCGCGTGGGCCGTCACGACGATCCCGCTCTGGCCCTGCTGGCGGAAGATGACCGAGAGCCGGGTCACGGGCGCCCGGGAAGCGGCGATCATGTCCTGGAGCACGTTGCCGGCGCCGACACTGGGGAGCTGGTCGGTGTCGCCCACGAGAAGCAGGTGGGCGCGCGACGGCACGGCCTGCATGAGCGCCGATGCGAGCCGGGTGTCGAGCATCGACACCTCGTCCACGATCAGGAAGTCCGTCGCGAGCGGATGCTGCTCGTTGGCGGTGAAGCCCGCCCCGGGGTCGTACTTGAGGAGCCTGTGGATCGTGGAGGCGTAACCCCCGGTCGTCTCCGCGAGGCGCTGGGCGGCCCTGCCTGTCGGGGCAGCCAGGTGGACCCGGACGCCCTTTGCCTTGAGGATGTTCACGAGCGAGCGGAGCGTGGAGGTCTTGCCGGTTCCGGGCCCCCCGGTGAGGATCGAGATCTTGTTGCCGAGGGCGTTGCGGACGGCGTGCCGCTGGAGCTCATGGAACGCGAACCCTGCCTTCGACTCGGCCCACTGGAGCGCGGCGTCGATCTTTATCGGCGGCAGGCCGCTTGCGGCCTTAAGGAGCCTTGCCACCACCTCCGCGATCTTTCGCTCGGCGCGGTCGTTCGGCGGGAGCTGGATGAGCCCCGAGCCCGGCAGGGGATTGGGCTCGGACGGCGGATAATGGCGGACGAGCTGCCTTGCCGCGACCAGGGCCTCGATCCGGGCCGTCACGAGCGTTGCCGAGGTCTCAAGGAGCTCGGCCGTGTAGTCCCTCAGGCGCTCCTCCACGAAGGCCGTGTGCCCCTCCTCCTGGAGACCCTCCATGGCGAAAAGGATCCCTGCCTCAAGGCGCGGCGCAGCGTCGTTTGCGAATCCGAGGTTGATCGCGATCTTGTCCGCCGTCTTGAAGCCTATCCCCTCGATCTCGCGGGCGACCCGGTAGGGCTCGTTCATGAGCACGGCCTTTGCCTGGGACCCGTACTGCTTTACGAGCTTGATGCACTGGCTCGGGCTCACGCCGTAGGTCTGAAGGAAGATGTAGAGCTCCCGCTCCGTCCGCTTCCCGTCCCAGGCCAGCTTGATCGCCGCCGCGCGCTTCTTGCCGATCCCGGGGACATCGCGCAGCCGGCCGGACTCCTCCGAGAGCACCCTGAAGGTGTCGGTCCCGAACGCGTCCACGATCTTGTTCGCGTACACCCGCCCGATGCCCGGGACTAGGCCGCTCCCCAGGTACTTGCGAATCCCGTACACGCTCGCAGGCAGCTCGCTCGTGAACGAAGCGATCTTGAATTGGGACCCGTGCTGGGAGTGCCGGGTCCATTCCCCGGACAGGTGCAGCGTCTCTCCGCACTCGACGCCGGGCAGCGCCCCCACGATCGTCACCGGCTCCGACTTGGCCCCGTCCGCGCCGGCATCGGGCCTGAACTCCGCGATGGTGTAGTGGTTCTCCTCGTTGAGGAAGATGATGCGCTCGAGTACGCCGGCGAGGGTGGCGGGTTCTTGGGGTGCTGGCACGGTGCGCGGTGGGACTCCCGAGCGATGGTCGAGAAATCCGTGGAAATCAATGGCGCAGGTTCAAAGGCGTTGAAACGGGCGCCGGTTTGGGTCAATCCTGCGCGATGCTCCGCCCTGCGTGCACCCTGTTTGCCCTTCTCCTCCTCGGGGTCCTGCCCGGGCGGGCCGAGGATGCCGCGAGCCCCGACGAGGCGGCCCTGCGCCAGTTGAACGCCGACTACGTCCGATCATTCCTCACCTGCGACGTCGAGCATTTCAGGTCCCTCCTGGCCGACGACTTCACCGGGGTTCTCGCCAATGGGAGGGTGATCGACAAGGCCGAGTTCCTTAGGGAGGCCAGGGAGCCGCCCGATGCCAAGGACCTGCGCCTGCATGGCGTCATGATCCGCGTCTACGGCGAAACCGCCCTTGTCGGCGCCACGGTGACCTACACCCGCTCGGGTGGGGCGCCGGTGCAGACCCGCTACTCGACGCTCTACGCGAGGCGCGCCGGCAGGTGGTCCGTCGTCTGGGTCCAGTGGACCCGGGTGGCGGGTCCCGTAAATTGAACTGGCGCGTGGGCCCTCGGTAGGGGAGATTCCTAGGGATGCCCGTTAGCACAGAGCCCGACGGCGCCCGCGCCACGACCCGGACCGAAGGTTCCGTGCTCGTGGTCTTGCTCGAGGGACGCTGGAGCCTGGCGCAGGGGTCGCCCCGCTGGGGCTCTCTCCTGGGCGCCCAGAAGCCCGCATCGGTGCGGCTGAGTGCGGAGGGGGTTTCCCATTGGGACACCTCCCTGGTCGTGTTCCTCGGGGAGGCGCTGCGCTGGGGCAGCGTGACGGGCGTCCCGTGCGACTTGACTGCGCTTCCCGAGAAGATGCGCGCCCTTTCAAGGCAGTTCGAGGGCGCCATGCAGACCTGCGGCCACGACGACCACTCGAGGAGCCTTGTGGTGGAGGTGGGCCTGGCCACCCGCAGCGTCATGGACAACGCGAGGGACCTCCTGCAGTTCGTGGGAGAGTTCTGGATCGACACGACGCGCCTGGTCCGGGGCAGGGCGGGCCTAAGGTGGGGCGATTGCCTCAACGAGATGCAGCGTTGCGGCGCCATGGCGCTCCCCATCGTCAGCCTCATAAGCTTCCTTGTGGGCATCACGCTGGCCTACTCCGGGGCCATCGTCCTGAAGCGCTTCGGCGGCGAGATCTGGGTGGCCGACCTGATTGGCGTCGCCATGACCCGGGAGATGGGCGCCCTGATGGCGGCCGTGACGCTCTCGGGCCGAACCGGGGCGGCGTTCGCGGCCGAGATCGGGAGCATGAAGGCCAACGAGGAGATCGACGCGCTCGCCACCCTCGGCATATCCCCGATCCGCTTCCTGGTGATTCCCCGGGTGCTGGCCCTGGGCCTGATGATGCCCCTCCTTGCCATGTACGCCAACTGCCTGGGTATCCTGGGCGGCATGGCGGTGGCGTACGCCACCCTGGACATCCCGCCGGCCGCCTACTGGATCGAGATGCTCACGATCGTCGATTTCCAGGACATCATGGTCGGGGTCATCAAGTCGGTGGCCTTCGGCCTCATCGTGGGCCTTTCCGGCTGCCTGCGCGGGCTCCAGTCCGAAAGGAACGCCTCGGGCGTCGGCAAGGCGGCCACCTCCGCGGTCGTGACCGCCATCCTGCTCATCATCGTCGCGGACGCGATCTTCGCCGTCCTCTTCAACGCGATTGGCATGTGACCGCCGATCCCGCACCCGCAATAGAGGTAAGGGACCTTGCGTGCGGCTACGCGGACACGCCGGTTTTGGACGGCGTGTCGTTCTCGGTGAGACCCGCCGAGATCTTCTTCATCATCGGAGGATCGGGCTGCGGCAAGACGACGCTCCTGAGGAACTTGGTGGGCCTCGACAAACCGACGCGGGGTGAGGTGTTCTTCAAGGGGCGCTCGTTCTCGAATGCCGACGCCGGGGCCCGGCGCGAGATGCTCAAGACCTTCGGCATGCTCTTCCAGAGCGGTGCCCTCTGGACGTCCCTCACCCTGAGCCAGAACATCGCCCTTCCCCTCGAGGAGTACACGCGCCTGCCGAAGGACGAGATCCAGAACATCGCGGCGTTCAAGCTGGCTCAGGTCGGTCTCGCCGGCTTCGAGGAGCATTTCCCCTCGGAGATCAGCGGCGGCATGCAGAAGCGGGCGGGGCTTGCCCGTGCCCTCGCCCTGGACCCGGAGATCGTGTTCTTCGACGAGCCGTCCGCGGGGCTTGACCCCGTCACGGCCCGCAAACTGGACGAGCTGATCGTCCAGATCCGGGACACGTTTGGCACCACGATTGTTGTGGTGTCGCACGACGTGGACTCGATCTTCGGGATCGCCGACCGGTTGATCATGCTCGACCGCGAAGCCCGCGGAATCATCGCCGAGGGCAGGCCAAGCAAGGTTGCTGTGGACTCCAAGAACCCGAAGGTCGTAGAATTTTTGACACGCAGGGGCGTGAAGGCAGGATAAGGCGCTGGGCAGAGCCAAAGAGCACATGAAAACAAAGATCAGTCCCGCAGTGGTCGGTGCATTCGTCCTGGGCGCGTTCGCAATCGGGATCATCGCCCTGCTCTCGATCGGCAGCCTGAGCCTCTTCTCGAGGCCCGAGCGCTTCATCGTGTACTTTGACGAGGGCATTAGCGGCCTGGACCAGGGCTCCCCCGTGAAGCTGCGCGGCGTCCGTGTGGGCCACGTGGTCGACATCTCGATCCGCTATGACCGCGACACGGGAAGGTCGCTCGCGGCCGTGCTGTGCGAACTCAAACGGGGCTCCATTTCAGACGAGCACGGCGCAATCCTCGACGTCTCGGACAGGGGCGCGCTCCAGGCCCTGGTCGACCGGGGCCTCAGGGCGCAGCTTGAGATCAGCGGCCTCGCGACGGGGCTCCTCTTCGTGGAGCTCGATTTCATGGATCCGGCCAAGTACCCCGACACGAGCAAGACGAGCGACGTGAAGTACGTGGTCATCCCCCCGGCCCCCTCCGAGATCTCGGAGTTCCGGGCAAGCGCCTCGACGCTCATGGCCAACGCGACGACCCTCCTGGCGAAGATGCAGGAGATCGACTTCCGGGGCCTTTCGGATGAGCTAAAGAAGCTCGTCGTGGAGGCCCGGTTGCGCGTCGACGGCGTCGACTTCAAGGGCCTGGCCGCCCAATGGAAGAAGACCGGCGAGTCAATCGACGCCATCGCCCGGTCCCCCGACACGATCCACTCCCTGGAGAACCTGAACAAGACCTTGGACGCCCTGCGCCAATCGATCGGCAAGCTGAACACCCAGGTGGATTCCAACGGCAAGGAGCTCCAGGCGACCCTCGTCCAGGCCAAGACCGCGCTCGAGTCCTTCAACGCGGCCGCACAGTCGGCCAAGGGCTTCATCAACGCGCAGCAGAACTTCGGGGCCGACTCGAGCCGCGCGCTCGAGCGCGTGGCGGACGCCGCCGAGTCCGTCCAGAGGCTCGCCGATTTCCTGGAGCGAAACCCGAACGCCCTAATCTCCGGGCGCAAGGAGCCCAAATAACCCGCCCTAGCCATGATGATCCTGAACCAACCGACCCTTAGGCATTTCATTGCCGCATCGGCACTGGGGCTCATGGGCGCCCTGGCCGGCTGCAACATAGCTCAACCGGCGGTCGACGACCCGACCCGCTATTTCGTGCTTTCCGAGCCGACCGTGACGCCATCTGCCACGACCGGAGGCGCCCGGATAGGGCTCAGGTCAATCCACCTCGAGGGCTACCTCAAGCACCGGGAGATCGTGGTGCGAACGGGCGCGAACGAGGTCGAATTCAGGGACTATCGGCGGTGGGCCGAGCCGATCGATGTCGCGATTGGCCGGGTCCTGCGCGCGGGCCTTGCGGCTTCGCCGGGAGTGGCCCAGGTCGTCGCGGAGCCCTTTCCCCTGGGCCTGGAGCGCGACTACGATGTCGCGATCGAGGTCCGCCGCTGCGAGGGCGTCGCCACGCGTTCCGGGGGATACGGCGCGAGCTTTGTCGCCTCCTTTGAGGTCTCGACCACGGGTGCAAACCCGGCGATTGTCGCCCACAAGACGTTCGTGGCCCCGGACTCGGCCTGGGACGGGCACGACTTTGGCCAGCTCGCGAGCCTGCTCTCTGCGGACGCCTCCGCGCTAGGCCAGGAGATCGCCGCGGTGATCGCCGCCAGGAATTGACGCTACCTGAGGGCGGCGGCGATCCGTTCCAGGGCCTTCTCCACGTTCTCGCGGCTGTTGAAGGCGCTGATCCTCACGTGGCCCTGGCCGCAGCGGCCGAAGCCCGCGCCCGGGGTGCAGACGACCTGGGCCTTCTCGAGCAGGAGGTCGAAGAACTCCCACGAGTCGCGGCCCACGTTGATCCAGATGTACGGGGCGTTGTCGCCGCCCACGCACGCGAAGCCGAGGCGGCCCATTGCCGACCGGATGAGCTGCGCGTTGGCCAGGTAGAAATCCGTGAGCCCGCGGGTCTGTCTGCGGCCCGCCTCCGTGAAGATGGCTGCGGCGGCCCGCTGGACGGGGTAGGAGACCCCGTTGAACTTGGTTGTGTGCCTGCGGTTCCAGAGGGCGTGGAGCGGCTGCGGCTGCCCTGCGGCGTCGGACGCGGTGAGCGTCTTCGGCACCACCGTGTAGGCGCAGCGCGTCCCGGTGAACCCTGCGGTCTTCGAGAAGCTCCTGAACTCGATCGCGACCTCGCGCGCGCCCTCGATCTCGTAGATCGAGTGGGGGATCTTGGGGTCGCGGATGTAGGCCTCGTAGGCCGAGTCATAGAGGATGACCGCCTTGTTGCGCTTGGCGTAGGCGACCCAGGCCTCCAGCTGAGCCCGGGTAGCAACGGCGCCCGTGGGGTTGTTCGGGAAGCAGAGGTAGATCAGGTCGGAGGGCCCCGTCGGGACAGAGGGCACGTAGCCGTTCGCCGCGGTGCAGTCCAGGTAGAGGATCCCCTCGTAGCGGCCGTCCGTGTTGGGGCCGGTGCGCCCGGCCATCACGTTCGTGTCCACGTAGACCGGGTAGACGGGGTCGGGTATGGCAAGGCGGATGTCGGTGGCGAAGATCTCCTGGATGTTGCCGCAGTCGCACTTGGACCCGTCCGAGATGAAGATCTCGTCTGCATCGATGCGGCACCCGCGGGCCGCATAGTCGTGCTGGGCGACCAGGTCGCGCAGGAACGCATAGCCCTGCTCCGGCCCGTAGCCCTTGAACGACTCCCGCTTGGACATCTCGTCGGTGGCGGCGTGCAGGGCCTCGACGCACGCGGGCGGCAAGGGCTCCGTCACGTCGCCAATGCCTAGGCGGATCACGGGCTTGTCGGGGTGCGCGGCGGTGTACGCCCCGACCCGGCGCGCGATGTCCGCGAACAGGTAGGAGGCCTTGAGCTTTGAGTAGTTCTCGTTGATTCTAATCATGGAACCTTCGTAAATGATAAGTTAAGTGGGCCCATATCGGCCGAAAACCTTGAAGAAACCCTTCGGGACGGCATTATTCAAGCCCTCGTTACCCCCATGGAGACAATCGATTCGGTTTCGCAGATGCGAACCGCGGCGTCGCGGCTGAGGTCCGGGAAGGGCGTCCTCTCGCTTATTCCCACGATGGGCGCGCTCCATCCGGGCCACGAGGCCCTGATCGCAGCGGCCAAGGCGGCAGGAGGAGCGGTCGTGGTGTCGATTTTCGTAAACCCGCTGGCATTCGGCTCGAACGAGAATCTGGCGGGGTATCCCCGGAGCCTTGAGGCCGACCTTGCCCTTTGTGAAAAGCTGGGGGTGGACGCCGTCTTTGCGCCCCAGACCCAGGAAATTTACCCCAGGGGCTATTCGACCTACGTGGCGGAGGAGGCCGTGAGCAAGCCGCTCTGCGGGCTCTCGCGCCCGACGCATTTCAGGGGCGTCGCCACGCTCACCACGAAACTTCTCAACATCGTGGGTCCCGACCGGATCGTACTAGGCCAGAAGGACGTCCAGCACGTGGCCGTGATCCGCAAGATAGCGATGGACCTCAACTACAACGTGGAGATCCTTGTCGTTCCCACCGTTCGCGAGTTCGACGGCCTGGCCGTATCCGTCCGCAACCGCGATCTCACCGCCACCCAGCGGCACGAGTCCCTGGCCATCAACAGGGCCCTTGCGAAGGCCAGGGAGATGGTGGAGTCGGGCGTCCGCAGCACCGACCGCCTCGTGGCAGAGGTGACCCACATCCTCGGCAAGCACAACCGGGTGCGCGTGATCTACGCCTCTGTCGTCGATCCCGCCACGATGGAGTCGATCCGCGAGGTGGAGCCCGGTAAGGCCCTTCTTTGCATCGCCGCCTGGGTCGACGAGACCCGTCTGACCGACAACGTGGTGCTCTAGCCGGCCTCGTAGCCATGGATCCGGCACTAAAGAGGGTCGCGATCGTTGGATCTGGTGCCATCGGCACCTATTTCGGGGCCCGGCTGGGTCTGGCCGGGGTCGACGTGAGCCTGCTGATGCGCGGAGACCTCGCTTCGGTTAGGGCCCGGGGATCGATCCTGGTTCGCGAGGGATCCCGAACCGAGGAGCTTAGGCCCGTGGCCGTGTTCGGCTCCCCTGGCGAGATGGGCCCGATCGACGTCGCCCTGGTGGCCCTAAAGGCGACCTCGGCCGGTGCCTTGAGGGACCTTGTGGGCCCGCTCATGGGACCTTCGACCACGGTGGTTACGCTCCAGAACGGCCTCGGGGCGGACGAGGTCCTTGCGGGACTCTTTGGACCCGAGAGAATCGTTGGAGGCCTGGTCTTCATGGCCATCACCCGGATTGGCCCGGGCGAGGTGCGGGTCTTCCATCCCGGGTCGGTTTCGGTGGGGGAGTTTGAACGCCCGCCCGCCCCAAGGACCCGGGCCCTCGCCGAGCTTCTTGCCTCTGCCGGGATCAAGGCGCCCGTGGTGGAAAACCTCCTTGAGGCGCGCTGGCGGAAGCTTGTCTGGAACATCCCGTTCAACGGCCTCTCAATCACCGAGGGGGGCATCACGACGGACCGGATCTGCGCGAACCCTGCGTTGGCCGCCGAGGCGCGCGCGCTTATGCTCGAGGTTCAGCGCGCCGCGGCCGGGTTTGGCTTTGCGATCCCGGACAGCTTCATCGCCAGGCAGTTCGAGGTGACGCCCCGTATGGGGGCCTACCAGCCCTCGAGCCTGATCGACTTCCTTGCGGGCCGCGATGTGGAGGTCGAGGCCATATGGGGGGAGCCGCTCAGGCGTGCCCGGGCATTGGGGATCGAGATGCCCCGGCTGGCCGACCTGTACGCCCGCCTTGTGGCCGCCTGCCGCCGGTAATCCCGCTCAACCCGACAAACAGCCGTCCATCAGGCCGGAAGAGGGGGGGGGCATCATCGCGCTTGCCGTACGGGTTCCCTGCGGGATCATCTTTGGCCATGCGCACTACGGTAATCGTGGCGGGCCTCGCTGCCCTGGCCTTGGCCCTCCGCCTTCCTGCCTCAGTTGACCCCACAACGCTCGACCTTTCGGTGAAGCCGCAGGACGACTTCTACCAGTATGCCAACGGCACCTGGCTGAAGAACAACACGATACCGCCCGAGTACCGGACCTGGGGCACTGCCCAGATCCTGAACGTGGGCAATGTCGAGCACCTGAGGGCCCTCTGCGAGGCCGCTGCGGCAAAGGGTGCCGCAGGTTCGCCGATCGAGCGCCTGGTGGGGGACCTTTACGCCAGCGGCATGGACGAGGCGGCCGTGAATGCCGCGGGTGCAGCCCCGATCCAACCCGAGCTGGACCTCATCAAGGCGATCAAGACCCCCTCCGAAATCATGGGGGAGATCGCGCGCCTGCACTCGATGGGATTCCCCGCGGGCTTCAATTTTTACAACGGACCCGACGCCAAGAACAGCGAGATCGAGATCGCCCAGCTCCGACAGGGAGGCCTTGGCCTTCCCGACCGGGATTACTACCTCAACGACGATGAAAAGTCGAAGACCTTGAGGGCCCAGTACGTGGAGCACGTCTCGAAGATGCTCCAGCTCGTCGGCGACGCGCCCGACGCCGCGAACGCCGGGGCGCAGGCGATCCTCAAGCTGGAAACCAGCCTCGCCACGGCCTCGCTTTCCATGGAGGTGCTTCGCAATCCCTACGCGAGCTATCACAAGATGGCGGTCTCGGACCTCGCCAAATACACGGGGGACCTGGACTGGCCGGCGTACTTCAAGGGCACCGGCGCGCCGGCGTTCGATTCGGTGAACTTCGAGCAACCCGATTTCTTCAAGGCGTTCTACGCCCAGCTCACGTCGCTCCCGGCCGCGGACTGGCAGTCCTACCTCCGCTGGAACCTTGTCCACAACGTGGCCCCCTACCTGAGCGAGCCCTTCGTCCAGGAGAACTTCCATTTCTACAGCGAGATACTCACCGGGACCACGAAGAACCTCCCGCGGTGGAAGCGGGTCGTGACGGAGGTGGACGGCGATATTGGCGAGGCCCTGGGCCAGCTCTACGTGGCGCAATACTTCCCGCCCGAGGCCAAGCAAAAGGTCCTCAAGCTCGTTGCCGATCTGAGGGCGGCGCTCAGGGCCGACCTCGCGACGCTCCCCTGGATGGACGACGCGACACGGGCAAAGGCGATAGACAAGCTCGACGCGATCACCGTGAAAATGGGGTATCCGGACACATGGCGCGACTACGGAGCGCTCACGATAACCCGGGGGTCATATGTGGTTAACGTAATCAACGCCAATATCTTCGAGACCAGAAGGAGCCTGGGCAAGATCGGCAAGCCCGTGGACAGGAGCGAATGGCACATGACGCCGCCGACAGTCAACGCCTACTACAACCGAGCCAGGAACGAGATCGTGTTCCCGGCTGGAATTCTCCAGCCGCCCTTTTTTGACACCAATTCCGATGACGCGTCGAACTACGGCGCCATAGGGTCCGTCATAGGGCACGAGATGACCCACGGCTTCGACGACGCGGGCCGCCAGTACGATGCCAAGGGCAACCTCGCCAACTGGTGGACGCCGGAAAGCGAGTCGAAGTTCAAGGTGCGTTCCGCCGGTATCGTGAAGCAGTTCAACGACTACACGGTAGGGGGCGGCGTCCATGTCTTCGGCGAGCGCACGCAGGGCGAGAACATCGCGGACCTGGGGGGTCTCAAGATCGCCTTCGCCGCCCTCGAGCATGACCTTGAGGGCAAGCCGAGGCCACTGATCGACGGGTTCACGCCCGAGCAGCGCTTTTTCATCAGCTACGCCTCCGCCTGGCGGAGGCTTATCCGGCCGGAGGCCGAACTTCTCCAAGTGAAGTCGAACCCGCACGCCCCGAATCAGTTCCGGTGCAATGGACCGCTCTCGAACCTCGATGAGTTTGCCGCGGCCTTCAATGTCCCGGAGGGCGCGCCGATGAGGCGGCCCGCCGCGGACCGCGTGTCCATCTGGTAGATCCACCATAACTCGCCTCTTCTTCCCAATGAATCTCACCCTACTTCGCTTCCCGGCGGCGGCCCTCCTGGCTGCCTCAGCCTGCTTCGCGTCATATGACCCCAAGGACATGGACCTTTCCGTGAGCCCGAAGGTCGACTTCTATCAGTACGCCGAAGGCGGATGGATGAAGGCCAATCCCATTCCTGCCGACCGGAGCGAGTGGGGAAGCTTCGACGAACTCCAGGAACACAACGAGAGGATACTAAAGGGGGTGCTCGACAGGGCGCTCAAGGCGAAGGAGCCCGGCTTCGTGGAAAAGCTGGTGGGCGACTTCTATTACAGTGGCATGGACGAGGCCGCTGTTGAGGCCGCCGGGGCCTCCCCGCTCAGGCCGCTCCTCGACCGTGTGGACGCGGTCGCCTCCACGGCGGAGTTCGGAAAGCTCGCCGCGGGCCTCCAGATGGACGGGTTGGGGGTGTTCTTTGCGTTCGGATCGGAGCAGGATCCCAGGGACAGCCAGAACGTGATCGCCGGCCAGGGACAAGGCGGCCTGGGCCTGCCCGACCGGGACTACTACTTCAGGGACGACGACGCCTCGAAGAAGCTCCGGGAGAAGTACGTGGCGCACGTGGCCAAGATGCTCTCGCTAATGGGTGACGCGGATGCGGTTGCCAAGGAGGAGTCGGAGGCGGTCATGCGAATCGAGACCGCGCTCGCGGCGGGGTCAAAGAAGGCCGAGGACCTCCGGGATCCCGTCGCGAACTACCACAAGCTTGCGCTGGCCGAGGTCCAGAAGCTGTCACCCCACTTCGACTGGGGCGCGTACCTGGATGGCATGGGGCTCAATCCCCTCCCTCCCGCCGTCGACGTGAACCAAACCGAATTCGTGCAGGCCCTCGACAAGGCGATAGCGTCGGCGCCTCTTGCCGACTGGAAGGCCTACCTGCGCTGGCATGTGGTCCACGACAACGCTCCGTTTCTGAGCAAGGCCTTCGTCAATGAGAACTTCTCGTTCTACGGCAAGGAGCTCGAGGGAACGCCGCAGATCCGCGACCGCTGGAAGCGGGTGCTCGCGGTGATCGACGGCCAGGTCGGCGAGGCGCTCGGCCAGCTCTACGTGGCCGAGGCGTTTCCGCCGGAGTCGAAAGCGCGCATGCTTAAGCTCGTAAACAACCTGAGGGCCACCCTGCGCGAGAGGATCCAGAACTTGGAATGGATGGACGAGCCAACGCGCAAGGAGGCCTTGAAGAAGCTCGACGCCATGGGGGTGAAGATCGGCTATCCGGACAAGTGGATCGACTACAGCACGCTTGTGATCGACCGGGGCGCGTATGCCCTGAACGTCCTTCGCGCCACTGAATTCGGGGTCAGGCGCGACATCGCGAAGATCGGCAAGCCCGTGGACCGGACCCTCTGGGGGATGACGCCGCCGACCGTGAACGCCTATTACAACCCGGCGATGAACGAGATCGTTTTCCCCGCGGGCATCCTCCAGCCGCCGTTCTTTGACCGCTCCGCCGACGACGCTGCAAACTACGGGGGTATCGGGGCCGTGATCGGCCACGAGATGACGCACGGCTTCGATGACAACGGCCGCCAGTACGATGAGAATGGCAACCTCACCGACTGGTGGACCCCGGAGTCGGCCAAGCGCTTCAAGGAGCGGTCTGCCGGGATTGTGAAGCAGTTCGGCGGCTACATCGCGATCGACAAGACGCCCGTCAACGGCGAGCTCACCCAGGGCGAGAACATAGCCGACCTCGGGGGGATCAGGATCGCCTATGCCGCGTTCATGAAGACGCCCGAGGCGAAGTCCGGCGAGAAGATCGACGGATTCACGCCGGTGCAGCGTTTTTTCCTGAGCTTCGCTAGCATATGGCGGACGAACCAGCGGCCTGAGGCGCTCCGGCTGCAGGTCAACACCGATCCGCACTCCCCGGCCCGTTTCCGGGTCAACGGGCCGTTCTCCAACCTGGACGAGTTTATCGGCGCCTTCGACGTGCCCGAGGGTTCGCCCATGAGACGGTCTCCCTCCGACCGCGTGGTTATCTGGTGATGCTCACGGCCGGCCGCACCCCCCTTGCCGGCAAGCGCGTCCAGCTGATGGCGACGTGCCTGTGCGACGCGTTCCACGACGACGCGGCCCGGGCGACGGTCGAGGTGCTCGAGCACCTCGGCTGCGAGGTAGCGTTCCCCGAGGGGCAGACCTGCTGCGGGCAGCCCGCGTTCAACGGCGGGGACTGGCATGCGTCACGGAAGGTCGTGCGGCATGCAGTGCGGACGTTCGCGTCAGCCGACCCGGTGGTGGTGCCCTCGGGCTCGTGCGCGGCCATGCTCTTCCACGGGGCCGCCCTCGAGTTCGAGCACGAGCCGGACCTCCCCGAGGTCGTGGCCCTTGGCAGGCGCACCTGGGAGCTCGGGGACTTCATCGTGAACGGCCTTGGCGTCAGGTCCTGGCCCGGCAGGTTCGACGCCAGGGTCGCGCTCCACCGCTCGTGCCACACCCGGGGCACCGGGAGCAGCGATGCCGTCGCGCTCCTCCTTGGCTCCATCTCAGGGGTCCGGATGGTCGAGTTTGGGGAAGGGGAGCAGTGCTGCGGCTTTGGGGGCACCTTCTCTGTCGCGTTCCCGAACATCTCCGGCGCCATGGGCGACCTCAAGCTCGACCACGTGCGGGACGCCCATCCCGACATCCTTGTTTCCGGCGACATGGGCTGCCTCATGCACCTGGGGGGCATTGCGGCAAAGGAGGGAAAGCCGATCCGCACGATGCATTTCGCGCAGGTTCTCCGCGACGCGCTCGCGGGCCGCCCATGAGGACGCAGCCGATCGACCAGGCCGCCGCGGCGCTTCCCCCCGAGACCCGAGCCGCCGTCTATGACGGCGCCAAGGTCGGGCACGAGAAGCGCACGAAGCTCCTCTTCGACCATTACGCCGACCCGAACCGGCTCCGCGCGCTAGCCGGCGAGGTGAAGCAGCACGTGGTCGAGAACCTGGACAGCTACCTGCCCCAAGTGGAGGCGAGGCTCCTTGCCAATGGCGCCAAGGTCCACTGGGCCGCAACGGCGGCGTCGGCCTGCGAGGCGGTCCACGCGATCATGAAGGCGCGCGGCGCCACGCGCCTGGTGAAGGCGAAGACCATGGTGAGCGAGGAGATCGAGCTTGAGGGCTACCTGGCCGAGCGCGGCATCGAATCCCTTGAGACCGACCTGGGGGAGTTCATCGTGCAGCTCGACCACGACCACCCCTCCCACATCATCAAGCCCATCATCCACAAGAACCGGCGGCAGATCGCCGAGACTTTCGAGAAGAACGGGCTGGGCGCCTACAACGACGAGCCCGGGGTGATCACGCAGCGGGCCCGCCAGTACCTGAGGCACAAGTACCTGGAGGCCGACGTGGCGCTCACCGGGGCCAACTTTGTCGTGGCGGAGAGCGGGCGGGTGGTCGTCGTGACCAACGAGGGAAACTCCCGATTCTGCCTGGCAGCGACACGCTGCCACATCGTCCTCGTGGGAATCGAGAAGATCCTGCCGCGCGACCGCGACCTGGCCCTCTTCCTCAATCTCCTGGCGCGCTCGGGGACGGCCCAGCAGCTCACGGTCTACAACGAGTTTGTGAGCGGACCGCGGGGAAGCGGCCAGCCCGACGGGCCCGAGGAGATGCATGTCATCTTCGTGGACAACGGCAGGACCGACGTCCTTGCTAGCGAGTGCAGGGATATCCTCAGGTGCATCCGCTGCGGTGCCTGCCTCAATGTGTGTCCTGTCTACCGCCAGGCGGGCGGGCACGCCTACCGAAGCGTATACCCCGGGCCCGTGGGCGCGGTCCTCTCGCCGCTGCTTCTAGGGAAGCGCTTCCCCGAGAAGGCGGATCTTCCGAAGGCGTCGAGCCTCTGCGGGGCCTGCAACGAGGTGTGCCCGGTCAACATCCCAATCCCGGACCTGCTCCTGCGCCTGCGCGACCGGGCCCACGAGGAGGGGATATCTTCCCCGGGGACCCCGCCCATGGGGGCTTGGGCCATCCTTGCCACTCAGCCGGTGGCATGGAGGGCAGCACTCTTCGGCGGGCGGGTCATGAACCACCTGCCGACCGGACTTATACCCGTCCCGGCCCTTCGCGCCTGGGAATCCAAGCGCGTGCTGCCACCGTGGCGCGGCGGAGAGTTCCGCACATGGCTCAAAATGCGTCGCAAGTGACGCCCTGGGTCGCAGAGTAGCGCCACGAAACCCATCCCCATGGACACCCCTTCTGAGGCAAGGCCGACTCTGGAGCCCTTCATCCTGCCGGAAACCGTGATTAAGGAGTTTACGGTGCGTGCCCTGGTCATGGGCATCTTCCTCGGGATCATTTTCGGGATGTCATCGCTTTACCTCGTGCTCAAGGTGGGGCTGACCGTGAGCGCCTCCATACCGGTGGCGGTGATCTCCCTGGCGCTCTTCCGCATGCTCTCAAAGCTAGGGATACGCGACGCCACGATCCTCGAGAACAACGTGACCCAGACCGCCGGCTCCGCGGGCGAGTCGCTGGCCTTCGGGGTCGGGGTCACGATGCCGGCCATCATGATCCTGGGCTTTGACCTTGAGCTGACGCGGGTCCTGCTGGTCTCGGTCCTGGGCGGCCTCCTGGGCATCCTCATGATGATCCCGCTCAGGAGGGCCCTGATCGTAAAGGAGCACGGGATCCTCAAGTACCCCGAGGGGACGGCCTGCGCGGCCGTGCTCACGGCGGGGGCCTCGCCGGAGGACAGGCTCCACGCCTCGCCCGGTGCGGTCGCGGAGATGCGCGCCGCCGAGGCCGCGGGCCTGGGGAAGGCACCCGGCGCCCGTGCGATTTTCACGGGGCTTGGGATCGGCGTCGTCTACAACGTACTCAACCGCGCAACGCGCCTCTGGAAGGACACGCCCGAGAAGGTCTTCGGCGCCCCCTTTAACGGCGCCTCCGTGAGCGCCGAGATTTCCCCCGAACTCCTCGGGATCGGCTACATCATCGGGCCCAGGATCGCGGCGCTCATGTGTGGCGGGGGCGTCCTGTCCTACATGGTCCTAATCCCGATGATAAAGTTCTTCGGCGAGCATATCGCCACTCCGGTGGCACCCGGCAGGACGCTGATCGCGAACATGGCGCCGGACGACGTGCGCACCGCCTACATCCTTTACATCGGCTCGGGTGCGGTGGCCGCGGGCGGGATCATAAGCCTCCTGCGCTCGCTTCCGACCATCTGGCACGGGCTCAGGGAGGGCCTTCGCGATGTCGGTTTCCTGAACCTCGGAGCCAAGGCGGCCGTTTCAAGGGAGGGTGTTGTGCCGCGGACGGAGAGGGACCTCTCCATGAAGTTCGTGGGAATCGGGATCATCATCCTGATGGCGGCCATCATGGCCGCCCCCATGCTCCTGGATGCGGGGATCGGGACGAAGCTCATGGGAGCGGTCCTGATCGTCCTCTTTGGATTCCTCTTTGTCACGGTGTCCTCGCGATTGACCGGCGAGATCGGCTCGTCCTCAAACCCGATCTCGGGAATGACGATCGCCACGCTGCTGTTGACCTGCCTCATCTTCCTGGTGGTTGGCTGGACGGGGAGCGCCTACTACGTGACCGCCCTCTCGATCGGCGCCATAGTGTGCATCGCCTCATCCAACGGGGGCAGCACCTCCCAGGACCTAAAGACGGGCCACATCCTGGGCGCCACGCCGAAGTACCTGCAGATCGCGATCCTCTTCGGCTCGTTTGCGTCGGCGCTCGCGCTCGGGCCCATGCTGCTGGTCCTCAATGATGCCGCCGCCACGTATGTCCCGGTGGCCGAGGTCGCCCCCGCGGGGCTCCATGTCGACCCGGCAACGCTCACGCAGCACGAGAGGATCAGGGGGCCGCAGGCGCGCGATGACGCCAATTCCTACCTTGTCTGGCACCGGAGCGACCCTTCAGGGGGCGTCGCCGAGAAATACCTCGTGGATGCGTCGGGCAACGCGGTCTGGCTCGTGGACCCCGGCATCAACGGGACCCACCCCAGGCGGCCCGACGGTTCGACGGTGAATAAATTTTCCGCGCCGAAGGCGACGCTCATCTCCTACATCATCAAGGGCATCCTCGGCCACAGGCTCCCCTGGTCCCTGGTGCTCCTGGGCGTCATGATCTCCCTCACGCTCGAGATGTCGGGCGTGCCCTCGCTCGCGTTTGCGGTCGGCATCTACCTGCCCCTGTCCTCCTCGAGCCCTATCTGGGCCGGGGGCATCGTCCGCTGGCTCGTGGATGCCTACTACAGGAGGAAACACAGCACCAAGAACCTGAGCGAGGAGCAGTTGGCCGGCGAGGGCGACAAGAGCCCGGGGGTCCTCCTAGCCTCCGGCTACATCGCGGGCGGCGCCATTGCGGGGATCGTGATCGCGGTCCTGCAGGGCGTGCCGAGGCTCGAACCCATCGATAGCAGGTTCAATGACTGGGCGATGGCGAGCAATCCCCTCTTCAACGGGCCCTATGCCGACGCCCTCTCGATGCTGTTCTTCGCCGGCCTGTGCGTGTTCCTCTACCTGGTCGGCCGGGAGGCGCTCCTAAGGCCTAGGAAACATCCGCCCCGGTAGCCGACAATGGAAGACGACCGCGAGACAATCTTGTCGAGGGTGCGAGGCGCGCTCGCGCCGCTCGCCACGCGAGCGGCCATGCCCGACTATGACGGCGGACTCGAGCTTGCGCGGAAACGGCTGGAATCGGGGGATCCGCTTGCGGAATTCACCACGCGGCTTAGGGCCGTGAACGGCGAGCTGGTCGAGGGCCCGGAGGCCCTGGCTGCAACACTTCGGGGCCGCGGGTGGACGCGCGGCTACTGCGATCCTGCGCTATGGCCGTCCCTGGAGGCCCATTTTGGTGCCGGATTCGTGGTGGAGACGGTGTTCGACCGGAAACGGGTCGATGACTATGCGTTTGGAATCACGCGCGCGGTGGGGGCGATTGCCGAGACCGGGACGGTCATCCTAAGCGACGCAACCACCTCCTCCCGGCTGGCGGCCCTCGCCCCTTGGGCCCACGTCGCCGTGATACCCCGCGGCGCATTGTATCCGGACCTGCCCGCCGCCGTTGCCGCGCTTGGATCCGATCCCAACGTGATCTGGTGCACGGGCCCCTCGAAGACGGCCGACGTGGAGGGCATCCTAATCGAGGGCGTGCACGGGCCGGGCGCCCAGATCGCGATGTTTGCCGATTGACCCGGGCAGGTTTCCAGGACCGGGCACCGGGCACGTTCAAAATACCCGCGCGGGAGCCGAGATCGCGGACCCGCTGACGTAGCCCCTGGATCGCCTCATGGCCGACGCGCCGTTCCGGGAGGTTCCGCCAAGGCGAGCTGCAAGCTTGAGCGCCTGCCACACCCACCCGCTCGGCAGCCAAGCGAAAGAAATGCGGCCAAGCCCCAGGCTGCGCCTTAGGACGGCAGGCCGATCCTTGAACCTCGCTGCATAGCAGCGGGCGTTCCGATAGGTGAAGAATCGGGCAAGCCACCGGCCGGCGCGCGGATGCTGGGGAAACTGCTCCGAGGCCATCCGGAGCCTTAGAAGGTGGGTGAGCCCGAGCATCCTCGCCCATACCCGTTCCGTCCACTGGCCGGGTGCCACGCGGTAGAATGCCCCGACCACATGGACCTGGTCGACGCGACCGGTGCAGCAGAGCCGGTACCAGAACTCGTAATCGGCGATCGGCCCCCAACTCTCGTCAAACCCGCCCAGGCGCCGCGCAACATCCCTGCGGATCAGGACCCCTGGGAATGGCGTCATGGAACTCTTCAGGAAATGCCGCGGCTGAAAGGCGGTTGCGGATGGCGTTGACCCGGGTCTCCTGATCCTTGGGGCGACTCGGCCCCTTGACGTCTTCGTGCAGACCGCGACCGCGTCGTTGCGCAGGTGGGGAAGCACGCTTTCCAGGTACCACGGGTATAGGGTGTCGTCCTCGTGAAGGACCATCACCCATTCTCCCCGGGCCAGCCTAAGGCACCGGTTCCAATTGCCTACGGCGCCCAGGGGGTACGGGTTTGCGCTGTAGTGGAAGGTGTCAGCTGGGAACCTCTCGACGACGGCCCGGTTTTCAGGGTTACCCAAGTCATCGCAGACGAGCACCTCGAGCTTAGCGCCCGCCGTTTGCGCGGCGATGCTCGCAAGGGTGTCATTCAGTAGGGACGGCCGATTGTAGGCGGGCACCGCAATCGTGATCAGCGGGGGCTTGGCACGGACGGGCGCGGGATGGGAATAATCCCTCGCACGGACAGGGGTAACCGTGGTCTGCGTCATGGTCTGGACGAATTGACGCGAGCCCAGCCAACGGGTTACCCGATTTTTGCGGGGTCACAGATTTAACAATTTGAGGCGCAACTTTCCCTGTCGCGGTGCGTCACTCGAATCCCCCCCTGATACCTCGAGGCCGCCCGGCCTCCACGGGCGGGGCTTATCTTGATGCTTCGCCCGAGGCCCCCAATTTACCGACAGAACATACCCTATTAATGCCGCTTACCGATAAGGTTCTCAACGCCGTCGAGCGCGATGCGAATTCGGTGTGGCGCATGAAGGGTTTGGCGCCGTTCGACTACACCGACGGGGAGGCGCACGAGCGGTATCTCCGGGACGTTTTCCTGAAGGCGCGCGACCTAGGGTCCGATTCCTACGAGCTGGAGGGGTACATCAGGGACTGGGTATCGGAATACCATTTGTCGCGGAAGCGCTCGCAGGTGCTCAGGGGATTCACCTTTGACAGGAGGAGCTGCGTCCTGGAGGTGGGTTGCGGATGCGGCGCGATCACCCGGTTCCTGGGGGAGACGTTCGATGACGTCTTAGCGGTCGACGGGAGTCTGCCGCGTGCGACCTTGGCCCGAATGCGGACTCGCGACCTGGAGAACGTCTCGGTGCTCAATGCGCCCTTCCACGAGATCCGGTACAATGCGCGATTCGACATCATTTTCTGCATCGGGGTCTTCGAATACTCCAGACTCTATGTCGAGGGCCAGGATCCGCATGAAGCCGTTCTCCGGCACTTTTTTGATATCCTCGCGCCAAACGGCGTCTTGGTCCTGGCGATCGAGAACCAGTTCGGTCTCAAGTTCTTCGCTTCGAGCGCCGAGGACCACAACAACATCATGTTCGATGGGATCGAGGGGTATCCCAGATATGACCTCCACCGGACATTCGGCTACGCCGAGCTTAAGGGACGCCTCGCCAAACACTTCCAAGAGGTCAAATTCCTTTTCCCCTACCCGGACTACAAGATGACTCGGTGCGTGGTCTCGGAGGAGGCGTTTGGCAAGATCAGCCTCGGGGAGATGATTGGCAACTTCGCGCCCCGCGACTATTCAAAGTCGCGCACGCCGGTATTTGACCAGCGCCTCGCCCTGATGGAGCTGGCCAGGAACGGAATGCTGCCACTTACGGCCAACTCGTTCCTTGTGGTCGCTGGCAAGGCCCCGGGAGCCGGGCCCACCTTTGACAGCCTTGGAATCATGTTCAGCGACCATCGTCTGAGGGAATTCCAGACGGAGACACGGATCGCGGAGCACGAGGACGGGAGCATCTGGGTCCGTAAACGCCGGCTGGGCGCGGGGGTCCTGGCTGCCGGTACGGTCATGCTCCGGGGATACGAGGAACCATGGAGGCCATCCGATTCGATCCAGATGCAGGTGCTTAGGCGCGTGAAGCGCAGGAATCTGACGCTCTCCGAGGTGTTTGAGCCATGCGCGGCCTGGTTGCGAAGGATAAGGGCGATCGGGATGATGGAATCCGGAGAGCTCGTTGTGGATGGCAAATACGTGGACTGCCTCTGGGCCAACTCCTTTGTGGAGAATGGCGAGTGCGTCTTCATTGACAACGAGTGGTCGGTCAAGGGGGTCCTCCGGGCTAACGTGCTCCTCACCCGCTGTGCGTACTACCTGCTCAACGAGATCAAGGGAATGCGGGACCTAAATGCAGGCCTCCAAGGGGGCGGGACCCGGGCCATTGTCGGCAGGATCTGCCGGGCGATCGGGGTGGAGATCACCGCCAAGGACTGGGGGGAATTCCTCGGGTTGGAATCAAGCTTCACCGCCGTGGTGACCGGGGGCCGGCCTGCGTGGACGACAAGAATGAGGAGGAGGGCTCGGCGCGCATTGGAGCGTTTCGCCCCCCCCATTTTTCGGGGTGCCCGAGCTTCCGATCGACCCGCCTAGCCGTGGATGGGGGGTGGGTGGCGCCGGGCTGGAAGCCGTGGGTGTGGCGCCCTAACGGATTCAATGATGCATGTTTACTCAGCCGATAGTCCGCCAGGCCGGCTACATGATCGGCGATTTTGTGACGATAGACCCGGGATCGACCATGCACCACGGGGAAATACTTGAGTCATGCGACCTTGGGAAGCTGCCGAGCGGCCCACGGGTCCTCTCCCAGCTTGTCTCCGCCATCCGGCGGGCCGACGTGCAGCTTTCCGACCTGGCTGAATTGTTCCGCGCCGATCCCGCGCTCACCGCACGGGTGGTCACCATCTGCAACAGCCCCTACTACGCACGTTCGCAGCCCACCACCGATGTCCGCGACGCGATCCTCGCGCTGGGCCTCGCCGAGGTGTCGCGGATCGTCCAGGCGGCGACCCTCACCGACTTCAGGAAATACCCCACCCATCTCTACACGAGGACTGCGGACCACTTCTGGGAGCGCTCGCTGCACACGGCGTTCGTCGCCGAGGAGATCAGCGGGGGAAACCCATCAGCCTACACGGCTGGCATTACCCACCTGGTGGGCATCTGGGTCCTGTGCAGCATCTTCCCGTTTGAGCGCCTGACGATAGACGAGCGCGAGCTTGAGCTTCAGGCGCAGCTTGAAGAGCACCGGCTTGGCGTTTCCTTCGCCGCCGCCGGGGCCTGCGCCCTTACCAAGTGGGGTTTTGCCCCGGAAATCTGCGCCGCCGTCCAGTGGCAGATAGCGCCGTCGGCCTCAGACAGCCCCGTGACGGTGGAACTGGCCCGGTTTCTAAAGCGCGCCGTGGCGATCACCAACTGGCACTATGGGGTCAAGAACGAGCACACGCTCATCCGATCCGACCTGACGATCACCGACCTCGAGGATTGCAACCAGCGGGCGCTCGAAAAGGTAGCCCGTATCGGGCTCGGGGGCTAATTCAGGCCTCGGCCGTCACAGGGTTTGTGAGGGAGCCGATCTTCTCGATCTCGACCGTGATCGAGTCGCCGGGCTTGAGGAAAACAGGGGGCTTGCGCGCATAGCCTACGCCGTGAGGGGTGCCGGTGAGGATCACGGTCCCGGGCAGGAGCGTTTTGCTGCCGCTCAGGAACTCGATGAGGGTCGGAACGTCGAAGACCATGTCGTCCGTGCTCCAGTCCTGCACGGCGTGGCCGTTGAGTATCGTCTTGATGCGCAGGGCGTTCGGGTTCGGGATCTCGTCCCGGGTCACCAGCACGGGGCCCAGCGGGCAGAAGGTGTCGAAGCTCTTGCCCTGGCAAAACTGGCCGCCGCTCCACTTGAACTGCCAGTCGCGTGAGGAGACGTCATTGGCCGCGGTGTAGCCGAGCACATAGTCCAGGGCGTTGGCCCGCGTGGCGTTCTTGCAGGCCCTGCCTATCACGACCGCCAGTTCGCACTCGTAGTCGACCTCGTGGCTCGCGAGATGCGTGGGGATCTCGATCGGGTCTCCCGGGTTCTGGAGCGAGTTCGTGCTCTTCATGAAGAGCATGGGTTTCTCGGGCAGGCCCTTCCCTCCCTCCTCGGCGTGTCTCCGGTAGTTCAGGCCTATCGCGAGGATGTTCACGGGCGCCAGCGGTGCCAGGAGTTTTCCCGGCCTCACGACCTTGTCGGTGACCCTGTACGATCCCAGGATGTCCCCTGCAATCTCGCGGGCGGAGCCGTCCGGGGCCAGCGCGGCATAGGCGGGCCCGGAGGAAGTCTGGTGGCGGATGATCTTCATTTTTTAGGGCTTAGGATTCTGCCGGGGCAAAGGCCTCCATGCCGACGCACGAGCAGATGAGGTGGCGGTCGCCATAGACGTTGTCGACGCGGCCGACCGACGGCCAGAACTTCGACGAGCGCGTCCATGGGGCCGGGAATGCGGCAAGCTCACGGCTGTAGGGGTGGTCCCACTCGTCACCGCAGACCACCTTCGCCGTGTGCGGCGCGTGCTTGAGGGGATTGTTCGCCTTGTCCGACTCGCCGTTCGCAACGGCCTGCATCTCGCCGTGGATCGCGATCATCGCCTCACAGAACCGGTCCAACTCGGCCTTCACCTCGCTCTCGGTCGGCTCCACCATGAAGGTGCCGGGAACCGGGAACGAAAGGGTGGGGGCGTGGTATCCGTAGTCCATGAGCCGCTTCGCGGCGTCCTCGGCCTCAACGCCGTGCTTCTTCCACCCGCGCAGGTCCACGATGCACTCGTGCGCCACGAGCCCGGAGAGGCCCCGATAGAGCACGGGGAAAAATCCCTGGAGCCGCTTCGCCACGTAGTTGGCATTCAGGATCGCGGCCTTCGTGGCGTCCGTTAGGCCGTCGGGCCCCATCATCCGGATGTACATCCAGGAGATCACGAGGATGCTGGCGCTCCCCCAGGGTGCGGCGCTTACGGCCCCCAGGTGGCCCCGGCCGGTGCCCTTGGCAAAGGGCGAGACGACCGCGTGGCCCGGCAGGAAGGGAGCCAGGTGCGCCGCAACCCCGATCGGACCGACTCCCGGACCGCCGCCCCCGTGCGGGATGCAGAAGGTCTTGTGAAGGTTCAGGTGGCAGACGTCGGCCCCGATGCTTCCAGGCGAGGTGAGACCCACCTGGGCGTTCATGTTGGCCCCGTCCATGTACACCTGGCCACCGTGCGCGTGGACGATGGCGCAGATGTCCTTGATCGCGCCCTCAAAGACGCCATGGGTCGAGGGGTAGGTTACCATGAGGGCCGAGAGGTCCGTCGAGTGGGCCCTGGCCTTGGCCTCGAGGTCCGCGACATCGATGTTGCCCTGGGCGTCGCAGAGGACGGGAACGACATGGTAGCCGCACATCGTCGCGCTTGCGGGGTTCGTCCCGTGCGCGCTCGTCGGGATGAGGCAGATGTTCCGGCGGCCCTCGCCGCGCGACTCGTGGTACGCGCGAACAACGAGGAGCCCCGCGTATTCGCCCTGAGAGCCGGCGTTCGGCTGAAGCGATACGGCGGCAAAGCCCGTGATCTCGCACAGCCAGGCCTCGAGGTCCTTGAAGAGCCTGCGGTAGCCGCGGGCCTGCTCGGTCGGTGCGAAGGGGTGCAGCCGCGAGAACTCCGGCCACGACACCGGGTACATCTCGCTCGACGCGTTAAGCTTCATGGTGCACGAGCCGAGTGAGATCATCGACTGGCACAGCGTGAGGTCCCGCGCCTCGAGCCTCTTTATGTAGCGGAGCATCTCGTGCTCGGTGTGGTAGGCGTTGAACACGGAAGCCGAAAGGAAGGGGCTCGTGCGGGCAAGGGTGCCGCCGAAGTCGGGGCTCACCGAGTCATGCGCGGGGAGCGGGGCGCTCCCGAAAAGCCCGAGGAGGGCTTTCACGTCCTCGAGGGTAGTCGCCTCGTCGAGCGAGATCCCCACGCGCGCCCCGTCGATCCTGCGCAGGTTGAATCCCTTGGCCTCGGCCGCGGCGTGCACCCGCTCGGGGGCCACGTTGCCCACGGTGAGCGTGTCAAAAAAGGGCTCGGTGCCAAGGCGCGCGCCGGCCGCGCGCAGGCCCGCGGCGAGGAGCTCGGTCAGGAACTTCGTCCTCCGGGCGATCCTGCGCAGGCCCTCGGGCCCGTGGTAGACCGCGTACATCGAGGCCATGACCGCAAGGAGCACCTGCGCCGTGCAGATATTCGACGTGGCCTTGTCGCGGCGGATGTGCTGCTCCCGGGTGCCTAGGGCAAGCCTGAGAGCGGGATTTCCCTGGGCATCGCGCGAAACACCCACCAGGCGACCGGGCATTTGCCTCTTGAAAGCGTCCCTTGTCGCGAGGAACCCGGCGTGAGGGCCGCCGTAGCCCATCGGCACCCCGAACCGCTGCGCGGAGCCCACGGCCACGTCCGCCCCGAATTCGCCGGGGGGCCTCAGCAGCGTGAGCGCGAGAAGGTCGGTGGCGACGATGCAAAAGGCCCCCGCCTGGTGGGCCCCATCAAAGAACCCCGCAAAGTCATGGACCTCCCCGAGGGTGTCGGGATACTGGACGAGCACGCCGAAGCACCCGGGTGTCACTTCGAAGGAGCGGTGGTCGCCCGTCACGATCTCGATCCCGAGCGGCTTTGCCCGGGTGCGCACGATGTCGATCGTCTGCGGGTGGCAGGCTTCTGAGACGAAAAACGCGGGTGGGGCCTCCGGGGCGGACTCCTTCAGCCGGTGGCACATCATCATCGCCTCGGCGGCCGCGGTCCCCTCGTCCAGCATCGATGCGTTCGCGATCTCCAGGCCGGTCAGGTCGCACACCATGGTCTGGAAATTGAGGAGCGCCTCGAGGCGCCCCTGGGAAATCTCGGCCTGATAGGGCGTGTAGGCCGTGTACCATGCGGGGTTCTCGAAGATGGTCCTCTGGATCACGCCGGGAACGAGGGTGTCATAGTAGCCGAGGCCGATGAAGCTCCGGAAAACCTTGTTGCCGGAGGCAATCTCTCGCAGCTCCGCCAGCGCGGCGCTCTCGCCTGCAGCCGCCGGGAGGACGAGGGGCCCGCGCCGTATGTGGGGCGGCACTGCCGCGTCGACCAGGGCGTCCACGGAAGGGAACCCGAGCTCGGCGAGCATTGCGGCCGTATCGGCGGCGTTGTTGCCCAGGTGCCTGCGGGCGAACGTGTCATTGGGACGGGCGAGATCGCTGTTCGAAGACATGCTGCCGAAAGGGTAGGGCTGGGCACCCGGCGCGCAACCGAGATTTGGACAAACGCACCGGGGGTTTGAAACTTTCCGCGATCTCGCCTAGTTAGGCCTCCCATGGGACAGAAGACCTTCTCCACCCGGGAGGCCCGGGCCGCCCACGTCGACACGACGCTCGCCTTGCTCTACCCGGAAACGCCGATCCCGCTCGATCACAAGGACGCCTACACGCTCCTTGTTTCCGTGGTGCTCTCGGCCCAGTGCACGGACAAGAGGGTGAACGAGGTGACACCCGCCCTTTTTGCCCTGGCCGACACCCCCGAGAAGATGACCGGCGTCCCTGTTGCCGAGATACAGGCCATCATACGCCCGTGCGGCCTCTCCCCCCAGAAAGCCCGCGCGATTTCCGGCCTATCCCGGATCATCGTGGAGCGTCACGGCGGCGCGGTCCCCTCCACTTTCGAGGAGCTCGAGGAGCTTCCAGGCGTGGGCCACAAGACGGCGAGCGTGGTGATGTGCCAGGCATTTGGAATCCCCGCCTTTCCCGTGGACACCCACATCCACCGGCTTGCGAAACGCTGGCGCCTGTCCAAGGGCCGTAATGTCGTCGAGACCGAGCGCGACCTGAAGTCGCTCTTTCCTGAGTCCCATTGGAACAAGCTCCACCTCAGGATGATCTATTTCGGCAGGGAGCACTGCACGGCCCGGGGCTGCGACGGCCACACCTGCATGATTTGCTCTTGCTTCAATCCGGGGGGTGGGTCTTGCTGACCTTTCTCTTGTTCGGGCCGTAGCGTAGCCTGGTAGCGCGCTTGCATGGGGTGCAAGAGGTCGAGAGTTCGAATCTCTCCGGCCCGACCATTTATTTTTTGCGGTTAGACCTTCGATTTCATCCTGGGCTTTTTCTAGATGCTCTGAGGCAATGAGTTGCTGCTCTGGTTTCCCGGGGACAATTCGGATTGCCGGCGGCATCCAACCCTTGCGTGAATTGGCGTAGAGGTGACAATTGCCACAGATCCATGGGTTCCGTCATAAAACGGACCGACGCCGATGCGCCCCTTCCTATCGATTGTACTTTTTCTTGGATTCCTCGCGCTTCATGGCGTCGGGGCCGAGATCGTGCTCAACCAAAGATATCCTGAGGTTGTTCTCAGGGATGGGCGGGTGCTCAAGGACGTGACCTTCGTGGCATTGGGAGCAGAAACTGCCATGGCCAGGTGGGAGGGTGGAATGGGCACGATTAAGCTTAGCCTCCTTCCCGACGAGCTGTCGGGTGCCCCCAAAGGCGCGGCGTCTTCCGCGCCGGCAAAGGTTCCGGCGTCAACCTCAGTTCTCCCTTTCGACAGGGAAAAGGCGCCCTCCGCCGAGACGCTGGCCAGCCAAAGTCTCGCCGCCGAGGGAGGGGCCGCATTGCTGGCGTTGCATGCGATTCGTTTCCAGGGCGAGGTGGGTCCCCTCGGGACCGGAAGCCCTATGGTGATGACCGCGGCCCAGCCGAACTATCGCTTGACCGAGGTTCTCTTGCCGCAGGGGCGTTATTTCGAGGGTTTCGGCCCCAAGGGTTCCTGGTCCGCGACCCAGAAGGGCGGGGCGTTGCCCGTTGTTGCGAAGGCACCGGCGAATCGTGGCGGCGAGAAGAACGTGCTTGAGGAGTCGTTTATCGAACCCATCTGGAGGTGGAAGGAGCTTAATGCCCAGCTCGAGGTCATAGGGGAGGAGCTGGTCGCCGGTCAGGACGGTGCAGCATCGGTGCGGACCTACGTGGTGTCTGTCACTTTTCCCGACGGATTTCGCTGTGACTACCTGATCCCGTCCGACGACGCAAAGACACCCTATCTGGTCAAGCGAACCTATCGGTCGGGGACGATTGTCGGAACGGAAAGGCGCAGTCGATTCCGCCATATCGGAGACCTTTTTCTGCCCACGCAATACGACGTGGAAGGCGGTGACGGGACGGTGGTGGAGATGAGATTCTTCAGGGTGGTCCCGGATCCGGTCGTCGATCCTGGCATCTTTACCGCTCCCACCAATACAGCACCTGCCAAGGGGGGGCGCATTTGATGACCTCCGCGGGGAAACTCGTTGCCATGGCCGCGACGGGGCTCGCGCTCGGTGCGATGGCGATCGGTTATTGGTTCTGGAGTGCCGCGCGCGCGGGGACGAGGACCAGCGTCACCCAGCTGGAGGTTTCGAGAACGCCCACCATGAACCCCTCGAGTCCAAGGGGAGCCGAGCCGCTGCCGGAGGAGGTCACGTCAAACCCGATAGACTTTGGTCCGGATATGCCTGAAATCGAGGCAATTCAGGGCAATGCCGGGATCGCGCTCCAGGCAGAACGCTGGGACGAGGCGGCTTCGTTGGCCAAGCGGGGCCTTGCGATCGTTGAAAAACGCGCCGGGGGGAATGAGCCGCTGAGGATTCCCTTCATCAGTTTCCAGGTTGAGGCGGCGACGGGCGCCAAGCGTTTTGCCGAGGCGGCGGCGTTCCTGCAGGCGCTCAAGGACCAGATGGCACGGAGCCCCGCCCAATGGCAGGATTACCTCATCACGGTCCACCGGGCGCAGGCCGCCATCCTAGAATCCCAGGGAAAATTCGGGGACGCGGCCGCGGAATGGGCTCAGGCGCTTGAGACGAACCGAAAGGACGGCAAGGCTGCGCACAAGGATATCGACATGCTTTACCTGACCTCGCAGGTGAACGACCTGGTGCGGGCGAATCGGCCCTCCGACGCGAAGGGAGCCATAGAGGCGGAGTTGGCGCGGCCTGAGAACAGCCAGACCGATGCCGGCCGGATTCAGGCGCGGCTGAAGATCGCGCGGCATATTCGAGACGCCAACCTTCAGACCGCCCTTTGGCTTGCCAGGGATGCCCTGGGCATCGGCCGGCGCCTACAGGATTCGCGGCTCAACCTTGACGCCATTGAGGCCGAGGCGGCGGTTGCGGACATCGAGTTCAGGGCCAGCGGCCGGGCCGAACCGGAGAACAAGAAGGCGAGCCGGCCCGAAATCGTCCAGACGATGGAGGAAATGCAGAAGCAGTCCGAGGCCTTCGACAATGCCGGTAAACCGAGGGATGCGCTGCAGGTCATGGCCAAGAGGCTCGAACTTGTGGGGCAGGCCGAGGGCACCGACAGCGTCGTCTACGGCTTGGCGTTGAACGATTTTGCGATGGCTGCAAGCTCCGCTGGACTGGTCGACATGGGAGAAAAGGCCTCAAGGCAGGCAATCTCGATCATCGAGGCGAAGGACGGTCGCGAATCCTATGACCTGGCCACGCCTCTCAACAATCTGGCGGACCTGTTGACCTTCAGTGATAGGGACCACTCCAGCGAGGTCGAGATGCTGCAGCAGCGAGCGCTCGCAATTGATGAGAGATTCCATGGTCCCCTGGACCTCGATTCACTGGTGACGCGAGCGAACATGGGATACGTGAAGAAGCAATTGAAGCGATGGGAGCAGGCCGAGCGCAGCTATAAGGAGGCTATAGCCATAGCCATGTGGCATGGGGACGAGTCCGAGGCCGCCTCCGCCTGGTTCGGCATGTTCGAACTCAGGCGCGACCAGGGCAGGCTCAACGAGGGCGAGCCCTATGTTCTGCGATCCTTCGACCTTCGGGCCAAGGCGCTGGGGCTGGGCCATCCCAAGACGCTGATGGTGATGAACAACATCGTTTGGATGAAGCGCATGCTGGGAAAGCCCCAGGAGGCGGTAAAGTATCTGGAACAGCTGGCCGCATCCGAGGCGGAAGTCTACGGGCCTGAAGACATGAGGACCTTCTTGAGGCGGTGGGAATTGGCGGGCCTTTATGGGGATGTCGGGGAGTGGCAGAAAGCAGATGATCTCGGCCGAAAGCTCGAGAGCCAAGAGTCTGCAGTCTATGCGCATCCGCTGGGCGAAGGGTTTGACCCTAGGGTGCCTCGGTGAGCTTGGATCCGGATGGGCGAATCAGGGCGGACCCATGAATCTGCGCCGCGTCATGGCGGCAAGGAACTGGGGTCATGGCAAGCGGCGGGCAGTTCGTTGCCGAGGAGCCGGCTAACACAGCATTAGCGGGATGGGGAGGACTTACGAGGACGGCATCGGTTGGCCGGTTGGATTCCGCTGATTCGAGTCTCTCCGAGTTCAGAACTCTAGCGGGACCCGCACAACCACTCCGCCCAGGATCTCGCCAGCCTTGTGGGGCGGCGAGGCTGGGCCTGCCTTGCGGTTGTGGCACTCGACGCAGCTTTCCGCTGCCGCGAGGTCGGGGTAGACCGCCGTGAAGTAACGGCGACCGCCCAGCACCTCATTGGAGTAGTAATTCTGGCCGGGGTGGCTCGCGACGAACGCCAGGCCCGTCTGCTCCAATCCCGTTTGGGGGCTGTTTCGAGGCCCCAGCGGCGATAGTGCGCGCAGTGCGTAGCTGAATTCGGCACCCTGGCTCTGGATCGATTCGCAGGCCTCTCGGAGCACAATAGACGGGCAGGGCCAAGCGTCGGCCGGACCCCCGTTCGAGGCAGGGTCCGCCGGCCTATGGGCGAGATAGAGGCGGCACATCGCCTCCCGATCAGCTGCGATGACAAAGTGAAGAGCGTCCGCCTGATCCTGCGGACTAATGGCCCCGTTGGATGGAGGGGGCGGTGCGGAAACATCCCCTTGTCCCTTAGCGGGATTGGAATCTGCACCCTTGGTGGCCAAGGCGAGGGTAACCAGGAGCGCGAAAAGAATGGATGTGGTCGGCAGCGCGACCCGGATTCGTGGTTTCACAGTTTGGTATCGTCGGAGGGAAGGGGAACAAATCGGCCCGCTTTGCAGATCGTCACCTGCAGAGCGTCCGTCCGGTTGCCGAGGTTGTCGAAATGCAGAAGGCCCGTGACTCCGGCTATGGGGCGAGTGAGTGGGAATTGGCGATCGCCCTCGCCTTTCTCGGAGCGGCGCAGGGTTTCAATCAACACTCTCGCCGCATCGTACGCCGCCGCAGCGGCAAAATCGGGCATGGAGCCATATCGCCTTTGGAACAGCGTTTCAAACGCCTCCGCTCGAGCGCGAAAGTCCGCATCCTCCCGGAAACTCGTGATCCGCACTCCGTCCGCGGCGGAGCCTGCTGCCGCGATGAAATCCGGAGAATCTAGCGGGCTGGGGCCGGCCAACGGGCCTTGGTAGCCCGCGGCCCGCAGTGCAGCAGCAAGCGCTCCCGCTTGCGCTGGCGGAAGCCAGATCAGCACGCCGCCCGGAGCGGCGGCCACGATCAAGTGGACCTGCGCATCGAGATCCGATCTCGATTCGCAGGCATCCAGGATCTGCTCCAACTGGGTTGACGTATCGTGCGCTGCCTTCTTGAGGTCGCGGCGCACCCCGCGTCCAGGCCGTCCTGTCGGGACCACCGCCCACCAATGGAGGGGCGAACGGTCCGGCCGCCGCGCCGCGCAGAACAGGGCCATGGCTTCAAGGTCGGTGCGCGGAACCACGCGTATGGCCCAGAGGACTCCTGTGTTCGTGACCGATGAATCGGGGCAAAGGCTCGCCACCGGCACCTGGGTGCGGCCGGAGACCTGGAGGATGAGGTGGCTCGTGGCCCCGTCGGACGGTGAGATGATCGCATCGACGTGCCGCTCGGAAAGCAGGATCACGGCATCGTTGCCGGCGGTTCCCCATTGGCCTTCGTCGCCTTGCACTTCAAGCCCGACGAGCGCCTCGCCCGACTCATTTGCGTCGGCCACGGCTAGCTGCACGCCGCGCAGCAGGCCGGTCGCATTGGGTTCCGACGGAGGAAGCACGAGGCCCAGTGTCACCTGGGACGCACTCGCGGCGGCCGCCAATGGTGCGAGGAGGAGCCAAGGGACCAGGAAGCGCAATCCGAAGGACACGGCCTTAGCGGGCTAAAGGCGCTGGGCGATTGCGGGCGAATACTCCGGCTCCGGCTCGAAGACCCGACGCCCATGATCGATCTGTACCAACCGCACCGGTGAGATGTTGGTGCAGGTGCCGTCGAATCGCATCCAGCCAGTGACGCCCTTATAATAGTCCAAGTTGCACACCTGGTCCCGGACGCGCCAACGATTCGGGCCCGCGACCTGAATGGCGTGTATCAGGATCTGGGCTCCATCGTAGGCATAGGCCGCATAGGCGTCGGGTTCATGTCCCCATCGCTCCCGGTAACGAGCCACAAAATCGACCCAGAGCGGGTCCTTGCGGGCCGGGTCAAAAAAGGTCGTGATTATGGTGCCTTCCGCGGCATCGCCGGCGATCTCCAAGAAGCGATCGTTCATCAGGAGATCCGTGCCGAAGAACCGGGCCTGGAGGCCATTCTGGCGAAGCTGCCTCGCGAAATGCGCGATGTCAGTCGGTTCTCCCATGAAGAAAATGGCGTCCGGTTGCGCCTCCTTGATGGCGTCGATCTGGTAGTGGATGTCTTCTTTCCCTGGAGTGAAGAGCAGTTCCTGCACAGCAGGGCTGCCCAGGCGCCTGGCATAGTTCCTGAATGCGCCGACGCTCATACGGGCGAAGCGGTCCGAGCCGCGCAGGATGACGATGCGCTTGCAGCCGAACCGGTGCACGATCACCTCGGCGAGCCGTGCCGCCTCCTGCCGGTGATCGGGAATGACGCGACTCAGCCAGGGGATGTTCGTTTCAGTCAAACCCGGTTCGCCGGACGAGGTGTTGACCATGACCACCTCGGTCTTGAGCGTGACGCGCAACGCGACATGGGCATCGGTTCCGTCGATCGTGCCCAGGAACCCGAGCACGCCTTGGTCGGCGAAATTCACCGCGAGGTTACCGGAGCCGCCCCATTGGGCGATTCCTTCACGTTCGATCAGCTCGAAGGGGAGCTGGCCCGGCTTTCGGGCGCGGTTCGCCTCCTCGAATGCCAGGACGATGCCCTCGCGCGTGCTGACGCTGCGTTCCCAATTGGGGCTGTTCCTCGGGGCATCGAGAAGGCCGACCTTCAGGGATTTCAGGTCCGGCGGGGGCGGATAGTCCCGGCCAGGCCCCCTAAAGGGCATGCGCACGACAAAGAAGCGCTCGTAAGGCTCCAGATTGCCAAACGGCCAAAGCTCCTTCGGAAGCCCTGCATAGTACGGATACTCCTCATCGGGTGTCCCGTAGATGAAACGGGAGTCATCGGACGGGGCGGACGACGGCGGTTGGGCTTGCACGTACGTCGCAAGCGGAGCGGCGGCGGCAAGGGCGACCAGACACAAAGCGAAGATTTTCATGAGAGTTTCCTCAGGGATGAATGGACTTATGGATTTGCCGCGATGGCCGGGGAAGGGATGGGCTCGGCGAAGATGCCGTGGCTTAGCCCATTGGAGGTGGCAAACCACGCCTCGTGGTCGTCGGCCCATATGGACATCACAAAGCCGTTCGAAAGCGCGCTAGCCATGGTGCGGGTTTCGGGGGCCTTTCCGTTCACGTAGGTCCCGACAGTGCCCTGGCCTTTCTCATTGACGGTGTAGTTGACCCAGTTGGTTCCGTCGGTCTCGGATACGCCACGGTCGGTAGCGACCCAGGCGACGCGGCCATGGGCGTACACGGTGTTTACGAACTTTGAGAGCAGGGGCGTCTTGTCCTGGACCCATGTTTGCCACGTCGCCTCCCGAGTGTCATAGCGGGAGAGCCCGAAGTAGGTGGCCTGCCAGAGGATCCCGGCATCGTATGCAACCCAGGAAGTGATGTCGGCGATGGGTCCGCTGTTGCACGCTACCTGGATCTGAGTGTCGCCGTCTGGATCGCGAAAGGCCTTGAATAGGCCGGTTTTCGGGTCGAATTCCACAACGCCGCCTGCCCAGACTCCGATGTAAATGACCTTTTCAGCCGGGGCGACGGAATAGATCCACGGCTCTTCAAAATCCGCGTTGGTCTGGTCGTACATGGTCCATGTCTTGGTCTTGATGCGGTAGATCCCGGCTCCGGCGGGGGTTGCGGCCCATACGGCGCCGTCGATGACACTCACGGCGAAAACAACGTTGTTCGGCAGGCCGCTGTTGGTCTGCGTGAAATTGGTAAACTTCCCCCCGCTAAAGCAGCTCAGTCCCTGCATGGTCGCGACCCAAAGGTCGCCGGTAGCGGGGTCCTCTGCCATGCCCAGAACCACTTGGTGGCTTAGTCCGTCCTCCGGCCCGTAGCGGCGGAACTTGCCGTCGGGTTGGCGCACGCACAGCCCGTTGTTGGTGCCGAGCCACACCTTGCCGTCGCTTGTTTTTAGGACGAAATGGATCTTGTGTGACGGGATGCCGTCCTTTTCGCCGAAGGTCTCGAACCGCGCCACGATGGGGAGCGGGAGTGTTGCCGATGCTCCAGGCGGCGGTGCCGTCTGCGCGGTTGCCCCTGCCGCAGGCAGCAACGAGAGAACAAACAGGGTTCGCGCGATGGCGCGGGCCGGCAGAGTAGGTTGGAGTTTCATGGTGGCGGTTAGATTGTCTTTAGATACTCGACCAGGTCGTTCAGCTGCTGCTTGGTCCAGTAGCTGCTGACGCCGTGCAGATTATCCGTCTGATAGACAGTCCAGATTTCCTCCAGGGTCCTCGCCCGGCCGTCGTGAAGATAGGGGGCCATGGCGCCGACCCCAATCAGGTGCGGCGTGTCAAACACGCCCGATGAATCTTGGACCCCTTTCGTGCCCACAGAGGTGAGCAGCCGGTTCGTGAACAACGGAGGCTGGTGGCAGGTCTGGCACTGGCGACCCAGTGGAATCGGAGTGCCGTCGGTGCGCCGAGTCGCGAAGAAGAGCTTGCGGCCGCGCTCCTCCGCAGGGGTGAGCGGCTGGCCCACGCGGCTCCACGGGATCGTACGCGTTGGAGGGAGATGTTCGATAAACGTCGCCAACTCGTCCAATTCGGGCTCGGGGATCTGGTCGGTCCGCATCAGCACCCGCGCAAACCTCGGGCCATCCTGGTACTGCAGCGTTGGGTTTTTCCCGTTCCACTTGAACGGCTCGGTGCCCGCCACACCGCACAGGCTTCGGTTTGCCAGCAGGTTATCACCGACGCCGGCGCCGTCGAAATCATAGGAGAGCCCATCCACGTGGCCGCCCGGGTGGCACGAGCGGCAGGAGAACTGCCCCTGAAACGTGTAACGTGCCCGCGTGAAGACCCGCTCGCCAAGGCGGATAGGGTCGTCGAGCCCGCCGTCGCCGAGCACGATCCGGCCAACCGGCTTTAAGCTGGCCGTGTCAACAACGAGCACCCGGTCATCGAGCCGTTCGGCCACGAACAAGCGGCTCCCGTCCGGTGAAAGCGCCATATGCTGGGGGTTGCAGCCGGTCGGAATCCGGGCGGCGACATACCGGTAGGACAACGCCATGTTCTCGATGGCATCGCTCCGCTCGGCTTTGCCGGAACGGGCCAGCCAAGCGTCCAACCGGTCGAGGTCGAGGACCGTCACTGCGTCGGCACCCCCTGACGCTACGTAGGCCCGCTTGCCGTCGGGGCTCGCCACAACTCCCGAGGGGTCGGAAAAATAGGCGTTCGCCTCATCCAGCGGAACCTGCGTCACCTCGCCATCCTTAGTGGAGATTGCCACGCCGGTGGACATGACCCACCCATCCTTCACCTGGGTGATCGGGACCAGGTTGCGCACCCTGACCATTGAATTCAGAACCCATCCCCTGGCCGGCACCTCGGCGACGCCTTCTGCCAAATGTGCCGAATGGAGCTCCACCCGGTTGAGGACGTGTCCATTTGACGGGTCGAGGACCGTCACTTCTGAGTAGGGCTGACTTAGGACCTGGTCGTGGACTGCCATTCGGTTGGCAACGTAGACGCGGCCGCGGTCGGCGGACACCGCGACGGCATAGGGCTCACGTCCCGCTGCCGTTCGGGTTAGCTCGAACAAGGGCGACACCGAGAGCACGGAGATGTTGTCGCTGCCGGAGTTGGGGACAATCAGCCGCTCCCCGGCGGGAGTCAGGCAAAAGGCGACGTCGGTTGGGCGGATGCCCACTGAAATGGCGTCCTGTTCCGTGAGGTCGCGCGTGTCGATCACCGCGACCCTGTCCTGATTCCTGCAAGCCACGAACAGGCGCTTTCCCGCAGCATCCAGCGCCAGGCCGAACGGCCCGCCGGGGATCTTCGCCCGGCGTGTCACACGGAGGGAGGCGACGTCGGCCTCGGCGACCTCGTCCCTATCATCCAGGGCGATGTACAACGTCTTTCCGTCCGGGGATACCGCGATCCCGTCAGGAGCGTCATGGTGCGGACGGGGTTTCGCCCACGGCATCGTGTCCAAGGCGCGCTGGTGGCAATGGACGCACGAGACATAGGCGAGGTCGGGCAAACCCGACCTTACGCGTTCGTGAGCGCGCAAACCTGAAAATCCGCCGATGGCGGCGCCCGCGCATGCCAGAGCCAGTGACGATGCGACCAGAACGGTATTTTGCAGCTTCATGGGGTGGCCGCGTGGGGGGCGGTCTTTGGGCTGTTAAGGTCCAGGTGCGCCGGCGCGTGCATCGTCGCGAGCGGACGGACGTTTCGAGGCGCGTGGTTATGCTGCTCGTGGCAGCCGGTGCACGCCCGGTTCTCCCCGGGCCGGATCCAGAGAAACGCAGGCTGATGCCTGAGCACACGTCCCTGGGCGTCGAGGGTGTCGAGGCCCAGGGGAATGTCTACGGGCAGGTGCACGATCACGGAGCCATCGGAGTCCACCGGCACCGTTCCGATCGTGCGCTGCGACCCTGGGCCCACAGATGTAAAAACACGGAGCTTAGCGGCCGGAGCCGGGTTCCTATCGGCGGCATTTACGCTGCTGTCGTTGACGTCCAGACACAGCAGGGTGCCGTAGGGTGCTCCCGCAATGACAGCCGACGTGTGTCCTCCCGGTTCGGCCCGAGCCGCAACTGGAGCGGCTTCGATGCTGTTCCATTGCGGATCGTCCAAGAGCGGAGCGCCGACCGCCGTGGCATTGGATGCGACGCGAAAAACCGCCGCATGGCCCGCCATCATACGCCCGCCGCCGCTGTTCGTCTCGATGCAGGCCAGAACGGCATCCTCCGAGACCGACTCCACCGAGCGGCAGTTGGCGCCCTGGAATGCGAACAGGCTTCCTCGGGTGGCGAACGGAGCGGCCGGTTTGACGCATTCCGCCCAGGCCCTGCTCACCGGTTCGTCCGTGCGCGCTGCGAGGAAGGCGATCCGGCCGTCGGACAACTCGCGCGGCCGCCGGACAAAGTCCGCTCCGTCCCCCTCACATGCGTACGCGGTCACCTCGGTCCCGTCGTTGTTGATCGTAAAAAGGCGCAAATGCGTCGGGGGCCGGCTCGTGTCGCGGGCCTCCGCCGTCACAAAGAGAATTCGTCCATCGCGCAGGACCGTGGCTCCCGCGGCGCTATCCGGCCCGAACGTGAGCCGGCTGGGTGGCTTGCCTGGCAACT